>JGI12316J15310_10000101_pt1 | contig 14356 bp, 16 predicted proteins | sample MarCyaLeptolynsp_FD_15310 | JGI IMG/M metagenome (IMG submission 15310)
GCTGGTCGCCGAGGGCCAGGCCGCCCGCGGCCTCGAAGACCTCGCCGTCGCCGACGAGCTGCTGCGCCCGGTCGCCGACGAGCCGACCCCCCTGCACGTGCACGCCGCCACCGCCCTCGGCGAAGCCCTGCTGACCCAAGGCAAATCCAGCGAGGCCGTCGAGCGCCTGACCCAAGCCATCCAGCACGCCACCGCCGTCTACGGCGCCAACCATCCGCGGACCGGAGTCGTTCGCGCTGCGCTGGCGCGGGCGTACGAGGCGGACGGCAAGGCTGAGCAGGCCCAGACGGAAAAGGCGGCGGCTGCGGAGATCCTTGCGGCGCTGCCGGAGGATGATCCTCGCCGGCAGTGATGGGCTTGGTGACGCGCTAGGTTGCGTCACGGCAATGCGACGGAGCGTCGCGCTTTGCGCGGGTCGCACCGACAGCGGCCGATCACTGCGCTAGTCTCGGAGAATGTCGGCGGCCCGACACCAGTGCGGTGCCCTCCCGAGCACTGCGTGCGCGGCGGCGTTGTGGGCATTGGCGGCGGGATGCGCCGGGGGTCCGGTTCCCGTCGACCTGACGTCGCTTCGCGAAGACCCGGGAGATGAGGCGCTCGTCGACGACGCATTCGAGATCCTTGGACTGGCCTGGGAGCCGTCCACTATCGCGCGAGGCACAATCGACCTACACCTTGTGGACTCGCAGGATGGTGATGACTTCGGTGGAGGCACGCTCCTGTTCAGCCCTCGATGTCACAAGGCAGTGGTTTCAATCCGCGTGGCTGAGAACATCGCACATGAGGTGTTCCACGCGTTGGTCAGCAACATCGACCACGTATGCGACTATCCAGATTGCCCCGACGAGTTGCTCGACAACCTGATGATCTCCGGCGACGCGCCAGCGATCGGACGAGACCTCACTGAGGCCCAACGAGACGACTTGGAACGCGGCTACCGGCGCCTGACCCGTTGCCGATGAACAACCCGGGCGAGGAACCGTGCATTGCGCATCGCCCCCCCTCGTTTTCGGCCGAGGCGTAGACTCGGAGAAAATGGAGATCGGAGCCTCGACCCATTCCGCGGTCTGCGACGAGACCAAGGCACAAACCCGATCGCTCGCGATCACGCTATTGGCAACGCTCTGCTTCGGGTGCGCGGAGCCGGTCCCCATCGATCTCTCGACGGTCCCGCTCGACTCGGACGAGACCGACTACGAGCGATTGGTCGACGACGCATTCGGCATTCTCGGACTGCCGTTCGAGTTCACGAGTCGAACCCGCGGCACGATCCATCTGGCCGTCGTTCACATCGAAGGAGAGCCGCACGGCGGCGTGACGACCCTGGTCGGACCTCGCTGCTGGAAGTCCGTCACGGCCAATGCCTCGGCCGTCGCCATCGCCCACGAGGTGGCCCATGCGCTCGGGCTCGACCACGTCTGCGACGGCGACGAATGCACCGCCGACCACGCGGACAACCTCATGAACGGCACACTCGCCGGCGGAATCGAGCTGACCGACGCCCAGCTCGAGGACCTCGAGGACGGGCGGCTACGACTGACGCGATGCAGGTGACGCGATTGCTGAGTCGAGTCCGCACGTCATGACTGGCGTTCCCTCCGTGCTCGGTCAGACTTCCCGTACCCGATGAAGCCCCCTCATCCGCCCGCCACGGCCGCGTTGGTCGCGATGCTTTGCTGCGCATGCAGTGAGCGCGTCCCGGTTCAGCTCAACGCGATTGAACCCGCCGAAGGGGACGAGGAGCTCGTGGGAGAGGCGTTCGACATCCTTGGCCAACCGTTCGAGTTTTCAGACCGTCGGCGAGGCACCATCAATCTAGTGCTCGTCGACCTTTCGGACGGCCGGAGCGGGGGGAGGACCATCGGTCGCGAGACACGTTGCTACAAGGCCCTCGTCGCGAGTCGGCACGCGTCGACGATCGCTCACGAGCTCGGCCACCTCCTCGGTCTCGGGCATACCTGCGAACCACCGGACTGCGACGAGGACGATGCGACCAACCTGATGAGTGGTGACGTCCGCCGCGATGATCAGCTGACCGATGAGCAGATGAAACAGCTCGACGAAGGCAGACGCCGGCTCACGCGCTGCCGCTAGGGTTCGCTCGCGGCACTGAGCAGTCTGGCACCGGCGATCAAGCCCGCCAGCGCCGAGAAATCGGCTGAAACCGTCGCGCCAGCTCGGTCGCCACGTCCTCGCCCTCGCCCTCGGGCACGGTGCTGTACGGCGCCGTCGTGGTCGGCGGCACGGGCCCCGCGGGCATGACCGGCCGCTGCGAGACCACCGGCATCGGGGCGGTAACGCTGGGCGGGACGACCTTGGTGCGCTCGGTCTCCGGCGGGGGCGCGGGTGCCGTGTGGCCGCGCATCGGGGAGACCGGCACGGTGGACATCGGCACCGCCTCGGGCATCACCTCTTTGACGAGCTTGCCCAGCCGGGTCGTCGAGGTGACCAGGCCCTGCGAATGCGCGAACTCTTCGACCGCGACGAGCAGCGCGCGCGCGTTGGCGAAGCGCTGGTTCGGATCACGGGCCAGCGCCTGCATCACGATCGCCTCGAGCTCCGGCGGATAGTTCGGCACCAGCGACGTCGGTCGCGGCGCATCGTGCTCGACGATCTTCGCGAACACTTCCTGCCGCGACGGCGCCCGGTACAGCCGCCGCCACACGGTCAGCTCCCACAGGATGATGCCGAGCGAGAACACGTCGCTGCGGCGATCGATCGGCCGGCGCATGCACTGCTCGGGGGACATGTACGCCATCGTCCCGCGCCGCACCGAGGCGTCGCTGGGGACCGGGTGCACGCCCGAGCCGCTGTCGTGTTTGTGGTCCGGCGACAGGTCGTGCCGCGCGATGCCAAAGTCGATCAGCTTGACGAAGCCCTCGGGCGTGACGAGCACGTTGGACGGGCACACGTCGAGGTGCACCACGTTGAGCACGCGCCCGTCCGCGGTGCGCAGGTCGTGCGCGTAGTTGAGCCCCGCCGCGATCGACCCGATGATCGTCAGCACGTGCGGCAGCGCGAGTCGGCCTTCGGCCTTGGCCGCGGCGCGCACCAGGTGGCGCAGCTCGTGCCCGCGCACCAGCTCCATCGTGAAGAAGTAGTGGCCGTCGTGCTCGCCGAGGTCGTAGGCCTCGACGAGGTTGGGGTGGTTGAAGCCCGCGCCCAGCCGCGCCTCCTCGACGAGCATCTGGCGAAGCACGGCATCATTGGCGAGCTCGGGCTTGAGCCGCTTGAGCGCGACGAAGTTCTCGGCGAACGGGCTTTGGTCGTGCGCGAGCATGCGCTTGGCCAAAAAGACCTCCGCCATGCCTCCCCGGCCCAGCTCCCGCAGGATCTGGTACGACGAAACAGAAGCTTCGATAGCCCCCCGGGACACAGTTGCGCCTCTCCCCCGCTCCCAACACACCCAGACTGACACCAGCCCATCGGGAGCCGACAAAACGTAGCACATTGGTGCACGGTGTCCGGACGACACACCGAGGGCCCTACGCACGCCGATGGAGCAAAATCGCGCACACCGGGCGTCATGCCCACGGAGCGCGCAACTGGCTCACGGTGCTGCCGCCGTTACTTGGGCGGTTTGTCTTTGGCCGGCGGGTCGCGATTGGCATCGCGATTGAGATTTTTCTGGAGTGAGCGAGCCCAGTGCTCAAACCCATCCGTCGTCGTCTTCCGAATGTTTTCCGGGACGTTCATCGTGAGCAGCTGCGTCCGGAGCGCGTCGCGCGCTCGGTACAGCCGGCTCTTCACCGTGCCCGCGGGGATCTCGAGGATCTCGGCCATCTGCGCGACCGAGAGCTCTTCCCAGTAGTACAGCTCGACGATCGTCTGCAGGTCCAGCGGGATCTCGCGCAGCGCCGCGAGCAGCAGCTTCTCCTCGTCGCGCTCCGCCATCACGCGGCTCGGCGAGCCGGTCATCTCCGCGACCGTCATCTCGTCGGGCGCGAACGGACGCTCCATGCGATGACGTCGCCGGACGTGCATCAGCAGTTGGTTTCGGGCGATTCCGAGGATGTACGCGCGCAGCGACGAATCCTCGCGTACGCGGTCACGACCCTCCACGCAGGCGAGAAACGTCCGCTGGATCAGGTCGTCGAGGTCCTCGTTGACCTTGTTCGCGAAGAACCGATAGACGGACATGAAGTGGCGGCGAACCAGTTCGTTGCCCGCATTGTTGTCCCCACCTCTCCAGGCCTGAAGCAACTCGGCGTCGGGGGACGACATTAGACGGTCCAGACCGTGGCGAACCCACCGCGCACGGCGGGCGGCAGCATACCAGGCTCGGACGGCACCGGGCCCGACGGCGACGGCGGCGCCACGTGAGCGCAGCCCTATCCGGCGCAGAAGGCCGAATTCGAGAGATTGGGGTCAGGGGGTGCGCACGCGCTGGCCCGCGGACAAGACCATGCGCGGAAACCAGGCCTGGATCAGCGCGTACGAGTTCATCATCTCGCCGACGGTGATCTGATCGTCGGGGACCACGATCACCGTCTCCTTGCCGGGGTAGCGCTTCTTGATCTCGCCGAGCAGCCGCCGGAGCGATTCGCGGTCGGTGATCGTGTTCTCGCGGGCGTAGCGAGGGTCGGTCGCCTTGATGACGAACTTGCCGCGGGACATCTCGATCGTCAGGCCGAGGGCGGCGGAGCCCTGCGCGAGCGTCAGGCCCTCGGGTGGCACGAGATAGAAAGGCTGTGCGCGCAGACCACCGCGGGAGCTGTTGACCAGCAGGTGCATCGACGGCGGTGCGACGGGCCGGGTCTCGGCCGCGGCGTAGGCCATCTGCAGCAGCGTCGTCGCCGGGATGTCGCGGTGCATCGCAAACAGGACCCGCTGCGGGATCTGAACCGCGTGCACGGTCGACTCGATCGCGGCCTCGAGCCAGGTCTGCTGGAAGGCGTCGAAGAAGGCGGCGGGGCACTGCGACACGCACTCTTCGGCGACCACAACCGGGTTGCCCCCCACGCGACCGTTGTCGAGGCCGACCACGTCTGCGTCGTAGATCTGCAGGCGGTCGGGGAGCACCGTCGCGAACACGGCGGGCTCGAGCGGCAGGCCGGCGGCGGCGGGCAGCTTGTCGGTGCCGAGCGTGTCGCTGACGTGGTTGAGCACCACGGTGGCGAAGCCCTGCAGGCGCTCGAACTCGGCGCGCGTGGGCGTGGTGGTGGCCGTGGGCTGCGAAGGATTGGCGGCGGGCCCGGCGAGGCCGGCAAGCCCGCTGGACAGTGCAATGGCGGTGAGCAATCCGAACATCTCAGAACTCCTCGACCGGGAACGGAAGCCAGGCGTCGACGTCGCCACTGACGACCGGAACCTGGGCGGTAGCCAAGCCCAATGAGCGGCTGTTGAGGCGATCGGCGACGTCGTCCCGTTCGGGAGGCTCGCCGCCGATGAAGCGAGGCAGCAGCGTGGTCAGGCCGACGACGCTGTGCTGACCGTTGGCTTCGATCGTCGCGACCCAGATGCGGTGCGGGTCGAAGCGACAGTCGAGCCGGACGAGAAAGCCGCCACCGAGGGTCTCGTGCGCCTCGTCGGCCAGCCCTTGCAAGACGGTACCGATGTCGCCCTGCCACATGCCGAGCCGCGTCATGCGTTCGGTGGCGACCTGGGTGACCTGATCGATCAGCGGGTCGATGGGCTGCATGTCCGCCGCGTCACACTCGGCGCCGCGAATCGACGGAGCGTAGCGCTCGACCTCCGCGACGAAGCGCCGGCGCACGAAGCGGTCGTCCCCATGCTGCGACAACTCGGTCGGAAGCGCCGCGAGGATGGAGACCGGCGAGCCGCCGCCGAGCCACCCCAGAATGTAGAAGGCGTCCCAGCCACCGACCGTGTCTTCGGCCCGCACGCACTGGCTGGTGCCCATCTCCACGCAGTGGACGAACGAGTTGGCGGCCCGCTGCGGGGGCTGTAGGTCGTTTTGCAGCTTGACCGTCACCTTGCCCCGAACGCATCCGGAGGCGAGTCCGACGAGGGTGAGGGCGACGAGGCTGCGCAGATGTGCCGAGGGCATGACGAGCTTGCGGGGACCTGGTGGCCCCGGTGTTGGATGTAGTTACCAGTCCCGCCGCAGCAACGCCAAGAATGGTCCGCCACGCGACCGCGACTTCGGGCTCGCGGATTATTTTGTATGTGAACCTCCTACTGCGAGGTTGCGGGCAAGTGGCTGCTCCGCATGAACCTTCGGTTCGTGGAGCGGCGTCGACGGCCCGAGCCGACGACTCCCAACACCAGACGGGTGCACAGCCCGAGGTGTTTTGGAGCTCGCCCGACGGTGCTGTGACGCTGCTGCACGGCGACTCTCTGTCCGGCCTGACGGGTCTGTCCCCCGAGACGATCGACGTCGTGTTCGCCGACCCGCCCTACTTCCTGTCCAACGGCGGAAGCACCTGCAAGAACGGCAAGCGGGCCAAAGTCGACAAAGGCGGCTGGGACAAGAGCCTCGGCATCGAGCAAAACCACGCGTTCAATCGCGAGTGGCTCGAGGGGTGCCAGCAATTACTGACGCCCAACGGCACGATCTGGGTGTCGGGGACCAGCCACGTGATCTACTCGGTCGGCTTCGCCATGCAGCAGTTGGGCTTCAAGATGCTCAACGAGATCGTGTGGGAAAAGCCCAACCCGCCGCCCAACCTCTCGTGCCGCTACTTCACGCACTCCACCGAGACGGTGCTGTGGGCGGCGAAGGGGCGCAAGAGCAAGCACTTCTTCGACTACCCGCGCATGAAGGCCGAAAACGGCGGCAAGCAGATGAAGTCGGTGTGGCGGATGACCGCGCCGGGCAAGTCGGAAAAGCAGCACGGCAAGCACCCGACGCAAAAGCCGTTGGCGCTGCTCGAGCGCATCCTGGCCGCGAGCTGTCCCGAGGGGGGCGTCGTGCTCGATCCGTTCAACGGCAGCGGCACCACCGGCGTGGCCGCGGTCCGAGCCGGGCTGAGCTACACCGGCATCGATCTGAGCGAGGAGTATCTGGAGCTGACCAAGGCCCGGATCCTCGCCGAGCGCCCCGAGTGGGCGACCCGCGGCAAGAAGCGTCGCGGCAAGCTGCGCGCGGTGAAGTAGCGCTCGCGACCACAGCGTGGTTGCTATGCTCCCGCGCTCGATGGTCTTCGCACTGCCGACGGTGCTCGCCTGGGCGCTGCCGCTGCCGATGACGGTGGCGCCCGCGGAGCCCGATCCGGTGCAGCTCGAGTGGGACGCGCCCGCGCCGTGCCCCGACGCGGCGCAGGTCCGCGCCGAGATCGACACCCTGCTCGCCGGCGCCGGACCCAGCGAACGCACCACCAGCGCCGCGGCGACCGGCACCGTCGTCCCCGGCGACGATGGCCGCTTCACCGTCACGATCGGCCTGACCCTCGACGGCGAGCGAACCGAACGCGAGCTCCAGGCGTCGTCCTGCGCGGACCTGTCCTCCACCGCCGCATTCATCATCGCCACGGCCATCGATCCCCGCGTCGCCGTCACCGCCCCACCCCCCGACCCGCCCGCAAAACCGGAACCCGAACCGGAACCCGAACCGGACCCGGAACCCGAACCCGAACCCGAACCCGAACCGGACCCGGAACCCGAACCGGAACCCGAACCGGAACCCGAACCCGAACCGGACCCGGTCCCCACCAGCATCCGCGCCCTCGCCTTCCTCTCCGGCGGCCTCGGCTTCGGCCCCACCCCGTCGGTCGCCGGCCTCGTCGGACTCGGTCTCGGCGTCACCGGCCGCGCGTGGCGGGTCGAGCTCGAGGGCCACTTCTGGACCCCGAGCTCCACGATCTCCGATTCCAACCCCGAGGTCGGCGTGGCGGTGCTCGCCGGCGACGTCATCGTGCGCGGCTGCGGCGTGCCCCGATTCGGTGACGACGGTCGAATCGAGCTTACGCTGTGCGGGGGCTTCGGAGTCGGAGGGGTCCGCGGCCAGGGCACCGGCGACCTCGAGGCCCGGACCGAAACCGCGCCCTGGCTGCGGCTCGCGGCGGGACCCGGGGTGCGCGTCCGCGTGCGACCGCGATTGGCGATCGGGGCCCAGGTCGACGGATTCGTGACCCTGGTAAGGAGCGCGTTTCGCACGAATCCGTCCGGCCGGATCTTTCGCCCCCGCGCCGGCGGACTGACCGCCACGGCCCGCGTAGAATTCCGATTCGGGGGCAATGCGCCGGGCCAGGACACTCGTTCGCCACCCCGTTGATGGATTCGGGGCTGGGCGAACAATCGAGGGAACGTGGAGGCCCTCGCCCTGATGGTGGCTCGCCAACCGCCGCGCGCAGCCAAGTCGCGCCTTGGGCGAACGCGCGCACAGGACGAGCGGGCCCAGCTCGGGCGGCTGTATCGCGAGCACGCGGACTTCGTGTGGCGCGTGCTGCTCCGGTTCGGGATTCCCGAAGCCCAGGCCGAGGACGTCGCGCACGAGGTGTTCCTGGTCGTCGGTCGTCGGCTCTCCGACTACGACCCGTCGGCGCCGTTTCGGGCGTGGCTGTACGGCATCGCGCGAGGCGTCGCGGCCAACGCTCGACGCAGCCGCGAGCGTCGTGACAACCGACTGCGCGTCGTCGAACCACCGCCGACCCCGCCAAGCCCGGAGGAACACGTCGAGCGCAGCCAGGCCGCCGCGCTCGTCGAGCAGTTTCTCGAGGCGCTGCCCCCCGCCCAGCGTGAAGTCTTCGTCTTGGTCGACATCGAGGGCATGAGCGGGCCCGAGGCAGCCCGCGCCCTGGGCGACAAACTCAACTCCGTCTATTCGCGTCTGCGGCTCGCCCGGACCCGCTTTCGTCAGTTTGCCGCGCAGGCGGTGCCCCCCGCAGAGGAAACCGCGTGATGAGCCACCCAGAGCATTCCGATCCGCCCGAGGATTGGCCCGAGGAACTGCCCGCGGCCGAGCTCGCGCTGCTGTCGGCGTATCGCAGCGAGCGCGCGATGCCGCAGTCGGCCAAGGCACGTTTGATCGAGCGCCTCGAGGCCGAACCCACCGCGACACCGTCGATTGTGCCGCGGGGCGTGGCGGCGAGCGTCGCCATCGCGGCCGCGCTCGTCTTGGCGTGGGGCGTGACGAACCTGCGCTCGAGTGCGGTCGACCGCGACGAACCGAACACCACGTCGCCGCAGGCCGCGATGCTGCCGGGGCAGGACGACGCGGGCGCGACGGCGCAGGAGCGCAGGCCCGCTGCCGAGCCATCCCGACGCACGCCCTCGGGATCGAAACTCGGCCCCGCACCACTCGAAGCCAATCCGAGCGCCGACCCGGTCGAGGTGCCCGAGCCTCGCACCGGCGAGCTCCCTGATGCGCCTTCGCTCGACACCGCACCGAGCGAACCGGAGCCGATCAAGCGCAAGCGGGTTCGACGGCCCGTACCTCCGGTCACGCCCGAGCCCGCCGAGCCCAAGCCCGACGCGCCGAGCCAACTCCAGCAAGAGCGTGCCCTGCTCGCTCAAGCCTGGACGGCGCTCGCCGACGGCCACCCGGGGCAGGCCCTGCGCCACACGTCGGCGCACGCAAAGCAGTTCGCGAGCCCGATCCTCGGCATCGAACGCAAGGCGATCGCCACGATCGCCGGGTGCAAAACCAAGCGCCCGGGCTGGCCCGATCGCGCCGCGTCGTTTCTCGCCGCGCACGGCAAGACCCCGCTGGCGCCCCGCGTGCGCGAGGCCTGTGGCGAAGCCGAGAAAAAGGACGACGGCGACTGACGGATGTCGGCGAGGGTGCACAACCGGGGGATGAGCACGCCCGGCGACGGGCCCCACTGAGGACTCTGCTTCCATGAAAACGCGTAGTGTATTTGTTCGAGCTTCTTTGATTCCTACGATCTTGGCCCTGCTCGGCGCGGCCGGCTGCGACCTTCCCGACCGCAACGTCGGCGAAGAAAACGACGACGCATCGGCCGAGACCGACGGCATGCCCGTCGACCCCACCGGCGACGATGGTGACCCGGTCGACCCCACCGGCGATGGCGACGACGACGACGACGACGACGATGATGACGACGACGACCAGTACGACCCCTGCGGGGGTCTGAGCTGCGGCGACTCCTGCATGTTGTGCCCGCCCGACGATCCCGACTGCGTCGAGACGGCCGAGGTCAAGGTCTGCACCTTGGAGGGCGTGTGCAGCGGCGAGGGCGACATCTTTTGTCCCGAGTACGACCCGTGCGAGGGCCTGTCGTGCGGCGACACCTGCTCGATCTGCGACCCCGCCGACCCGGAGTGCATCAGCCCCGCCGTCGAGACCGCATGTGACCCCGACGGTCAGTGCGTCGCCGACGACGGCATGCTCTGCGACGCGGTCAGCGAGTGCGTCGACCAAGCGTGCGGCGTGGTTTGCGTGTGCGGACCCGCCGACCCCGACTGCGACGACTCGGCGATCGAGCGCCTGTGCAACGGCGAGGGCTTTTGCGTCCCCTCCCCCGGCCTGTTCTGTGGTGACTACGATCCGTGCGAGGGCCTGGCCTGCGGCGAGAGCTGCACGATCTGCGACCCCGCCGATCCCGACTGCATCGAGACCGCCGTCGAAAAGGCGTGCAACCCGGTCGGGCAATGCGTCGCCGACGACGGCATGCTCTGCCTGTAGGGCCAGCCCTCAGGCGGATGCTCCGGCCTGCTCCGCCCCGGCGGGCCGGCCTCCGTGTCCCGCGAGCTGATCGAGCACGCGGTGAACGGCATCTGGGTCGAAGTACGCGAGGTAGAGCGCGAACATCGTGACCGTGTACGTCGAGACCGGTAGCAGCACGTAGAAGAACGCGTGCAGCAGCAAGCCGGGCACGATCAAGTAGCGCCGCGTCCGGGCAAAGGGCAGCCCGAACGCGAGCGCGTACTCCAAGACCACGGTGCCGATCGCCATGGCCTGACACACGACCGGCACCCATCCCTCGAGCGGATGCGACACGCCGAGGTAAAACCACGCGAGGTAAGCCTCCATCCGCTCTCCCGACAGGAAGGGAGCGTTGGTCTTGTCGATCGCGGCGAACAAATAGATCGTGCTCATCTGGACCACGATCAAGCGCAGGCCCCACACGTTGCCTCGCTCGGGCGGAGGCGCCACCCCGGCCCGCTCCGCCTTGCGGTTCGCGAGCCAGCGGTCGAGGCTGTACGAACGCCCGCACGGCGTGAGTGAAGTGAGCAGGACGCCGATCGCGAGCGCGTAGACGTGGTGATGCGTCCACGGTTCGTGGCCGAGGTCCTGCCCCCAGTAATAGTAGAAGGACAGCAGCAACGCACCGGTCAGGAACGTCGACGCGCGTGACCGCCAGCCGATCAGCATCGCCGTCGACAGCGCGTAGAAGGCCGCGGCACGCAGCAATCCGACCTGGGTCAGGTTCTTGACCAGGATCATCTCTCGGGCGAAGCGGGTCCACACGCACAGCGCAAGCGTGATGCGGATCAGGGCAGCGCTACGGGTACTCGCTTCGGCCATCGCGAACGCACGCAGCCGAGCGAACCGGTTCGACTCAACCACGGCGCGCTCCCCTCCGAAGCTTCGGGTTGGGCTTGGGTTTCGGCTTGGGCGCGCACATGTTGCGGTCGCCGTTCTCGAGCCGCTTCCATCCGCGGCCACGAGCAATGCGAGCCTCCGCCCGGAGATCTGCGCCGCGCCCCAGCTTGCGACAGATCCGCTTGACCAGTTTGTCGAACTGCCCCTTCGAGTGAATCATCCAGGCGGACTTGTGCGGGCGCTCGTCGAACGAGTACGGCCGCGGCTGCTCGAGCAACTCGAAGTGATCGAGGGCGCTGCGCTCACCGGCCTCGTCGACGGTCTCGAAACGCGCCGCGACGGCTCCCTTGCCGGTGTTGCCGAACATCACCCACGTGCGAACCCAGCGCGTCTTGCCGCCGAGCACCTGCTTGTACAGCGGCCCGCCCACAATCCACGCGGACAACAGGGCGAAGCCCACGAGCCGCGTGACCGAGACCCATGTCTGCCACCTCCAATCCCCACGAACTCTATCCACTAACAATCCAACCATAGGGCTACACGGTAGCGCATCGTGCCAGTCGGACCAATGCTCGAGTGGCACGACATCGGTGTCGTGGTCCGTCGTCCATGGTGGACGGACACGCGCCATCGTTGTCGAGGCGGGACAGTCCGTTGCTCTGCGAAGGCCTTGCGGGACGACGTTCGCGGCCTAGTTTCGGGGCATGGCAAACATCCGAGCACTCGAAGACGATCTCAACGACATGATCACCCGCGGCCAGGCGTTCGAGGCGTTCGAGAAGTTCTACGCCGACGACGTCGTGATGCAGGAGAACCGCCAGACCCCGCGCGAAGGCAAGGCCGCCTGCCGCGAGTACGAGGAGCAGTTCTTCGGCGCCATCGCCGAGTTCCAGCGCGGCGAGCTCCACGAGTCGGTGGTCGAAGGCGACACGAGCTTTTCCACGTGGACCTTCGAAGCCAAGTTTAAGGACGGCTCGAAGATGGCCAACACCCAGGTCGCCCACCGCAAGTGGAAGGCCGGCAAGGTCGTGTTCGAGCGGTTCTTCTACGAGCCCAACGTCTCGCAGGGCTAGAGCCCGAACTGCATCAGGGTGGGGACCGCCGGCTCGAGGGTCGTGCCGTTGCCCAGGTGACCCGGGCCTCGGAACCCGACGCAGCTCCAGGTCCCGCCCGACTCCACGCACGTCGTCCCGTTCCCGGCGACGACGTCGGTGATCCCGCTGGCGACCACGAACGGGGTCGGGCTGTCGACCGCGAGCAGGCCTGTCACCAACACGCCACCGTCACCGAGCTGCCCGTCCTCGGAGGACCCCCAGCACTGCATCGCACCGCCGCTGTCGAGCGCGCACGCGAAGTTGAGACCGACCGAGATCCGAACGATGTCGGTCAAGCCGGGGACGAGCAGCGCGGTATCCGAGTCGAGGTCGTTGCCCTGGCCGAGCTTGCCGTTGTCGCCGTCACCCCAGCAGTACACCTCACCGCCGACCAGCGCGCAGGAGTGGTCTCCAGCGCCGATGGAGATCTGAGTGGCGGGCCCGGGCAGGCCGGTCACGTCGACGGGGACCGCCGAGTCGTCCACATTGCCGTCCGCGTCGCCGAGCTGTCCGGCGTTGTCGTCCCCCCAGCAGCTGACGACGCCGCCCGTTCGGAGCGCACACGCGTGGTTTTCGCCGAGGGCAATGTCCTCGGCGTCGTTCAGGCCGCCCACCGGGACGGGGAGGCTCTGGTCCAACGTGTTGGTCCCTGCGCCGGCCTGAAAGCTGTCGTTGTCGCCCCAGCACTGCACCGAGCCGCCCGTGCGCACGCACGCGAACTGATCGCCCACGGCAACCTGGTCGACGGCGCCGAGTCCCATCACGGCCGAGGGCGTGAGGATGTCGACGAGGCTCGTTCCCCCCTGCCCCAGCTGCAGGTTGCTGTTGTCTCCCCAGCACTGCACGTCGGTGCTGCGAGCAACGCACGCGAACCCGTCGCCGAGCCCCATTTGCTGCACGTCGGAAACGAGCGCGAGCTGGGTGGGCCGCGAGAGGTGGTAGCGGATGGGGTCGAAGAGACCCTCGGGCCCCGAGATCGTCGAGGCCGACACGGTCGTGCCATCCCCCGAACACTCGACCGTGCCGTCCGCGAACACCCCGCACAGCACGCCGCGGAACTCCGGAGGACTGAGCACGAGCTGCTGCACCGGCCCCGAAAACGCAACGGGGTCCGGGGCGAGCTGACTGCGCGGCGCGATTCCGAGGAGGCCGGACTCGCTGAAGCCCCAGCAGTAGCGGGCGCTGTCCGAGGTCGTCGCGCACACCCCTCGACCGCCCGCTTCGATGTCCACCAGATCGGCGACGGGAAGGTCGAGCACCAGTCCCGGGTCGGGCTGGTCGACGAGGTCTCCGTTGCCGAGCTGAAAGTCACTGCCTTCGCCGAAGCAGTAGATCGCGTCGTCGACCAACAGCGCGCACGTGAAGTCGTCTCCGAGCGTGATGTCGTCGACCGAGGCGGGCAGCGACACCAGCGTGGGCGTCACCAGGTCGAGGGTCATGCCGTCTCCGAGCTGCCCGTCGATGTTGTCGCCCCAGCACCACATCTGTCCGAGGTCGTCACGCGCGCACGTGTGGTCGTCGCCCGACTCGACGTCCTCGATCCCGGCCAGTCCCGCCACGAGCAGCGCGTCTCCGCTGTCGGTGCCCCCGGTATCGGTTCCGAGCTGGTCGTTGTCGTTGTCGCCCCAGCACGCCACCGTGTTGTCGGTCAGCACCACGCACGAGTGGTCGTCGCCGAGCCCGAGGTCGATGGCGCCCAATCCCCCCGGCAGGGTGACCTGCTGCGGGGTGGAATCGTCGGTCGTGTCCACGCCGCCGCGGCCGAGCTGGCGGTTGGAGTTGTCGCCCCAGCACCACACGCCGCCGACCCCATCCACGCCGCAGTTGTGGTCGTCCCCCGAGTCGACGTCGT
>JGI12316J15310_10000052_pt31 | contig 14316 bp, 11 predicted proteins | sample MarCyaLeptolynsp_FD_15310 | JGI IMG/M metagenome (IMG submission 15310)
GGGCAAGCTGCCCGAGATCACCGCCTCGGACGTCGGCAAGTCGACGGGATCCGGCGCCCGCGACTCTGGCACGCCGTGTGCTCTAAGGGGGGATGCTTAGCGCTGAGGTGCCGCACTTCCGAGTCGTGTGGCGGACATCATCCTCACCCCTGCCGCAAGCAACCGCTGTGCGGTTCGGAGGGGCGACACCGAAGCGATGGGCGATCTGAGGGTGGTCATCCCTTCGAGGGATGCCGAGAGATGTTGGACGGGCCGGAATTCTCCGGCCCGTTCTCTTTTAAATCGCGGCCTGGTTTGTGCGAGGGATTTCGCAATCCCCCGCCGTGCTTGAGCGCGAGCAAGCCAGCGGCCGCCGCGATCGAGGAGACCGGGCTGCCGCCCTCGCTGCAGCTGCAGCCCTCTGCGTCGCCCTCGCTCGCCCCGGCATCGCCGCCCGATTCCGAACCGGCGGCCGAGCTCGACCCGTCGCCGACGGGGCTCGAAGTCGAGCCCCCGCTGGTCCCTTCATTGCCTCCGCTGTCCCCGTCGCCGCTATCGCCGTCGGCGGCGCTGGTCGTCCCGTCCGGATCGCCGGTGTCGTCACCATCGCCGCTGTCCCCGGTGCCCGTGTCGTCGTCGCCGCCGGGGTCGGGCACCTTCGGAAAGGGCCCCGTGATCGCATACGTGATCCCATCGGTCTGCGAGTTGACGAAGAGAATGGTGCCGTCCGGCGAAAAGCAAACCCCGGCGAGCTCGCTCTGGCTCAACACGTTCTGCGCGAACGGAATCACGTTGCCGTCGGCCGTGATTGCGCGGATGTGGCAGTTGACGTCCGCGTCCTCGCAGATGAAGAGCTGCCCCCATGGAGCGACCGTGATGTTGTCCGGTGAGATCAAATCCTCGGCGGCTCCCGAAGCGAAGATGCACTCGAGTACGCCCTCACCGGTCTCGGGGTCGTCGGTGAGCCGAAAGATCTGCCCGAGCCCGGCCGCCCCGCCGCTCGTCGAGGCGAAGTAGACGTCGCCGTCCCAGAACCAGATCCCCTCGCCGCGTCGGACGTTCGCCGCGCCTTCGGCCTGCGCCTGCATGCGCACGGTGTCGCCGGCGGGGTCCGGATCCGGCACGTCGACCCAGTCGACATCGACCATGTCGCCGGTGTCCATCGCCTCGGTGGCGTAGACAGCCTCCGAAGTCACTCGCATCGCCTGCAACGTTCCGGTGAATGGATCGGCCTCCGCGTCATCGGGCACGAAGCGATACAGGCAGCCGTCCCCCCGGTCCTCGGTGAGGTAGGCGTACAGCGTGTCGGGGTCGATGCAGACCGCCTCGTGGTTGAACCGCCCGTAACCCACCTTGCGGTCGGGAGGCTGCGCCACATCGGCATCGGGCGTGGTGAGGAAGACGTAGCCGTGCCCCGCCTCGACGTTTTCCTCGCACGACAGCCAGCCCCACGGGCTTGGGCCACCCGCGCAGTTGCGGCGCGTGCCGGCGAGCACCCAGTTGGAGCTGATCTTCTCGCCGGTCTCCGGGTCCACAACGATGCGCGTGACACCTCCGCCGGACGTACTCGTGTAGGCAGGGTCGGGCTCGTTGCCGTTGGAGCCGAACAGCTCGTGATTGCGGAGCAGCACGAGAGTGCCGTCCCCGCCATCGAAGCAGGCCATGCCGTCCAGCGCCCCGGGCACGGAATAGCCGTCGTCCATCGCGTCGCCGACTTCTTCCACGATCGTGTACGAGAACCCCTCCGGCAGGTCGAGCCGGCCCTCCGGATCCGAGACGAGCGGCCCGTAGTCCCGCGCGAGTGCCGTGCGAGACCACAGCGCGGTCAGAGGGACCGTGACCGCCGCCCCGAGCCCGGTGGTCACGAGGAACTTCCGCCGCGTCGTGTAACCCATCGCGGGCAGAGTACATGGTGCCCAACGGTGAAATGCACACCAAAGCAGCGGTGAGGAGGACGCCGGCGCGCCGCGTTTGCGATGCGCGCTGCACTTTTTATGGGTTTCGATGCTCGCGTCGAACGAGCCACCGTCTGAGGGGGCGTGGCCCGATTGAGCTCCCTTTGCCCCCTGCTCGTTTCCCTTGCGTTGTCAGCGGCTTGCGCAGACGACGGCGACCTCGGTAGCGCCGGTGGCGAGGCGGGCGATGGCTCCGGCGCCGACGCCGGAGACGACGATGACGATGACGCGGCCGGGGACGACGATGGCGGTGGAACCGGCGCGGGCCAGGACGCGGGCGGCGACGACGACGACGATGACGACGATGACGACGACGGCACCGCTGGCGATGACGATGACGACGACGGTACCGCCGGCGACGATGACGATGACACGGATGGGACCGCCGGCGATGACGACGACGATGACGATGACGACAGCTCCGGCACCGGCGACACCGGCGAGCCCGAGCCGCCTGCGTTCGACTGCGACGCGGGTGACGGCCCGGTGACCGTCGAAGGGGGTGGGAGTTACGACACCATCGCGGACGCGGTCGAAGCAGCACCACCCGACGGGGTCGTGCTGATCTGCCCCGGCGAGTACGAGGACAACGTCGTGATCGAGCGCAGCGTCACGATTCGCGGCGCCGGCTCCGACCACGTGTTCGTCGATGGCGGTGCGGCGCCCATCTTCAACAACTTCAACGCGCAGGCGCCATTTCTTCGCTTCGAAGGGATGACCCTCGTGGGGGGTACCAGGGGCATCCGCGTCGACTGGCCCTTGGCTGCCGACGACGACGGCGACCCCGTCGTCGAGATCGACGACCTCCACATCACGGGAACGGAAGGAATCGGACTCGAGGTCGTGTCCGATGGATACTTCGGGACCGTCACCGTCACCGAAACGCGCATCGATCACGTCACTGGCGGCAACAGTCAATCGGGGCTGCTGGTCGGCGGCGGCGCGTACCTTCTCCGGGTGTCCGCCGAGCTCACCGACACCGTACTCGAGAACAACATCGCGGAGGCTGGCGGCGCAATGTTCATCGCGGGAGCCGACGTGACGTTCACCGGCGGGCGCGTGGCCGGCAACACGGCGAACGAGGGCGGCGGCGCGGTGCTCAGCATGGTTGGGAGTCCATTCGTGCAGGCGGGTCGCATCGAGATCATCGACAGCGACTGGGGCGAAGGAGCTGCCGAGGAGAACGAGCACACCGACGTTTGGTGCGACGGCGCCGGGGACGACGCAGGTTTCCTTGGAGCAAAGACGAACTCGATGTGTGTCGCCAACTCGGGCCCCTGCTGCCTCTGATGCGGATTTCAGGGAACGCGCGTCGTCCAATCGTCACTACGGTTGATGTATGGCTACGTCGATCCGCGTCCGTGTCGCCCGACTCGTTCTCAGCACGCTCGCGCTCTCGGGCTGCGGCGACGATCGAGTGATCGGCGACGGCGACGGCGACGGTGGTGACGAAGTCGGTGGCGAGACCGGAGGCGACGAGGGGGCGTCGGAGACCACCGGCTCCGCCGAAAACGGACCGCCCGAGTTCGTCGAACCGCTCGCCGAAGGCATGGTGGTCGATCTCGCCGCCAATCCCTGCGTCGAGATCGACATCGTCGTCGAAGACCCCGACGGGGATGACATCACGCTGGCCAACGACCCTCCCATCGAGGGTGGAATGCTGGCCAGCGATCCGATGGGTTTTGCGACCTGGACGTGGTGTCCAAGCGATGCCCAGGTGAGCGAAGCTGCCCACGAAGTCGTGTTCAAGGCGGACGACGGGAACCATGAGCCGGTGCTCAAATCGCTGCTGATCCAGCTCCGATAGTCTTGGCGTGAATTCCGCAGGGGTCGATTCACGCTCAGAACATCGTTCCGGTTATCATAGGTGAACCGCCAACGGCATTTACACACATTGTAAGCATGAGTGGGCGGATCGGGCCTCATGGGTTGGGAACTGCTGCGGTAGCCGCGCTCTGGCTGCTCGCAGGCGGATGTCAGGACGGAGACTCTGGCCGTGGGGGCGGCGGGTTTCAGACCGGCGCCGGCGGCAAAGGGGACTGCGTCGGCGAGCTCTGTGAAGCAGACGGACCCGTCAAGAACGCGATCTGCGAGGTCGACGTTGCCGACACGGCGGACAAGGAGGGCGCGAAGGACGTCCCGATGGACCCCGACTACGTCGCCAAGGTGCTCAGCTGCGACTTCCCCGACCTGGGACCCAAGGGCCTCCGTGCCGCCGCGATTGCGGTGCGCTCGGCTGCCTATTGGCAGATGGCAACCGAAGACGAGGTCTGCACCTCGGACCTGTTGTTCTGCCCGAACTACAGCTGCGACGGCACCCCCTCGGAGAAGTTCCGCGAGGCCGCCACCGCAACCCGCGGCCAGTACCTCAGCTTCAACGACGTGGTGACCTACGGGTTCTACGTGCCCGGCAAGGAGCTCGGTGAAGAGCACGCGGAGAGCTGCGAGCACCCCGAGGAAGACGCCCGCGTCACCGTCAACGACGGCAAGAAGGGTGACAAGGTCGAGCAGTCGGTCATCGGCAAGGTGGTCGAAGAGGACGACGACAAGTACGGCCAGAACCGCGGCGCGATGTCGGTCGAGGTGATCGAGTGCCTCGAAGCCAAGGACACTTCGCCGCACGACATCCTCCGGTTCTTCTACGGCGAGGACATCGAGATCTCGCAAGCGCCCGTCGACCGCGACTGCGTCGAGGACGAGGGTTACGACGCGCGCTTCAAGTTCACCGCCAAGCGCGAGAACACCGACGAGGATCTCGACTGGGACGACTACGGCGTTCGCGTCACCGAAGGTGACGACGCGGACGACGACGACGGCAAGGACACCGCACTCGCGCAGTCGGGCGAGCAGGGTGAAGCCGGCATCGAGGACCTCGAGGCGGGCAAGAAATACACCGTCTGGATGCGCGAGAAGGACCAGTCGGACTGGGAGAAGTGCGACGAGGAGCTCTCGAGCGAAGAAGAGAAGACCACCGTCCAGGCGGACATCGAGTTCGAAATCGGCGACGACGGAAAGGTCAGCAAGTGCGCGCTCGACAAGGCCAAGCCCGGCGAGCTCGTCCTGCGCGTCCTGATCGAGGCCGACAACAACGTCGACTGGTCGAAGATTCGGACGACCATCAGCGAGTCGGGCTCGAGCGCCGGCTCGGGTGACGGCACCGAGCTGCTCACGCGACGCGACTCGACAAAGGCGTGGGCCAGCGTCGACGGCCTCGACCGCGACGAGGAGCACTTCGTGTGGCTCCGCGAGGGCACCTCGAGCTGGGAGCGCTGCGACGGGGAGATCCCCAAGATCGACGACTCGGAGACGAACGTCAGCGTCGAGGTCAAGGCCTCGGGGGGCAACGTCGACTCCTGCAAGATCGCGGTCGGCGACGACGATACGTTCAAGCTCGAGCTCGCCGCCGAAAACAGCGACAACTCGAAGGGGACGACGACGTCCGAGATCGACTGGGACGACTTCGAGGTCGGCGCCGGAACGGGCAACCAGCCCGCCGACGGCAAGACCAAGACGCTCTCGGACTCGGGCAGCAAGGGGCTGGCGGAGATCGACGGCCTGCCCCAGGACAGCAATGTCAACGTCTGGATGCGCAAGAGCGGCGACTGGAAGAAGTGCGCCAATCGGGTCGAGAGCCCGGACGACCGCCTCCAGGCCAAGCTCTTTGCTCGGTTCGACGACGGTGACTTCGAGGAGTGCTCGGTCGGTCGCGACGATACTCGCGACACCGACGGCAGCCCCGAGCCCGATCCCAAGCCGGATCCGGACCCCGATCCCGATCCGGACCCCGATCCCGATCCCGATCCCGATCCCGATCCCGATCCCGATCCCGATCCGGACCCCGATCCGGACCCCGACCCCGAGCCGAGCGGCACGACCGGCGGCGAAGACGACGGTGACGTCTACGACGGCGGAGACGACCGCGACGACGACGACGATGACGACGGGTACGGCGACGACGACGACGACGACGACGGATACGACGACGACGGGTACGGCGATGACGACCCGTTCGGCGACGATGACGACGACGGCGGCGGCTGGGATCCCAACGCCGACGGCGACGACGATGGCGGCGACCCGTTCGGCGACGAGTCCGGCGGCGAGACCGAAGGCGACACCGACGGCGCTGGCCAAGACGGCGGCGGCGGATGCTCGGTGGGCGGCAGCAGCACCCCGGCCCCCGCACTCGGCCTGCTCATGCTCCTCGCCGGCTGGATCCGCCGACGGCGCTAGACGCTCTACGGCGCAAACTTACGCAGCCACAGGTCCGAGTCCAGGTCACCGGCGACCAGCAGCAGGCCATCGGAGAGGGTCGTGATGCTCCCCGCGGTCGCCTGCTCCGCATCGCCGCCGAAGGTCTGCGACCACGAGAAGCTGCCGTCGGGATAGAAGGCCCCGTAGAGCCCATCGCCCGGTCCGAACAGGTCGCGGCCCGCAAAGTAGATCGAGCCGTCGGCGCCGACGGTCCCTGAGGTCAAGTAGTGGTCGTCCTCGGTCGCGACGAAGGAGCGCCACTGCTCGTTGCCCTGGTCGTCGAGCATGAATGCCCCCGGGTGTCGCCCATCGTCGAGCACCGAGCCGGTGACGACGATCGTGCCATCGTCCAGCACGCCCACGTCGTAGCCGCCGCCGCCGATCGTGTCGTCGAGCACGTTCGCCCACAGCTCGGTGCCGTCGGCGGCAACGCGACTGACCCACAGCTCGCCGTTGATTCCCGCGCTGCCCGCGAACACGGCGGAGCCGTCGGGCAGCGCGACGACGCCCGTGACGATGTCGTCGCCGCAGCCCGGGCCGTGGTCGGTGAGCCACGTCAGATCACCGGCCGAGTCCGTCGCGCCCGTGAACAAGCAAGAGCCGCCTTCGCCGCCCTCGTAGCCCGCCACATAGATCGTGCCGTCGCCGGCGACCGTCATCGTCCGGATGTCGCGCGCGGTGCCATAGCTCTGCATCCACAGGTTGCTCCCGTCCTGCAGTGAGAACGCGCCGACGAACGGGTCAAACAGCGCGAAGTCCGGTTCGATGTCGATGCCCCCGCCGACCAACAGGTTTCCGTCGCCGTCGAGTGCCACCGCGCCCGTGTGGCGGTCGTCGAACGATGCGGTCTGGCTCCACACGAGCTGCCCGTCGCCGTCGAAGCGCAGGAGCGAGCGCCTTGTGACGAGCGCGAATCCGCCGTCGGGCAGTGCAACCGTATCCTCGACGCGGCCCTGGAGGGGCACGTCCACCGTCCACTCGGTCGCCCCGCCCGTGGCGGTGCAGTCGTTTTGGCAGCCGTCGCCGTTGACGTCGTTGCCATCGTCGCACTCCTCACCCGGATCCCGGTTCCCGTTGCCGCAGGGCTCGTCGTCGTCATCGTCGTCGTCATCGTCATCGTCATCGTCGTCGCCGGTGGGACCGCCGTCGGCATCGTCGTTGTCGTCGCCGGTGGGACTGTCGTCAGCATCGTCGTCGTCGTCGTCGTCGTCGTCGTCGTCGGGCGCGGCCCCTTCACCGACCGCACCTTCACTCTCGCCGTCGACACCGCCCACGGTCGCCGACGACACGCAACCAGCCACCCACCACACCAGCCCTAATCCACACCAACGAGCCATCATGCTTACGCTTCTCCGGCTCCACCATGATCCGTCACGACGGTCGTTCGGGCGTGGATCTGCCAGAGCGCGATGGACTACCGATCACGTCGTCGGCCTGACATCGATTACACACCTACGAATCGAGGAACCGAAAGTGTTGATCGGCAACGCCAATTGTGATGGGTCCGTGGAAGGTTCTGGGTTTGGCGAGTTTGTTGACGACGGCGGTGGGCTGCGGAGAGGAACGAGGTCCAGACGAACTGCCCTATTCGCCGGGGGGCGCGGACGACGACGACGTCCCGGGCACGGCGCTCCTCGATGGTGACTTCATCATGATGCTCGACCAAGCGGCCGCGCATCTGGGTGACCCGATGGACTGGCAGGACGAGCCCGGCGACGTGCCGCCCGACGACATGCCCGACGACACGCCCGACGACACGGGCGGCGGGGGCAACGACGGGAACACCCCCGGTGGCGGCGGGCCCTCCTGCCAGGGACTGTGCGAGAGCGACGTCGACCAGGGCGGCTGCTTCTGCGACCTATTGTGCCTCGACGTCGGCGACTGCTGCTCCGACTACGAGCTGCTTTGCGCCGGTGGGGACATGCCTGATGGCGAGCCCACCCCCGTGCTCGAGACCTTCGCCGTTTCGGGGGGAGACTCGGGCACGCACGCGAGCGTCGACCCGGTCGGCGACCTGATGCAGGACCTCGATCCAGCCCAGTTCAGCAAGGCGTGTCTGCAGATCATCGACGGCGACGTCGACGTCCAGCAGATTCTCGTCGCCGCCAAGAAGGACGCGTTGGAGTACGCCGGGCGCTGCTTCGTCGCCGCCATGGTCGTGACAACCGCCACCGGGGGCACCACCGCCCCGGCATCATCCATGGTCTGTCTCGGCGCCACCGCGACGGGTGCGGCCAAGGGCGCAGCCATCGACTACATCATGCAGAAGCGCGAGGACATCGCGCTGTGCGCATCGGAGTCCATCGAGGTGGTCGTCGCTGCCGTCCTCAAAGCGATCGACTATCTGGGATGGTTCGAAGTCGAGGAAGTCGACCCCGCCATCGAGGAGGCCGAGATCGCGGCGATCGAAGGCCTCGGCGATCCGGAGCTTTCGTGTGCCGGTGGCTACGTCGCGGACGGCTATCGTGATAGCCGCGCCTGCGGGACGACCCAGTCCCTCGCCCCCGAGTGCTGGCACCTCGATGAGGACAGCGCGGACTACTGCCAACAGATTCGAGAGACGACCGAGCGCTGGGCTCGGTGCCGCTGGAGCCGCGTCGTGTCCGCCAACATGGTGTGGGACGGCAAGCCCGAGAAGCACATCCGAGCTCCGATCAACGACGCAACCGCGTACCACGACGACTGCACCGTGTTCTTGGAAGAGCGTTGCGGCGGCAGTTGGAGCGCCGCCGACGAGCTGACGATGCGCGACGATGCCCGCGCGCTCATCTGCCAGTAGCCGCCGCCAGCCCAAAGTTCCGGAACATCGATCGATATCCAACTTCCATCCGGCAGGCGGCAAGGGTCAGCGGCGTCGCAGTGGTACCGTGGCGGAACATGGATGCGTGCCCTGACGACGACGAGCTGGCCGACTTCATCGCGGCCGCCCTCGACGAATCGCGGCACGCCGACGTCGAGGCGCACATTGCCGAGTGTCCCAGCTGTCGGCGCTTTCTCGCTGAGATCGCTGTCGTACTCGAGACAGAAGGCACCGGCCGCGACGAGCCGCTCGATGCGGGGGAGGTCGAGTTACGCGCGCAGTCTCTGCTTGCCGCCGTCGAACGCTACATCCCAACCGGGGTGCTGGGGACGGGCGGGATGGGCATCGTCTATCAGGGGCGCGACACGGTGCTCGACCGCACCGTTGCGCTCAAGATGATGCTGGATGCTCCGGGCGACGTCCGGCAGCGTCTACGTGACGAAGCCCAAACCCTCGCCCAGCTCTCGCATCCGAACGTAGTGCGAATCTTCGACGTGCAGGTGCGCGACGCCGGAGCTGTTCTCGTGCACGAGTTGGTCGAGGGAGACAACATGACCGCGTGGCTGCGCGAGCAACCACGCAGCTGGACGACAGTGGTGGACGTGCTCGTCGACGCCGCGGCCGGCCTCGAGGCGGCTCACGCCGCGGGCATCGTGCACCGCGACGTGACCCCGAACAACATCGTGGTCGGCGTCGATGGCCGCGCGAGGGTCATCGACTTCGGGCTCGCCCGGGGGATCGAGGTTGCGTCGAGCCACGACGGTCCGACTCCGGATGACGAAAATGCGCCCGCAGTCACCAAGGCCGCCGGCGGGGGGACACCGGGCTTCGTCGCGCCCGAGGTGTTGGCTCGGAGGTCGGCCGGCCCCGCTGCAGACCAGTACGGATTGTGCGCGACGGCGTACTTTGCTCTCACCGGCAGTGCGCCCACCGCCGACAGAACGAGAGCACCGCTCCGCGTCGGCCCGAAGGATCTGGCACGAACCATCGAACGTGGACTTTCCGACGATCCGAAGCGGCGGTTTGCGTCGATGGCGGCACTTCAGCAGGCGCTGCTCGGCATCGGACGCAAACGGACGCGAAATCATCGATTGACCCTCGCGGCCGCGGCGGCGCTTGGTGTCGCGACCTGGGCCGGGGCGACGAGCGCACGCTCCCCCGCTCGGCTCGACTGCGATCCCTCGCCGCACTTGTTGCTGGACGAGTGGCTTCGAACGAGCTCCTCGGAGGGCGAGAACACCGATGCACTCGCTCGCTACGCGGACGACTGGCGGGCGACGACTCAGCGGGCTTGCGAAACGGGGGGCCCGTTGCTTCCGGCCCGCGCCGCCTGCCTGCGCGATACGGCGGAGGTCTTCCGCGACACCATGACGCGCGAGTTTCGGGACGACCTGGAGTTGGAGCGCATCTTGGTCGGTCTGCCGTCGCCGGCTGCCTGCGATGGGGCGACCCGCTGGCCTTCACGTGACGAGCTCGGTGCCCTACGACGCCGGGTCAAACGGGCGGAGCGGCTGCGCCTGGATCTCCGCGTGACCCAGGCCCGCAGCATGGCGCTCGAGGCCGCCGAGCAAGCGGAATCGATCGGCGTGCCGCAGCTGGCGGCGCGCGCCTATCAGACGGCAGGACTGACCGCGACGAACCCGGTCCAAACGCGCGAGAATCTGCCGCGATTGGAACGCGCGTACGCACTCGCCGTGCAGTCGGGCAGCGATCGACTCGCGATGCATGTGGCGATGGATCTGGCCATGGTCGAGGCTGGGGTTTTCCACCCCGAGGCAGCGAAGCGATGGCTCGGCGTTGCCGGAGGGCTCGTCGAACGGCAGGGAGGTTGGGTTGCGCATGCGGTCCTTGCGGCCCGACAAGCGAACTTCGAGCGCAAGCACGGCTCGGCGGAGCGCGCGAGCGAGCTCGCGAGCGAGGCACTGCATGCATACGACAGTCACGGTGCCTCGAGGTCGCGCTCCAGCGTCGTGCTGCGAAAAGGGTTGGGACAGGCCAAGCTTCTCACCGGTGCCATCGACGAGGCGCGAGGGCTCCTGGTGCGAGCCGGAGCCGAGGCCTTGGCCATCGACCAGCCGCAGGTCGCGGCCTCCGCGTATCACGACCTCGCACGGACCGAGAGTCAGGTCGGCAACTATGCTGCCGCCGCGCACTGGATGAACGAGTCGGTTCGGCTGACCCGCGTCGCGTATGGGCCCACTTCGCTTCGCGCGACGATGCGGACCACCGAGTACGGCATGACGCTGCTTCAGCTCGGCGACACTGAGGGAGCGCTCCAGCAACTCGAGCCGGCCGTGGCCCGGCTTCGCTTGGCCTACGGAGATGGTTCGGGGCACATAGTCCAACCGATGATCAACCTCGGTATTGCCTACGCCAGCGCCAAGCGTTTCGACGATGCCAAGGCCACGCTGTGGCGGGCGATGGCCGTGGTCGATGCGAGCGGCGAGACGATGGCACGCTCGCGGCCAAGTATCCTGCAGAGTCTGGGCTGGGTGGAAGAGGAGTCTGGCAACCGGGCCAAGGCGGCTGCGTACTACCGCGAAGCGATTGAGGGGATTCGCGAGTTCGTTGATCCCGAGAACCCGACGCTGAAAGAGCTTCGGCGGTTTCTCGCTCGGGTCGAAGAGTGACGCGCGACGAAGCCCCCGCGCTCATCTGCCCGTAGCTGTCGGGTCTGCACGGGCGAGCGCCTCTGCTAGCAGGTCATCGAAAAAGTCCGATGACCTGCTCCTCGTCTTCACGGACATGCGAAAAGGTGACGTTCCTCGCCCACTTCGTGGTCGAAGAACGACTTTTTCGATGTCCTGCTAGCCGAGATTCGTGAAGACTTCCTGAACGTCGTCGTCCTGCTCGAGGCGCTCGACGAGCTTGAGCACCTCGTCGGTCTGCGCGTCGTCGAGCTCGGTCGTCGTCTTGGGCACCCAGACGAAGCCGGACGAGAGCACCTCGATCTTCTTGTCGTCGAGGCCGCTCTGCAGGTTGCCGAATTCCTCCCGGGCGCAGCGCACCTCGAGCAGCGGCTCCCCCTTGTCGCCCTCCGCATCGAGCATCTCCTCGAGCCCGTTCTCGATCAGTTCGAGCTCGAGCTCCTCGCGCTCGACGCCCTCCGGCGCGAATCGGAAGTAGCCGAACTGGTCGAACATGAACGACACGCTGCCGGAGTTTCCGAGGTTGCCGTTGCCCTTGTTGAACGCGAAGCGCACGTTCGCGACCGTACGCGTGGGGTTGTCGGTGGTCGTCTCGACCATCAGCGCGACCCCGTGCGGGCCGTACCCCTCGTAGAGAACCTCCTGGTAGTTCTCTTCGTTGCCCGCGCCCGACGCCTTGTCGATCGCGCCCTGGATCTTGTCCTTGGGCATGTTGGCGGCCCGCGCGTTCTGGATCGCGCGCCGCAGCGCCGGGTTGCCGTCCGGGTCGGGTCCACCTGCCCGCACGGCCATCGCAATGTGCCGCCCGCACCGCGTGAACGCCTTGGAGTCACGAAGACCCCGCTTGAGCATCGCCAGCCGACGGTTCTCGAATGTCCGGCCCATATCGCCCTGACTTTGCCCGGGGATGACGGGCGAGCACAAGAGGGACGACGCGTGGGGTCACTCCGCTACCGGGACGACCAGGCTGCGCGCCTCACGGAGGTCCAACGACCCTCATGGGGTCATCAACGTTGCGTGAAACCCAGACCGACCACGATGAGCTCGTCGACCCCGAGCTCAGCAGTGAGCCCCGACGCGGCCTAAACGCAACACCTGTCCCTTGCGGCCATCTTGGCAGAATGCCCTAAGGTCCTATGGTTTCTGCGGCGCCCGCCGTTACGGGGTGCAGGGCCTCTGATGGAGGAGTATCTTGAACAGGATGTCTTCATCGTCCGATCCGAGCCGGCTGCCCGCCGTGGATGCGCGGCTGGTCGCGGGCGAGAGCGGGTACGAGATCGTCGATGGGAGGGTGGTGGCCGTGCCGCCGGCGCTCGAGCCCCACGGTGAGCGGCACTCGAAGCTCAATGCGTTGCTCGAGGCGTTCGCCACGGCCGAGTACAACGTGGCGTGCGACATGCTGACGCGAACCTCGGAGACCACCGACATCGCCCCCGACGCGAGCGTGTATCCCGTGGCGCGCGACCCGGCCACCGGGGGGCGTTTGATCGAGGAGCTGGCGTTCGAGATCGTGAGCACCCAGGCATTGCGCGACGCAGGCGACAAGGCACGGCGGTTGGCGAAGCGAGGCGTGCGGCGGGTGTTCGCAGTCGACGTGCCGCATCAGCGGGTGCACGAGTGGTCACCGGACGCCGACGGGTGGCGCATGCTCCCGGACGCGGGGAGCATCGAAGATCCGGCATTGGCGCTGCCGCTGCCGGTCGAGGCGTTGGTTAAGGCGGCCAAGGCCGACGATGCGATGGCCGCGGCGCTGTTGGCCAAGAACAACCCGATCCTCGCCGAGGCCCGACAACGGTCCCGAGAAAAGGGCCGAGAAGAAGGTCGAGAAGAAGGTCGAGAAGAGGGCCGAGAAGAGGGCCGAGAAGAGGGCCGAGAAGAGGGCCGAGAAGAGGGCCGAGAAGAGGGCCGGCTGGCCCTCGCCGCGAGTGTCCTCAAGCTCCTCGCGCGCGACTTTGGCGAGCTATCGGATGCCGAACGGCAGCGCGTGGAGCGGGCCAGTTTCGAGCAGCTGCAGACCTACCTCGAGCGGGTGGTGACGGCGAAGCGGATCGCCGACGTCCTGGGCGAGGGCTGAGGAATCCGAGCCACTCGCTCGTCACACCCCGCCCCAATCACGCCCCGCAGGCGCCGCCGCCAGACCGAGCATGCGTGATACCGAGGCTCCCCTCGTCGGCGGAAGCCCTCTGCCCGTGCGGCTATTGCTCCGAATAGGTCTTCCCGGCGCAGCTCTTCCCAGTGGTTTTTCCATCGCTGGTGGCCGCACAGCCGACGTAGTCGACGCAGCTGCAACTGTCGCCGCTCATCGAGACCGACCCGACCTCGCATTTCGCGGTGCACTTCGCGCGAAAATCGAATTCCGGGCTCGGATCGGACTCGACCTTGTCCCAGACCTCGTAGACGAGCGCTTGGACCTCCTCCGGCAGCTCATCGACCGACTCGACCGGGCTGCCGTCGAAGACGATTTCGCGCTCGTAGGCCGGGACGCCCGACTCGCTCGTATCGCAGCCGACGATCGTCGTGAGGAGGGAAGCGCACAACAGGGCAACGGTGGTCTTCATGCAGGAGACTGTGGATGATCCTCGATTTCCTACCCCTTACCTCTGCCTTATCTGTCGCCGGCCGTGGTCGGGCCTCGTCCTCGGCGCTCAGGTTCGCGCCCAGCAAACGATCAACCCGGTCC
>JGI12316J15310_10000041_pt133 | contig 14309 bp, 12 predicted proteins | sample MarCyaLeptolynsp_FD_15310 | JGI IMG/M metagenome (IMG submission 15310)
GGTCTGCTTGGGCTGCTGCGACGGCGTCGCGCCTGACGCCTACTCGACTTCCTTGTCGATGTACAGGCCGGGGGAGTTCACCCCGAGTTCGTCGGCGGCGGCGGCACGCTCGAAGGTCGAGAACACGCCGTCGTCGTCGAGGTCTCCGAAGGCCTGGGCGGTGAACTGACAGCCGTTGGCGCGCTCGTCGTAGCGCCAGCGGACGTTGTAGTGAAAGCGATGCGGCTGTTCCTGACTGAAGCCAAGCTGCTGCCAGGTTGAGTTGTCTTCCCATTGCTTGGGTTCGTAGGCGCCTCGACCCGAGGTTGCCGGCGTGCACGTTTCCGAGGGACCGACACAGCCGTGAGCGAGAGGAGGAGTGAACCCCGCTTCGCCCTGAGGGACTGAGCCCGGGCACCCACGGAAGGTCTCTGGCTTGTCGGGATCCGCGTACATCGTCGCAAGGATTGCGTCGTACAGCCGCACCAACTCGGCCCGTGGCTCCACGGTGCGTCGTCGCAGATGGAACTTCCTCATGGTCGGGGCGAAGATCGCGGAGACCAGACCGGTCAGCGCCGCGGTCTTGTCCTCGCCGGTCGTTTCGAACTCGAGCGTCGCACGGAATCGCTGTCCTGAGCGTTCGGTCTCGAGCCGACCCTCGGCCACCGCCTCTCCCAAACCGAAGAGCCGCGCGAGCGTTCGGGTTGCCGAGTCCGAGAACGAGTCCGGGCCCGAAGCACTCGGGGCGGGGTCGCGGACCAAGCTCGCAACGTACGCCTCGCAGGCATCGGCCCAAGCCTCGACCGCCGCGGGGTCGCCGTCCAACAGGAGCACGACGTCGTGGTCGGAGATCGAGAAGCTGACGACGCCGACCTTGGAGGGACTCTTGCTGCCGATGATCGGGTCGCCGATGTCGAAGCGGCCAAGACCGCTGCCCCAGCCGTCCGGGTGCCGCTCGGCGACTTGTTCGAAGCCGGCCCAGTCGACAATCGACGCCACCGACGACAACGCATCGACCGATGCGGCGGGCCCGATGAGCAGGGCGTCGCCAGAAGCCTGTGCGGCGTAGCCGGGGAGCCCAAGGTCCGCGCCGGGGCGTAGCTTGCCGCCGGGGAGCACCGCAACGAAATCCCGCAGGTTCGGGGCAAGGACCACACCGCAGTTTGACGCCCCCGAACCCTCGACGGCAGCATCGACGGTCGCCTCCGAAACCGCGTCGCGCTCGCCCATCATCGTCGTCCAGGTCACGAGCGCACCCGGGGCGCACATTCTCGGATCTGCGAACGCGACCGTCATCGGCGAGGCCGCTGGCAGTGGGGCGAACTGCACCACCGGTGCGTTCGGTTCCGCGACTCCAGACTCGATCGGCGCGGCGGTCTGCTTCGAGCAGCCCGTCGCTGCGAGCACCAAGACCAGCAAGCGTGAAGTCACCACGCGGCAAGCCGTAGCATCATCGCAACTAAGCAACCACCGGGATCGCCGGATCCGGATCGTCGGTCAGGATCTCGAACGCAGCGCGGTGCTCGGTGACCAGCTCGAGGTCGGGATGACCCGGGCGCCGCAGCGACAGCTCGCAGCGCGCAAGCTTGGAGTTGAGGCAGGTCTTCGTGCCGCCGGGTGGGTTGTAGTAGGTCAGCCCCACGAATGCCTCGCGCGGGGCACAGATGCGGGCGCGGAGCTCGACGTCGGCCTGCTTGGACACGAGCGTCCAGTCCAGGCCGTCGATCGTGCCGTCGGCCCGCAGCGCCTGACGGATCGTGTTGAGGCGAATCTCGGCGTCCGGCAGTCGAAGCACCGCGAGGGTCATCGGCGGCGTCCACAACGGACCGATCTTGAGTCTCGCCGTCGCGCACTCGAGGAACACCCCCGGCGCATCGTCGAACCCGGCGACCTGACCCCAGGCGTAGAAGTCCGTGTGCTTGCTGCCCCAGTTGTGATTCTGGCTGCCGACCCACTCGTCGATCGTCCAGCGTTCGCCGTCGACGTCGATCCAACCGGAGAAGCGCACGCCGGGCTGCGGCACGACCACCTTCGCCTTGGGCAGCGGCGCACGGTACAGCGGCTCGGGAAACAGCAGCACCGGTGAGTCCGGGTCCTCGTAGCGAAGGTTCCAGCTCAGCGTCTTTCCCGAGCTCTCCGCTTCGCCGTGCAGGTTCTCGGCCGTCAGCGCTGCCGATCCGATCACGACGTCCGTCCCGGTCTCGGAGAACTTGCAGCGGTCGATCGGCAGCTCGGTCTTCGCGGCGGTGATCGTGTTTGCATCACCATCGAACGCGATCGCCCACAGCTCGCCGATCGCATCGTTCGGCCGCCCCTTCGGAGAGAAGATCGTGTAGCGGATCCAAAATGCCTTCGCCGCGCTCGGATGATTGGCGCGCAGAAACCAGCTCTCGTAGTGCCCGCGCGAATCGGCCCGGTAGCGGGCTGCATTCCAACGATCACGCGCCATCAGGGTGGCGAGTGTCGTGTATCCTCCGCCGCATGCGCAAGCTCGTGTCGATTGCGGCGGCTTCGTTGGTCCTCGGCTGTGCCACGCCGGCGGGTACGCAGACAGCTCTGGCGGCGCCGACGCGTGCGGCGGCTCCGGCGAAGAAACGCAGTGAGCGGCTCACCGCGGAGATGATCGCGGATCTGCAGTACGCGACGTCGGTCGCGGTTTCGCCGGATGGCAAGCGGATCGCGTACACCGTTCGGACGCCGCCCGATCCGATGGAAGGGGCGCACGGTTCGCGCACGGTGATCTGGGTGGTCTCGACGCGGGGTGGATCGCCACGACGCTTTTCCACCACGGGCGTCAGCTCGCGCCACCCGGAGTGGTCACCGGACGGCAAGGAGCTGGCGTTCTTGTCGAGGCGTTCGGGCGACGACGCGACCCAGATCTACCTCGTGCCGATCGATGGCGGCGAGGCGCGGGTGCTCACCGAATCGCCGAGCAGCATCTCGACCTACGAGTGGTCGCCGGATGGCAAGCAGATTGCGTACACGACCAAGGCCAAAAAGACGCCCGAGGAAAAGCGCGCCGAGGAGACCGGCTTCGACCATCAGTTCGGCGATGTGCACGGCACGCGCAAGGTGCTGTGGTCCGTCGATGTGGGCAGCGGCAAGTCGCGACTCGTGACGGCAGGCAAGCTGCACGTCAGCGGATTTGCCTGGGCACCGACCAGCGACAAGCTCGTGTTCAAGGGCAGCGAGCGCGCCGACGTCGACGGCGAGATGATGTACAGCCGCGTCTACACGGTGTCGGCCGCCGGCGGTGCTCCGAAGAAGCTCACCGACACCGAGGGCAAGCTCGGCGGCATGGCGTGGTCGCCCGACGGGAAGAACATCGCGTTCCTCGGCGCGGCCGACATTCACGATCCAACGGCCGGTGTGCTCTACGTCGTGCCGGCCGGAGGTGGTGCCAAGCGGGCACTCACCGCCGAGCTCGAAGCCACCGGGCAATGGGTGCGCTGGCTGGGCAACGATGCGGTGGCGATGCTTGCCAACGCCGGCACCGCGACGCCGGTTTTTCGCGTGGGCCTCGACGGCAAGACGAAGAAGATGATCACGCCGGCGGGGGCGTGTCGGCGCGTCGACATCGGGGCGGATGGCAAGACGCTGGCAGCAGTGTGCGGGACGGCAACCCATCCGGGCGAGGTCTTCACGGGCAGCACCCGCGGTGGCCGGCTGACACGCATCACCAACAGCAATCCGCAGCTCGATGGCGTCAAGCTCGGCGAGCGCGAGATTGTGCGCTGGAAGGCCGAAGACGGCTTCGAGATCGAGGGCGTGTTGACCAAGCCGGTGGGCTACGAGGAGGGCAAGCGCTACCCGCTCGCGATCCTCGTGCACGGCGGACCGGAAGGCGTCTCGCTCAACGGCTTCAACACGCGGGGCACGTACCCGGTGCAGCTATTCGCGACCAATGGTTACGTCGTGCTCGAGCCGAACTATCGCGGTAGCCAGGGGCGCGGCGTCGCGTTCGGCAAGGCCGACCAGAAGGACCTCGGCGGCAAGGAGTTCACCGACGTCATCGCCGGCATCGCGCATTTGTCCGAGCGCGGGCTCGTCGACGACAAGCGAGTGGGGATGGGCGGCTGGAGCTACGGTGGCTACTTCTCCGGACTGGCGGCTACGAAGTACAAGGACCACTTCAAGGCCGCCATGGTCGGGGCTGCGATCACCAACTGGGTGTCGTTCACGGGCACCACGGAGATCGAGCACGAGAACTCGCTCGTGCACTGGGACCTGTGGCCGTACGACAACTACGAGCTGGTTTGGGATCGGTCGCCGATGGCCCACGTCAAAGGCTCGAAGGTCGCCACCTTGATCGTGCACGGGGCCAACGACACTCGTGTGCCGCCGGAGCAAGCGTATGAGCTCTATCGGGCGCTCCGGCATATGGGCACGATGACCGAGCTCGTCACGTACCCGCGCGAAGGTCACGGCCTGGGCGAGCGTGCGCACCAGATCGACTTTGCGATCCGGTTCGTCGAGTGGTTCGACACCCACGTCAAGCGCTGAGCGTTCGCTCGAGCTCGACGAGGTGCGAGCGCAGTCCATCGCGGTTGCGGTCGCGAATGAGGTGCCAGATCCGGCCGAACGCCGAGGTCGGGTGCGCGCAGGACATCCCGCCCTGACGCTGCCCGACGACGCAGCGCGTGCACTCGAACGACACCAGGGTGCACAGCGGCGAGCACACCAGCAAGGGATCGAAGCCCAGCGGCCAGTCGTCGGCGTTCCACGGATCGGCCGCGCGCCGCACCAGCTCGAAGAGTCGCTTCCAGCGGTCGTCGTCTTCCACCTCGAACGACAGGCCCGCGATCTGTCTCAGCGTCCAGCGCACCGCGGCGGGCTCGTCCGCGCCGTCGTTGTCGAACGCCGAGCGGATGTCCACCGCGCAGCGAAGTCGAGCTGTCCCGGGCATGTCAGCCGCCGACGATGACGGGGTCGGCCGAGCCCGTACTCCCGCACATCTTCTTGAGCGCGTCCCAGTCGGCCTCGGTCATCGCAACGTCACCGTCCGCGACGTGCTCCTCGAGCCGCGAGGTTCGGGTGTCGCCGGTGGGATGCGTCGAGAGGAACTCGAGCGCGCCGGGGATCTCGTTGCCCTGAGCCTCGAGCGTCGCGAAAAAGTCGATGAGCCCGTGCGAGTCGATGCCCGCGGCATTGAGCATCTCGACGCCGACCCGGTCGGCATCGAGCTCGTCGCTGCGGCTGTGCGCCGAGGTCAGCATCGTCTGGGCGACCGCGTTGGTGTCCGCGCTGCCGCCGGGCACCAGGACGCCGAAGATGCCGTAGCCGAGCGCCTCGACGACCCCCTTGGCCGGGTGGTCCTCGACGACGTGCCCCATCTCATGGCCGAGCACGCCCGCAACCTCGTTGGGTCCCTTGGCATTGTCGATGATTGCCCGGAACAACACGATGTGACCGCCCGGAGCAGCGAACGCGTTGAGCACGTCGGCATCGGCCACGTAGATCTTGAAGGTGTTGTCCGAGCCCGAGGCCGTGGCCAGCTTCGTGGCGAGCTTCTCGAGGGCGGCCTTGCCCTCAGGGCCGTTGCACAGCGGGGCCTCGGCGGCGGTGGACTCGATCATCTGGGCCCCGATGGGCTCCTGGACCGAGGTGGGGACGAACGGTGCCGCGAAGCCCGACAGGAACGGGAACGTTACGAAGCCGAGCAGCAGAAGGACCGCGAGGGCCGTTCCGATGCGCGTCATACGCTTTCTTCGGGCGGGGTCGGACACCAGGCGAAAACCTACCAGGCACCGGAGATCGGCGCCGGGCTCCACAAAATCGAAGCGCCAACTCGACCGGGGAGGGCAGTGGTCGAGTCGGCGCTTACGCGCGGCCGCGTGCCAGCGACCGCAAGGGACGAAAAAGGGCTGCCTCCGTTACCGCGAGGCAGCCCCCATCATTCCCGGTCGGGCGAACTTTTCAGAAGCGACTTGTGACGACGACCACACGTACTTGGGAGGTGGTCGCACCCCAGTCAGTGCCTGAGAGATCCCATGCCGGGCGCACGGTTCGCACACGGACCGTCTCGGGACGGCGGCCGACGAAACGGCGTCGCTGACGCTCGAACCAGCTCGAGACGGTCGGGGTGTACATCGCGTCTTCGTACGCGGCCTCCCAGCGGGCTGCCTTCACCTCCTGGTTGGCGGCGAACCACACGAAGGCGGCGATGGCCACGAGCATCCAGTTGGTGAACAGGCCGACGATGGCCATGGCGAAGGCGACGGCCTTGCCGATGAAGGCGGCGACCTCGGTCGCGCTGCGGTTGCCCATGCGCTGGCTGAGGAACGCTCGCAGCGCTCGGCCTCCGTCCATCGGGAACGCCGGGACGAGGTTGAACAGACCCAGCGTCACGTTGGCCCACATGAGGCTCTCGATGAAGCCGTAGAGGAGCGGACCGCCGGCGATGCTACCTACGACCCAAAGCGCTGCGGCGAGGGCGAAGTTGACGGCCGGTCCGGCGAGCGCGACCGCGACCTCCTGCGATGGCTTGGAGGGCATGCCCTCCAGCTGCGCGAGACCGCCGATCGGCGAAAGAATGATGCGGCGCGTTCGAATGCCGTAGCGGCGGGCAACGAGTGCGTGCCCGAGCTCGTGCATCAGCACGGATCCGAAAACAGCGAGCAGGAACCCGACTCCGAGCAACACCGCCAGTGCGGTGCCCGCTCCCGAGTACGCGGCCCATGCCGCCCAGCCCACGAGAAGAAGGAAGGTCCCGTGGACGAAAGTGTCGATGCCGGCGAACCGGCCGATCTTCCAGGACCATTTCATTGGCTTGCTCTCCACTCTTGAATACGAGCCAACGTGAGTCCGTGTTGCGCCAGAGCAGCCCCGCCCAGAGATGAGTTACGATGCGTTTTCACTCCGGGAGCCCTTCAGATGCGGCCAGCGTCGACAGCCTTCCTCTTCACCATGATCCTTGGAGCCTGTGTAGGCAAGTCTGATCCTGCCTCCCACACCAAGGTACAGCGCGAAAGCGCCCCTGCGACTCAGAAACCCGCCCCGACGCCCGCGGAGAAGCCAAAGCCGGCCTTCGTCAAAGCCGGGTCCGGGGATGCCGCCGGTGCCGTGAAGGCCGCGATCGCCGCGGCTGGGCCCGAGCGCAGAGTGCTCGTCTATGTCGGCGCGGAGTGGTGCGAGCCCTGCACCCGCTTTCACGAGGCGGTCGAGGCCGGTGAGCTCGACGAGGCGTTGCCCGGTGTGCAGTTCGTCGAGTTCGACTCCGACCACGATCGCGATCGCCTCGTCGCCGGCGGATACGACGGCAAGCTGATCCCGCGCTTCGTCGTCCCGGTCGATGACGGTACGCCGTCGGACCAGCGCATCGAAGGTGGCATCAAAGGCGAAGGCGCGGTCGAGCACATCATGGCTCGACTCGGGCCGCTGCTCTCGGGTTAGCCGGTACTCTCGATCGTGACCGTCAGCTCGCCGCTGTCGCCTTCCCATTCGGTCACCGCGAAGAGGATGGTCTCGCCAGCCGAAACGTCGAGGTCGATGTCGGGCTCAGGACAGTCCCCGAAGTAGGCTTCACAGCTCGAGACGACGGCGACGACGAGGTCGAGTGATGCCCCCTCGGCCGTGATCCGGTAGCTGCCGTCGGAGGGCGCAGTCCACTCGAACCACAAGCCGACGCTGCTTCCCAGCCAGTCTCCGCAGACGAGCTCGACTCCGGTGTCGTCCGGACCAGTGTCTCCGGTGTAGACGGCCGGAAGCGCGTCCCCGAGGTCGATCTGGGTGCAGGCGAAAGTGGGCGACGTACCGCTACCTGCGTCTCCGTCCGTGCTGTCCTCACTGCTGCCGCCATCCGAGTCGTCCTCCGAGTCGTCCTCCGAGTCGCCATCGTCCGCGCGGGTCGTTCCGCCGTCGCCCTCGTCGCTCGATTCCTGCTCATCGATCCCCGTGCTGTCTCCCTGGGAGCCTCCCGGGGTCGAACCGGTGTCTTCCCCGCCGCTGGATGGGGAGTCACAGCCGAAGACGGCGAGGACCAAAACCGATACCAATCCAAGCTTCCAACACATCATCGAGTTCAACACGCGCGGGATTGCCCGATGTCGCGTGGCTCGGACGAAAAACTTCAGCTACTGGGGTTGGGCGGCCTCCGCCTCGGCAAGCGAGGCGCGTCGTTCCGCCTCCAGGGGCCCGTCGGGGCGACCTACGCCCAGTTCACCGGCAAGCTCGAGCTCGAACCGGGCCAGGTTCACGTCGCCCTGGACGAGCAGTGCCTGGCCATAGCGGAGGTGACAATAGCCAGCCAGGTTGCCGTTCGCGACGTGCGCGGCGCGGGCGAGCTTCAGCACCGCTGCCCCGGGATCGCCGTCGATCATGTCGAGCTGGCCCAGAAAGACCAGCGGATCGGCGAGGCTCGGATGCTCCTGGCCGCGCGCCTTGGATAACGTTCGTAGCGCCTGTTCGTAGTGGCCCCGGGCCTCGTCGTGGCGTCCGGCGCGGAACAGCGCCCGAGCGGTTTGGACTCGTGCGTCGGCGACCATCGGGTGGTCGTCACCAAAGCGCATCTCCATTGCCCGCTGCGTCGCCTCGTAGTCCGCCAGTGCGGCGTCGATGTCTCCCATCCGGAGTCGGGCTTCGGCCCGGATCGCGCGAGTACGAATGAGAGACCGGTGCTCCGGGCCGCGTGCCTCGGAGAGTAGGGCGATGGCGCGATTGGCATGGCCAAGTGCCTGCTCGCCTCGCCCGCGCACGATCTCGGTCACCGCGAGGTTTGCTTCGACGGCACCAAGCAGTGGGTGCGGAGCGCCGTCGCTCGAGTCCAACAGTCCCCGCGCCAGCTCGAGCTGGTCGATCGATCCGGCGTAGTCCCGCATCTCCCGGAGCACCTGCGCCCGGTTGATCCGTGGCGACGCAAGGTCGGGGTGTTCCGATCCAAGGTGTTCGGTGATCAGGCGCTCTGCCTCGGAGAAGTGCGCGAGGGCTTGCTTCGACCGTCCGGAGCGGCCTACCGCGATCCCCAGCGCGTTGAGAATGGCAACCCTGTCGTCCAGGACATCCGTGCCGTCTGCCTCGCTCGCCTCGAGCATCTTCAGCGCTCGCTCGAGCTCGTCGGTGGCGCTCTCGGAGTCCGCAAGGTCGAGCGCGGCCCAGCTCTGAGCGAGCAGGCGTCTGGCGTGAAGCCGCGGGTCGTCCCCGGCGCGGCGGATCCACGACTCGGCGTGTCGCGCCAACACCAGCGCCTCTTCCGGTTGCCCGATCTGATGCCCGACCAGCATGACGAGCTCATTGAGAATCTCCGCCGCCTCGTTGGCATGCCCGGCGGGTGCAGCGACGTCGAGCGCACGCAGCAGCTCGGCTCGAGCCGCTTGGTAGCGCCCCTGGTCCGCGAGGATTTCGCCACGCAGGCGGCGGACGCTCGCGATCGCCAGGCTGTCGTCCAGCCGCTCGGCCCTCGGAACGAGTGCGTCGGCGGCCACCAGCGCTCGGTCGAGTTGGTTCGTGCGCCGCCAGGCGTCGGCTTCGATTCGACGGGAGTGGATCGCCTGTGCCTCCGCCGAACGAATCGACCAGAAGGGCTCGCTCGACGGCCGCGTGCAGCTCGATAGATCGGGGAGACTCTCGAGCGCGTGTGCGGCAGCGTGTGCCTCCCCCGGTCCGACATCGATCAGGGTGTTCACCAACAGCCGAACCGCAGCCTGCCCGTCGCGGAGGCACTGCCGCCGTTCATCTGCGTCGAACGAAGCAAAGCCGTCGGCGCATGTGGACTCGTAGCGTGCGTTCCAACCCTCGACGTAGTGATCGAGACCCGCGACGATTCGGGATTGAGCGGAAGGCGCCCATGTGGCGTCGAGTTCCGCAAACGCGTCATGCAGTGCGGTTCGCCGGGCGACGTCCCAGACCCCGTACCAGCGCTCTTCCGAGGCACCGCAAGGGTCCGCTTCGCCGCCCGAGCCCGCCGCGACGACGACGACGCCAACGCCGAGCAGCGCTGCGACGAGGCGCCTTCGCGATCGCGCCGGCTTCATCGCGACCTGTATCGCGAAGAGCAGCTCGGCCATGCTGGCGTAGCGGTCACGAGGGTCTTCCCGCAGGCCTCGCTCGAGCACTCGCCGCAGTCGCTTTGTGGCCCGCGAACTCGGGTGGCCCGCGAAACACCGCATCGCGGTCGAGCAGTAGCTGTACTGATCGGACCGCGGCGTGCACTTGCCGCCGGCACGCTGCTCTGGGGCAATGTAGTTGGGCGTGCCGGCAACGGGCTGCGCGGCAACTCGTGCATCCGCGTCCGAGATCGCAAGCCCAAAGTCGACGATGAGGACGCGGCGATCCCCGGTCACGATGACGTTGCTCGGCTTGATGTCGCGGTGAACGAGCCCGGCCTCGTGGATCGCGACCAGGCCGCGAGCAACTCCGGTCAGCGTCGAGCCGAGCTCGTGGGTCGTTCGCGACGTTGCTCGGCACCATCGGTCGAGGGTGGTCCCGTGGAGCCGCTCCATGACCAGATACGTGTACTCGCCGCTCGAGCCGGCGTCGTAGATGGGCACCACGTTGGGATGGGACAGTGACGCAAGCGCGAGGGCCTCAACGCGGATGCGATCTCGCATCGTCTCGCTTTCGCGGTGCACTTTGATCGCGACGGTGCGGTCCAGCTCCTCATCGTAGGCTTCGTAGACGATGCCCATTCCCCCGGCGCCGATCCTCCGGCCCAGTGTGTAGCGAGCGAGTCGAGCGCCAGGGCGCAACCGTGCCGAAGGCGACCTCGCTTCGTCTGCCTCCAGCAAAGCGGCGACGAGGGCCAGAGCATTGGGGTCAGCATCGAGCGCAGCATCGACGGCTGCGCGACGGCCACCGTCGAGCTCGCCCCGCACGTACGCAAGCAGCTCGGCTTCATCCGGTAGACCCGGCTGACCATTCGAACTGCCACCCATCGCAGTAGTATAGAGGGCGTCGATGCCCGAATCCGGCCCAGAGCACGAGCTCGAACGAGCGGCACGTGACTTCTGCCGCATCTGGGCGCGGAACCGGGGCGCGATCGAAGAGGCCCGTGCCCGAGAGGCACTCGCGACGGTATTGAAGGGAGTTGCGCCTCAGCGTCGTTATCCCGACGTCGAGCTCGGCACGGAGCTGGCACGATGCCTGCCGGCCGAGGCGTCATTGGGCACGCTCGAGGAGGACCTCTCGCGTCTTCAGGTCGGCGACATATGGCTCGCGCTGGCGGCGCGATCAGGAGACGACGCAGCGATCCGGACGTTCGAGCGGGAGCTGCTTGCGCCCACGAAGCACTCCCTCGTTCGCCTCGATGCCTCTGCCTCGTTTCGCGAGGAAGTCCTGCAACGCGTGCGGGTCAAGCTCCTGGTCGGGTCGTCCGAGCAGAGCCCTCGGCTCGCCAACTATCGGGGGCGTGGGGCATTGGCGACGTGGGTCAACGTCGTCGTGATCCGCGAAGCGATCACGATGATGCGTGCAGCCGGACGCCAGCAGGCCGAAGACGCCGACCTCGTGCTCCTCGAAGCGACGAGCTCGGGACCGGAGCTCGCGGTCATCAAGGCCGAGCATCGAGTCGCGCTCATCGAGGCCCTGCAAGCGGCGATCGGAGCTCTCTCGCCACAGGAGCGCAACCTTCTGCGACTTCATCACCTCCACGGCGCGAGCATCGACCAGCTGGGTGCGATGTTGCAGCTCCACCGTTCGACTGCAGCCCGACGGCTCGAAAAGATCCGTCATCAGGTGCTCGATGACACGCGTCGGCGGCTGCTCGAGAACCTGCAGGTCGAAGCGGCGGAGCTGGACGCGATCGTGGAGCGCATCCGCAGCCGCTTGGATATCAGCCTGGAACGCATGCTCGAGTAGCGAGCTTCGTGCTCTGGGAAGCATTGGAAGCGCTCTGACACCGCAAAGCCGGGCACAACGGAGCCGATCAGTCCGTCGCGCCCGGCCGCTCGGGTCTCGCGGTCACATGCTGCGGATCTCGTCGCACTTGCCCAGCGCGGTGGCGTCGTCGGCATCACGCATGCACTTGAGCTTCTTGACCCAAATCCCGCGGCCGAACTCCGGCTCCTTGCTCGCGCTGGCGATGCATTGCTTCTCGAGCTGAGCGAAGTCGCTATCGGAGGCCGACGCGCCCTGCTTGTCGAGCTCGGCCTTGGTCACCTTGACCACGTTCTCGCAGACGGACTCGGGCGACGGAGGCGACAGCCAGCCAAACCAGAAGATCGCGACGGCGGCGACGAGCGTTGCGATGATTCCACCAATGATCTTGAGTGCAGTTTTCATGGGGCGTTTCCTGCCTTTCACCGGGCAAGACGCAGCCTCCTGAAAACTGTCTGATGCTTTTTTCGGAATTTCCTTCGGATCGCCCCTAGTCGTCCGTTTTCCGGGCTTCAGCGCGCTTCGCCTCGTCCGACTCGGCCCCGTAGAGAGCGGCAAGCTCGTCCGCGTTGGTGCGATACAGGCGCCCGGCGTACTTCTTGTCGCCCAGCTCGTAGGCCAGATCCGCGCGCGCCAGCAGCTCTTCCACGACCTTGGGATGACGCATGTCGTAGCCGCTCACCCACGGGACGTGCGCGTCGTCGAACAGCGCCAGTGCGCGCTTGGCCTTGCCCGCCGCGCGCTCGGCCTTGGCGAGATCGATCTTGGAGCGAGCGGTGAAGGGGCTGAAGCCGACGGCGTCGTCGGCGATCTTCACGGCTCGCTCGAGTGTTGTCCGGGCCGCGGCGTGCTTGCCCGCCTTGGACTGCGCGGCGCCGAGGATCCGAAGTGCTGCAACCAGACGCGTGTCGTCTGGGTCGTAGTGGGCTTCGAGCTCGGCGATACCGCTCGCGAGCATCTTCAGCCCCTCCGCAGGGCGACCCATGTCCACGAGTAGTGCTCCGCGACGCAACAGGGGCCGAGCCTTGCGGTCGCCCGTGTAGTGGTAGATCTCCGCCTTCTCGTAGGTCTTCAGCGCGCCCTCGCGATCGCCACGCGCGACTTCGATGTCGCCTTTGACGAGCATCGCGTCGCCCTTGTCGTAGTCGTGACGCAGCGACGTCGACACGAACGGGAGCTTGACGGCCGTCTCGATTGTCTTGGCGGCTGCCTCGAGCTCACCAGCGAGAAGCTGAGCGCGGGCGAGTGCGGTGAGAGCTGCGCAGAGGCGAAGGTCGTCGGGGCCGAGTGTTTTGCGAAGGATCTTGGCGGCCTTGTCCGCGTGGGCTTTGGCCTGCTTCGCATCGAGCAGCTCGTGGGCGACGGTGCTCGCTTCGATGTGGGCAAGCGCGAGTCGAGGGTGCTGCTCGCCGAACGCCTCCTTGTGGGAAGCGATCGCTTTGTCGAGCGTGTCCCGGGCGGTGACGAGCTCCAGCGTTGCTCGTTGAGACTTCGCCGTCGCCAGCTGGACCTCGGCGGTCAACTGCGGCTCGTCGAGGCGATCGGCGATGGAGCTCGCAATTCGAAGCCAGCGCTTGGCCGCGGACGGAACGATCATGATCGCGCCCTGCTGCTCGATCAGCGCAGTTGCAGCGCGAGCCCGTGCTTCCTCGTGGTCCGCGGAGTCGGCCGTGACGGCGGCCCGCTCGAGCCAGCTCACCGCGAAGTCGGTTTGGTATCGCGCGACCGCGAGCAGCCCCATTGCCAGCTCGGCCTCGGCCAGCAGCGGTCGGTAGCCGAGTGCGTCGGCCTCTTCCACCACGTGTTCGCCATCTCCGGGTGCGGAGGTCAGCCGGAACAGGAGGGTGTCGGCCTCGACGGACGCAAGGTCGGTGGTCAGCAGGTGAACCTTGGCGGCGATGGAAGAATCCGGGGCATCGGGGGCGTTCGCGAGCCACCCGTCGTTTCCGCAGCGCTCGATCGGCGGTAGACCGTAGGCCGCGCCAGCGACCGCTTCGTCGATCGAGAACGTCTCGTGCGTCACCATGCGATCGGCAAGTGCGTCGAGCCGGGCTGCACGGGACTCGAGGCATCGCCCGCGCTCCGTGAGGTACTCGAGCTCGGGCTCGGGATTGCAGAGCTTCGTCGCTTCGGCCGAGTACGCTTCAACCCAGCCGTCGAGCACCGGCATCGTCTGAGACACGATCGCGAGGCCGCGCTCCATCTCGTGCATGCGATCGATCAGTCGCTTGCGCCGGTCGGCAGTCCAGATGCCATCCGCCGTCGCCGCCCGGGCGACACACTTGTCCTGCTCCGTATTGGTCGCGCCCGTATCGGTGGCGGACTCGTCGTGCGTACCTGTCGATTCGCCCTCTGGCGTCGTCGGCGTCAGCGGTTCGCCGGATTCCTTCGACGCGTTCGCGGGGGGTCCTTCGGAGCCCGACTGTGCCTTGGTCGAGACGGGTGCAGTCTCGTCGGCCATCCACGACAGCACGCCCACGGTCGCCAACGCGCCGAGACCCATTGCGCCTGCAATCGCCCCG
>JGI12316J15310_10000239_pt9 | contig 14247 bp, 19 predicted proteins | sample MarCyaLeptolynsp_FD_15310 | JGI IMG/M metagenome (IMG submission 15310)
CTGCTGCAACGGGCCGAGGACAAGGGCCATCCGATCTATTTCGGCAAGCCGATGCTGGACGAGCAGATCAAGCTGATCGCCGCGTTCATGGGCTGCCCGCTGCCGGAGTAGGGGCGGGCAGCGTCCCATGGGCTTCCCGCGTCTCGAGCTGCTGGTGGCGCGCTACCGCGACGAGCCGCGCGCCGATCCGGCGGCACAGGTGCCGCCGGCGCTGCTGCTCGGCGACAGCACGCTGGAGCGCGTCTCCGACGGCGACACGGACACCGCCAATCTCGGCGCCAGGATCCGCGCGGGGATGCCGGTGCGCACGCTGGTGCTCTCCTGTCCGGCCTATTCGCCGGTGCATTTCGCCGCCTACGCCCAGGTGCTGGCGGTCCTGCCGGCGCGGCCGCGCCTGGTCATCGCGCCGGTCAACATCCGCTGCCTCTCGCCACAGTGGGATGCCCTGCCGCGCTATCGCTGGCTGCACCATCTGGCGGCGATCCGGCGGTGCCTCGCCGATCCCGAGGGACCGGTGCCCGAGGCGCCGCCGGCACTCGACGAGGCCGAGGCGGCGGCCCTGCACGCCCAGGCGCGGGCGCGGCGCGTAGCGTCGGCGATCACCGGCGAGACCACGGTCGGCGCGCTGGAGGACATCCGCGACAGCGGCCCCACGGACGCGGCCGGGCGCCGGGCACGGGTCCGCCAGGTGCTGGCCTACCACTACGGCCTGCCCTTCGCGCCGGACCACCCGTGCCTGCTGGCGCTCGGCGACATGACCCGCACATTGCGGGGCGCCGGGGTGTGGGTCCTGATCTACGCCACGCCGGTCAATGTCGACTTCGCCGAGATGCTGGACGGCCCGGAGATGCGCCGGACCATCGCCGACAAGGTCGCCGCCGCCCGCGACGCCATCCGCGCCGCCGCCGGCGACGATCCGGGCGTGGCGTTCCTTGACCTTCACGCGACCTGCCGGGCCGACCACTTCTTCCACCGCGGCTACATGGTCGAGCATCTGGATCAGCACGGCCGGGCGGCCCTGGCCGAGCGCGTCGTGGCCGAGGCGGCGGCAATGCTGCGGGACCGGCCCGGGAATTAACGCCAATCCGGCATCAAAGCGCCGCGAAATCCCCCGGTTCCTTGCGCTTGTGTCATCCGCACTCTGCCCCACTTCACAGGTCTGCCCTCGGGGCGCGCACCACAAGCGGGGAGACACCGCCATGACCGACCTTCCGATCCACGTGATCCACGAGAACCCGGAATGGCTGCCGCCCTTCGCGCGCGCCTTCGAGGCCCGGGGCGAGACTTTCGTGGATCTCGACCTGTCGGACGGGTCGATCGACCTCATGGCGGCACCGCCGGAGGGTCTGTTTTACAACCGTATGAGCGCGTCGGCCCACACCCGTGGCCACCGTTTCGCGCCGGAATTCACCGCCGCCCTCATCGCCTGGCTGGAGGCCCATGGCCGCCCCGTGATCAACGGCGGCGGGGCCATCGCGCTGGAAGTCAACAAGGCGGCCCAGCTCGCCCAGCTGGAGCGCGCCGGCGTGCCGGTGCCGCGCACGGTGGCCGCCTTGGGCGACGCCAAGGTGGCCGAGGCGGCGGCGCTCTGGGGCTCGGGCCCGGTCATCGTGAAGCCGAACCGCGGCGGCAAGGGCCTCGGCATCCAGCTGTTCGAGGACGCCCGCGAGGTGGTCGAGCGCGCCCGCGCCGGCACCCTGCAGGGCTCGATCGACGGCATCACCCTGCTGCAGGACTACATCGCCACGACCGACGGCAGCGTCACCCGTGCGGAGTTCATCGGCGGCCGCCTGTTCTACGCCGTGCGCATCGACACCGGCGGCACTTTTGAGCTCTGCCCCTCCGACGTCTGCGCGCCGGAGGACGCCGCTGAGACCGGCGGCCCGGTCTTCACGGTGGTGGAGGACGCCGTCGAGCCGGGTCTGCAGGCGGCCATCGAGCGGTTCCTCGCCGACGGCGGCATCGACATCGCCGGCGTCGAGTTTGCCCGCGACGCCGAGGGCCGGCCCTTCGTGTACGACGTCAACACCAACACCAACTACAACCCCGATGCCGAGGCGGCGGCCGGCGTGTCGGCGCCGCAGGCGCTGGTCGACTACCTGATCCGCGAGCGCAACCGCCGCCTGGCGGCTCCGAAAGTCGCGGGTGGACGCGGGTAGGCGTTTTTCGGGTCTATGCCGGCCAAGGCTGGGCGTGTAGCAGGGAAGGGTCCGTCACAGCCAAGGACCCCGCCCCATGGACATCGCTACCGCCGACCTCGCCGAGCGTGATTCCTACAAGTTGCTCGGCTCGCTGGTCATTCCCCGGCCGATCGCTTTCGTCTCGACCCGGAGCGCCGAGGGCCGGTTGAACTGCGCGCCGTTCAGCTTCTTCAACGCCGTCGGCTATGCCCCGCCGGTGATCGCCCTCGGGCTGGAGCAGTGGGACGACGGCAGCGAGAAGGACACCGGTCGCAACATTCGGCGCACCGGCGAGTTCGTCGTCAACATGGTCGACGAGGCGCTGGCCGAGAAGATGAACCTGGCGGCGATCGACTTTCCCGAGGAGGTCGACGAGTTCGCCGAGGTCGGCCTCACCCCCGCCCCGAGCACGAAAATCGTGCCGCCGGGCATCGCCGAGAGCCCGGTGCGCCTGGAATGCGTCCAGGCCGCCCTGGTGCAGGTCGGACGCAAGCACACGGTGGCGCTGGGCGAGGTCGTCAGCTTCCACATCCGCGACGACCTGATCGACATGGAAAAGCTCTATATTTCAGAGAATTGGAAGCCGATCGCCCGGCTGTTCGGACCGACATACTCGCGAATCGCCGACACCCTCGACCTGCCCCGAGTCTCGCTTGACGCGTGGCGGGCGCGAAAGTGAGGTCCTGCCGCGAGTCGCAGCGAATCAACAACTTCTTGTGTTATCCACAACATTCTTAGCGATATGTGGGGAAGTCGCTTGTCGGCCCACCCCACATCCCGTAGCCTCTTGTCATTGAGCCACAAAATGTGGGTGCGACGAGTCGAGATCGGCCGTGCGCCCGGGACCGGCCGGCAAGGAGGCAAGAATGGGCGACAATTCGCAGAGCGTCTGGAACGAGGATCGCCTGGAGCGGCTGAAGGCGCTCTGGGCCGAGGGATTGTCGATCACCCAGATCGGCCTGAAGCTCGGCGTGTCGCGCAATGCCGTCGTCGGCAAGGTGCACCGCATGGGCCTGCCGAAACGCCAGTCGCCGATCGTGCGCAGCGCCAATCCCAAGCGCGACGAGCGCCCGATCCAGCGCCGCCGGGCGGTGCCGCTGACCCTCGAGCAGTGGGACCGCAACACCTGCTCCTGGCCGATCGGCGATCCCAAGACCGACAATTTCAGCTTCTGCGGCGCGACCGTGGAGCCGGGCCGGCCGTACTGCGCGGAGCATTGCGCCGTGGCCTACACGACGGCCCGCGAGCGTGAGAGCAACGTCGCGTAGCGCGCTCGGTGACCGGGGGCGGCGCTCAGGCGCCGACCCTCACGGCCGCACGAAAAGGACAAAGAAGACCGCGCCCGAGGCCATGTGCAGCGGTTGCAGGGTGAGGATCGGGTAGGGCAGGCGGCCCGTCAGGCGGCGCAGCGGTGGAATGCCGTAGAACGCCGCCGCCGACAGCGCCGCGACCCCGATCGAGATGATCGGGAACCCCAGCAGGTAGACGGCCAGGTAGCCGAGGGCGGCCGTGCCGCCGAACCGTCCCTCGATGAAGACCGGTGCGATCTGCGCCAGCATCAGCGTCAGGAGACCGGCCAGGAACAGCGCGAGCGAGCGCCAGAAGGCGCCATAGATCGGATCTTGGCCGTCATTGACCCACATGGGCGCCCTCGCGGGTCAGGCGGCGGCCGCCGCCTCGATGCCCGCGTCCTCCGCCATGCCGAGCAGCAGGTTCAGGTTCTGTACCGCCGCCCCCGACGCACCCTTGCCGAGATTGTCGAGGCGGGCGGTCACGACCGCGCGCCCGGTCTCGCCATGGGCGAAGACGAACAGCTCCAGCATGTTGGTGCCGTTCAGCCCCTGCGGGTCCAGTTCCTTGAGTCCCTCGGCCTCGCCGAGCGGGGCGACGCGCACGAAGCGGGTCCCGGCGTACTGCGCCGCCAGGGTCTCGTGCAGCGCCGAGGGCGACGGCGTGCCGGGCAGGGCCCACAGCGCCAGCGGCACGCTGACCAGCATGCCCTGGGCGTAGCGCGCGACCGACGGCTGGAAGATCGGCGGATGGGCGAGCCCGGACCAGCGGGTGATCTCCGGCACGTGCTTGTGCGCCAGTGTCAGGCCGTAGTGCCAGTAGGCGTCGGGTTGATAACCGCTCTCGCCCTCGGCCTCGTAGCGCGCGATCAGCGCCTTGCCGCCGCCGGTATAGCCGGAGACCGCGTTGATCGAGACCGGGAAGTCCGCCGGCAGCAGGCCGGCCGCGACCAGCGGCGCCAGGATGGCGATCGCGCCCGTCGAGTAGCAGCCGGGGTTGGAGACCCGGTCGGCGCCGATGACGGCCTCGCGCTGTCCGGCGCGGAACTCGGGAAAGCCAAAGACCCAGCCCTCGGCCGTGCGGTGCGCGGTCGAGGCGTCGATCAGCTTGGTGGCCGATCCCTCGGCAAGGGCGGCGGCCTCCCGCGCGGCGGCGTCGGGCAGGCACAGGATGGCGACATCGGCGGCGTGCAGCGCGTCACGCCGGGCGCCGGCATCCTTGCGCTCGGCCTCGCCCAGCGAGATCAGCTCGATGTCACGACGCGCCAGCAGGCGCTCGCGGATCTGCAGACCCGTTGTCCCCGCTTCGCCGTCGATGAACACCCGTGCCGATCCCATGACCGCCTCCTCTGTTTCGGGACGCGCACCATACAGGAAAGGCCGGGGTGAGGGGTAGGGCCGTTCGGGTTTCCGTTGATTCAGTTGCGGCGTCGAAGAGAGGCCGAGCGAGCGGTCGGGCCGCCCGCCTCTCCCCGCCGGCAGGCTACTTCAGGCCGCGCACGATGTTGAACGGCGAGAACGCCTGGGCGCCGGCCATGATCTCGATGCGATTGACGTTAATGTTCCGCGGCCGGGTTGCGGCCCAGAACACCGCGTCGGCCACGTCCTCCGGCTTGATCGGGTCGACGTCGTCATAGACCGCCGCCGCCTTGTCCTTGTCGCCCTTGAAGCGCACCTCCGAGAACTCGGTCTCGGCGAGACCGGGTTCGACATCGGTCACGTGGATGTTCTTGCCCACGAGGTCGGCGCGCAGATTCAGGGAGAACTGCCGCACGAAGGCCTTGGTGGCGCCGTAGACATTGCCGCCGGGATAGGGCCAGTAGCCGGCGATGGAACCGATGTTCACCACGTGGCCGTAGCCGTTCGCCACCATCTGCGGCAGCAGGGCGCGGGTGCAATACAGAAGGCCCTTGATGTTGGTGTCGACCATCAGCTCCCAGTCCTCGATCGCTACCTCGTCGGCGCCCTCGAGACCGACCGCCAAGCCGGCATTGTTCACCAGCACGTCGATCGGCTTGAAGCTGTCGGGCAGGGCGTCGACGGCGGCGTAGACCGCGTCGCGATCACGCACGTCCAGTACGATGCAGTGGCTCGGATTGGTCAGCTCGGCTCTCAGCGCCTCTAGGCGCTCACCCCGGCGTCCGGAGATGACCGTCTGCCAGCCCTCGGCATCGAAACGCTTGGCGGTGGCCCGGCCGAAACCGCTGGTGGCACCCGTGATGAAAGCCGTCTTCCCCATTCGATCCTCCACTCTCATACATTACATGATATTAGGGCGTGTTCTTTACCTTCTCTGACAGCTTTGCTCGCTGCCAGTGCCGCTCCATCTCGTCCAAGGTCACGCCGGCGACCGCCTTGCCGTCGCTGGCCAGTGACCGCTCCATGAAACGGTAACGGCGCTCGAACTTCGCGTTGCACCGGCGCAGGGCGGTTTCCGGGTCGATGTCCAGGTGCCGCGCCAGGTTCACCACCGTGAACAGCAGGTCGCCCATCTCGTCCTCGACCCGGTCGGCGTCGCGCGGCGCGTCGGCGGTGACCTCGGCGCGCAGTTCGCCGAGTTCCTCCTCGATCTTGGCGAAGACGCCGGCTGTCTCCGGCCAGTCGAAGCCCTCGCGGACGGCGCGGCGCTGCAGCTTCACCGCCCGCATCAACGCGGGCAGGGCCGTCGACACGCCGTCGAGCGCGGAGAACGTGCGGCCCTCGGCCTCGGCCTTTGCGGCGCGTTCGGCCGCTTTCTGCTCCTCCCACGCCGCCGTCTGCGCCTCGGCATCGGCGACGCTCATCCCCGCGAACACGTGGGGGTGGCGGCGGATCATCTTCTCGGTGATGCCGGCCGCCACCGCCTCGAAATCGAACGCGCCGTCCTCCTCGGCGATGCGCGCGTGGTAGACAACCTGCAGCAGCAGGTCGCCAAGCTCGTCGCGAATTGCCGCCGTGTCGGCGAGCGTGATCGCCTCGGCGACCTCGTAGGCCTCCTCGATCGTGTAGGGCGCGATCGTCTCGAAGGTCTGCTCCAGATCCCAGGGGCAGCCGCCCTCGGGATCGCGCAGCTTGGCCATCACGTCGATCAGCCGGTCGATCGCCGGGGCGTCCGGATCGGGAAGGGCGGTCTTGGGGAGTGCGTCCGTCATGGTGCGGGGAGACTAGCGAGCGCGGTTGGGCTAGAAAAGCGGTGGTTCCCGATTCCGCTCGTGTTCTCCGAATAAGAGCAGTGCCGATGACGCAAAGAAGCCGTGCCGATTACGAGCACGCCCTGGAAATGTACCAGTCCTATCCGATGCCCATCCGCACGGAGGAGGACGACCGGCGCGGCCTGTACAAGCGGGTCGGCGACAACCCGCATGCCATCAACCAGTTCATCTTCGACGGCCGGGACGGGTTTGCCGGGCCCTGCCGAATCCTGGTCGCCGGCGGCGGCACGGGCGACTCGACGATTTTCTTCGCCCAGCACCTGAAGGAGATCGGCAGCCGATGCCAGGTGGTGCATCTCGATCAGAGCGCGGCGGCGAATGCCCATTGCCGAGAACGCCTCGACCGCTTCGGGTTGGACAATGTCGAGATTCAGGAACGCTCGATCTTCGACCTGGACCCACGGACGGACGGGGTCTTCGACTATGTCAACTGCAATGGCGTCCTGCATCATCTCGACGATCCGGATGCCGGGTTGCGCCGTCTTGCCTCGGTGACGGCCGATGACGGCGGGATGGGCATCTGGATCTACGCCAAGCACGGGCGCGCGGGTCAGTATCACGTCCGCTCGATGGTCCTGCAGCTGGTCGGCGACAGGGCGGTGGACGCGGACGGTCTGCGGGTCGCCGAGGAGATCCTGCGGGCGCTGCCCACGGAGACGCTCGGCCGTTTCGACGGCTCGGGCAGCATGGCGTCCGTCCTGGACGGAACCACGCCGGACCGCCTGGGCGAGCAACTGGCGGACCGCTTCCTGAACCGCAGCGATGTCCCGTATTCCGCCGGCGAGATGTTCGAGTTCGTCAACCGTGCCGGACTTCACGTCGCGGCATTTCAGAACCCGAGCGAGGCGTTGCTTTACGAGCCGCTGCTGTTCATCCGGTCGCCGGACATCACCCGGCATCTCGTGGGGATGTCGGTCGCCGAGCGGGCCGACTTCGCTGAGAAATGGCACTGCCGGCTGAACATGCACCGAGTCTACCTGCGCAAGACACCGTTCGCGTCGGTCCTGAACCCCGGTCGGCGGCTGCGCTGGATCGCGTCCCGGCGCCCGTCGGAGTTCGGCCGCCATGCCGATGAGATCGAGGTGCCCACGGCCTATCTGACTTTCGCGTTGCGGCTGTCCGACGCCCTGATCGAGATCTTCGAGCGGTGCGACGGAGTGCGCACGATCGGCCAGATCGTGGCGGAGGACCACCTGACAGTGCCCGACATGACCCGGTGGGAGGCGATAATCCGGGTCCTCATGCTCTTGCGGGCGCTCGAATTCGTGCCGGAGACGGAGGCCGGCTGACCGCCGGCCATGGCCAGCGGGATCTTGGTGACGGCGCTGGCCGGTCTCGTGCTAGAGAACGATGACAATGCCGCCGCGCGGGCGGAACGGCGAGGGCGAGCCGTGTGCCTTTGGCCCGCCGGTGAACCGGAGAGATCCGATGGACGAGATCGACCAGGGACTCGTGGACAAGGTCTGCGAGCAGTACGAACGCTTCCCGTTCCCCGATTATTCCGGAAAACAACTACCGACGCCAAGCATCGCGAACTCCGACGGTCTGTCGCGGATTTCCTCCCGGCTGTTCGGCGGGAGGCTGGATCCGTCGACGATGAGGGTGCTGGTGGCCGGCGGCGGCACCGGCGAGAAGACCTTGGGGCTGGCGCTGCAACTCGCGCCGTTCGGCGGGGAGGTGACGCATCTCGACCTCAGCGCCGCCTCGATCGCCCAGGCGCGGGCCGGGGCCGAGGCCGTCGGCCTCTCCAACGTCCGGTTCGTCCAGGGCTCGATCTACGACGTCGCCGCGCTCTTTCCGGGCGAACGCTTCCACTACGTCCAGTGCATGGGAGTGTTGCACCATCTCCCGTCCCCGGAAGCCGGGCTCGCCGCGCTGCGGGATATTCTGACCGACGACGGCGGCATGGCGCTCGCGGTCTATGCCAGTTCCGGCCGGATGGCGGTATACCTTCTGAAGCAGGCCGTCGAACTGCTGATCGACGAGGACGCGCCGCTCGCGGAGCGCATGGCGCTCGGCGTCCAGGCATTCGCCTCGCTCCCCGCGGGCCACTGGCTGCATCACGACCGGGCCGTGATGCAGCACCTGAAGACGCGCGGGCCGAGGGCGCTGCTCGACGCCGTGCTGCACACCGTCGATCATCACTACTCGCTCGACACCTTCATGGACTTGATCGACGGCGCCGGGCTGACTTTCGTCGACTTCTGCGAACCCTACAGCAAGATCGTCATGGACTACGTGGCCCCCTACGGCTTCGCGCCGGATCTGGCGGCGCGGGTCCGAGCGTTGCCGGAGCGCCGCCGGCGCGGGTTCCTGGAGAAGTTCCACGGACGGCTGGTCGTTCATTCGGCCTATCTCTCGAAGGCGCCAAGGGCGAAGGCGCTGCCGACGGCGGGTCTCGACGTCGTTCCGACCCAGACTCTCTTTTCGACCATCAATATCGAGGTGCCGCCGGCCGAGGCAGGGCACCGGCGAATTCGCATCGCCGACCGCCGCTTCGGCGGGTTCGAGACCGGCATCGCGGATGTCGCTGTGGAGTTCCTGCGCGAGATCGACGGTGAGCGGACCGCGCGCGAGATCCTCACGCGTCTGGCGGAGCGCCGTCCACCCGGGACGGTCTCGCCGGAGAGCCTGGCGGCCCAGGTCGTCGACGGGGCAGGCGCGGTGCTTGATCTCGATCTGATTTCCTTCGCCGACCGCAGCTACAGCGCCAGCCGTGCCCGGATTGCAGAGGCGAGGCGTGGCGGATAGACGCGCGTGCCGAAGATAGCGCTCGGCTCATCGGTCAATGCGCGCATAATGTGTATTATGGGAAATTTGATCCAACCATACGGATCAACGGGATAGCTCTCTACTTGTAGTCCACCTGCGCCGCCGCGCAGCGGCCTTCCTTGTCGACGATGGCGCGGAACACGGTGCGCTGCTCGCTGTCAGCGAAGACCTTGGAGAACCGGATCGTCTGGTCGGCCGTGCGCAGGAACACCCGATGCTCGCGGCACACCGCCATCAGGTCCTTCAGGAACGCGCGTGCCTCCTCGCGGGTCATCACGTTCTTCTGGTGGTCCTTGGCGAGGTCGCCCAGCAGCTTGGGATCAATCATGGCGGGACGCCGCTCCGTTTTCGCGATACGATTCTGACATGACCAGGGTAGCACTCGAACGTGCGCTGAAGAAGCCGGGCCGCATTCTGACCTGGCATGCCGGGGCCGGATGCCGCAGCCACAAGTCGTCGACCCGCGAGGATTACTACACCGTCATCCCGCCGCACCTGGCGGCCTTCGTCCACGGGTTCGGCTCCGACACGACGGAGGCCGACGTCCTGGAGTTGTTCCTGGAGGAAATGCTTATCGACCTCGCGGTACTTGAAGCCGAGGCCGAGGAGCTGGCGCGCGACGATCCGCTGATCCCCAGCGTGCCGGAGGGTGAAGGTGCGGTGCTGTTCGAGGTGCGCGGCTATTTCCAGGGCTGCATGGAGTTCTACGTGGCCCAGCGCGTACTGCCGCGCACCGACCCGTTCCGCGTTGAGAAGGAGCCGCGCTGGCTGATCCTGGCGAGCCCGCATGTGCGCCTGCCGGCGCGCTGCGCCGCCGCCTTCGACGAGTTGCTGGACCGTTGCGAGGCGGTGGCGGCCCGCCACGACCTGGTGCTCGATCTGGAACAGGTGCGCGACGGGTTCCGCACGATGCTGCGCCGCCGCGCGAACCGGGCCATGGCCCCGGACCTCTACGACGCGCCCTCGCCTGCCTCGGCGGCCCTCATATAGATCTGCCGGTCGGTGCGGTGCATGCAGTAGCCGGGCCGCTCCGGCTCGACGAACCCATAGCGCGCGTAAAGCGGCATCGGCCGTTCGCCGCACATCAGCATCCAGCGCCGCAGCCCCTGGAGGTCCGGGTGGCCCATGACGCAGTCCATCAGGAAAGTGCCGCGCCTCCGTCCGCGGTGCGGCTCCAGGAGGAAGACATCGCCGAGATAGGCGAAGGCGGCGAAGTCGGTGACCACCCGGGCGTATCCGACCATGGGGTGACCATCCTCCGGGGCGCCGGGATAGAGCGCGAAATTGACCGAGTTTGCGACGAACCGCGCGACCGTCTCGCGCGGGATGCCCGGCGACTGCGAGCCGGCAGCCAGATACCTCCTGACCGTGTCGATCTCGACGAGGGCCGGGTCGGTGCTGCAGGTCCAGCCGTCGCTCTCCCAGCGCCGGACGGGAATGTCATCGCGCATGCTGTTGGTTCGGTCGGTCACCACGGTTTCGATGCGGTCACAATGGGTGATCGGACGAAGCCGGTCCATAGCGAATAACGTAACCTTGACGTTACTCGACCGATCACCCAATATGTAACGCATCAGTTACAAGGAGAGGCGCTATGGACAAGGTCGAGTCTGTCTCCCTGATCCGCCGGTCGAGCATGGGGCTGACCGGCGGGCTCTGTCTGATCTATGCGGCCTTGGTCGCGGCCACGGGCGATCCGACGCCGATCTGGCCATGGTCGCCGGTCCTGCTCGGCGGCCTGACCGGCCTGATCATCGCCGCCTCCCTGGCCCTGTCGGGCCGCGCCGTCGCCGAACGGGCAACCGACGAGCTGTACCGCAGTCAGGATCACCGGGCGCAGCGGATCGGATACTGGGTCGCGTTGCTGCTGTTCCCGGTCTTCGGCGCCCTGATGTCGGCGGACGCGGTCACCCCGGCGCTGGCGTTTCCGATGATGGGCACCCTCACCGCCGCCGCCTACCTGATCCCGCACGCCCTGCTGACCGGCGGCGACGGATGAGCGCCGGACTTAAGAACCATCTGAAGGCGGTCCGTGCGCGGGCCAACCTCACCCAGGCAGAACTGGCCGATGCCGTCCGGGTCTCGCGAAAGACGATCAACACGATCGAGAACCGCGTCTACGTGCCGTCGACGGTCCTGGCGCTGCGCCTCGCGGCGGCGCTGGAGGTATCGGTCCACGACCTGTTCGAGCTCGAGGACACCGAGAACCGGGGCTAGAGCTCCACCACCAGCCCGTCATATCCGGGCTCCACACCCGCCGGGCATTTCGCCAGGGTGGCTCGGTAGTCCAGCCGGCCATTCATGTGGGTGAGGTAGGCGCGGTTCGGCTTCACCCGCTCGACCCACGCCAGCGCCTCGGCGAGCGAGGCGTGGGCCCCGCTCTCCTCCTCCCGCAGGCAGTCGACGATCCAGAGCTCCAAGTTCAGGGACGCCAGCCGGTCGAGCTGGGCCTCGCTCAGGACCGCGACGTCGGTCGAGTAGGCTGCGCGGCCGTCGAAAACGAATCCCAGGCTCTCCCCGGAGCTGCCGTGGTCCTGGCGCATGACCTCGACGTCGATGCCGGCGATCCGATGCATGCCGGCGTCGATGTCGAAGCGCTGCAGCGGCGGGACGAAATGCGGCGGCGAGACCGGCGAGGACTCGAGCATGTAGCCGAACCGCGCCATCAGGTCGGTCCATGTGACGCCGTCGGCATAGGTCGCGATGCGTTGCCGCGTTGTCCAGTAGAGCGGCCGCAGGTCATCGATGCCGTGGGTATGGTCGGCATGGATATGGGTGATCAGCAGGGCGTCGATGCTGTTCACTCCGGCCTCGAGCAGCTGTTCGCGGAGATCCGGCGAGGCGTCGACCAGGATTCGCCGGCCGGCCTTCTCCACCAAGATCGAACAGCGCCGGCGTCGGTTGCGCGGTTCCTCGGGGTCGCACCGGCCCCAGCCACCGCTCAGGCTCGGCACGCCGACCGAGGCGCCGCAGCCCAGCATGGTGACCCTCATGCGGTGGCCTCGAATCCGTCGGGCGCCGGCACCCGGTCGAATAGGCGCAGGAAGTTGGCGGTGGTGATCCGCGCGCTCTCGGCCTCGTCCAGGCCCTTCACCTCGGCGACGACCCGGTGGGTGTGCACGACATAGGCGGGCTCGTTGCGCTTGCCGCGATACGGCGGCGGCGCGAGGAACGGGGCATCCGTCTCGACCAGCAACCGGTCGGCCGGCAGATCGGCCGCGACGTCGCGCAGATCCTGGCTTTTCTTGAAGGTCACGATGCCCGACAGCGAGACATAGAACCCGATATCGACCGCGCGCATGGCCAGCCCACGGCCACCGGAGAAACAGTGCAGGACCCCGGTGAACGGTCCCTTGGCGTATTCCTCCTCCAGGATCCGGGCGGTGTCGGCGTCGGCGTCGCGCGTGTGGACGATCAGCGGCAGGCCGGTTTCGCGCGCCGCGGCGATATGGGCGCGGAACCCCTCCTCCTGCGCGTCGCGCGGGCTGTTGTCGTAGTAGTAGTCGAGGCCGCATTCGCCGATGGCGACGACCTTGTCGAAACTGCCGGCCACCCTGACGATCTCCTCGGTGGGGATGCCACGCTCCTCGCCCGCCTGGTGCGGGTGGGTGCCGACGGAGCAGTAGACCGACGGGAACCGCTCGGCCACGGCGCGGATGCGGTCGAACCGGCGGATGCGGGTGCAGATCGTCACCATCCGGGCGATCCCGGCGCGCTCGGCCCGGGCGACGATCTCGTCCAGCTCCGGCGCGAAATCGTCGAAGTCCAGGTGGCAATGGCTGTCGACCAGGATGGGTGGCGTCGCGGTCATGGCGGGGTTTTGCGTTTCGGTCGGAAAGCGGGAGGACGAGGCCGGTCGCGGCGCCCCCTGCCTAACCGGTCCGCCCGGAACGATCAAGCCCGCCGGCGCTCCAGGTCCTCGCCGAGCGCGAGGGTGTGCATCGCGTCGATCAGGACCTGCTTGCGGTCCAGGTTCAACGCGCTTTCCAGACGGATCAGGCGTCGGACCGCCTCGCGCCGGCGGAACATCGCCTCGACGCCGACGCGGTCGACCAGCGCGCGGCCCGCCTCCAGGTCGCCCGTCACGATCTCCCTCAGGCCGGGCGCCCCGCTGGCGGCGCGGATGGCGCGATCGATCCAGCGCAACAGCAGGTCGGTCCCCGTGCGGAACGGATCCCGCTCCCCCTCCTTCGGTTTGCGCCCGCCCCAGGCGGCCGCCAACGCATGCACCTTCTCGCCATGGACCGATGGCAGGGTCGCCAGCACGGACGCGACGGCGCGATAAAGCTCGGCACCACCCGCCTCGACGAACTCGATGGCCCGTCCCGGACTGCCCTCGGCGAGGCGAAGCACGACGTCCAGATCGCCCGCCTCCACGTCCGGATGCGCCCGCGCCACCAGTCCCGCCACCTCGGCATCCGGCAGCGGCGACAGCATCAGCCGACGGCAGCGCGACCGGGTTGTCGGCAGCATCGCGTTCAGCGCGTTGGAGACGATGATAATCAGAGTCTTATTGGGTGGTTCTTCAAGTATCTTGAGAAGTGCGTTCTCGGCGTTGGCGTTCATCCGCTCGGCCTCGTCGACGATCGCGACGCGCCAGCCGCCGGCGCTGGTCTTGAGATGCAGCGAGGACTCGAAGGCCCGGACGTCGTCGACACGGATGACGGCGCTCATCACGCCGCGCTCGTTCGGCTTGCGCCGCAGGATCTTGAGGTCCGGATGCGCCTCGGCGGCGATCAGGCGCGCCACCGGATCGTCGGGGTCCACCGCGAGACTCGCGGGCGGCAGCGCGTCGCCGAACAGGCCACCACCGCC
>JGI12316J15310_10001354_pt1 | contig 14234 bp, 15 predicted proteins | sample MarCyaLeptolynsp_FD_15310 | JGI IMG/M metagenome (IMG submission 15310)
AGCAGCGTGCCGTTGCCCGGCAGGGCGAGACCGAGCGCCTCTGCCAGGCAGTTCATCGAATTGGCGGTAAACATCCCGGAACAGGAACCGCAGGTCGGGCAGGCCTGTTGCTCCATCTGCAACAACTGGTCGTCGGAGACTGCCGGGTCTGCCGGCCCGGCCATCATTTCGCTCAATCCGAAGCGTTTTTCCCCGCCGTCGACAAGGATCCGGCCGGCTTCCATCGGCCCGCCGGCGACGAACAGGGTCGGAATGTTGAGCCGCATGGCGCCGAGCATCATGCCGGGCGTGATCTTGTCGCAATTGGAAATGCACACCATGGCGTCGGCACAGTGGGCGTTGACGACATATTCCATACTGTCGGCGATCAGTTCGCGCGACGGCAGGCTGTAGAGCATGCCGCCGTGACCCATTGCGATGCCGTCATCGATGGCGATCGTGTTGAACTCCCGGGCAATCGCGCCGGCCGCCTCGATCTCGCTGGAGACGATGCGGCCGACGTCCTGCAACGCGATGTGCCCCGGCACGAATTCGCTGAAGGAATTCACGACGGCGATGATCGGTTTGCCGAAGTCGCTATCGCCCATGCCGGTCGCCCGCCACAGGCTGCGGGCCGCCGCCATGTTGCGGCCCTGTGTGGTGGTGGCTGAACGCAGCGGCCGGGCGTTGCGTCTGGCATTTGGTGTGTGTCCGGTCATCTGAGCAATCCGTCTGTCCGATGTGCTTGCGACCCTCGGTAGCATTGAAATTTTGATCAAAATAATGAATTGTTATGAAGAAATTGATTAGGTTACGTGATGTAATGATGCGCAGAAACATCGACACCGAGCTGTTTCGGACCTTTGTGTCCATTGCCGATCAGGACGGATTCATCAAGGCCGCGCAGGCGCTCGGCCGGTCGCAATCGGCGATCAGCATGCAAATGCGGCGGCTTGAAGAGGCGGTCGGCTGTCCGCTTTTTCGGCGCGAAGGACGCAAGATGCGCCTGACCCGACCCGGCGAAACCATGCTGGGATATGCGCGCCGGCTTGTTGCGCTGCACGACCAGACACTGGATGCGGTCGGCGACAGCGATGTGTCGGGCGATGTCCGATTGGCGGTCATGGGGGATTACGCAACCAATGTGTTGCCTGACATCATTGCGCGGTTCATGCGCGCCCGTCCCGGCATTCTGGTCGAGGTGACCACCGGATTTACCCAGGACCTGATGCACCATCTCGGCGATCGTTTCGATTTGGTTCTGGCTACACAACCCGAAGGATCGATGAAAGGCGAGGTTTTGCGCAGCGAGCCGACGCGATGGGCGTTTTCCGCGCATCAGCCGCTACCGGAGACCGAAATCGTGCCGTTGGCTTTGCTGCCGCCGGGCAATATGTTTCGCGAATGGGCCTTGCAAGCCCTGGATAAGGCCGGCCGGCGCTGGCGGATCCTGTTCACCAGCACCAGCATTGCGACAGTCGAGGCCGCGGCCGAAGCCGGGATCGCCCTGACGGTGGTCAAGGAGGGATCCGCGCGGACGGGGCTGCAACTGATCGGAACGGAGGCGGGCTTGCCCGACCTGCCGGATTCGGAAATCGCCCTGCATCGGGCACCGGGCGGCATTTCGCGCGCGGCGCAGACATTTTCGGAGTTTCTGGAGGCTTCGCTCAGGCGTTAGAGCCGGTTCGGGTGTACCGGCAGCAAGACTTGCGCAGAGCATGGATTGTGTGAGAAGTCTGCGCCTGTCGAGATGATTGATCGCCGCCCGTTCGGCGAGTGCAACAGTCCGGCATTGGCGCCGACAGGATGGAACAATGACTGATTCCACAACGCTCATTCGTCCAACATATCCGATGGGCGGACCTCAGCCGGTCGGGCAGAACGACGTCTTGGAAACAGCCAATCGCTTCCTCAGGGAAAACGACATGACCTATTCTGAAGTCCTGGCGGAAGACGTCACCGCGACGAAAGACTATTATGTTTGTAGCCTCACTGACAAAGAGAATCCTGGGGTGTATTCCGCCCCCTCGGTAACTTTGGTCGTCAGAATGGGTGACGGTTTGTCTGGTATGGTTCTGAGCAAGGGAGATGAATGGATGCTTGATGATGTAGATGAAGATTTTTATGTCGCCAGGTATGATGCGGCTTTTGATGATTTTGATCGAAAACGCCGGTCGGTCGATTCTCGTATGGGGCCGGCGAACAAGTGACCTACAGTTGCAGCGCCTGCATAACAACCTGATTCTCAATACAAACTCACTGTCCACAGACCCTAGTACATCGACCGGCGATAATTCTCTTCCAGCTCGGCATCGATTTCCGCCATTTCGGCGGCGTCCTCCGGAACACCTGTCGTCTGGTCCAGGATGATGTTTGCCAGCGACGGCAGTTCGGATCGGTCCTGATGTGCCTCCGGGTCCCAGAGCCTTGAGCGGCGAAACGCCTTGGCGCAGTGCAGGAACGCCTCGGAAACCGTGACGAGGATCGCCAGTTTTGGCGCGCGGTCCCTGACGGCCATGGATTGCAACAGGTCCGGGTCCGTGGTGAGCCGGGCGGTTCCGTTGATCCGCAGGGTTTCGTCGAACCCCGGCACAAGGAACAGAAGCCCGACGGCGGGATCGGCGATGATGTTGCTGAGACTGTCGAGCCGGTTGTTGCCCGGACGATCGGGAATTGCCAATGTCTTGTCGTCCAGAACCCGGACGAAGCCTGGCGGATCGCCTCGCGGACTGACATCGCCGAGACCGTCGGCGCCGCGTGTGCCGAGACAGAGGAACGGCGAGCGTGCGATCAGCGCCCGGCAATGTTTGTCGAGCCGGTGAATGCATTTTTTCGCGGCCAGTTCCCTGGTCGGTGCGTACAGGGCGCGCAAGGCGGCCTCGTCGGTGATCAGATGGGGGTCGGCTTCTGCAAAATCCATAAGGGGCGTGCTCCGATAATGTTGCCGCGCTCTGGCTGTCGCAAACGGTCCGTGAATGCCGGTACTGTATTGCAGCCTCAGGGGGCAGGACGCAAGCGCCGGCAAAAAATATGGCGCAGGCGACCGGGCGCCGACTGAGGCCGTTGCTTCAGACGGATGCGACGGACGGGTCGACCTCCCGCGCCCCAGACGCTCTACACGCGTGTTGGCCCCAGTTCGAGGGGCGCCCGAACACCGTGCAGAACCATTTCGACGATTTCGCGACCGGTCTGTTCCGAAAGATGTTCGTGTCCCGCCAGCAGCCGGTAAAAGATCGGTCCGTAGATCATGTCGAGGACAAGATCGAGATCGACGGATTTTCGTACCAGGTCCGCCTTCTGTGCCCGCAAGAGTATCGCGCGGCCGTCCTCCCGGCACTTCAGAATAATCTGGTTGCGAAACGCCTTCGACAATTCGCTGTCAGGTTCGGCTGCGGCCATCATCTGCGTCACCTGCCGTCCGCGCAACGAAGCGAATATGGAAATAACCTGACAGACCTGACGGGCGAGATCCGCAATCGGCGCGTCGGATGCGGGCAGGTCCGTTTCCGCCTCCGGACGGGCCAGCAACGCGGCCATTGCAAGCTCGCGCGCGTTTGACCAGGACCGGTAGATCGTCGGTTTGCCGACGCCGGCGCGTGCCGCGACCGCCTCGATCGTCAATCGGCCGACACCCTGTTCTACGAGGAGGTCGTAGGCGGATTTCAGGATTGCCCGGCGGGCTTTTTCGCTGCGCGGTCTTCCGCGTGGTGCCCCGCGCGGGCGTTCCGGGGCGCCTCTTTCAATTGTCCCGTCTGTGCCCTTGGCCATCTCGCCTTTCATCTTGACAATTATGAAACGATACGTAACGTAAATAAAAAATGCAGTCAAGGAGAGACCGATGCCGACCCCGGAAACGTATCCAAAACTGGCGCCCTACATCACCGTAAAAGGCGCAGACGAAGCCATTGCATTTTACGTTGAGGTGTTCGGGGCGCGGGAAATGTTTCGTCTGACCGATCCCGGCGATGGGCGGATCGGCCATGCGCAACTGGCTTTCGGCGACCGTGTGATGATGATTTCGGACGAGTTCCCCGACTTTGGCGCTCTCGGTCCCGAAAGTCTTGGCGGCTCGCCGGTCAAACTGCATCTGGAAGTCGAGGATGTCGACAGCGTGTTTCAGAGTGCGCTCGACAGGGGCGGGATCGAATTGCGGCCGGTCAAACAACAGTTTCACGGCAGTCGCGGCGGCATGTTCGCCGATCCGTTCGGTCATCAATGGTTCATTGAAACCGTTACCGAAGTCGTGACCCCGGAGGAGATGCAGCAGCGCTGGTTCGAGATGATCTCGGCCTGAACGAGGACTTTGGACTTACATGGTTGCGCCGATCTGCCAGGGCACAAATTCGTAATCGCCGAGGCCTTGGATTTCCGATTTGGATTTCTCTCCTGAGGCAACCCGCAGCAGCAACTGATAGATCTCACGGCCGACCTCTTCCACCGAACGGCCATCGGAGATGATGGTTCCGGCATTGACGTCCATGTCGTCGGTCATACGGGAATACATCTGCGTGTTGGTCGCGATCTTCACGCAGGGCGAGGGCTTTGATCCGAAGGCGGAACCGCGCCCGGTGGTGAACGTGACCAGGTTGCAGCCGCTGGCGATCTGACCGGTGACGGAGGCCGGGTCGTAACCCGGCGAATCCATAAAGGTGAACCCCTTCGCCGTTACCGGTTCGCCGTATTTGTAGACGCCGGCAAGGGGCGAGGTGCCGCCTTTTGCCGCCGCGCCGAGCGACTTTTCCAGGATCGTGGTCAACCCGCCCTTCTTGTTGCCGGGCGACGGATTGTTGTCCATCGAGCCCCGGTTGCGCGTCGTGTAATCCTCCCACCAGCGAATGAGTTCGACCAGCTTGGTGCCGGTCTTTTCGTCGACGGCCCGCCGTGTCAGAAGGTGTTCGGCGCCATAGATCTCCGGGGTTTCGGCGAGCACGCCTGTGCCGCCCTGGGCCGCCAGCAGGTCGCAGGCGTAGCCGAGCGCGGGATTGGCGGTAATCCCCGACCAGGCGTCCGACCCGCCGCATTGCAGGGCCACCATCAGGTCCGAGGCAGGGCAGGGCTCGCGCCGACACTGGTTGGCGATCGGCAGCATGGACCGGACCTTTTCGATGCCGGCATCGACGGTGCGTTGCAGACCGGCCACATCCTGAATGTTCATGGAGTGGAACAGCGGGCCTTTTTCGATCTGATAGGCCTCCAGCAGCCAGTCGATCTGGTTGACCTCGCAGCCGAGCCCGACCATCAGCACGCCGCCATGATTGGGATGACGGGCATACCCCCACATGACACGCTGCATGGCGGCAAATCCCTCGCCATCGGCGGCCATGCCGCAGCCGGTTCCGTGCACGAAGGCGACGACGCCGTCGACATTCGGATATTGCGCCATTTCCTCCGGTCCGAAGGCGTCGGCAATCTTGCGTGCGGCGGTAGCCGAACAGTTCACCGAAGTCAGCACGGCAATGTAATTGCGGGTGCCGACGCGTCCGTTGGCGCGGCGATAGCCCATGAACGTGTCCGGTTCCGCGGCCGGTTGTACCGGTCGCAGATCGGTGCCGAATTCATAATCCGCGTCGGTGTTGCGAAATTCGACATTGTGGGTGTGGACATGCTCGCCGGGGGCAATGTCCCGCGAGGCATAGCCGATGATCTGCGCATATTTGCGGATTGCCTCGCCCTGCGGGATCGCCGCAGTCGCAACCTTGTGCCCGCGCGGAACCAGCGCCACAGTTGTCGCGGATTCGACCGCGACACCGACTTCCAGCGCCCGGATTGCGGTTACGACATTGTCCGAGGAATCGAGTCGAACGGTTTGGTCCACGGCTTCCGGCAATTGGATCTCCTTTGGTTGGAACCGGTACTTTCAGTCGAACCGGTTCCCGTTCGCCGCCTGTAGGCGCCGGCGGCATTTCGCAGTCGTCACATGTCATCAGGTCCCGGGACCAGCTACAAGAATATTGTCGTTATCTCGGGAACCAGCAGAATGATCGCGAGGATCAGAAGCTGGAGACAAATGAACGGCAGGAATCCCGCAAAGATTTCCGGCAGCGTGATGTGCGGCGGCGCCACGGATTTCAGATAGAACGCCGCCGGCCCGAATGGGGGCGACAGGAAACTGACCTGCATGTTGACGCAGAACAATATGCCGAACCAGACCTGCACCATCGTCCTGGAATCGAGACCGCCCGTCAGTCCGAGCTCATTCATCGGCAGTTTCAGGACGATCGGCAGGAAAACAGGCATCACCAGCAGCACGATGCCCGTCCAGTCCATGAATGCGCCGAGAAACAGAAAGATGAGCATCATCACCAGGAGCACGCCCATCGTCGGAAGATCATAACCGACGATCAGGTTGGCGACATAGGTCGGCCCGCCCGCGATCGTATAGGCACCGGCCAGGGCGGTGGCGCCAAAGGTCACCCAGATGATGGTGCCTGTCGATTTGAACGTCCGCATCGACGCCTCGCGCAGGAGGGCAAACGAGAACTCGCCCCGTATCCAGATCAGGAACAGAACCGCGATCGATCCCATTGCCGCGGCTTCGGTGATGCCGGTAATGCCGCCATAGATCGAGCCGAGCACCACAAACACCACCAGGAGAGGTGCAACGAGGCCTTTGCCCTTTTCCCAGGCGGTCTTGATCTCGGGCACGCCGACGACAAACAGCAAATAGCCAAGGCTGGCAATTGTCAGGGCAAGGGTGATCCAGAGCGTCTGGACATCGACAAGCGACGTGTCGTCGCCAATCCGGTCGAACACATGCATGAACACCCAGCGCCCGGCCAGGATCGCGGCGCCGCCGCATACCAGCATGAGCACCAGCGTCGATCCGTAGAATTTCTTCTGCTGCATCGTCATGTCGTCGGGGGATGGTTCCGGCAGGGGGGCCAGCGAGGGATTCATCCGTGTGCGCACGAGAATATAGATGATGTAACAGGCCGCCAGCATGAAACCGGGCAGGAACGCCGCCTTGAACAGGGCGTGGATCGAGGTCTCGGTGATCAGGCCATAGAAGATGAGAACAATCGACGGAGGGATCATCGTGCCGAGCGAACCGGACGCGCAGATCGTGCCGATGGCGAGATTCTGGTCGTAGCCGAGCCGCAGCATCTGCGGCAGGGCGATCAGGCCGAGCAACACGACCTCGCCGCCGATAATGCCGGACATGGCCGCCATGACGATCGCCATCAGCGCGGTCACGACGGCGATGCCGCCGCGGGTGCGCGACATCCACTGGCTGAGCGACGAATACATGTCCTTGGCGATGTTGGAGCGTTCCAGGAGGGTCGCCATAAAGATGAACAGCGGAACCGACACAAGAACATAGTTGGTGGTGATGCCGTAGAGACGCTGGGCCAGGATGTTCATCGGCCCGCTGCCGAAGGATCGCGTCAGGATTCCGCTTCCGAAACTCAAGGGGTCGGTTATCAGGGTCGGCTCGAACTTGAGCACCATGACCAGGACGGCGAGAATGCCCGAGGCAAAGCCAAGCGGCATGCCGATGGCCAGCAACATCAACATTCCGATCAACAGAATGAGGGAAATCGTTCCAATATCCATGGATCAGTCTCTCTTCAATCCGTTGATTTCGGGGATTTGTCGGACCCGTCTGTATCGACCGGAAGGTCAAGTTCGTCGGCGGGATTGTGGGATTCCGGCTCCTTGTTCCAGTCGTAGATCAGATTGGAAATGGACTGTAGAGCGAGGAACAACAGGGTGATCAGGATCAGGGGTTTGATGGTCGCGGGAATCGGCGGATCGAATGCGGTGCCAAAGGTTTCCCAACGCATGAACTTGGCATAGGCCTCGCCGTAACCGCCCCAGATAACGGCAAATGCGAAGATGCAGACGCAGGTGACGGAGAAGACGTCAAAAACCTTGCGCAGCCAGCGCGGCGCCATGTCGTAAAGAATGAAGATGCGGATATGGCTGCGCTGCTGCATGGAATAGAGCCCGGCTGTGAGATAGATGCCGCCGCCAACCCAAAGCGACATTTCATTGACCCAAAGGGTCGCCGCCCCGAACACATAGCGCATGATCACTTCGTAGAAGATGATTGCCACAATGAAAGCGGGCGCCCACATGGCGATCCGGCTGAAGCTCCAGGTGATCAGGTCCAAAGGCCCTGTTCGCTCATGTTCGACCATTTGCCCCTCCGCTTGATCAGGTTTCATCAGACCTGAACCGAAGGTCAGGCCTCGTGAAACCGGATTGTCAGATGGGGTCGATGCGACGAAAAGGGGCGGCGCAATGGCCGCCCCCGTCGTAGGCTTATTTCGCCAGTCCGAGCTGACGCAGATAGCCGAGATGGCTTTCAACCAGCGCCTTGGCTTCGGGCGTGGTCGCAAATTCCGGCCATGTGGCCTGTGCGGCTTCGCGGAATGCCTGACGGTCTTCCTGGGCCCATTCGTAGAGATTGACACCATCGGCGCGCAACTTGGCGGCGGCTTCGGCGTTCTTCTTTTCAAACGTCAGGGCCGTGCGCAGAGCGAGTGCTTCCATGGCAACCGACATGATGGTGCGGTGCGCTTCGGGCATGGCGTCCCAGCGGGCCTTGTTGCAGGCCAGGTGATCGGACGGCATGGAGTGGAAGCCCGGGAAGTTGGTGTGCTTGACCAGGTCGTAGAGACCAAGGCCGACATTGTTGGCGAGGCCCGACGCGTCGGCGCCATCGATGATGCCGGTTTCAAGTGCGGTGAAGATCTCTGTGAAATCCATCACGATCGGCTTGGCGCCGAGCTTTTCAAAGATCTTGGTTTCCATGCCAGGAGGCGACCGGAATTTCCAGTCCTTGAAGTCAGCCGCATTGCGGATTGGCTTCGAAGATGCAAGCGATTCCTGACCGTAGATCCACCAGCCGACAAGCTGCATGTCGAACTTGTTGTAGAGCTGCTGTGCCGCTTCCAGGCCGCCGCCGTAATACAGCCAGGAAAGCTGCTGGTATGGCGTGTCGTATCCGCCCATGATGTCGCCGACGAACTGGAACGCCGGGTTCTTGCCGGTCTGATAACCGCCGCCGGTCATGTCGCAATCGAGGATCCCGGTTGCGGCAGCGTCAAAGGTTTCCACCGATTTGACGACCGAGGACGAATAGAACATTTCGACCTTGATTTCGCCGTTGGACATTTTGGTAATGTCGTCGACATAACGCTGGGCGAGCTTGCCGGATACGGTCTCAGGCGCATAGTGCGTCTGGATGCGCAAATTCGTCGTTTCCGACAAAGCGGCCGTGCTCAGGCCGGTGACCATCACCGTACCCATCAGCGCCGTGATGAGTTTCTTATGGATTGACATTGGTTCCTCCCGGGAAATCTAACAGCAGACAAAGGGTAGTGTTTTTTGCTATAAGCACACTAGAAGTGCTAGAATGTTAGCGGTCGGATGGCAAGATATCAAGCGCATTTTGGGGTTGGAAAAATCGGCGATGGCTTGGTTTGCGCGGTCCCTGCGCGTGATCGCGACCGGATCCCGGACGGGCGCAATCGGAGAATTTACCTCCACAGCCACGATTCGAAAACAAACAGAGGATTTGGGTCGTCCGTTGATCTTTCGGCGCCGGTGCGTTTGCCTGAGATGAAAAAATCGAACGCGCTGCCTGTTTCTTTGTTCCGGAGAGACCGGCATGCCTGAAACTGTCGGATCGCGTCCATCCAAGGCCGATATTATCTACCACGAACTTCGCGACGATATTGTCTCAGGCAAGATTCGGCCCGGGGATCCTATCGACAAGGTGTTTCTGGCGAAAAAATTCGGCACGTCCAGGAACCCGATCGGCAGCGCTGTTGACCGATTGGCCTATGACGGTCTGATTGATGTCCGTCCCCAGCACGGTTCCTTTGTGTCGCGATTGAATGCCAAGAAGATCTTCGATCGTTTCTTCGTTCGCAAGGCGATCGAATCCCAGCTTGTCGCCGAGGCTGCCAGGATCATGGAACCGGAGTTGATCAAGCGGCTGGATCTCAATCTGCGGCATCAACAGGTCACACTCGAGGCAGGCGATCTTGAAGATTTTTTTCTTCTCGACGACCGGTTCCACGCGTTGATCCACGCCACCGTCGATATCCGCGAGGCAATCAACATCCTGGAGCAGATACAGGCTTACCTCGGACGTATTCGCCGCATGCTGCAGTTTCAGCCCGGCCGGGTCCAGTGTACGTTCGAGCAGCATGTCAGGATCCGCGATGCTTTGAATGCAGGGGATCCCGAGCAGGCGATCACGGCGACCTTCGATCACATCAACAGCGTCGAAAGCGATATCCGCGATCTTGTTGTGTCGCGCCCGGAACTGTTTGACGACGCGTAAACGGGCCACGGATCTTTTTCCGAGCGCCGGCTGTCCTGTCGTTCACACATTGTGTAACCGTCCGGCGTGTTCGAAGCGTTCGGGCAGACGCACCACCGACACAATCCCCCACAAACGCGATGCGGGCGGGCATTCTTTCCGCCCGGCACGCTGGTGGCCGGCTCGTCCGGTTATTTCTTTTCTTCCGGCATTTCGATCGGGCCGTCGGCGTCTTTCCAGCCGGTAAATCCGTCGGAGATGTGCGCGGCATTCTCAAAGCCCATCTTCTGCAACGTATCGACGGTGATTGCCGAACGCCAACCCGAGGCGCAATGGAAGACAAATTTGGCGTCCTTGTCGAAGACGTCCTTGTAATAGGGGCTGTCGGGATCGACCCAGAACTCGACCATTCCGCGGGGGCAATGGAAACTGCCGGGAATGAAACCGACGCGCTGGCGCTCGCGCACGTCGCGCAGGTCGACAATGACGACATTCGGATCGTCCACCAGATTCACGGCATCGGCGGCAGTGATTTCTTCGATTTGCTCGCGCGCGCTGGCAACCATCTGTGCGGCGCTGGTCTTCAGGGTTCTTGCCATGGAAAAAGTTCGTCCTTGCTGTTGGGCCCGCAGGGCCTCGTGGCACATCTCGCCGCTGTTATCGGCGCTCGCGACATCCCTAACCCATACCGGGTTCGCGGGCAATTTCCCGTCCTATTATCAGGTTCTGGACTTCGGTCGTGCCGTCGAGATAGTGGGCCATCTTGGCATTGGCGAGGTGGCGGGGCAGGGCGTGGTCACGCTTGAAACCGTTAGCGCCCATGGCCTGCATGCACTGGGCCAGACCGTCGAAGGCGGCCCGGGTGGCCATTTTTTTTGCATGGGAGGCGGCGAGCCGGGCATTGTCGCCGGCATCCAGCAGCGTGATTGCCTCGCCGGTCAGGAGCTGGGCGGCGCGGAGGTCGGATGCGACCTCGGCAAGCGAGAATTGCAGACCCTGGAAGTCGATTGTCCGCTGCCCGAAAGCCCGCCGGTTGCGGGCGTAGGCGGACGCAATGCCCAGACCGTCGGCGAGCACGGCACAACACATGGCCGACAACAGAATCCGCGCCAGGTCGATGCCCTGCATCGCTGCCTTGAACCCCTCGCCGGGCGGGACGAAAAGCTGTTCGGAATTGACATGGCACGCGTCAATGGTCAGGCCTGTCGTTCCCATGACATTGCCGCCCATGAGCGCATAGGGTTTTTGCACATTGATTCCGGCCTGGTCCCGATCGACCAGGAACGAAGCGATGCCCTTGCTGCCCGGGACGGTGTCCGTGCCGGCATAGACACAAAACAGATCCGCAACCGCCCCATTGGTGATCCATGCCTTTTCTCCGTTCAGGGTCCAATTCGCGGCTTGATCCTGCCGCGCTGTTGTGGACAGCGCGGCCGCGTCGGTTCCGGCGTCGGGCTCGGTCAGGCAGAAGGCGCCGATCAGGCGCCCGGAAAGCATGTCGCCGAGATATTTCTGTTTCTGGATGGCGCTGCCGCGCCTGGCAATGGCGCTGGTCAGATTCAGATGCACAACCAGACTGAAGGTAAAGGCGAGGTCGGCGCGGGCAAGCGCGGCAAGCACCGAGGCGACAGCCGGGATGCCGGCCGCCGTGCCTCCCTCCTGTTGGGGAACCAGCAGCCCGGCAAATTCGGCGGCGCCCGCCCGCATGAGGTCAACCGGAACCCGGCGTTCCGATTCGTGGCGTTCGACCACCGGTGCCACCGCTTCGTTGGCAAAAGCCCGGGCCCGATCAATCAGGATTCGTTCCGACTGGGAACAGGTGCTGGAAAACATGAGGCTATCCTTTGCTATGACGTAGAACGGGCGGCCGCAATCGAGATTGCGGCCGCCCGTACGGTGCCGGTCTTGGGAACGGGCAACTTGAATGAATAACCTATTGCCGCAGGACCGGGAACAGGTCGCAATCCAGCGGCCCGCCGGGTTCGATTCCGGGATCGTGCAGCATGGGTTGCAGATTCGGTCGCGGATAGTAGGTGGCGTCATCGCCAGCAAAGCGCATCACATAGGCGCGGCGTCGGACATCGGTGCGCAGGTTCCCGGATGCGCCATGCACCGTCAGGCCGTGATGGATCGTGCAGTCACCGGGCTGCATTTCGAACTGGTCGAAGTCAAGCTCGGGGCGCATGGCTTCGATGTCCGGAACCTCCGGCAGGTCTTCCTTGTAGCGATCCTGATCGGCGAACGAGACCGCCTTGTAGCGCTGACCCCAAAGGTGCGATCCCTTGATATATTCCACGGAGCCGCTGTCGGCCGTCACCGGGTCGAGGGCGACCCACAAGGTGCAAACCTGGTGGCCGGCGACCGGCCAATAGGGCTGATCGTGATGCCAAAGGGTCGGCGTTGAGGTGCCGGGCTCCTTGATCAGCAACTGATCGAAGATCAGGTTGACCTTTTTCGTTTGCATGACCATGCGCGCCAGATCCGCGGCCTGCGATTGTTCGATAAAGTCGTTCAATTCGGTCAGATGTTTGCAGACGAACGTGTCGCCGAAGAACCGACCCGATCCGTCGCGTGTGACATCGAGCGCCATGGGGCTCGGATCCTTCAGGTCACGGTCGGCGATGTCGCGCAGAAATTCGACTTCATCCGGGCTGAAAGCCTTTGGGAAATAAACAATTCCGTCGTCCTGATAGGCTCTTATGTGCTCTTTGGTGATGTCGCTTGATCCGCGTTCACTCATTGCATTCTCTCCCGATCCGGCCGTCAGTTTCTGTTGACCACGCACCCTAAGACAGGTGATAGCATCGTGAGAAATGATAAATACCGATAGTTTGGATCGGAAAATCAAATGAATTTACAGCAATTGGAGACCTTTCATTGGGTTGTTGCCCTGGGCTCATTCACGAAAGCGGCCAACAAGCTCAACATCACACAATCGACGGTTTCCATGCGCATCAGCGACCTTGAACAGGACCTGGGCGTGCGCCTTCTCGATCGCTCACAACGCGCGGTTCGCATGACGCCGAAAGGCCGAGACCTATTTGGCTACGCCATGGAAATCCGGCGATTGGTAGGGGAGATGCGGTCGAATGTCGGCAATCCGCAGACCGTGTCCGGTTCGATCCGCATGGGGGTCGCGGAACTTGTCGCGCTTACCTGGCTCCCGGATTTGATCGCCGATCTCAACCGTCTCCACCCAAACGTCGAAATCGATCTGGAAATCGGCGTTTCCGGCGACATGATCGACAAACTCGTCTCGCGCCAGATCGATTTGAGTTTTCTTCCGATGCAAAGTCTGGAGCAGGCCGGCATGTCCCGGGGCCTGCAGGCGACTCTTATGGGCAATGTGGACTTCGCCTTCATGGCGGCTCCGTCTCTCGCTCTGCCCGACGGGCGCCTGCGGCCTGGCGATCTGGAGCGCTGGCCGCTGATCTCCTTCTCTCAACGGTCCGTTCTCGCTGAAATTCAGGAAGGCTGGTTCCAGGCGAACGGCTCCAGTCCGACGAAGATAGACCGGTCCAATTCCATGGAGATCAGTGCCGGCCTGGTGCGCTCCGGGCTGGGCCTTTCTCTGTTGCCGGTCGCGTATTATGCCGAAGATATTCGCGCCGGGCGCCTGCAGATCCTGGACGTCGATCCGGTCTTGCCACCGGTTTCGTTCTTTGCCGTGCGTGCGGCAAGCGTCGGGTCGCCCCTTATCGATCGCGTGGTTGATCTTGCCGGAAACGTCAGCAGTTTCAACCGGACCTGAACCGAACCCGGTTTGGGGCGGGAGCTATCGGCAGACTTGTGCTAAACAGCATCAAACTGCCTGAGAAAGGGCTATCCGGCGGCTGCCGGAAACGATAGGCATCGCCAAACAAACCGTTGGAACACCGTCGCCTCATGCCAAGATTGTCTGTATTACGCTCCTTGCTGTCCCCGACATCTGTCCTTTGGCTGGTTCCCGTATTGGCCATCGTTTTTGCATTGACTGCAG
>JGI12316J15310_10000140_pt3 | contig 14210 bp, 12 predicted proteins | sample MarCyaLeptolynsp_FD_15310 | JGI IMG/M metagenome (IMG submission 15310)
TGATATCCAGGCTGGGGCGATCGAGCGGAATGTCGATCTGCACCGGCGTAGGATTGTCCAAAACAAATGGAGCGCCAAATGAGGCGTCCAAAATTGCAAGTTCTCTGCCTTCCGGATGCGGCAGCCGACGCAATTCGCTTTGTGCAACCACAGAAGGAGCAGTGTAGGGTTCTGGCGGTTCAACTTCGAGCCGATATTCACCCAAGAATGTGAGCGGAAACCAGTATTCACCTGGCCCCATAGGGATGATGTTGCCATCGCCATCGACGATCGCCTGGCCGGAGATCACGGTCGATGGCCACGGGGTCACGCCGTCCTCGGCGAACACTGTTGCGGGCAGTCCGGTCCGGTTATCGATCAAAGTAACCCGTGCGCCCGTTACCGGCTCAGCGGTTTCGCTGTCGAACACGATCCCAAATGGGTCGACCAAGACTTCGACTTGAGTGGCGATGACAATTTCAGTCTCGCCAACAAGTGAGGCGGCAATCCGAATTGTGTCACCGTCCTGGACACTCAGCTCGCAATTCTCTTGAATTGGCGCTGGCGGCGCACGGACTGTGGGCATCGAACCGACAAAAATACCACTGTTTTCAGATGTTTCGTATATCGTGATGATCTCGCGATCGCCCGATTGATTGGTGACCACTGTATCCATCTGTTCGATGACATTCGGGTCGCGGTTTGCAGCGTCCGCTAGAACCTCAAAAATGAGATTCTCGCCGGCGCGCAACTTTTCGGTCTGCTCGACCTCTGCAACCCGCCGCACGGCTTGGCCATTCGGACTCTGGAAACCCCCGCCAACAGAGTTCGGCGATCGCGCCGCGCCATCGCAGATCGGCGAGAGAAAATCGAGCTGCGCGCCGGCATTTTGAGTTTGACGAAACGACCTGATGTCAGGCGGTCGGGCGGTCACCTCCACTAGGACCGGATTCGAATCCGTAGCGATGGTGATCTCGTCAAGTTTCCAGCTGGCCTCGGCGATATTCGTTATGGTGCGGAGCACTTCGGGCTGCGCACGGGCCCCGTCTCCAGGCACGACGAAAGGCAGCAGCATTGCAAAGAATGCTACTGCCCAACGCCATGAAGACGGGGTGACACGCAAAGTCAGATCCAGATCGATCTAGTTGATTTCGACCTGGAAATAGACCGAGCGAGTGGTTCCGGCAGGAATATCACTCAATTGAGCAGTGATTTCGCCAGTACCCGAGTTGTAAGCAGCGGTTGGCGTCGGGGTAACCAACAGCCCATCGGTTCCGCTCGCGCACGAAGCATTGCCATCAACGAAGATGCCATCACCGGTGTCAAAGCTCACTTCGCCCGGCAACGTATCGCTGATGTCAACATTGGTTGCCGTGCCAACTCCCGCCGCGTTTGCAACGGTGATGCAATATTCGATCACGGCGCCTGGAATGGCCTTCGGATCGCTCGCACCATTGACTGGGTCGCTTATGATCGTGCTCGTTTTGGTGACGGTCAGGTCTGCTGCGGTCACAACAAAAGTATCTGTGTCCGAGAAATCGCCGTTGTTCGCGCTATCGACATCCCCAGCACCATCAGCCAGCACATTGTCGACGCCAGCGGTATTCGCGCCGCTCGTAGCGGTATAGATCGCCCCGAGCGATCCAGTTGAGCCCGAAGCGGCATGGGCCGTAGCAATCAGCGCAACGTCGGCGGTTTGACCGTTGGTAACGGTATCTGGAATATCACCCACGACGTGGATCGTGACTTGCGCGTCTTCGGCCAACTCATCGATGAATGTGATCAAGGTGTCGCCTGCGTCGAACACATTGTCGCCATCGTCCAGATAGAACTGAACGTTCGAGATGTTGAAATTGTCAGACGTTGACTGATCAACCGAGAGATTGAAGTCCGCTGCGTCGTTCGACGTGTTCGTAACTTGGAACGTGATTGCGGCGTCTTGCTCATCGGGAGCGACCGTCGTGGACGAGCCGCCAAGCTCAGCAACAGTGACGTCAATCTTGCGGTCAACGGTGAACGAGTCAGACGCGGTTTCGTCCGCTTGCTCGACACCGCCAACGCTGTAACCAACGGTCACATTGTTGGTGATTGTGTCTCCGGCATTGGTCCCTACGGCCAACGCTGGAACTGATGTAAACGCAATGAGCGCCGTAGCGCTCACCGCACCCATCAGCTGGGTCGTCTTTCTCATGATATTGGTCCTCTGCGTGTGTCCCGCGTCTTTCAAACCGCCCGCGAAACTTGGCGGTTACCGTTCGCTTTTCAGCGAATGATTGCTGGGTATTCGAGCCGCCCGGTCGCACCGGGAGCCACACTCTTGAGCGTCCAGCGCACATGTGTCACATCAGAATGTGATGCAGCACGAGCGCCGGTTTCGTCGGAAACTGTGAGTGAGTCGATCGGCCCCCAATTGGCCCCACCATCAACTGAAACTTCGAGCGATGGATCAGCATCTTCGGCGAGCCTCACTGCCTTGGGCAGCGGGTTGGTAACGACAAAATCGGTTACGGTTTCTTCACCGCTGTTTGCAAAGTCGGTTCCGAAAATCAGGCGATCGCCTGGAATGATGACTTCCGGCTTCACCAATTCGGTCTTTTCAACTCCAGCCTCGTTCACCGTTGTCTTCACAGCCATCACATCTCCGGAAAGCGTGATTGGGCGTTCATCTTCTGCAACCGCCGAGGTTAGCGGGAGCATAAGAGCCAAGATCGTTGCGATAACTTTGGGAAAAAGTTTCATGATATTAGACCTTTAGGGTTGCACTTGGAAACTAATCGATTGAGACGTCAAATGTGATTGAATGGGTGGTTCCGCCGACGACTGTGCCAAGCGCAACACTGATCGTGCTGGCGTCGGCTTCGCCTTGGTCGTCGCCGCTGGCGTCCGTCAGCGTGCCGCCATCAAGCGCTAAGGAGCCGGCGACATAGGTTGTGCCATCAGGGATCGCGTCTGTGATTGTGAAGTCGTCAATTGAGCCAGTGCCAGAAACTTCAGCGCCAATTGTGTATGTAATTATTGATTCTGGGACTGCGCTGGACCCGCCGAACGGATCGACGATGCTTGCTGCCTTGGTAAGATCCACAGTGATGATCTGAGCGAGCAGCGCCCCAGTCGCAGTGGCATCCGCTTCAGTCGAACCCGCGATGGCATCGCCACCATCTACTCCCGCACCAGCAAAGGTGGTTCCCGGCGCGCCCGTCCCCGTCACAGCCTCAGCGGTCAGCTCTATGTCACTTTCCTGTGCATCTGTTACGCTCGCAGGCACAGTCACAACGACAAACACTGTGATAGCCGCATCGGGGGCCAATTCGGCGGTCGTTTCTGGTTCGGTAAGGATCTCGTCGACACCGGGATCGTAGGTGCCATTGCCATTGGTATCGACCGCGATCGACTCAACCACAGTGTCAAAGTCGTTGCCCGCTACAGCAGGATTGGCCGTAAGCTGGAATGCCTCAGGCCCGTTTCCTTGGTTGGTCACTTCATAAGTGAGCACCGTCTCACCGGGAGTCACGGCGGTCGATCCAGAATCGAGTGAAGTCACCGTTACATCGAGAAGCTCATCCACCTTTACAGTGACGGTGTTTGAATCGATCGTCTCTGGACCGTCGCCGGTGTCGTAGGTTGCTGAAGCCGTGTTTTCGATCAGCGTTCCAGCGTCAACGCCCACCGCGCCAGCCGCGGTTGCAAAAGACGCAAAACCACCCGAGACGAGCGCCGAAAGAAAAATGTTTTTGTTGGCCTTAATCTTCATAATTAAGAGCCGTTACGCAGAATTGGTTATAGAAGAGTTAGCGCAAGCCAAAAACCAAGGATTAAAGCGGGCTTGGACACCTTTTTTGGCGAATCGCCGCGTTTGTAAATGCAACGTTCACACAATTTCGGGCGGGTCGAATGTAACGTTACAGTTCGTTTCACCCCCGGTATCATTACGAGTCGCACGCCTAGTATGACTACGTGTGTCACGTGCATTCTACGCAAATAATGAAGAGCCACCACTTGGGCTTGGCTATCGGCAATAGGTGCTCTAAATATTCATCAAGGAAATTTGTTGCGCCAATTGCTTGAAAGGTAACCTCGGCTGTCATGAACACCTCTGATGAGCCGAGCGACGCAACTGACCGAAACTCTCTCCAAGGCCCGGATGTTTTCCTGAGCTATTCGCGCGATGATCAACCCATTGCGCGAAAGGTCCTCGAGCGCCTCGAAAAAGCGGATATATCGGTGTGGTGGGATGCCATGCTCGAAGGCGGAGCGCGATTTCATCAAGTCACTGAACAAAACCTAGAACAAGCACGCGCCGTTGTGGTTCTTTGGTCGAAGAAATCTACAGCCTCGCATTGGGTTCACGACGAGGCCACGCGTGGCCGCGAGCGCGGATGCCTGATACCTGTTTCAATTGATGGCAGTGTGCCACCACTCGGGTTTCGGCAGTTCCAGTGGATCGACCTTTCAAACAGCAAATGGGAAACCGAAGACCCTGAGATCGCGAAACTGATCGCAGCTGTTAAGCACCGGACAGATCCAGAGTTCGCAGGCAGTCCCGATTGGCAGCCGGCCTATTCCGCTGGTGCGGCAGCCGGTCGCGGCGACATCGCCGAGGGTTTTCAAGTCAGTAGGCGAATGGTGGTCATCGGCGGAGGTCTGACAGCAGTCGCCGCCGGAGGCGTTATTGCCTGGAATACGGGCATTCTCGGTGGCAACGATTTAGAAGCCAAGATAGCGGTTCTGCCCTTCAACATTCTCCAGGCTGAAGGGAGCGAGTCTTATTTTGTTGAGGGATTTGCGGCGTCAATCCGTGGGCAATTGTCACGCAACCCTCTGTTGCACGTCGCGGCCAAGGCGTCATCCAGCGCTGTTGACAGCACCACCGAAACCGTTGGGGAAATTTGCAAGGCGCTCGGAGTCAACTTTCTGCTGACTGGCTCGGTACGCCGATCTAACGACCGAGTTCAAGTGACGGGAGAGCTCAGCGAGGGCGCCTCTGATCGGCTCGTTCTACCCATCGAGTTCGAAGGACCGGTCGATCGCATATTCGAAATCCAGTCCCAAATCGCATCGGATGTCGTCGCCCAGATTACGGATCAAGCATCAGGCGCAAATGATACTGAAGTCGGCGGCACCCAAAACATCGCCGCTTACGATGCCTTCTTGCGTGGCCAGCAATTGTACGATGCGGGGATCGACGAAGCGAGTGATAGAGCGGCGCTCGCTCGCTTTGATGAAGCTATTGCTCTCGATCCAAACTACGCAGCAGCCCACTCGCGGCGTGGCCGAGCCTTGGCGCTAATTGGCAATCTTTATGGCGATCTCGCAGCGCGCGAGCGTGATTATGGCGCCGCCCAAGTGTCAGCAGAAAAAGCGGTCGAATTGGCTCCTGAATTTGCCGATGGCCACTCGGTCTTGGGTTATGTTCGATCGGTGAGTTTGCTCGATATGAAGGCAGCGAAGGCGCCTTATGATCGAGCGAATGAGCTGGGACAGGGCGACGCAGACATCCTCAGCCGCTATGCGATCTTCCGCGCTCGCAATGGCGACTATCAGACCGCTCGCGAGGCAATCGCGCGCGCCAGCACGCTCGATCCACTCAACGCGAGAGTGTTCCGGTTTGCCGGAAATATCGCATATTATTCGCGGCAGTTCGGCGCTGCTGTAGAGCAGTACGAACGCGCAGACGACCTCCAACCGGGTCTTTCAAGTCACCACTATTATGTCGGTCTCAGTCAGATGGCTCGCGGAGACAACAACGCTGCCAAGTCCAGTTTCGAGCGTGAGCGTCGGTTTGTATTTCAACAGACTGGGCTGGCTGTGGCGACCTATCGTCTGGGAGATCGGTCTGCTGCACAAAGGCACTTCGACGATCTGAAGGAACGCCAAGGCGACAAGAGCAATTACCAATACATGCAGATTCTGGCCCAATGGGGAGAGACCGAGGCTGCATTGAACGCACTGGACGACGCTTGGACTGCCAAAGATCCCGGACTGGTCCAGATGTTCAACGATCCGTTGCTCGATCCCTTGCGGGAAGAGGCAGTGTTCCAGGCAGCGATCGACCGGATCGGGTTCGGCTGATTCGCGCAATGTCTGCTTCTCACCCCGAACACCAGCCCCGGTCTCAATCTGATGTCATCACAACGAGGTGTTAGGACTCGTTTGATACACCGCCTGCTTGTTGCGTTTTCTAAGCGATACCGGGTTGGGGTATGTTGGACAGGTTTGGAGCTCTCGATGTTGTGTCGACCCTGGCCGATTGGCTTGGTCAGGCCGCCACTGTGCTCTCCCCGTTCGGCACAGATTCACGCCTGCACTGGACCGGCCTGAGCGCATTCTTTGTGATCGGCCTGATGATCTACCTTCTTGAGCGCAAACATGGACGCCTGACATCTGCGAACCCACTACGATTCTTGTTCCCTCCGGAATTGTATCTTACGCGATCCACACTGGTCGACATTAAGGTCTATATCGCCGGACGGCTGCTCAAGCCCTTGCTGGCGGCAATCATCGTCCCTCTCAATGCCTTCCTGATCTCCATCACCGCGGCGTTGGTGTCTGACCAATTCAGTAATGGTGTTTCATGGACGCCAAGCATGGGGATGGTCCTCACCGCCACAATATTGGTCGCTGTGATGTTTGATTTTGGCTATTATGTCACGCACAGGCTGTCGCACGAGACCAAGCTGCTTTGGCCATTTCACAAACTGCATCACTCCGCCGAGGTGCTAACTCCGCTCACAGCAAAGCGAAATCATCCGGTTTTCGATTTAGTATTGGCCATCATCAGAATGGTGATGATTGCTCCGGTGGCTGGTGCCATCTTCGGCGCTTTTGGCGTCATCGACTTTTTTACGATCTTCGGTCTGATCGTCGTAATCGCCGTGATGAACTTTACGGGCGGCGCGTTGCGCCATTCGCACATTTGGCTCGATTTCGGGCCCGTGCTCGACCGAATCTTCATTAGTCCTGCACAGCATCAAATCCACCATTCGGTGGCTCCGGAACATCACGACAAGAACTACGGCCTGACACTGGCAATATGGGATTGGATGTTCGGCACCCTCTACATTCCGAGAGGCCGTGAGGCTTTGTCGTTTGGTATTGCAGACCGGGATGGAAAGCCGCAGCCCCAAGTCCATGCATCGCTAAGGCAAGCCTATCTCGTGCCATTCCAAGAGGCGGCAAAAGTGCTCCGATCTCAAGACACCCTGACAGAGAAGAACGCGTGACCCGCGGTTTCTCCCTCTATCTCGATGCGATCAGGTTCTTCGCATCCGTGCTCGTGCTGTTCTCACACGTGGCCTATCCGCGCTATTCGAATGGTGAGCTTTCCTGGATGCGTGATCTCAATCTTGGCTCGGATGCAGTGATCCTGTTCTTCGTGCTTTCGGGCTTTGTGATCGCGTACACCACAGATGCGAAGAACCGCACCGGTGCAAGCTATGCGCATGCGCGGCTAGCTCGCTTGTACAGCGTGGTGGTTCCGGCATTGGTGGTTACCTTGTTGTGCGATCTTTTGGGGCGCTCGATCAATCCCGCCGCCTATCAGGGCTGGTGGTACAATGGCGACGACATTCTTGAGCAGATTTGGCGCGCGCTCACCTTCTCATCCCAGGCCGGTGCCGAGAACATTAGGATCGGCACCAATGGCCCGTTTTGGTCAGTCGCCTACGAAGCATGGTATTACGCAGCCTTTGGGATCGCGGTCTTCGCGCGAGGATGGACGCGCATTGCATTGCTTGCCCTGGTGCTCGCCCTTGCGGGGCTTCCAATCTTGCTTTTGGCACCCTGCTGGTTGGCTGGTGTTGGCCTTCAAAGGATGTTGGCGCAAATTGACGTGACGCAGATACGGCCAAACACGGCGTGGTTTATCGCGATCGGACCCTGGCTCACCTATGCTTTTTGGCTTGCAATCGATTTGCCTCAAACCTTGACGCGGCTGACCTATTCGATGGTTGGCACCGAAACATCGCTGTTTGAACGCCTTGGATTTGCGGATGAGTTCGTTTGGAACAATGTGTTGGCAGTGCTCTTTGCAGCGCATTTCTTTGGCGTCTACTGCCTGGCCAGAGACGCGCGCAAGATTAGCTCAAAGCTTGAAAGCTGGATCCGCTGGCTCGCCGGCGCAACCTTCTCGATATATCTGTTTCACTACCCGATATTGACGCTTCTCCACGCCTTGCCGGGCTACGATTCCGCAAGCGCAGCGCACTACATCGGGTCAGGCGTGATCACATTGGCGCTGTGCTTCGCTCTGGCAGAGGTTTCTGAACGCCGTCTGGGGGCCTGGAAGCGCGTTTTCGAAGTGGTCATAAATGGCAGTCGGAGGTCAAGAGCGTTCGTCCATGCACAGTCCTGAGCGTCGAAACCTATTCAAATGTTGGCCTCGCCAAAACCTAGTGCATCAAGACAGCTCTTCGGCCAGCCGCTCCATAAACCGGGTACCAGCCTCAAGCTGCTCGAGCGCAATCCACTCATCGGGCTGGTGCGCTTGCTCGATCGACCCTGGCCCGCACACGATGGTTGAGAAACCGGCCTGCTGAAACTGCCCGCCCTCGGCCGCATAGGCGACGTTGGAAGGCGGTGAGTTCTCGCCCGTAAGGCGTCGGACAAAGGCGACTGCGGGCTCGCTTCCTTTGGCGTCCATCGAAGGCACATCGGCATGCCGCGACCACGTTACGCCAGTACCGGGGAACCGGCCCTTAATCTCAGTGTCCATTTCGGCGCACTTGCTGAAGAACGGTGCCAGGATCTGCTGTGGGTCGTACCCTGGTGGGCAGCGCAGATCGAACTGGAATTGGGCATGGCCAGCAAGGATGTTTCCTGCCTCGCCACCACCCATAAGGCCGATGGTCAAAGTAGGGTGTGGCGGATCAAACCCGCTGTTCAAATCAGCCTGATCGCGCAGCTCATCTGCGAGCTCGACCAAAGTGTTCATAAGCCGGATCGCAACCTCGTTTGCCGACACTCCATGATTGATCAGCGAGCTGTGCGCCTCAGAGCCACGGACATGCACTTCATAAACCGCGATACCCTTGTGCCCGGTAACAAGCCGCATCGACGTAGGCTCACCCACAATGGCCAGACGCGGAGACGGTATTGCATGTCGCATGCGCTCGATCATCGCCGGCGCCCCGAGACATCCGACTTCCTCATCGTAGCTGATAGCCAAATGCACTGGCTTGGAGCCGTTTACGAAGCGTGGAACCCAGGCCAGCGCTAATGCGATGAAGCTCTTCATATCTGACGTGCCGCGCCCGTAGAGCTTTCCATTGTCTTCTCTCGTAGTCCAAGGGTCGCTTGACCAATTCTGGCCATCAACTGGAACAACATCGGTATGCCCAGAAAGGATCACACCATCTCCAGCATGAGGCCCGCAGGTCGCAAATAGGTTGGCTTTATCGCCCGTTTCATTGCTGACTCGCTGGCTTTGCACCCCGTGCTCGGCAAGGTAGTTCTCAACCCATTCGATCAGTGACAAATTGCTGTTTCTCGAGGTCGTATCGAATGAAATGAGCTTATCGAGAATGGCGCGTGCGCTTGAAATGCTTGTCATAAATCCAATCTAGCCCGGCAGGACCAAGCTATCCATCGCAAATTGCTCATTGAGTGTCCGCTACTCCCAGCCGATCGCCGTGGCGATCCCCAAGAACGCCCAAGAAACCAGAAACAAGATCACAATGAGCGGGAAGATGTAACGCAACCAGCGGTCGTACGGAACGCGCGCCAGCGCCAGCATAGCCAACATGCCGCCGGAGGTTGGCACGATCAAATTGGTCAGGCCGTCCCCTACCTGGAACGCAAAAATCGCTGTCTGGCGCGTGACTCCAATGAGATCGCTCAATGGAACCAGGATCGGCATGGTTACCATAGCTTGGCCACTCCCCGAGGGTATGAAAACATTGATCAGGGAATTGACCAAGGTCATCATCACGGCTGAGGCGTAAGGCGGGAATTCCGCCAATGGAGAGGCCAGCGCGTTGACGATGGTTTCACCCACCATCGCATCTTCCAGTATGACCTGGATTGCTCTTGCGAGCCCGATAACCAGCGCCCCGCCCGCAATGGCCCCTGCTCCTTTGATCATTTGCTCGACCGTCGTGTTGACGGGAATTCGGTGAATGATCGCGGTTGCAATCGCAATCATCACGAAGATTGCGGAGAAATGATTGATGTACCAACCATAATTGAACACGCCGTAGAGCAAGAATGCGAACAGAGCGAAGAATGCCATCAGCGTTAGGATATCTTCGGTCCGCATGCGATACGCACCGACCTCCTTTTCGAGCTCGAGCCCCGCTGTTGAGATCGATCCGACCGAAGATGTCACCCGGCCATCAAGCAGGCGGGTGTAGTAGCGCACGTTGTACCAAGCCAGAATAGCGAGGCATGTGGCACAGAATGTCGAGCGCAACAGCGCGCCAGAAAACAGCGGCAAATCGGCGATCATGTGCGATGTACCAACCGTGAAGAAGTTGATCGGAGAGGTCGCAAATCCGACCCCAATCGCACCCAAGGAGACGCCCGCCCCCAGCAAGAGATCACCGCGGATCGCAAGAACAACAATCACCGCGATTGGGACCAGCGCGATGTTGTTCTCATAGCCCACCACAACGCCCAGCATGCCGAAGGTAAAGGTCGTCAGAACAATCAACAGTTTCGCGCGGCTCTCGCCGATCACACGCAACGCGCTGCCAACAGCATTTTCCAACGTGCGGCTGTGCTCGAGAACCTGGAAGGTCGCGCCTGAAATAAACGTCAGAAAGATAACATTGGCCGCGCCAATCAAGCCCTGCGGTATCGCGAGGAAAACGTCCATGAAAGACGCTGGATTGCTCTCAACATAACGAAACGAGCCTGGGACGACACCTTCGCGACCATTCGCCAGCGTGACCTTGTCAAACTGCCCCGCCGGGATGATGTAAGTGAGGATCGCCGCAACGACGATGATCCCAAAAATCAACGCAAAGGGATGCGGAATTTTCTCGAGCCATGACGACTTTGTGGAAGCCTGTGGCGCGGTATCATCGTGTGGGTCCAATATCCGATTCCCTTTCAGTCCACGATCATCGCGCCGCGCTTCTCATCCGTCTTTGCCGGCCCGAAACGGGTCAAAGCCGTCCATAGCGAAAAGAGACAACTATTTCCACGTTTCCAGGAGCTTATCATACTCGATCGTGATCGGAGCCGGTTTCTCATCAGCCAGCTTGGCTTTGGGGGAACCCGGTTGGCTCAACCAATATTCTGCGCTCCGCTCCTCATTGAGTTTTGGTCCGAGATCGCCCTGCAGACCCGCGCGTTCCAGCCTTTCAAGCACGCGCTCTTGCTGCTGGCAAAGCGCATCCAACGCCTCTTGCGATGTCTTGGTGCCGGAAGAGGCGTCTCCAATATTTTGCCACCAAAGCTGCGCAAGACGCGGATAGTCTGGAACATTTGTGCCTGTTGGTGACCAGCGCGTGCGCGCCGGCGATCGATAAAACTCAACCAGACCCCCAAGCTTCGCAGCCCGTTCTGTGAACGATTCATGTTGGACACTGGACTCGCGAATGAACGTAAGCCCGACGTGCGATTTCTTGACGTCGACAGTCTTCGATGTGACGAATTGTGCGTAAAGCCACGCGGCCTTGGCTCGATCAACCGGGGTGGACTTCATCAACGTCCAGGAACCGGCGTCTTGGTATCCGACTTTCATGCCTTCTTCCCAGTATGCCCCGTGCGGACTGGGAGCCATACGCCAACGCGGTGTGCCGTCATCATAGAGCACCGCTGATGCTTCATCGCCGACCATATTGGCGGTGAACGTGGTGTACCAGAATATCTGCTGCGCGATCGCGCCTTGCGCAGGGACAGGACCGGCCTCCGAGAAGGTCATCCCTGCGGCCGCAGGCGGCGAATATTCGCGCAACCATTTCGAGTATTTGTCGAGCGCGTAGACTGCCGCCGGCGAATTGGTTGCCCCGCCACGAACGACGCAAGAGCCAACTGGCTGCGAGCTCTCGTTTACACGGATACCCCATTCGTCGACCGGCAAACCGTTCGGTTCACCAACAGATCCCATGCCAGCCATCGACATCCATGCATCGGTGAAGCGCCACCCGAGCGAAGGATCCTTCTTCCCATAATCCATGCTGCCGTAGACGGTTTGTCCATCGATCTCTCGTCCGGTAAAGAACTCAGCGATATCTTCATACGCGGACCAATTGACCGGAACCCCTAGATCGTAGCCATACTGGGCCTTGAAATCCGACTTGATCTCGGGATCTGTGAACCAATCGTACCGGAACCAATAAAGGTTCGCGAACTGCTGATCAGGAAGCTGATAGAGCTTACCGTCGGGGCCGGTGGTGAAATCAGTGCCGATAAAATCAGCCAGGTCCATCGTCGGACTGGTAACTTCGCTGCCCTCGCCCGACATCCAGTCGGTCAGATTGCGCACTTGCTGGTACCGCCAGTGCGTGCCGATCAAGTCGGAATCGTTAACATAGGCGTCGTAGATGTTTTCGTCCGATTGCATCTGGGTTTGCAGCTTCTCGACCACATCGCCTTCACCGATAAGATCATGCGTTACGGTGATCCCGGTCATCGCGGAAAACGCCGGTGCAAGAACTTTCGATTCGTATTCGTGGGTCGCGATCGTCTCGGAAACCACAGAGATTGACATGCCTCTGTAGGGCGCTGCCGCTTCCATAAACCAAGCAAGTTCAGCTTCTTGCTCGTCACGTGTCAGTGCAGATAGGTCGCCGATTTCGTCGTCAAGAAACTGGAAGGCCGCGGCTAATCGCTCGTCATCGCTCAACACCACGGCCTCGGGTTCCGCCGCGTCTGAGCAGGAAAACAGCGCCAAACTTACCGCACACAGAGCCGCAGTTCTCATCACAGTCATCGCATCATCCCAATCGTTTCTATTGTCATACCCATCGGAAAACACAGAATGCAAACATTCCGCACACCGCCAAGGCGCCCCATTGTGACGCGTCGACCAATCCGACCCATGCCAGATTTATGAACGCCGAGCCCAGCAGAGACATAAACAGACGATCGCCGCGGTTTGTCTCAACACCCAATACGCCTTTCTTTGACTTGCTGGGGTACTTAACCTGGAGCACCGTCATGCTGCACAGCAAGATGACAATCACACCGAAGAAAAGCGCCGTCGGCCACGTCCAGGCCATCCAATCCATCTCGCTACCTTTCCCCAACCGAACTCATCAAACGCGACCCAAGGCAAAACCTTTGGCGATGTACCCGCGCACAAAATAGATCACTATTGCTCCAGGGATGATCGTCAACACGCCCGCCGCCGCGAGCACGCCCCAGTCCAACCCGGACGCCGAAACGGTGCGGGTCATCGTAGCCGTAATGGGTTTGGCATCGACGCTCGTAAGCGTCCGGCTCAGCAAAAGTTCAACCCAGCTGAACATGAAGCAAAAGAACGCGGTCACGCCTATACCGGGACCAATCATCGGAACAAAAATTCGCGTGAAAAAGCGCGGGAAACTGTAGCCGTCGATAAAAGCCGTTTCATCGATCTCCTTTGGAATTCCCCGCATGAACCCCTCAAGAATCCAGACCGCGAGAGGCACATTAAACAAGCAATGAGCAAGCGCGACCGCGATATGCGTGTCGAACAGTTCAACGCTCGAGTATAGCTGGAAGAACGGCAGCGCGAACACTGCTGGCGGCGCCATACGATTGGTCAGCAACCAGAAAAACAAATGACTGTCGCCCATGAAGCGATAGCGACTGAAGGCGTATGCAGCGGGCAACGCGACGGCCAACGAAATCACTGTGTTGAGCGAAACATAAATGAAGCTGTTGACGTATCCCATATACCACGAAGGGTCAGTGAGAATGGTTTGATAGTTCGCAAGTGTGAAGTCGCTGGGAAAAAGCGTGAAGGAGCCGAGAATTTCTGAGTTAGATTTGAAGCTCATGATCAAGAGCCAATAGATCGGAACCATCAAGAACAGCAGATAGGCAACCATGATCGCAGTCGATGGTCGGAAGCGCGGCTTGGCTGTTCGGTTAACGGATCGCGTGCCCATTACTTCACCTCGCCCTTATCGATCGTGACCATGACGGTGTAAAACACGTACGAAATCAGCAGAATGACAAGAAAGTACATCAACGAGAAGGCTGCCGCAGGCCCAAGATCAAACTGCCCAAGGGCCATTTTCACGAGATCAATCGAAAGAAATGTGGTGGCATTCCCTGGACCACCGCCCGTGAGAACAAACGGT
>JGI12316J15310_10000085_pt78 | contig 14206 bp, 12 predicted proteins | sample MarCyaLeptolynsp_FD_15310 | JGI IMG/M metagenome (IMG submission 15310)
AGGCGGGTTACCGAGTGCTCGGGGCCCTGGCGCCCGGACTTGCGGTCACCCAGCCAGACGGCTCGATCCTGATCGTGCGGGACGCGACCGGGCATTTCGTGCTTGATGGCCGGGTCAACGGAACACGGACCCATTTCCTGCTGGATACCGGTGCCAGTGCTGTTGTTCTGACCTATGACGATGCCCGCCGGGCTGGCTTTGATCCGGATACGCTTTCCTTCACCGTTCCCGTCTCCACCGCCAACGGGCGGGCGATGGTTGCCCCGATTCTGATTGAAGCAATTACAGTCGGCGATCACAGCCTGCGCAACATCCGTGGTTTCGTTGCCCGCGACGGCGCCTTGAGCGGCAGTCTTTTTGGCCTTACCGCGCTGGATAAACTCAGAAGCTGGCGGATCGAAGGCGACCGCCTGATCATGAACCCCTGATTTTTGGAAATACTATTCCGCGGCTTCTGCGGCGCGGTCCTGGGGGCTGACGGCGGCAAGCGCCTTTTCGACAACCTCCAGCCCGGCACCCGGCTTGATCGCTTCGACGGTCAGGATCCGCCGCCAGCTGCGCGCGCCCGGCCGACCGTGAAAGAGACCGAGCATGTGGCGCGTCAAATGCGCCAGCTTGACGCCACTGGAAAGCTGTTCCTCGAGGTAATTCATGTGCGCCCTCACCGCCTCCCAGGGTGATATGTCCGCCGAGGATGCGCCATAGAGCCTGCGGTCGACCTCGCCCAGGATCTGGGGCGTGTGATAGGCCGACCGTCCGAACATCAAACCATCCAGGGTCTCAAGATAGGGCTCGGCCTCGTCAAGGCTCTGCAAGCCACCATTCAGGCCGATGAACTTCTCCGGAAAGCGCTGCTTCAGCCGCACAACGCGATCGTAGTCCAGGGGTGGAATATCCCGGTTTTCCTTCGGACTCAGGCCCTGCAGCCAGGCCTTGCGCGCATGCACCCAGAGCGCGTCGGCACCGGCTTCAAAAACCGCCTCCGCCATCCGGTCCAGTGCTTCTTCCGGATCCTGGTCATCGACGCCGATACGGCACTTCACCGTCACCGGAACGCTGACCGCATCCTTCATGGAGGAAACGCAGGCCGCAACAAGGTCCGGTTCCTGCATCAGGCAGGCGCCGAAGCGCCCGGACTGGACCCGGTCGGACGGGCAGCCGACATTGATATTGACCTCGTCATAGCCGAAATCCGCGGCAATTCTGGCAGACGTCGCCATGTCCTTCGGATCGGACCCACCCAGTTGGCAGGCAATCGGGTGCTCAAGATCGGAAAACCCGAGCAGATGTTCCCGGTCTCCGTGAATGACCGCCCCGGTCGTCACCATCTCGGTATAAAGCAGCGCATGCCGCGACAACTGCCTGTGAAACGCACGGCAGTGCCTGTCCGTCCACTCCATCATGGGTGCAACGGAAAAGTGCGGCTTGTGGCCGGTATAGAGGCGGTCTGTTGTCGTCATGCGCGCCTCCATATCATCACACGCCACTTCGCGCAAAGGCATGGATTGAAGGACCAGTCCGGCGGCAATGCCTGGCACCGCCGCCGCAGACAGGAGCCTAGACGCGCTGGGTGAAGGTCGCGGCCTTGACTTCAATGGCGTAGTCTCTCGCGAGTTCCAGGAACGCGTCGTAGCTCTTCTGGACTTCCGCAAAGGCCGGATTGGCTGCGGCATTCTCGGCCATGACGTCGGCAACTGCGGTCTTCAGGGCGGCGATCACCTCGTCAGGGAAGGCACCGAAGCTCACGCCGTCGGCCTTGAGTTTCTGCATCGCGACCGCGTTGAAATAGTCGAACTGGGCAGTCGTCTCGACGGAGGTCGCCTCGGCCGCGTTGGCGATAACTGCCTGGAGATGTGCCGGCAGGCTTTCATAAGCCTCCTTGTTGACAACGATCTCCAGTGCTGCCGATGGCTCGTGGAAGGCAGGCACGTAGCAGTATTTGGCGACCTTTTGCAGGCCGAACGCCATGTCGAGCATCGGCCCGACCCATTCGGCGGCGTCGATCGCTCCGGACTGGAAGGACGGGAAGATCTCCGGCGGTGGCAGCAGCACGGCATTAACGCCGAGCTTGCGCATGGCCTCGCCGCCAAGACCGGCGATGCGCATGTTCAGCCCGGCAAGGTCGTTCAGGCCTTCAATCGGCTTCTTGAACCAGCCGGCGGACTGCACCCCGGAGTTCCCGGAGTAGAACGGTTTCAGGCCGCGTTCGGCATAGATGCCGTCCCAAAGCTCCTGGCCGCCGCCATACCGGAGCCAAGCGGTGGTTTCGACCGCTGTCATGCCGAAGGGCACGGCGGAGAAAAAATGGAGTGCGGAATTCTTGGAAGCTGCGTAGTAAGGCGTCGAATGCCCGATTTCCGCCGTGCCCTGCTCCACGGCATCTTCCACGCCGAAGGGCGGGACGAGTTCGCCACCGGAAAAGACCTTGAGCGTCAGCTGCCCGTCGGACATGGCCGCGACACGCTCGGCGAATGAAGTCACATTCGTGCCGACGCCCGGGGCCTTTGCGGGAAAGGACGTCGGAAGCTTCCACTCGACTTTGCCCTGCGCGACGGCCGGTGCCGCAAGCATGGCGGAAGGTGCGGCAACCGCGCCCGCTTTCAGGAATTCCCGTCTTTTCATGTCCAGACTCCTCTTATCAAAACAAAACGCCGGGCAACCATGTCGCAAGAGCGGGGAAGATTGCAACAAGGCCGAGTGCCACGAGCTGGATTGCCACGAATGGTATCACGGCGACATAGATCTGCGAGGTCCGGATGTCCGCCGGGGCAACTGAACGGAAGTAAAAAAGCGCGAACCCGAATGGCGGCGTCAGGAACGATGTTTGAAGGTTCAGCGCGATCAGGACCGCGAACCAGACCGGGCTGATGTCCGTCTGGAGAATGATTGGCCCGACAATAGGCACCACGATGAAGATGATTTCAACGAATTCCAGAATGAATCCAAGCAGAAAGATCACCAGCATCGTCAGCAACAGCATGCCATAGGCCCCACCGGGTAAGGACTGGAGCAACGCGGCGACATGCTCATCGCCGTCGAACCCGCGAAAGACCAGCGACAGAATGCTGGCGGCAATGACGATGCCGAAAATCATGCCGGTGATGGTCACGGTCTCGCGGAGCGCTGAAGAGAGCACACCATTGCGCAGCAGGGGAACAGATACTGCGAGCATCAGGGCAAGTGTTCCGGTGGTTGCTGCAACGGAAAGTGTCGATTTCAGCGACCAGCTTATGCGCCCTGCTTCGAAATCCAGACCCAGAATGCCCGTCTGTCGCAGCGCGAGGAGTGCAACAGCCAGGAAGGCGCAGAAAAGCGCCGGGCGGGCGATAGGTCGACCCTGCCCTGCGGCGGCGATCAGCAATGCACCGGCAACACCCACGCTCGCCGCTTCTGTCGGGGTTGCAACACCGATCAAGATGCTGCCGAGAACGGCGACGATCAGGCCGAGCGTCGGCGCAATGGCACCGGCCAGTTGCAGGCCGGTAACTGTTTCCCGCTCGGCTTTCTGCCCCGCCCCCTCTCCGCTGCGTCTGAGCCGGAAAACGACATAGCCCGCATAAAGCGCAACGAGCAGCAGCCCGGGAAGCAAGGAGCCTGCGAAAAGATCACCGACCGTAACGGGATCCGGCGCGAAGTTTCCGGCTTCCTGCTGCGCCTCGAAATAGGCGTTGGAAATCTGATCTCCCAGCAGAATCAAGACTATCGAAGGCGGAATGATCTGTCCCAGCGTACCGCTTGCGCAGATCAATCCGCTGCTCATATGCTTGTCGACGCCGGCCTTCAGGAGCGCGGGAAGCATGATCGATCCCAGCATGACAATGGTGGCGCCGATGATACCGGTGGATGCGGCGATCAGGGCGCTCACCAGAACGACCGAAAGAGCAAGTGCCGACTGGTTTCCGCCCAGCGCGGCGCTCAGGCTCTTGAGCATCCGTTCCGCCTGCTGCGATTTTTCCAGAAGCAGCCCCATCAGCACGAAAAGGGGCACCGCCAGCAGGAGCGGGTTTGTCATGATGCCGAATATCCGCTGGGGAACGGCCTGAAAGAAAACGAGGTCAAACTCACCGAAGGCTGCAGCCAGCAGCGCGACAAGCGTTGGGGCGCCCGCAATCGCGAGCAACACCGGGACACCGGACAAGATGCAGGCGAAGACGGCGAGTGCCATCGCGAGAAGCCAGACGATCTCAATGCTCATGATCTGTCCCGCCGAAAAAACCCGATGACCCTTGCCAGGGTCAGCCAGACCACCAGTGCCGGCAGGATCAGAAGACAGGTTTTGACAAGAAACAGTCCCGGCAATCCGCCGGTTTCAGGCGACCCTTCGAAGATTGCCCATGAGCTGCGCACCAGGGGATAACCCATCCAGAGCATCATCGCGAAAACCGGCAGCGCAAGGGTCAAATCCCCAAGCCAGTCGATCCGCCGGTTGACCGTTTCCGTAAGCCGTTGCCGGAAAACGTCGACGCGGACATGCTTGTCCGCTTCAAACGAAACGGCAACGGAAAGCGCCACCAGCGAGGCGAAGGCATAGTTGACCGCATCCTGAATTTCCAGAAAGCCGAAACCCAGAAGATAGCGCATCAAGACCATGGAAAGCTGGCCCAGAAAGACGACCACCGCAAGCAGCATGCAGATGCGCCTTACACCAGAAAACACCGCTTTCATCAAAAGCACCTATCCCGCCAAACGATGTTTAAAGAGCAGCCACAGCACCCCGGCCCACCCTGCCGTGACGGCCAAACGCAAACAAGCGCTCAAGGCTCTGTATACAGACAACTGATGCAAGGTGTTAGTGGGTTGTCGAACGGATCTTCCGGTTGACCGGTCCCGGCTTTCACCGCACCATCACCTCGCCCGTCTTCTTCGTCCATCCTCGTAGGCCAATCGGAGGCTCATAAATGCGGACCGGCATCAGAGTACTAGTTGTTGCATGTGTCACATTCGGCGCGGCAGCTGCGCAGGAGGCTCCCGCTCCGTTCGCGTCATTCGACAAGGCCGGTCCTGAAGTCCTGAACGATCCGCATGACCTTGCCTTCGGACCAGACGGCCGCCTCTATGTGGCGGACAAGTTCGGAAACAGGATCGCCGTCATCGATCCGGACACGCTCGACGTTGTGGAAAGCCTGAGCACAGGGAAACTCCCCGGCGCGCATGACATCTCATTCGGCCCCGGCGGCGAAGTCGCGGTCGCCGTGACCGGGTTTGGCAGCGTCTTCGTCTTCAGCAGCATCGAGACGCTTGACATTGCGCCACGCATCACGTTGCCCGCTCCCCGAACCGAGGGCGCCCTCGCCCACAGCAACGGTCGCATCTATGCCATGGCCGGCGGTACCGGGCTTCTGATTGCCTATGTGAATGGAGAAGCGGTCGCGAGCGCTGGCTCTCATCCGGGCGCACATGATGTCGCGGAAGGTCCGGACGGGTCTGTCTGGGTGGCCGACAATTTCAACAGGCGGCTCGTACGGTATTCGCCGGATCTTGAAGAACTGCAAACAGTCGAGGGACCAAAGTTCGGCTTTTACGGTCCGCGCTACCTCGACATCGACAGTTTCGGCAGGCTTGTCGTCGCCGACCAGGACGCGCACCGTATTCTGATGATCGACCCGGATGCCCAAGAAGGCGCCGTTCTTCTCGGTGTCCTCGGGACCGGGGAGCCTGGCAAGGGACCCAATCTTTTCGATGACCCGGAAGGTGTCGCCATTCGTGGCAGCGAGTATTACTTCTCCGACAGCGACAACAACCGGATCGTCCGTTACACGGTCGCGATCAACTGATCCAGCAGGAAAGGGCCGGGCACAGCGCCCCGGCCGCAATCCCAATTACGGGCGATGGAAGCGCTGGCGCTCTTCTTCCCGGCGCTCGTCGTCGGAACGCAGCTCCAGCCACATGGCGTTCAGGATCGCCAGGCAGCATGCCAGAGGCATTCCGAGGATCCAGGCAAAATACCACATCTTGTCGTCTCCTCAGTAAGCCGTGTGGTTGTCACGTTCGATGGTTTCCTCATCCACCTTGCCCCAGAGCACCTTGTAGACCCAGGCGGTGTAGACAAGGATGATCGGAAGAAAGATGACGGTCGCCACGAGCATGTTGAACAGCGTCCTGTGCGTCGAAGACGCATCCCAGACGGTCAGGCTCGCCTCCGGCTGAACCGAAGATGGCAGGATGAAGGGAAACATTGAAATGCCGACCGTTGCGATTATTCCGACGATCGCGGATTTCGAAAAGACGAAGATCAGCATCTCCATCCTTGTCTGAAGCAGCAGCAACGTTCCCGCCAGCCCCAGGAAGCCAAGTCCGGGTACGATCCAGAGCAAGGGATAAGCGGCATAGTTCGCCATCCAGGCCCCGTCTTCAATCGCGGCGGTCTTGGCCAGCGGGTTCGCCTGCATGTTCGGATCGACGTCCGACGTGATCCGGAACCCGTCGACATATCCGCTTGCAACGAGATAGCCGCCGAGGGCGAACAGCGCGATGCCGAGCAGCGCGGCAAAGGTACCGTACCGGCGGGCTCTCGTCGCGATCTCTCCGGACGTGCGCATGACAAGCCACACCGCGCCGTGCATCACGAGCATGGCGACAGACAGCAGTCCGCACAACAAAGAGAATGGGGAGAACAGGCCGAAGAAAGAACCCTCGTAAGTCATCCTGAGGTCGTTATCGAGCGAGAACGGCACACCCAGGAGCACATTGCCGACAGCGACGCCGAACACCAGTGCCGGCACGAAAGATCCGACAAAGAGTGCCCAGTCCCAGCTGTTCCGCCAGGATGGGTCAGGTCTCTTGGAGCGGTACTTGAATGCGACCGGCCGCAGGATCATCGCGGCAAGCACCACGAACATGGCAAGGTAGAAACCGGAAAAGCTGATCGCGTAAAGCGGCGGCCAGGCGGCGAAGATCGCCCCTCCCCCGAGAATGAACCACACCTGGTTGCCTTCCCAGGTCGGGCCGATGGTGTTGATCACCACGCGGCGCTCGATATCGGTTTCGGCCACGAAGGGCAGCAAAGCGCCCACGCCCATGTCGAACCCGTCGGTGACCGCAAAGCCGATCAGAAGGACACCGAGCAGCACCCACCAGATGATCTTCAGCGTCGAGTAGTCGATCATTTCGTAAAGAATCATGTCTGATTACTCCGCAGGAACAGGAGCTGCGCCGGAAACCGGCTGTGCGCTCGCAGGCGGCGGTGCGGTCTCTACCGGCTCGCCGTCGTCCGGACCAATCCGGATATACTTGATCATGAGAGCGATCTCGATCACCAGCAGCGTACTGTAGAGGATCACGAAGCCTGCCAGGGTCAGCAGAACCTCCGTGACCGACAGGCTGGAGACCGCCGCAGAGGTCGGCAGCATACTCTCGATGATCCAGGGCTGGCGGCCGTATTCGGCGACGAACCATCCCATTTCGCAGGCGATCCACGGCAGCGGGATCGACCAGACCGCAACGTGAAGGAGCCACCGGTGCTTTTCACGCAGGAGATCCAGTTTTCCGGAAGAGGAATAGTAGAAGAAGACGGTGGTCAGCAGGATGAAGAAGAAACCGCACGCCACCATGATCCGGAACGCGTAGAACATCGGCCAGACGTTGGGTACGGTCGACCAGGCGGCTTCCTCGATTTGCTCCGTTGTCGCTTCCAGCGGATTGTCCGTATAAGGCAGCAACAGATAGGCATACCCAAGCGAGCTGGCATTGTAGCTGAAGGTTTCGCGAACCTCTTCGGAGACCGTGTCCGGGTTCTCCCGGATCTTTTGCAAGGCATCCCAGGCAATCGCGCCCTGACGGATGCGGTCCTTGGACCGATCCACGAGTTCGTTGATGCCGGGGATCACAGTATCCAGCGACCGGGTTGCGATCAGACCCATGACATAGGGCACCTCGATCGCAAAAATGTTCTCTCGCTTCTCCATGTCCGGCCAGGCAACGACATTGAATGCGGCGGGCGCCGGTTCTGTCTCCCACATGGCCTCGATCGTCGCGAGTTTCATCTTCTGGTTCAGGTTGGCCTCGTACCCGCTTTCGTCACCGAGGACGACAACGGACAGTGCCGAGGCAAAGCCGAAGGCAGATGCGATCGCCATCGACCGCTTGGCGATCTGAAGATGCCTGCCCTGAAGCATGTACCAGGCCGAGATACCGAGCATGAACAGCGCTGCGGTGACGTAGCCCGCCGAGACCGTGTGCACGAACTTCGCCTGTGCAACCGGGTTGAACAGCACGTCGAAGAAACTGTTGACCTCCATGCGCATGGTGTCGGGGTTGAAGATGGCCCCCACCGGGTTCTGCATCCAGCCGTTGGCGATCAGGATCCAGAGCGCGGAAAAGTTGGTCCCGAGCGCGAGCGCCCAGGTGGCAGCCAGGTGCTGGCGCTTGGTCAGTTTGTCCCAGCCAAAGAAGAACAGCCCGACAAATGTGGCTTCAAGGAAGAAAGCCATCAGGCCTTCAATTGCCAATGGCGCGCCAAAGACATCACCCACATACTGGCTGAAATAGGCCCAGTTCATTCCGAACTGGAATTCCATCGTCAGGCCCGTGGCGACGCCGAGGACAAAATTGATCCCGAACAGCGTTCCCCAGAACTTGACCATCCGTTTCCAGATCTCGCGCCCGGTCATGACGTAGACCGTTTCCATGGTCGCAAGCAGGATGGACAGGCCGATGGTCAAAGGCACAAACAGGAAGTGATAAAGCGCTGTCATGGCAAATTGCAGCCGGGACAGATCAACGACACTCAGTTCCATTGCATTCCCCCTTTTCAGACCCTCAGGGTCTGAACCTTAAGTCAGGGCTGCTCTCAACCGACATGTTGCTACTCGGCGCACTCATCGCCGGACAAATGTTCGTCTTTTCCCGTCAAAAAAACCGTTAAGAGCAATAGGCTAACGAGTCTGGATGGTGGCTCAGGCCCGCGATCAGGTCAATGCGACAAGTCGTAGTGGACAACCGCAAATCGCAGAAAAACGCGACGTCATCTTTGAAAAAAATGCACCCACTTCGACGAGCTTTATCGACTTCTGCGCAGTTTTTACAAGTACAAGACACGGTCGGCGGCGTCCAGTTCGCGCTGTTTGTGCGCGATCATCAACACGGCCGATGAGCCCCTGTAGTCCACAAACCTGCCGAGAACATCCTCGGCGGTTTGGTCGTCGAGGCCTTCAGTCATTTCATCCAGAACGAAAAGAGCGGGCCGCGTGAGGAACGCGCGCGCAAGCGCAAGCCTGCGCTGTTCACCGCCGGAAAGTCCCAACCCGCCTTCTCCGAGCACGGCGTCCAGCCCTTCCCCGCCTGCGGCGATACGGTCCGCCAGCGCAGACTGCTCCAGCGCCTGCCAGAGATCCGTCTCGCTTGCCTGAGGATCGGCCAGACGCAGGTTTGCTGCCAGCGTGTCGTTGAACAGATAAGGGCGCTGGCTGACGACCGTGACCGTCCGGCGAAGCTGGTCCTCCGGGTAATCTTCAATCGGCCGCCCGCACAGAAGTATTCTCCCGTTGCGGGCAGTGAGAAGCCGGGCAGTGAGAGCTGCGACAGTGCTTTTGCCGCAGCCGCTGCGCCCGGCAATGGCAACAACCTCGCCCGGACCGACATCCAGCGACAAACCCTCCAGGACGTTGTGCGAAGCACCGCCATAGCTGTAGGAGACCTCTTCAAAGAGGAGAACGCTTGTGGAGCTCAACGGTAGATCCGCGACCTCCGATTGCGCTTCAATGTGATCCGACGAGCTTTCGCCAGCGGCGACGGTACGACCTGCGGCCAGAGACATGCGGGGCAGATTTTCGAGACCGGCAAGCATCATCGAAATGATTTCCGGCAGTGCAATCGCGACCAGCACGAGGCCCGCAGCGAATGCAACGCCGATCGAGCCATCTGCAACGCCAAATGCGCAAACCAACAGCGTTGACGCCAAAAAGGTCTGTCCAACAAGGTTTGACCAGGCCGTTGTTGCGGCAGCGTGTCTTTCGAGACGATCTTCGGCCTGCTGCAAACTGTGACCTGCGTAAACGACATCCTCCACGGCCACATCCAACCCACCGTATATTGCAAGATCCCGCCGTCCCGCCGCGAGGTCCGCAGCTCGAAGGCGCATTGCCTCCGACGCGGCGTCGGCGCGGCGTGCGGTGTTCTTCTCAGGCCGTGCGATCGAGCGGAATGCAAGCGACGCCCACGCAAGGGCAAACAGAAGGCCCACCAGGAACACGAACACCGAAACAGAAGCCCAGAACAAGAGAAGACTGATAACGATGACGACTGCAACCGCACAAGGTACGACAAGGCGAAGATAGATCGCGTCAAGCGCCGCAATGTCCGCCGTCAAGCGGTTCAGGAGCAACCCAGACCGCCCTCCCTGTCGAGATCCAGATGCATAGACTGCGAACAGCCGGTCGCGCAAATCCCCGAGGAAGCGGAACGTCGCATCGTGGGTCAGCAGTCTCTCGCCATAACGCCCTGCTGTCCTGACGATTGCCAAGGCCCTGATGATTGCGCTTGGTGCGAAAATATTGAGGAAGGCTCCGCTCAGACCGGCAAGCGCCGCTGCGGTGATGAACCACCCGGAAACACCAAGGAGCAGAATGCCGGCGGTAGCTGGAAGCAAGGCAACAAGGATGCCGATCCAGAAATGTAAGCGGTCAAACGTGCTCTGACGCCTTATGATGTGCCAGATCGCCCTCACTTCGCCGGCTCCAGTTCACGCTCACCGATTTTGTCCAGGTCAAGCAAACGGCCAGGCAAACCCAGAACGGCGGCATCGTGCGAAGCAACAATCGCCGTTCTGCCGTCTGCCAATCGCTCCAGTCCCTTGACGACATCGCCGGCAGTTTCCCTATCAAGGCCGGCGGTTGGTTCGTCTGCCAGAAGCAGGACGGCATCGGTCCGCAACGCCGCGCGTGCCAATGCGATCCGGCGGATCTCGCCGACGGACAAACCGAAACCGTCCTCCCCGACGCGGGTTGAAAGCCCCAGCGGCAACCGCCTGACGAGGTCTTCCGCTCCTGCAAGGCGCAACGCATCCCAAATCTTGTCCGGCGGAATTGCCTCCGGATCCGAATGCCCCTTCAGGAGATTTGCCTTTATGGAACCATGGAACAGCCTGGGAGACTGCCCCAGCCACATGACGCTCGATCTGAGTTCCTTAGTCACCAGGCGCGCGTCGGTCCCATCGAGCAGCACCTTTCCCGTGTCCGGCGCCCGGAACCCGAGAACGCAGTCCAGAAGGGTCGATTTTCCGCGTCCGCTCCTGCCTGCAAGCAGGAGGGTTTCCCCAGCTTTGATGTCAAACGTGAAGCCGTTGAAGACCGGTCTGCCCGAGAAGGTGATCGACAGGTTTTGGAGCGAAACAGCAGGCGGATTGGCGGCTTTGCAAACGACCTGCCCTGCCCTGTCTTCAGTGGTGCTGTCGCTCTTGCGCGCATCTCCGGACCTGCCGGTTTTCATGTCCGCCAGAAGCTCAGACAGCTTGCGGGATGCTGCAATACCGGCAGCGCGGTCGTGATAGGCAGCGGAAAAGGCACGCAAGGGTGCAAAGAACTCCGGCGCAAGCAGGAGAACGAAAAGGCCACCGGCATAACCGAACGGTGCTCCCCAGGTGCCGACGTTCAGGTCACCAAGGAGTGTGAAACCCACATAAACTGCCGAAAAGGCGATACCGAGCGCGGAAAAGAGTTCCAGAACCGTTGAAGACAAAAAGGCGACCTTCAGCACCTTCATTGTGCCCAACCTGAAACGCTCTCCCGCCGCATGTATTTCCATCTTGGTGCGGCCGAGCGCGCCGAAGACTGTCAACGTTTCCAGCCCCTTAATCCGATCCAGCAACATGCCACTGAGACGTGTCAGTTCCTCCTGCTGCTCCTCGCTCGCCGCCTTGGCGCGGGACCCGATCAATGCCATGAACAACGGGATCACAGGACCACAGACAAGCAGGATAAGGGCTGCGAGCCAGCTGAACCATGCCGTCACCAGAACAATGGCGACCGGCACGATTTTGAGGCGCGCGAAATGCGGAATGTAGTTGCGATAGTATGGTCCAAGCAGATCCACCTGATCGACAACATGTGCGGCATATGCCCCGGACGCGGGAAAACTCTCTGCGGGCGATCGCGCTGCGGCGGCGAAGAGCAAATCTGATCTGGCGTTTTCCTGAATTTTCCGCGCTGCGCGCCGGGCGATGTCCTGCGCATTTTTTTGCAGGTAGACACGAATAACGGCAATAAGGATCACAAGGACAGCGGCCACGAAGACAACCATCGTCGGCAGCGTTTGCGCATCCGTTGCCCCGGCCGCGACTGATCGCGACAAAACGGCTCCCAGCGACCAGGCAAGAAGCCCTGCCTGAGGCAACCACAACAGGTCGGCAAGTGCCATCACTGACCCTGCCCGGCGCAGCGCTTTCCTGTCGCTCTCGTCCGGCTCTCCGATCTCAGGACCGTTTTTCGCGTCTTTTTCCAAACCCCGTCCCAGCACCCCTATGCCCGCTCAAACCGGTATTTCCAACGAGCGGCCTCTCCGAAAATTACGCGAGGCTGAAAGCCCCGTCTCCCGGCCTGTCGTCATACAACGACCATTCCCGTTTCGCCAGAATTGGGCAAATGAAACTCTCGGGACTTTTTGGCGCAGACCCTGACGCTGTGCTGACGGAATGCTGTCAGGAGGCCTGTGCAATGGTGCTCGTCGTCGAAATCATTGAACTCATGGAGCACGTCATGACGCACCCCTGCCTCGAACTCGTTGTTTTCAAGGTCAAGAACACGGAGCAGGCCCGGTTGGCACGCCGGGCAGCACAGGACATTGCAAGGCAATTCGAGGGTTTTGTCTCCTGGACGGCCTATGAAGCCGTTGAAGACGAAGGCATGTTCGCCGATGTCGTTTTCTGGAAGGATCTGGCTTGCGCCAAGGCAGCCTCCGAGAAGATTATGAGCGATCAGGCCTTCGCTGTTCTCCTCGCTGAAATCGATGCCGTTTTGACCATGTCACACTATGCGCCCGACCGCAGCGTCGAAGCGCCAGCGGCGGTGGCATAAAAAAAACGGCGCCACTGGCGCCGTTTCTTCGCATCACTCAGGTGCTTCCTATTTCATGGTCGGGATGACGAATTCCGCTCCGTCTTTCAGACCCGACGGCCAGCGTGAGGTCACGGTCTTCGTGCGGGTGTAGAACTTGAAGCCATCCGGACCGTGCTGGTTCAGATCGCCAAAACCGGATTTCTTCCAGCCGCCGAAGGTGTGATATGCGAGCGGCACGGGGATCGGAACATTGATACCGACCATGCCGATATTGATACGGGACGCGAAGTCGCGCGCCGTATCGCCATCGCGCGTGAAGATCGCGGTGCCATTGCCATATTCGTGGCTGAGCGGAAGATCGAGTGCCTCTTCGTAGCTTTCCGCGCGAACAACGGACAAAACCGGACCGAATATCTCTGTCTTGTAGATATCCATGTACTTGGTGACGTTGTCGAACAGGCAGCCGCCCATGAAGAAACCGTTCTCGTAGCCCTGCATGGAGAAATCGCGCCCGTCCACGACCAGGTTCGCGCCTTCCTTGACGCCCTGGTCGACAAGCCCGCGCACACGGCCGAGTGCTTCCTTGGTCACGAGCGGACCGAAGTCGACATCGTCACCCGCCGTGTAGGGACCGATCTTCAGGGCTTCGACCTTCGGCGCCAGCTTTTCAATCAGAGCATTGGCGGTGGTCTCGCCAACCGGTACCGCGACGGATACCGCCATGCAACGTTCACCGGCCGCGCCGTAGCCAGCGCCGACAAGCGCGTCGGCCGCTTGATCCAGGTCAGCGTCCGGCATGATGATCATGTGGTTCTTGGCACCGCCGAAACACTGGGCACGCTTTCCGTTTGCCGTCGCCCGGGCGTAGACATACTGGGCAATCGGTGTCGAACCGACGAAGCCGACGGCCTGGATGGTCTCGTCGTCGCAGATCGCGTCAACGGCGCTCTTGTCACCATTGACCACGTTCAGGACACCGGCCGGCAGACCGGCTTCGATCATGAGTTCGGCCAGCATGATCGGCACAGAGGGGTCCCGTTCGGAGGGCTTCAGAATAAAGGCATTGCCGCAGGAAATCGCTGGGCAGAACTTCCACATCGGAATCATGGCCGGGAAGTTGAACGGCGTGATGCCGGCAACAACACCCAGGGGCTGGCGCATGGAATACATGTCGATGCCGGGTCCCGCGCCTTCGGTATACTCACCTTTGAGCAGAT
>JGI12316J15310_10000060_pt121 | contig 14172 bp, 9 predicted proteins | sample MarCyaLeptolynsp_FD_15310 | JGI IMG/M metagenome (IMG submission 15310)
TCCGCAATGCTCATAGGGAGGACACGAGATGTTCAATTGGAAGGGCAAAACACTATTGGGCGTCGCCGCGTTGGCCTGTGCATATTCCGCTGCTATGCCCGCAATGGCGCTGGATCTATCAGGGAAAACGGTGACATGGATTGTCCCTTTCCGTGAAGGTGGAGGTACTGATCGTCTCACTCGAATCCTCGCACCCAAGCTAGCTGAAAACCTACCTGGAAACCCAACCGTTCTTGTACTAAATCAACCGGGTGGCGGGTCGGTGACCTCCGCAAACGCCTTTCACACAGAAGCGGCGAATGATGGGACCACACTGATTATGGCGTCAACATCGACGCTGCTTCCTGTGCTACTAGGCTCCAGCATTGCAAAGTATGACCCCAATGAATGGGTTGCCATAATGGGTTTCGCGCGCGGCGCAACAATGTATGGGATTGCCGATCAGATAGGTGTTTCCATTGCTAGAACCGACCTCACTTCTGACTACCAAGCCTTGAACGACGCTAGTTTGCGGTTTGGGACAGAAACGCCGATTGCAGCTGAAATGCTTGACCTCGTATCAATGCATCTGCTGGACATCGATGCTCGTGTTGTTTTCGGACTTAGCTCAAAGGATGCGGAAGCTGCTTTTTTGCGCGGCGAGATGAACCTGAATAGCGATAACACCGGGTCCTACATCAAAGATTGGGGTGATGATCCGTCGGTGGTGCCCGTTTGGTCCTATGGTGTCGTGTCCCAAGATGGCAGCGTGCTTCGCGATCCGGATTTACCAAATGTGCCCAGTTACCCGGAATTTTATGAGGCTGTGAAAGGAGAAGCTCCAGACGGTTTGGGCTACCAACTCCAGCGCGCAATCATGAACACCAAAGTCATGCTTTCCAAATCAATCATGCTGCCGAGTGGAACATCTGACGAGATCCGTGACGTTTATCTGGACGCTATGCGCAAGGTCGTCGAGGATCCTGAAGTTGTTGCCGCCCTACCGCGAGAAGTCGGCTCCATGCCGCTCAATTTTGGCGATGAAACACAACGCGCGATTGCTGCGGGTACTGAGATGGACCCTGCTGTAAGAGATTGGGCAAATCAGTTCTTGCAAGAAAATTACGACGCTTCACTAGACTAAACAAATTTAGTTTTTTCGCCCCGGACCAAAATGCAGGTCTGGGGCGTCTTTTTTCAGTCTTGTCCGCAAAAACTCCAAAGGAAACGCTGCAATGTTCGATGCAGCCTTAATCGCTCTTGCAGAGCTGACGCAACCATGGACGTTGTTCTCTCTGGTTCTTGGCGTGGTTACCGGACTGGTGGTTGGTGTTTTACCTGGTCTGGGAGGAACTGCCGGACTGGCGTTGTTGCTTCCCTTCGTCTTTGGGCTGGAGCCGAATCTGGCGCTCGCCATGATGATTGGTCTGACGGCGGTCACCACGACATCCGACACATTTCCCTCAGTACTTATGGGGATTCCAGGGACATCGGGTTCTCAAGCAACCGTGCTGGATGGATTTCCGATGTCCAAGCGTGGCGAGGCGACAAGAGCGCTCGGTGCCGCATTCGTTTCCTCTCTGTTTGGTGGAATTGTTGGGGCATTCGTCCTTACATTTGCGATTTTTCTTGCGAAACCAATCATCCTTTCAATCGGATTTGGCGAGCAGCTCATGCTGGTCATTCTTGCGCTGTCCATGGTCGGCATTCTAACCGGCGTAAACCTCTGGAAAGGTTTGGCTACTTGCGGCATAGGGTTGATGCTCGGTGCACTTGGCGCAGCCCCCCTTTCCGGTGCCCTGCGTGTAGACTTTGGTTTGGCTTACTTAATCGATCCGCTACCACTTGTAATCGTTGGTCTTGCAATGTTTGCAACACCGGAAATCATCGACCTCTTGCGCCGTCAGAGCACCATTTCTGAAACCGGACGACTCGAGGGTAAGTGGACTCAAGGCGTGGTCGACTGGGCGAGGAACTGGTGGCTTTCGCTCCGCTGCGCGACGATAGGATGCATTATTGGCGCGCTGCCAGGCTTGGGTGGAAGTGTCGTTGACTGGATCGCCTACGGACATGCGGTCCAGACAACCAAGCACAGGGATCGGTATGGGACTGGCGATGTACGCGGCGTAATCGCACCTGAATCGGCCAACAATGCGAAGGAAGGGGGTGCACTCGTTCCCACGCTGCTTTTGGGTATACCCGGCTCTGGCAGCATGGCAATCTTACTTGGCGGCTTGGTGATCATTGGGATCGAGCCTGGCGTCAATATGGTCACTCAAAGCCTGAACGTCGTTTATGTGATCATCTGGTCGATCGCAATTGCGAACGTGATAGGTGCCTCAATCTGCTTCCTCCTGGCACCGCAAATTGCATATCTGACTACCATTCGTTATGTGCTACTCGCTCCATTCATGCTCGGGATTATATTTTTCGCAGCCTTCCAGGCAACGCGAAGTTGGGGAGATTTGCTCGCGCTTTTCGTTCTGAGCGTACTCGGCATTTACATGAAGCGGTTTGGTTGGCCTCGCCCAGCCTTGCTCATCGGTTTTGTGCTTTCGACACAGGTTGAGAGGTCAACTTACCAGACAATCTCCCTTTACGGATTGAGCTTCTTTGAACGGCCTATCGTAATCGTCTTGACGGGATTGGTCGTTCTTTCCGTTCTTGCCGCAATCCGCTTTAAGAATAGCCCGGAAACACAAGTAACCGACAACAGCCCCTACACAAATAGGCGCGCGCTCCCACAATGGGGTTTTGTTGGATTGGTTGTTGTTTTCGCTGCTTACATGCTGTTTGACGCACAAGATTACAGCCGGCTAACCGGCCTCTTTCCGACTATCGCCGCAAGTGCAACCCTCGTCTTTGTCGCGCCACTTGTGTTTCAGATGTTCACGCATCGCACGCCATCGGTCGTCTTCTACGATGCAGAACGCCAATTTGAAGACAACCGGAAGAGAGGACGGTCCGCCGAGTTCTTCATGGTATTGATCTTGGGAATGTTGGCAGCTTCCGCGGTGCTGGGTTTTGTGCTCGGAGTTGGCCTGTTTATTTTTCTCTTCCTTTGGCTACGAGGCGAAATTTCCTATTGGAAAGCCGGCTTAGGAGCATTTGGATTTGTTCTGTTGCTGGGTGTCCTCTCAGACAGCTTGAGTCTTCGCTATCCAACAGGGTTGCTGCAAAGCCAGCTTGGAGTTGTGCTACCGTGGCCTCTGCAATGATGCCTCTTCTACACAATCGTTACACTCGCTTTGTTTCTCTTGACCGATGCTCGTCGTCCGGCGCGTTCATACCGTGCGCGGAGGAAAAGCGTTTCAGAGGGGCCAAGGCAAGATCCGTGAAGGCAGGCGAGTACGAAAGAAAGAGCACAACCGACACCTTTCTCCAAAGGCCTGTTCTCGAGCAGATGCCTGAGCTTTTGGTCGTTGTTTCCATTTTCTAGCTTTGTTCGTTGGTTTTGTCTCTTGAATCTGGTCCGAATTGCCTGAATTTTCGGTACTTTTCCGGTGAGAGAGGAGTGTCCGGATGCCGAAGAAATGGATTTCAGATTAGGAAATTGCGTTTGTGTCTAGGTAGGCATCGCGGTAGGTGAGATTTTCGGAAAAATGTGAACTCCAACGACATCGCATCAAACGCATCAGGATGACCAGATCCAGTCGAACAGGCCCCGGTTGAGATGCCAGTAAGCGGGGCGCAGTGGTGTCTCGACAATCTCGTCAAAAACGCACCTGAAGACAGACTTGTCATCTGACGCCTGAGTGCTGCTCTCGTTTCGCTGCCAGGCGGCAAATAGAGAAACCATACAGGTATTGTACTGCTGGCGCTTGAGCTGAAACGCATCCCAGGTCATCGCCGGCACGAAACGTCCGATTGGAAATTCGGGAGGCACCCGGATCCCGCTTTCAAAATCGTCGATCGAGCAAGGCCCGCTTTCCGGATAGTCAGGAGTAACCGACAGTTTCCGGGAAGGCGCATAAATCCTGCGATCGTTGATCGGTCCGCCGACCACAAAAAGAAAATAATCGATGCGTATGTTGTTTGTGCTGCCGGTCAGGACCGGCAAGGACAGCGTAAACTCGCCTGGAAAGGCCAGTTCCATAGCGATGCATGAATCCAGAGCGCTTTCGATCTCGAAGAAATCAACTGGGGCCATATCCTTCACTACCAGATTGGCATGTCAGTAATCACGCCATACCTATTCGTCATAAGTGATGTTTCATACAGGCCTGCCGGAACCAATCGTCCTGCCTGACCAGTGCCTGTATCGTTGATTATGTAATGTGTCACCCTTCCATTGGAATTTCGTACGACTCCAGTTGTAAATACCGCATGTGGGGTAGGATCATTTGTGTTCCAAAGCGGTCCTGCCCTATGTCCGGATATTACGCCTTTGCCTTCGGACAGTGCCTGGCGAATTGCTGCTGGGTCATTCCGCTGCGCACGTGCCTGAACCCCTTGAGAGTTTAAGACACGTGCGATACCGCGTCCGCTTATACCGTTTGCTGGACTGTAGACTCCGAGATTTGCTCCAATCTGTTCCATTTCCGCCTGTGTAAGGTTACGACCCTTGGCGGCTCTGATGACTTGTTGACTGGACTGCAAACCACATGTGTTCCCTGTTTGCTGGCCCGGAAAGTTCCGCTTCGCTGCCCATTGCTGAACCCGTCCATAAATCGGCCCGCTGCCTGCAAGCCGGGCACCAAGGTACCCTCCGAAGAAACCCATGCCGAAACCGAGGAGTTTCTGTCCGGCTGATCCTTGCCCCCAGATCTTTCCCCCAAGCCAGGTTCCGCCGGCACCGAGCCCGAGAGAGCCGGCCAGACCTCCCGTCAATCGGAGCGCGGTGATGACCCGCATGCCCCGCCCTGCCAGCGAAATGGCAGCGGCCCCGCTCACCAGGCCGAGAGCAAGCACACCCATCTCCAACCAGTAAGGCACTTCTGCGCTGATTTGAGCGTATTGTGTCTTTCCACCGCCGACTATCACCGTTAGGCAACCTTCGGAAACAACGGCGCTGCAAGTCAGCTTGTCATCCTTGCGAGCTGCCGGAAAACTTTGAATAAAAACCGTCTTGCTGCCTTCCGCGATCGGCATGCGCGGATGCGGCGGCGTGGGTGAAAACGGAATTCCCGAACAATCACCCATATCCGCCAATGCCCGGGCCGCATTTTTCTTGCCAATGATGACCGTTGTCGAACACGGAAGAGAAATCGCGCCGGTTTTGAAGGTGAACAGAGATCCGAGAAGCTGGCCCGCGGATGCTCCCAAAGATGCGCCACCCGATGCTGCAGCAGCGATCGCAGCTGCCGCTGCACCACCAGTCGCAACGATTGCCGCACCCACGATTGCGCCAACGACAAGGCCGCCAATCAACCCGGCAAGCGCAGAGGTGTGGGCAATCGGGTCGAGGGCTCGTGCTGCCTCTGGCATGACATATCTCGCTCAGGTTCGATTTGTCTTTTGAAGGGTTCGATTGCGTTCACTCTGGCATCAGGCGGTAGGAATGCATAAACCGGAGAACGGCTTCCTTGTCGGGGTCTGTGAAGGGACCAAGGCGGGAAAACGTTGCGCAGAGGACATGTTCCTGGCCGGGAAAATAAACCTGGCATTGCGTCATCGGGCCCCGCTCAGAGCGCCACGAGAACTCGCACATGTAAGTTCTGCCGTGTTCGACTTCCATCCATTGCGCCCACGACATCGCAAACTCGGGAAAACTCTCTGTGAGAAGGGCCATCGCCTTCTTGATCTGGTTCTCTTCGGAAAGCACCGGATCGACCGGTTCCTGTGTCAATACAAGCGTAAAGGGGCGGTCTTCATCGGTCTCATCTGAATAAATGTAGATTGTCCGGTCGGTCATCGCGTCCGGAAGATCGAATACATAATCGTATGCTCGCTTTATCAACGGGATCACCTTGCAAATGCGTTTGGTCTCGAAAACGGTATTGATTTTTTACGACGGAAGAGCCCCGGTGCAGTGTTTGCCGCGTTGCATTTGTCGCCGACAGGCCCGCAAATGTTCGGCTTGCCGAAATTCGCCTCAACGAGGCAGCCGGGTAGCGTATGAGCGGCCATTTCTTCAGTCGCTCATTGCCTCGGCCTACCAGTTATACACCTCGACGCTGGCTTCGACTTTTCGCTCTCCTGACAGTGCCTGGCTTGCCTCTATGCCGATGCTCCAGCCGTCCCCTTGTGCGATATTGCCCCGAACGCCGGCTGCTAGGCGATATCTGTTGCGCGAACTGGGACCGCGGAAATGAACATGGGACAGGAGCAATCCAACTCTCCGGTTGTGCCTGGTCACCCAACCGACGAATTTGTCCTGCAGGAGCAGTTCATCAAAAACGTGCTGGATGGCATCCGGATTGTAGTATTTCTTGCCATCGGGACCGATGGCGACAAAGCCGAACGTGTCGATATGCACGCTGCACACATCAGGTGCGACGGCAACGTGCAGGCTTGGAACGCCTGTTTCGCGGTAGCCCTGCCCATTGGTTGCCATCGATGCGACCCGGTCGCAAAAGTGTTTCTGGTTGTCCGGAGCGAAAGCAGGCATTTTCAAGAGTGCTTCAAACCTTTTCGCATCTTTGGCGAGGAATTCGATTCCCTGCCCATTGCTGACACCGACGCTGTAAACCGATGCGATGTGATCTGGAAAGTTGATGCCATGCTGCTTGTAGAAGCGGTTGCAGATATCCTTGTACACGCTGCTTCCTAGATAGCTGCCAATTCCCAATGCCTTCCTCCTGTTCGGGGGCATGACGGTCTCCTTTCTGAATGAATTCATCTTCAAGTGTTTTGTTGCAGCCCTCACGCGTGAAGCTGCTGAATGTTTCAGATGCCCCGATCGTTTGTTTGCATCATTCCCAAATGACGACCCTTGAAGAGTGACCGCGTCACTCGCAAACGATTTTCAATCGGCATCAGAGAAAGATGAAACTGTCCCAGAGCATCTCTAGAGAAAGTTTGTCCCCGTGAGCCGGATCAAGTATCCATTGATCGTAGTAAGAGTTTTCTGATCCGAAACCTTCGACTTTCACCGAGAGCGCGTACCTGCCCTCGCCGTCATATTCGAGATGCAGATCATCTTCGAATGCCTCTTGTGCCGACATTGAACTGAAGTCGAAGGCATTGATTTCAAGACCTGCAACAACAATCCTGTCGATACCAACTTCAAAATTTCGGAAAATGGACACCCCATGTTCAGTTGGACGCCAGTCGACTCTGACAGCTCCTGCGTTGAGATCAGCTAGAGAAAGGTCATGTAGTTCAGGCACCTGTTGGGATCGCAGGCCGCGCAGGTTCAATACGGTTTCGCCATTAATAGCGACGTCCTCTCCCGCACCGCCATCAATGAAGTCGATGCCACTACCGCCGTCCAGAACATCATTTCCATCGCCACCAAGCAGAATGTCGTCGCCCGCTCCGCCCAAGAGCACGTCGTTGCCGTCGCCTCCCAGCAGGACATCGTTGCCGCGGCCGGCGAGCAATATGTCGTTGCCTTCCCCCCCTGAGAGGAAGTCGTTACCATTCTGGCCAACGAGAAAATCCCGACCCGATTGGCCCACGAGGACATCGTTTCCGCTGCCGGCATAAATCAAGTCGTCGCCGTCGCCACCGAACAAAACAGCTTTTGCTCCGGTATCGAGGTCACTTGTGTCGATCGTGTCGTTTCCTGCCGCACCATCAACAATCAACGAACGCAAACTAGGCGTGATCGAGAGATCGCCGACCGTGATCAAATCGTTGCCGCCGCCTGCATCGACTTCCAATACTTCGGTAGTGCTCAATCTATTGAGACTGTATTCCGGTGCTAGATCTTCGACGTTTAGAAAAGAGCTTCCAAACGAGATTTGAATCTCGTTCTCGAGGTCACCAAAACTGAATCTGGCCGTATCCTCGCCCTCCCCACCGTCCATGCGATCGTTGCCGTCACCTTGCGACCATCGCATCACGTCGTCGCCGATACCGCCAAGAATAACATCGTTGCCCAAGTCGCCGTTTAGCTCATCATTTCCAGCACGCCCGCGCAGTTGATCGTGACCAGTGCCACCCTTCAACAGATCGTTTCCACCACCCCCAATGAGCGTGTCTGCACCGGCCCCGCCGTCGACGTCCAGCCGCGTCAAGTCAGCAATCCCTGTGCCACCTGCTTCGAGCCAATCATCGCCTTCGAACAGGTTGATATCAGCGATCTCTGTTTCGTCGGCATAGACCGTGAAAATTTCGCCTTCGAGACTTTCCAGCCGAATGCGGCCATCGTCGGATCCAACACGAACTACATCCCGTTCGATGCCAAGCAGATTGATCTGCAGGGTGTCATCACCATCATCGCCGTTGACATCATCGTTGCCGCCACCACGGTTCCAGACGATTAGGTCGTCTCCGTCGCCGCCATGCACGATATCATCACCCAGGCCACCTAAGAGTGTGTCGTTGCCGTTTCCCCCTCTTATCAAGTCATCGCCGTCGCCACCGATTATCAAGTCGTGCCCTTCGCCACCGTCGACATCGAGAAAGACGCCGAGCGCCGCAAGCCCATTCGAGGCAGTGACAATGTCGCTTCCGCCCTGCGCACTTATCGCGATCACTTCCGCCGAGCTGATTTCCGTCCTGGTCGTCTCGTCGTCTGCATTTGAGACCTCGACATGTGCACCGTTCGCTCTCACTTCAAAAAAATCACCGACAGCATCTCTGCCGTAAATACGAACGGTATCGAAACCCTCGCCTCCGTCCATGTGTGCGTTTCCGTCGCCATATCGAGCGATCAGGAGGTCATCGCCTTCCTCTCCCAGCAAAAGGTCTTGGCCCCGCCCGCCAATCAGGGTGTCGTTTCCAATACCACCGCGTAGAATGTCATCGCCGTCGCCACCTTCGAGAAAATCGTTGCCCGCGCCGCCGTCAAGATCAAGTGAAACACCAAGATCAGCAAGTCCTTCCCAGCTTCCAATCGAGTCATCACCACCCAAACCCCTGACAGCAATAACTTCAACATCCTGGGCGGTGAAACTGACGAGCCCCTGATTGACGTGCTCAATTTTTACGCGACCGCCATCTCTGCTGATCTCAAAGGTGTCATTGTCGGAACTGTGGCCGTTTATCTGCAGAAAATCGCGACCATCACCGCCCTGAATGATGTCCGAGCCATCGCCCACACTCCAGAAAATAAGGTCGTTCCCGCTTTCTCCAAGCAAGATGTCATTGCCCAGACCACCGAGTAGTGTGTCGTCCCCGTCACCACCGCGTAAAGTGTCGTCGGCATCGCTGCCGTGGAGAAAATCGTCTCCTTCGCCGCCGTCCAGGTCCAGTGAAACGCCGAGTCCGGCAATACCTACCGAACCCAAGATCGTGTCGTTCCCCTGCCTGCCATTTACATCCAGACGTTCCACACCCTCGGCGACGATGCCGACGGCTTTGTCACTGAGGTGTTCCAGGCGGACCAAGTGATCCTCGGCAAGGATTTCGAAAACGTCTCCCGCAAAATCATTTCCGTTGACCTGCAGAGTGTCTCGACCCGGTCCGCCCAGAACAACGTCCGACCCATCTCCTTCGAGCCACAGAAAAAAGTCGTCTCCCTCGCCGCCGCTAAGAAGATCGTGACCTCGCCCGCCGATTAGAACGTCTCCTCCGGCACCGCCTTGCAGAATGTCGTCACCGTCATTGCCGTGAAGGGCATCGTTTCCCCAACCGCCGGACAAGTAATCGGATACCTGTCCCCCAACAATTGTATCGTTGCCGATCCCTGCGACGGCCTTTACCGGCGGCAGCGGACCATTCGTTTCATCAAGTATGATTTCATCATCTCCAACACTCCCACTGAAGGTGATGCCGACAACATTGGTGACGGTGACCAGCCCGCCTCCCACTGGAACGTCTCCGCCGTTGACCAGGATCGTTCCGTCCCGAGTTCGTGAAATCGTGACCTCGATCGCTGACAGAGCTCCAGAGATCCTGAGCTGTCCCGTATGTTCATCAAACAGCGCTACGATTGCCATATTTGCAATACTCCAATAAATATTTGATTTTAATAATATTTTTCGGAAATTATTCGAACCAGCCCAATGACCGATGCAACAAGTCAATTGACGCTAGCATTCAATCCGAAGGTCCAGAACTTTCGCAATTTGCCTGTCAAAAAGGCGTCAACCGGCAGGCTCCACCTGCGGAATTCGAGGAGATATCGCCGTGAAAAATGCGTCAAAACGCACGTTTTGAGCTAAAATGGACTCGATTGGCAACTCAATTACGAGCTTTAAGACTTGCTTCGACGATCAAAGGCGAGGCCATACCTGCAGGCGAAAGGCAAATCGAAGGGCAAATGGCGATGCTGGAGCCACGCACTGATATACGCTTGACGGTAAAGCTTTTGGGCACATGTGAATTCCGCGTCGACAACCAGCTATTGGCGCTGCCAACTCGTCAGTGTTCCTTGATGTTGGCTTTCCTGGCTACTGAGTTCGATACTGAGCATAGCAGAACCCGAATAGCGAGTTTGTTCTGGAGCGGTCGTGCAGATGAACAAGCCCGCGGTTCACTGCGGCAAGCGCTTTATCAACTCCGAAAGACATTTGAACCGTTTGGTTTCTCCCCGATCATTTCAACGGCAAAGTCAATTCGAATCGACAACTCAATGGTTTGGTGCGACTTGCACGATCTTCAAAACAAGGAGACTAAAGCACTCTCGCTTTTTCGCGGTGATTTGTTGCTTGGCTGGGAGATTTCCGCACCTGAATTCACTGACTGGCTCAATGAGCGACGCTCAGACTTGCGATCAAAAGTCGCCAATCTGACAAGAGTTGCGATCGATGATGCAGAACGGGTCGGCGACCTGGTCGCGCTCACAATGCACACCCAACGGCTTGTTCTGCTGGATCCATATGGCGAGGAACATGTCAGACGACTAATGACGGTGTATGCGCGCAAGGGCGACTTCGCACCCGCGATAGAGGCCTATCGTCATCTAGAACGGCGCTTGCAGACCGATCTTCAAGTAAGGCCTTCAGCCGAAACCCGAGCTCTTTGTTGCAAGATTGAAGCGCAATCAAATAATAGCTCTCCTTCGTCAATCGCAAATTCGGGCGAAAAGTATTCTGCAAAAGAAACGATAGAAGGAACTCATTCACCCGCGAGTGTGCCTTCTTGCATGCCTCTTCCAGACGAATGCAGGCAACTCACTGTCATTGCGATAACAACGGAAACGGTTGACGCAGGTTTTTTCAATACTGCGCCTGAGTTCATCGCGCAACGTATGGAGTTACTTCAAGACAAGATCGAAACCGTCACGCGTGCGTATGGCGGTTGCTCGGAACAGAGCTCCGGCATGGCTTTTCTGGTCTACTTTGGATGGCCGGAAATATATGAAGATACAACGGAAAGCGCCCTGAAGGCTGCGACTGAATTGAGCGCAAAAATCTCTGTCGAACTCGATACAGAATGCCGGATAGGCATCTCAACTGGTGATGTTTTGATAAGCGATGCAGTCGGAAACATCGTTGGCGGTCCGCCAAGTCACGCGCTTCAGTTGATGGGATTGGCAAATCCGGGCGAAATACTGGTCGCAGATCAGACACGATCGCTACTCGACAGCAGGTTTGTGTTCAAAGAGTTGGATTTCCAGGGTGTCCCTTCCGTTTTCCGATTTGAAGACACGGTTCAACAAGACGCTGATCCGCCACATGAAAAAACCGAACTTGTAGGTCGAAATCACGAATTGGCGATGCTTTTGGACCGGTGGCGCACCACGTCCGCCGGCGAAGGGCAACTCGTGATCGTCAAGGGTGAACCAGGTGTGGGCAAGTCAAGGCTGACAAAAACCTTTTTGCATGAAGTGCAAAGCGAGTGTGCAAAAAGCATACTTCTCCAATGTTCACGGCAAATGACCGAAAGACCACTGCATTCAATTGGAGAGCACATCATACAGGCGGCAAACCTCGATCTGACCGGCAACCCCAAGAGCAACTGGCTTCAACTTGACAGGTACCTGGAAAAATCCGGCGTGAGTTCGGAAGAAGACCGAAACGTCATAGGTTACTGTGCAGGCGTGACCCCGCTTCGCAATCCGGTGGATGGTCTCAGCTTGAGAAAATCTGTTCAACAAGCGTTGGCAAGCTATTTGAAAGGTCGGACCCAGTCCGGTCCTGTGATCATTAGAGTTGAAGATATGCAGTGGATCGACCCGACAACTCTTGGTCTACTGCAACACGTTTCCGCAACATTGCCACGTCACCGTCTCATGTTGCTTTTCACTGCCCGGCCCTCATTTAAGAACAGCTACTTTGATGCATATGATCCGACTGTTCTTTCTCTGCCTCGACTGTCTCGCACCAATGTCGCCAAACTGGTACGGAAACTGGCCCACGGCAACAGTGTTTCAGGCATGGACTTGGAAACGATATGCGAAAGATCGGACGGTGTGCCGTTGTTTGTAGAGGAATTGGTCAACAACACAATTGTATCCGGCCCGGTAAAAGGCGCTGTGCCAATCAGCCTAAAAGACGTTTTGGTCTCCCGTTTGAGCAAGCTTGGCGACTTTCGTCATTTCGCGTTCAGAGCGGCGTGCCTGGGAAGGCAATTTTCAAAGGATCAGCTTGAACTCGTATGCACCAGCCTATCAGGGCAAATTGATGCCGCCCTGACAAAAATGCTTGAGGCAGGTTTGGTGTATCAGGTCCCCGACCTGGGACTTGATTCATATTACTTTAAACACGCTCTCTTGCGCGATGCCGCATACGAAAGCATTCCAACGGCAACTCGAGCAACCATTCATCGAACAATCTATGAAGTGCTCGTAGACACGCAAGACACAAAAAATGACCTGCTTGCTTGGCATGCAAAACGTGCAGGTTTGCACCAGAAGGCCGTTGAGCATTTGCGGACTGCAGCCGCTGAGACACTCGGTAAGTTTGCGCACAGTGAGGCAAGAGCGCATATTGAACAGGCCTTGGAATTAATTGAACAAGAGCATCTTAAGACCGACATATCGGAAATCCGCCTGGCTTTGCTGTGCGAACTCGCACGGTGCTATGCGCACTCATATGGCTTTGGTCACACAAGGACGGCTGCAATCGTTGAAGCCGCTATGGAGGACGCTGCGTCGGTACACGGGTCTCCTATTGCTGCACGCATTCTCTGGCAGTCGTATTGTGTTCATCACATACAGGCAAACCATCAGGAGATGAAACGCCTGGGTGAGGCTTTGCTTGAGTTGGAAAAGTGGGATGACGCGGTAGGAATACAACAAGTTGTCGGCAAGCGCGTTATTGCTATGGGCGAATTCCTTTCAGGCGATTTCACGACTGCCGCCTCCAGCTTCAAACAAGCCATGGAGTTGATCAGCCTTTCTCCTGACACACCAAGTATTGGAGGTGCAACGGATGTTGATCAGCTGATATCAATGAAGCTGATTACAATTCGAATACTGGCTATCAAAGGCCGCGCAAACGAGGCCGAATTGATGCTGCGGGATATTCAAGAAGTCAGCCGACGCACAGGGCATCCTCAGAACCAGATTACCACATTTGCTTCGGCGGCATATGTCTACCTGATGCTTGAACAGTTTGACGCCGCCCGAAAGTCCGCTGATGTCGCCTGTGATCTTGCAAATAAATTCAAGCTTTCGATGTGGGAAGCGTACTCAGATCTTATGTCAACGCTTCCCAACTTGTACCTGTCAGCGTCGGCCGAAGACATTGAGCGATACGATTGCGCGCGAGCTGTTCTGGAAAGCTCCAACGCACAGTTTTCCGTACTGCTTTGTGATGCACACTTTGCGCTCTTGCTATCGCGGTGCGGACACAAAAAACGCGCGCTGCAACTTTCAACCAAACTGCTTGCGCAAGTGGATGCCGGAAGTGAACCCTGGTGCCATTCAGAAGTCGTTCGTCTTGTCATGGAAGCAAGAATGACAGCCGCGTCGCCTGATCGTGCGATGGTTCGAAACCGTCTCGAGTGGGCACTTCAGGTTGCTCAGGTTCAAAAGGCAGATCTCTGGCTAACCCGAATTCGGAAAGCATTGCAGTTAGTAAATTGAATCTTGATGTAATAAAACGCTTGCCACTCCGTGAGCAGGTCCTCTCCCACTGACATGTCCACCGCTGTGCGAAGGAAAACGTAGGATAAAAATTTCTACACAACGCAATAAACAGGAAGAAACTGTTCGAAGTTGCGGCGGGTTGAAGTCCTTGCCGACCCGGGAACGAC
>JGI12316J15310_10000711_pt13 | contig 14140 bp, 16 predicted proteins | sample MarCyaLeptolynsp_FD_15310 | JGI IMG/M metagenome (IMG submission 15310)
TGGGTCGCCTCGGCCACCGGCGCCGGCATTGTCGGTTTGGTCGTTGGAATCGTGTTGATCCCGATCGTCAGCCAGGCCGTGACCCCGGCCTGGAATATGGTGAAGGGGTTGCGGGGTTAGAGCGGTTCAGGGCTCTTGTTTTCCAGATTTCAATCCAGGTGCGGGTGCGAGAAGGCCAATTCTTCGTTCACCCATGTGGCGACAGCCTTAGAACGTGCATCGGACCGATCTTTCAATGCCGCCAGACAGACGGATGTCGAACCGTCTATTGACAGCTGACTGGTCGGTGCGAAACGGCCATGCTTCAGTCCGGACTGCTCGCTGTATCCATGGTCTTGCCGTCAGCATGGATTTTCGCCTTGTGGTGCAGTAGGGCCATCAGCTTCCTGTCCCTTTGAACCTGCGCCTCAGGAATGTCCGCCACCGGCGTTTTCTGTTCGAATTCGACCCGCAGCATTTCATCGACAATCTCGGCCCAATCGACCGCATCGTAGGGACCAATCCCGAACTTGCGGTACATGTCGCCGTATCGCTCAACATATTGCGCGATACCGCCCGGGGCGTTCAGATGAATGGTTTGCATCGGCCCCATGAAAGACCAGCGCAACCCGAGCCCGTCACAAATGGCCTTGTCCAGGTCTCCGGCCGAGACAATCCCGCTGCCCACCAGTTTGAACGCCTCTTCCAGCAGGGCGCCTTGCAGGCGGTTCACGACGAAGCCGTCAATCTCCCGGTTCAGCACAATGGTTTCGCGTCGGCACCGGATCATCAGATCCCTGACCCTTGAAACGGTCTCCGGCCCGGTCCAGGGCGTCGGGACGATTTCCACCGCCGGAATAAGGTGGGGCGGGTTGATCGGATGGACCACCAGGCAGCGGTGCCGCCCGGCGATGCCTTCGCAATAACGCGAAGCAACGATGCCGGAGGTGGAACTGGCAATGGGCACGTCTTTCGCCGCAATCGCATCCAGCGTTTCGGTCATCTTCTTTTTGATTTCGAGGTCTTCAGGACCATTTTCCTGAACATGGACGGCTCCCTCCAAAGCCTCTTCGAGGCAGGACGCGACCTTGATACGCTTCAACATCCGGGGGGCGTCGGACGGCTCGATCAATTCGAATGCGCAGAGATCGGCAAAGCGGGCTTCCATAGCCTCAAGCGCACGCTCGGCAGCCGTCGCCGATGTGTCATACATCGCAACGTCACAGCCAGCCTGAGCGAACACCGCGGCCCAGCCCTGGCCGATCAATCCGCAGCCGATTGCGGCAATCTTTCCCATGGTCATTTTCCCTTGTTGCGCATGACAGGCCGCCTTGGATGCGCGCCTAAAACGCCACCTGATCCCCACCCTTGAGTGCCAGGATGTCGCGGGCCTCATCGGGCGTCGCGATCTCCAGTCCGAGAGTCTCGATTATGCTCCGCACCTTTTGGACCTGAACCGCATTCGATGTTGCCAGTTCGCCCTTACCGGCCCACAAACTGTCTTCCAGCCCGACACGGACGTTGCCGCCAAGCGTGGCCGCCTGCGTGGCGATCCGAAATTGGTTGGCGCCCGCGCCCAGAACCGACCAGCGGTAATCGGTGCCGAAGAGCCGGTCGGCGGTCCGCTTCATGTGCAGGACATCCTCGTGATGCGGCCCGATGCCGCCGAGCAGGCCGAAGACCGACTGCACGAAGAACGGCGCCTTGACCAATCCGCGGTCTGCAAAATGCGCAAGATTGTAGAGATGCGAAATGTCGTAGCATTCGAACTCGAACCGTGTCCCGTTGCCGTAACAGGTCTCCAGCACGTACTCGATGTCCTTGAACGAATTTCGGAATACCAGATCACGCGATCCCTCGAGATGCGCGCGCTCCCAGTCATGCGCGAAGTCCTTGAAGCGATTGAGCATCGGGTAGAGCCCGAAATTCATCGACCCCATGTTCAGCGAAGCCAGCTCCGGCCGGTAGGTCGCGGCAGGGGCCGCACGTTCCTCAACGCTCATGTACGGGCTGCCGCCGGTGGTGATGTTTACAACCGAATCCGTGCCTTGCTTGACCCTGGACAGGAACTTGGCAAACCCTTCGGGGCTTTGGTCAGGACGGCCGTCTTCGGGATTGCGCGCATGAAGGTGCAAAATCGCCGCCCCGGCTTCGGCCGCCGCCAGCGCTTCACCGATAATCTCCTGCGGTGTCACCGGCAGATGCGGCGACATGGAAGGCGTATGAATTGCCCCGGTAATTGCGCAGGTAATGATGACCTTGCCTGCATGTTCGCCTGATTTGCTCATCTCGACGCTTTCTTTGGTTCAAAGGACTTCGACATTGCCGTCGACGGCCATGGACTGGCCCGACAGATTTGTACCGGCATCCGAAATCAGAAAACCGACCGTCGCCGCGACATCCACGGCAGACACCATCCGGCGCATGGATATCCTGCCGAGATATTGCGCGCGCATCGTGTCGAAGCTCACGCCCGTCGCTTCCGCCCGATCGCGGATCACAGCTTCCATTCTCGGACCGTCGACGATCCCGGGCAGGACGGCATTCACGCGAATATTGTGGGGACCCAATTCCTTGGCCAGGCTTTGTGTCAGTCCGATCACTCCGAATTTGGCGGCCGAATAGGGCGTTCGATAAGCGTAGCCATGCTTTCCGGCGGCCGATGACATGTTCACTAGCGCACCGCCGCCATTTGCCTTGATCATGGGAATGGCCTGGCGTGCGCACAGAAACTGCCCGGTCAGGCAGATATCGAGACAGCGCCGCCAGTCTTCGGGGGCCAGGTCCTCGAGGCTGCCGGTCGGGCCCGCAATGCCTGCGTTGTTCACCAGGGCATCCAGATAACCGAATGTGTCGCCTATCGCATCGAAGAAAGCCTCGACCGCGCCCTCGTCGGACACATCCGCCTGCAGGGCAAGGCAATCTCCAAGGGCACTGCTGGCCCGCCGCAGGGCATCCGCATCCACATCGCAGATAGCAATTTTCGCACCCTGATCATGCAGGAGCCGCGCAATGGCGAAGCCGATGCCACCCGCCCCGGCCGTGATCACGATTTTCTTGCAGTCCAGCCCCGGCAGGCGCATAGCGGCCGGACCGGCGAGGGCGTTGATTGAAACTCCATTCATGTCACGCTCCTTCAATCGCCGAACACGGCGTCGGGCATCCAAAGGACTAGGTCCGGCCATATGATCAGAAATGCCAGTCCGGCCAGTTGCAGCGCGACGAACGGTATGATGCCCCTGTAGATTGTCCGGATCGTGATCTCTGGTGGGGCCACACCCTTGATGTAAAACAGCGAATATCCAAAGGGCGGCGTCAGGAAACTGGTCTGCAGGTTGACCGCGACAAGCATGGCAAACCACAACAATTGCTGTTCCCGCGACAGGCCCAACCCAAAGTCCAGCCCCGCGATAATGGGTGCAAAAAGCGGCAGAACGATAAAGCTGATCTCCACCCATTCCAGAAAGAAGCCCATGATGAAGATCAGCACAAGGAGGATTCCCAAAGTGCCGTAAGCCCCGAGATCGAAGTGGAGAATCGCATTTTCGATCATCCTGTCACCCTTCAGACCCTTGAACACCATGCCAAAGATCGTGGCGCCGACAAGCACGCCCAGGATCATGGCCGAAGTGTTCCCGGTCTCCCGGACGCAGGCAGACAGCGTGCCAAACGAGAGCTTTCGATTCACGGCGGCAAGAACCATCGCGCAGATCGCGCCAAGGCCGGCCGCTTCCGTCGGGGTTGCGGTGCCGGTCGCAATGGAGCCCAGCACCGTCAGAATGAGCAATAGGGGCGCAAGCAGGTCGCGCAGGAGTGCCAGCGCCAGCGAGCCGTCAGCCGGTTTCGCAGCCGAAACCGGGGTATCGTTCGGTCTGGCAAAGGCGACAAAAACGATATAGGCGATGTAGAGACCGCCCAGAAGCAGACCGGGGACAATCGCCCCGAGGAACAGCTCGCCGACCGAAATCTGCAGGATGTCGCCAACCAGCACCAGCATGATGGATGGCGGAATCAGGATCCCAAGCGTTCCCGAGGCGGCAATCGTCCCGACCGCCAATTCCGGATTGTATCGCTCCCGAAGCATGATCGGCAGGGCAAGGGTGCTCAGCATGACAACCGACGCGCCGACAATACCTGTGCTGGCCGCCATTATGATGCCGAGAAGCGCTACGGATATCGCCAGCCCGCCGCGCTTGCGCCCAAGGGCGCGCTCCAGCGAATAGAGCAGGTTCTGCGCGAGCCCCGATTTATCGAGCATGGAGCCCATGAAAACGAACAGGGGCACCGCCAGCAGCAGCCAGTTCTCGATGACGCCCGCATAAATGCGCGACACGCCTATTTTCAGAAATGCAAAGGGCAGACCGCCGACAAAGGCAAACAGGATACCGACGCCGCCGAGCACGAAGGTAACGGGGTAACCGCTGAAAATGCCAAGGAGCAGGCACACCACCATCGAAAGGGGAATGATGTGTTCAATCATCGGCTGATCCGTTCGGGGTTCCGAACAGGGCGCGAAGTCGTCCGATGAGCAGCCCGACACCGGCAATCAGCAACAGCGCAAATCCGATGGGGATGAGGGCTTTCAGCACATACCGATCATAGAGCCCGTCGTAATCCGATCCTTCACCCATGGTGAAAGAGCGCAAGGTAAAGTCGTAACCGTGAAAAATCATGATCGCGCAGAACGGCATCAGCAGAACAAGATGGCCGACGGCATCCACCGCGTATTTCTGCCGTTCGCTCATGTGTTGCCGCAGGAAATCCACGCGAACATGCGCATCGCCGACCAGTGCGCCGGCCAATGTCAGCATCAGCATGATGCCGAAAAGGTGCCATTGCAGATCCCCCAGGCTCGCCAGTGTCAGTTTGGAGCCGAACAGGAATACATCGCTGTCCCAGCGAAAAATCGTGCCGACCTTTGCCGCGGATAACACGACACTGACAAGGACGATGGCAAGGATCGGGACAATGAGCCAGGCCGCAGCTCGGCCCACCCACACGATCCCGCGAAGAAGCGTATGGATGGGGCCGTTGCCGCGATCTGGATTATGGATTTCCATGTCCATATCGCCCGCCGAACGCGTTTATTCGGCAGGAAGGGTTTGAAGCGACGTCCAGCGCCCCGAAGACGCAACGAAGGCCTTCATCGATTTATAGGCCTCGCCGTAAAGCGGATCCTTCTCGGCCTCGGCATTCAGCACGCGCTCTGTCGCGACCCGCAATTTTGCCAGAACCGCGTCAGGAAAGGTTTTCACGATCGTGCCGCCGGCCTCGAATTCTTCGATCTGCGGCGTCTGTGCGGCCGGGGCATATTGTAACGTCCATGCGAGGCTGACCTGACAGGCCGCTTCATACATGGCCTGTTCTTCAGCGCTCATCCCCTTCCAGACATCCATATTGATCATCAGGACGTCCACGCTGCCCGGCTGGTGCCAACCAGGGTAGTAGTAGAACTTGGCGATCTGGTTGAAGCCGAGATCCTTGTCGATAATCGGCAGGGAAAACTCCGTCGCGTCGATCCGACCGCGCTCAAGGGCAAGGTAGATTTCGCTGGCCGGCAAATATTGCGCCGAGGCGCCGAATTCGTTGAGCACGCGGGCGCCCACTCCGGCCATGCGCATCTTCAGGCCGCTGAAGTCTTCAACCGAGGTGATCTCCTTGTTGAACCAGCCGCCGGGTTCGGGGTTCGTGACGTGACAAGCCAGAACCTTGATGTTCAAATCGTCGAAGCCACGCTGAACGATCTCAAGTCCGCCACCGACGTGCAACCAGGCAGCCAGAGCGTCCGGACCCGCGCCGAAGGGCGTCGCACCGATCTGGGCAACGGGGACCTTGCCGCCCCATTGGCCAAGAAAACTCCAACCGGCCGGAATTGCGCCGGAGCTGACATTTTCCAGGATTTCTCCGGCCGGGACCAGCTCCCCGGACCCGAACAGATTGAGGCCGGAGCCGCCACCGCTCATACTTCTGAGCGATTTGTCCATCAGCTTTGCGCTCTCGGCTAGGAACGTCAGATCCTTGGGGATCGACATGTGAACATCCAGAATGTCCGCATCTGCGGCGGATGCCCCAATGGCGAAAGAACCGGCGACCAATGTCGCCGCGAATTTAGAGAATTTCACTGTTTTCCTCCCAGTTCCGATCCCGGCTCGGATTCCCGAAGGGGCTGATCCGGCGGGCAATCGAATACAATTGATGTTTGATTTTTGATCAAAAATCAAGTGAAATCTTTAGGTAGGGGTTTTTCGTTCCAAATCTGTCGTCGATACCGGCAAGGGGAAAGGGAATCGGCGCCCCGAATGTGCAGAGGGTTCGCCCCAATTTGGCAGCGTCACGAGTTCAGCGCCTCGTGACCAAATCAAACATATTGACCCCAGACACGACGGAAGCCGAACCATGCTGATGTTATTGGTATTCTACGCTCAAACAGGAGCATGAACCCACGACCTCATCCTGAGACGCGAAGCGAAGCGGAGCCTCGAAGGACGAACCAGTGCACGCCATCCGTCCTTCAAGGCTCCGCTGCGCATCCACATCGGGTGTTCCGGTTTTGATGCATTTCGGGATGAATTCGACGAACATGAGCTTCATGGAGTAGTTGGATCTCTTATGCCGCCTGCGATCCGTCGAATCCATCACGGAAACCGGTTTGTGACACGGTCGGGTTAGCGCCCGGCGTCGGTCGCGAACATTGCTCTGACCAGCACGTCATAGGCGTCCGAAATATCCTGGACGAGAGCATCGGAGGCGCCTTCTGCATCCCCTTCACGGATACAGTGCACGATCTTGCGGTGGTGACTGTTGGAAACCTTGTACTGATCTTCGCGTTCCAACTGGTAGAGATGCGGGCTGACGCGCAGCCAGAGCGTATCGATAATGTCGATCAGAACCGGGGAACGCGACTGCTGATAGAGCCTGAGATGAAACTCATAATTGGCTTTGACATAACCGCTGACATCGCCGGATCGTTCGGTCGTTTCGAGCCGCTCGAGCAACGCCTCCAGCTCTGCGACAAAGGTATCATCGCGATTCCGCACCGCCCATTGGACGGCCAACGCTTCCACCTCCAAGCGAACGTCGCGCAGGTCCGTCAGCTCATCGTACCCGAGGGCCGGTACGCCCACCGAACGGCCTGAGACATTTGCAACGACGCCAACGGCCAGAAGCCGTGTCAACGCCTCGCGGACGGGCATTGCGCTGACGCCGAAGGCCTCGGCGACATGCGCGACGCGAACGGCTTCTCCCGGTGTGAATTCGCCTTCTCGCAAAAGCATGCACAACCGGTCATATACTTGGTCGTTGAGCTTGTCTTTCTGGATCGGTTTGGCGTTCTTGAACATTCTCGGTGTCTTCGCACACTTTCGGCTCAGAAATCTAGAGTTTGGCATGCAATCGCGGGCTGATAATATGGGTGACTGTTTTTTGATGCGGATTTCGCAGGGGAATTCCACCGGACACCGCCCTCGGGGGCCTGTGGATATTCAACGTGTACCGACAGCCGGCCGGCGCTCTCCGTTGCCGGCACCGGGGAAATGATCCCGGTCGAAGCCGGTGTTGTCGGGCCTGTCGTAAGGATCGAGCTGATCCCAATTGTATGCCACGGCCAGCTCCCGGTCTGGAAGGCGGTGAAGGGGTTACGGGGGTAGAGCGGTTCGTGGGGATTTTGGACGGCTCCGGCGATTGGACTTTTCGGATCTGTCGTGACCCGAACGCCAAGAATGTGGGGACCGAACGTGGCAACGGGAACGAACTGTCCCAGACCGGCATGGATTCGAAGGGCGCGGAAGGGCGGAAAACATCGGTCCAGCGCACCTTTCAGGATGTCATAGCCGATGACGCCCGGTGCACCGTGGCCGCGTTTTGGAAAGCGGGTCGTCACGTCCTTGGCGAAGGCACGTCATGGCAGCGTTCAACCGGGGGTCTCGACTACATCTTCGACCGCAGCCGTGCCGGTCACATTGGCACCGGCTTCATAAAAGCTCCCGGTGCCAGTTTCGGTAAGTGGATCTGACAGGTTTCAATCCTCCCTTTGGGTTAAGCGGATCCTGTGATCAAGTCGGGATCGCGCCGACCTGCCGCATCAGACCGAGGGCATCGACGAAGACATTATCCTCAGCGATCTTGCCGTCGCGGACGCGATAAAGGTGCATGACGTTCCAGAAGAGCGGCTTGTGCGTCGCCACAAAGGGGCCCAAGGGTCCTTCATGCGTGCCGCCGAAGCGGTCATGGACCATCACGATGTCACCCTCGGCGATCATCTCGAGTGTCTCGGCGCGCACGTCCGGGATACCTTTGTAGAAACCTTCATAGACGGCACGCATGCCGTCAGGGCCATGGGCTTCCTCAGGCGGGAACGCAGCAACTGGTTTGAGAACAAAGTCCTGGGTCAGCACCTCGGGCAGAAGGTCGAGCCGGCGGCCATTGAACACCTCTTCCAAAAGGCGAGCGACGACGGCTTTGTTGTTTTTCAGTGTTGGGTTGGTCATGCGTCTTCTCCGTTTTCTGTGTTGTGGAGAAGATATGGACTATGTCGTTTTAGATGATAATATACTAGAATTATGAATAACTATCCATATTTCTGCATAATAAATCTGACCAACGATGAGTGATCTTCGCGACCGCCGTGCCTTCTGTCGCGTCGCCGAGCTGACCTCCTTTGCTGCAGCGGCCCGCGATCTCGGATTGCCAACCGCGACCGTGTCCGCGTCAGTCAAACGCCTTGAGGACACCCTCCGCGTGCGTCTGCTGGAGCGAACCACGCGCAAGGTGTCGGTCACCGAAGACGGGCGAGCCTATTATGATCGGATCGCCCCGTTGCTTGACGATATCGCGGATGCGGAAGCGCAGGTACGCGAGACCGCTGACGCCGTTTCGGGTCGGGTCCGTATCGCCGCCCCTCGCCATCTGGCGGGAGCGCTGCTGGTGCCAAACGTTACAGCGCTTGCCCGTGCGCATCCTGCTCTTGAACTGGACTTCACGTTGGCGGACGCGCCCGCAGACATGCTGGGCGCGGCCATTGACATCGCCCTCCGCATCGGCCCCTTGCCCGACACTTCGGCCAGCGCGATCCGGCTCCGCGCCTTCGAGCAGGTGCTGTGTGCTGCTCCGTCTTGGATCGAGGCCAACGGCGCCATCAAGCATCCTGACGACATTCCAACGCCAATGGCGGTCGCCTACAGGTTTCCGGGATCGGCGGTCGGTTACCCCTGGGCCTTTTCCAAAGACGGCAAAAAGGTCGAAATCCTGCCCTTGGCAAACATCCGTATCGATGATCTCGACACCTATGTCGAAGCGGGACACTCCGGGCTTGGCCCGATCTGCGTGCTGTCCTTTCAGGCGGCGCGTGGTCTGAACGGAGGCGACCTCATCCGGATGCTGCCTGACTGGCAGGGCGCGTCCATCGACGTCCATGCTTTAACGCCCGAACGCAGACACAGGTCACGCCGCGTAGAGGTCGTGCTTGAGTGGTTGAAGGGTTGCATCGGAAAGTGAAATCGCCCTAGACGCTCGCATAGCGGACCTTCGTCGGGTCTGCAGCATCGGTTGAATTGGGCTCCAAGAGACCCTTCGCTACGGCCGGCACCAATGTCAGCTTAGGCACGTAAACACCATTACTCAACGAACCCGTTCCACTTCCACCTGACGCGCCGCAACAGGTAGCCCCGCCCCCTGCGAGCCATTCCAAATTGGTCCCATGACCAGCTTCGTTTTGGGATTTGAGCTACAAGTGCAATTGTGGTTTCGTCGCCGCCGTCGATGCGCCGAATGTGCGCTCGCACCGCCTGATGCTGCGAACCGGGTTCCGCGAAACGGCCCGGGCGCCCGGCCCGGCCGACACGCTCATTGTGTATGACCGTCCGCTGCAGTCGCCGGGATGAAACGGGCAGGCTTCACGATCAAGCCGCGCGCGGTCAGGGCCGCGCCGCCAAGGAATTTTCCGGACGGCTCACGCGCCTTGCTGTCCGCGGTTCCGGTCAGGCGTCGCTCTTGAGGGCGGACCGGAGAAATTTCGACGCGGACCGAAAGTGGCTGGGGCCCGCCGCTTCCGCCCACCGTCCGGGCGTCCAGGCATTGTTCGCGCCCCGCATCGGTCCGCCATAGAGGTCTTGCTCCGAGAGAGCCTCGATGAAGTCGGTGAGTTTTTTGCAGTTCGCGTTCAACAACGCCACCACCTCCGGCCAGTCCATGTCGGCCTGACGGGTGCGCAAATCGGCATTGTATCGCTTCAGCTCGTTCCACTTGTAGCCTTCGGCCGGAAAATGGACCTTCTTCCCGGCAAGTCCGTCCGCATGCCACCCGAGAAAAAGGTCGATCCAGTGTGCCCGGTGCGCGATGACATCCTTGATCGAAACATCGCCATCCCGCTTTTTCATCGCGGCATCCGCATCGACCGTGTCGATGAGCGCGGCGAGCTTGCCGAATTCCTTGTGTGTGATTGCGAGCAGATCCGGTTTCGATTTCGCCGCCATGCCAAAACGCTCCTCTTTCGGGACCCCATGGACATCGCCGAGCGGGCAACCGCATTGCGACAGATCAAACCGTCTCACCGAAACAGGGTAAGTCCGGACGTCGGCAACGCGGCCCGTGTCAATTTGGATCCCCAATATTCAAAGCCGGGACCGCAAACAAACAGCCGTCCGTTGACCGTTCTGTCATGCAGCTTGCCAACAGATGACAGTTGGCAGGCACCCTGTCCCAAAAAGCGACCTACACTTGAGCGCACAAACCCGATATAACATGGAGGTTTATGGCAACACGCACTCATGGTTTGGACGGGACACGAGAATGAAAAACATCCTCAGAAATTTTGCAATCGGTCTGACCGGCCTTGGCATAAGCCTGTCCGCGGCGACCGCGGAGGAATGGCGCTTCAACAACTTCCTGCCGGAAACACGTCCTGAATCGGCGGAGCTGGAACAGTTCGTGAAAGACGTGAACGCGGCACTTGGCGATAAGATGTCGCTGAAGCTCTACAGCGGCGGTTCGCTCGGTCTGAAGAACACGGACACGCTGCGCTTCCTGCCAAAGGGTGCGGTGGAGATGAGCCTGATGTGGGCCAATTACCTGGGGCGCGACGCGCCGGCCCTGAGCTCGGTCGTGGTTCAGGGGACCATCGGGTCCATCGAAGAATTCGAAAAGGCAATTCCTGCCGTCCGCGAGATCTATGAGGAAGAATTCGCCGAGTGGGACGTGTCCTCCGTCGGCTACGTCGCCATCCCCATGCTGTCGGTTTCGGTTTTCTGCCGCGACGAACCCGTGCGGACCATCGAAGCCCTGAAATCGAAAAAGCTCCGGGTCTGGGCACGGGACCAGGTGGAAACCTTCACCAAACTCGGCGTCGCGGCACAGATCATCCCGCAGGAAGAGATGTATGTGGCGATGAAGACCGGCGTTGTCGATTGCGCGCTTTATCCCGCGCTTTACGCCCACACGGTGTCTCTGCAGGAAGTGTCGAAATATGCCTCGTTCCTCTACCCGATGGCATCCGGCCCCTATGTCATTGGCGTTTCGACAGAGCGCTGGAAGGCCACCGACGAATCCGTCAAGACCGCCATTACCAAGGCAGCCGAAGACCTGTGGAACCGCACCAACGAATACGAGGACGATCTCCAGCGCGAACTGAAGGCCCGCGAGAAACTGGTTGAAGGCGGAATTGTCTGGGGCGAGGATTTCCCGCAGGCCGACCGCGCACTTTTTGTGTCCAAAGTAACGGAGACATGGAAAATGCTCGCCGAAGAAGCCGGCGGTTCCGCCCCCGCATACCGCGAGCGGGTTCTCAAGGCATTGGGGCGCTAAGCGGTTAAAGTGGCGACCAGGTTCCGAAACGTCGTCGCGCTGGGGCTGGAATATCTGGCCCTGGCCTGCGCCGCATTGGCGGCTCTTGGATTGACCGCGATCGTCGCGATCATCGTCACCAGCGTCCTGATGCGAAAATTCGCGAATTCCCCCCTGCACATCACCGAAGAAGTTGTCGGACTGTTGCTGAGCGTCGCACTGTTTCTGGGCCTGCCGATGGTGACGCTGAAAGCCAAACATGTGCGCGTTTCGCTGGTGACCAGTCTGCTGAAGGGCAAGGGTCGGGTCGCGCTGCAAACGATCGGATTGCTTGTCGGCATCGGGTTCTTCGGCTGGGTGTTGTGGGAGACCATTCCATGGCTCGAATTCGCGATCAAACGCAATATCAAGACCGAGACAACGCGTATCCTGCTCTATCCGTGGATGATTCTGATGCCGCTGTCGCTGTCGATAGCATGCTCCATCATGCTGGCCCGATTGATGGGTATACTGGATCGGGATGAGGCCGATGAAACCCGGTTGTCCGGCTCCGAAGAGGCCCGTTAGAGCATGATTCACTGTGATCGGGTCATGCTCTGATGTCGCTTTGGCTTACCTTGATCGGAGGCGTTGTTGCCACGGCCGGCACCGGTGTCGCGTTGGGCGCCGCGCTTGGCATCACCGGCCTGGTCATCCTGCAATTCTATTCAAACGGCGCCACGTCGCTTGCCATCGACGCCATCTGGAACGTGTTCAACTCGTTCACGCTCAGCGCGGTGCCGATGTTCATTCTCCTGGGCGAGGTTCTCTTGCGCAGCGGCATCAGTGAAAGAGCCTATGCAGCCTTTTCGCCGCTCTTCCGCAGAATTCCGGGCGGACTGCTTCACACCAATATCGCGGTCTGCACCCTCTTCGGCGCCGTGAGCGGATCGAGCCTCTCCACGGCCGCCGCCGTCGGCTCGGTTGCCTATCCGGAAATGTCAAAACGCGGCTATGACAGGGATATGATCGTCGGCAGTCTGGCCGGTGGCGGAACCCTTGGCCTCCTGATACCGCCCAGCCTGTCGTTTCTGATCTATGGCGCCCTCACCGAAACCTCCATTGGCAGATTGTTCGCCGCCGGGATCGTTCCCGGTTTGATGGTGGGCGGCATGTTCATGCTCTACCTGCTGGTCAAATGTCTCCATAACCCGGCGCTTGCGCCGCGCGAGGCGCAAAGCGGTTCGACATGGGAGATAGTGGCCGGGTTTCGTCAGATCTGGCCGCTGCTGGCGCTGATCGTCGCCGTGATCGGTTCGATTGTCGCGGGTCTCGCCACCCCCACCGAAGCGGCGGGGGTCGGTGTGGTTCTGGCCGTCTTCATCTCGTCCGTCTGGGGCGATCTGACCTTTCGCAAGCTGATTGATGCGGTCTACCATTCGGTGCTGCTGTTTTCGTCGATCGGCTTCCTTGTCCTGGGCGCCACGATCCTCGCCCAGTCGGTCAGCATCCTCGGCTTGCCGCAACAGATTCTGGAAACGGTCGCAGAAAGCGGGTTCGACGCCTATACAGTGTTGTTGATCGTGGTGCTGATCTATTTGATTCTCGGCTGCTTTTTCGATGGCCTGTCATTGATGATCATGACCCTGCCGGTCGTGTTTCCGTTGCTGACAGGGTTGGGGTTCGATCCGATCTGGATTGGCGTGATCATCACCATTGTGATCGAAATCGGTCAGATCACGCCGCCCGTCGGGTTGAACCTTTCCGTTCTGACGGCACTCACGAACAACGATGTCAGTCTGGGACGGGTTGCCACCGCGACCGTGCCTTATTGGCTGATCCACCTGTCGGCAATCCTGATCCTGACGCTGTTTCCGATGCTGGCGCTCTATATCCCCAATCTGCTTTTCTAGGGCCTGTCGACAATGAGAATGAAACCGAAATCCTTTGGACCTGTTTTTGCCCTGTTTGACGGGACCGACACCATACGGTTCGCCTTTGACGACCCCTTTGAGACGACCCCGCATCCGCCATCACAAACACCCGTCGATACGCTTTTGGCGTCGCTTGCCGCCTGCATTGTGAAATCGGTTCAGATGGCCGCAAACCAGCACAAGGCCGTGCTGAACCCGTTCATGGTCAAAGTGACGGCGAACAAGGCGCCGGATCTGCCGGGGCGCGTCGAACAGATGCAGATCACGATCGTCGGCCACCTGGTCGACGACGGGTCTCTGGCGCAAAAACTGGTCAAGCAGGCAAAGGCGATGTGTACTGTCAGCAATTCGCTGAACTGCACGGTGACAATTGCAACGCAAGCCGCGGCTGATGCCTGAACCCGCCTGCCCCTGAAATCCCGACGTCAGTCCGGGTTCGCTCAGAGGTATCGCTTGACGATCTTGGCCATCGC
>JGI12316J15310_10000094_pt3 | contig 14133 bp, 6 predicted proteins | sample MarCyaLeptolynsp_FD_15310 | JGI IMG/M metagenome (IMG submission 15310)
AGCCTCAACAATCTGGCATATGTGTACAGTAGTCAAGGAAGCTACTCAGAAGCCGAACCCCTCTTTCGCCAAGCCCTGCAAATGAGCCAACGCCTGCTGGGAGACGATCATCCTGATGTGGCACAAAGCCTCAACAATCTGGCAGGACTGTACCAAGCACAAGGGGAAATTACCCGTGCTGTTGACTTGCTCAACCAGGGGGTAGACATTGAGGAATATAATCTTGATAAGACTCTTGCAATTGGTTCCGAACGCCAGAAGCAGGACTACATGGCAACTATCGCTGGCACGACTAATAGGACTATTTCCTTGCATCTGCAAGATGCTCTCAACAATCCTAAAGCGGCTCGTCTTGCCCTAACTACTCTCCTACGCCGCAAAGGTCGTATCCTAGATGCAGTTACCGATAATTTGCAAACCCTGCGCAAAAATCTCACCGCCGAAAATCAGGAACTACTTGATAAACTGGCTAATAAGCGTTCGCAATTGGCTGCACTACTGTTCCGAGGTATTGGCAATACCCCACCAGAGCAATACCGCCAGCAAATTGCTACCCTTAAAGCCGAAGTCAATGAGCTAGAAAACACCCTCAGTTTCCGCAGTGCTGAGTTCCGTACTGCTTCCCAACCCGTAACCATTGAAGCCGTGCAGCAGTTAATCCCTGATGATGCTGCCTTAGTAGAACTAGTACTATACAAACCCTTAAACCTTAAAGCTCAACCTGATGAACAATGGGGTAAACCCCACTACGCTGCCTACATCCTCCACTCCCAAGGAGAACCCCAATGGGTAGACTTGGGTGCAGCTGAACCTATCAATCAACTGATTACCAAGTTTCGTAGAGCTCTACAAAACTCCTCCTCCCTTAATATCAAAACCATTGCTCGTCAACTGGATGAGCAACTAATGCAGCCCATCCGTCCCCTTCTGGGTAACAATCGCAATCTCCTGATATCTACCGACAGCCAACTCAACTTGATTCCCTTTGCTGCTCTGGTAGATGAAAGCGATCGCTATTTACTCGAAAACTACACTATCACCTACCTTACCTCTGGCAGGGACTTACTCAAGCTACAACTTTCTCTTCCCCATCGCTCTCAACCCCTTATCGTTGCTAATCCTGATTATAGTAGTCCAGGAGTTGAGGAGACGCGGAGACGCGGAGAGAAGGAGACGCGGAGAGAAGGAGACGCGGAGACAGAGAAAACCAGTAACCGTCGTTCTAGTGATTTTACTAACCTTCAATTTGGTCCTTTACTAGGTACAAAGCAAGAAGCTCAAGCTATTGCTCCCATGTTTCTGGGAGCACAACTGCTAACAGAATCTCAAGCTACGGAAAATGCTATCAAACAAGTCCAAAGTCCCAGTATCCTCCACATCGCTACTCACGGTTTCTTCCTCCAAGATATTGAATTAGTGGCAGCACCAGACTATACTAATCCTTTCTCCAACCGAGCCAGCATTGGGGTAGAACACCGTCCGAATACCAGCTCTCGTCCTCAAATTACCAACCTCGAAAATCCCCTATTGCGTTCCGGTTTAGCTCTAGCTGGCATCAACCTGCGCCAAAGTGGCACTGAAGATGGAGTACTGACTGCCCTAGAAACTGCAGGACTAAACTTGTCTGGTACAAAACTGGTAGTGCTATCCGCTTGCGAGACAGGGGTGGGAGATATTGCCAATGGTGAAGGCGTCTATGGTTTACGGCGTGCTTTGGTGATGGCAGGAGCTGAGAGTCAACTGTTTAGTCTGTGGAAAGTTGATGATACGGGAACTAAAGACCTGATGGTGAAATATTACCAGCGTTTGCTCAACAATGAAGGTCGTTCCCAAGCCTTGCGGCAGACGCAGTTAGAGATGCTCAGGAGTCAGAATTACCAGCACCCCTACTATTGGGCGGCATTTATCCCTTCTGGAGATTGGACACCAATGCCCCTTGGTGACAAGCTGGGGGAGCTGGGGGAGATAGAGTAGTGCGAGCATCTTGCTCGCTTTTCACTAAGCGCGAGCGAGACGTTTGTGTTACCCACACGCTACGCGATCGCACTACCCAAAATTTAAACTACCATTTTAGGTGTGTCACGCCACTAGAACCTAAAACCTAAACCTAAAACCTAATACCTAAAACCTAATACCTAGCAACTACCAACCACAATGACTCAAATATATAGACATACCAAGCGGCACGATAATCGGAACAATCATAGAACAAATGGTGACTTGCAACACCAGATGTCTCCCCAATCAACTGTAGAAGAGACAGTTACCATTGTTCCGGTGCAACAGGAGTGGCAAGCAGAATTAGAGTCTCAAACAACCAGAAAAACTTTGGGTCTCAAATCCAAAGCTACCGTCTTGGCTCAGGAGCTGAACGTCTGGCGCTCTAACATGGATCTGATGGCAGATCAAATCCAATCACTGCTGGAGAGGGAAGGAGCCGCTGCTGAACGAGCACACATGTTGAATGAGATTACCTCCCATATTCGAGAATCTCTCAACCCAGCTGATATTTTCAATTCAACGGTAGAAGATGCTCGTCAAGCCCTTGGTGCGGATAGAGTAATCATCTATCGGTTTGACTCGGAATGGAACGGTAAGGTAGTAGCAGAATCTGTTGAAGCAGGTTGGCCTGTAAGCATAGGAATCAAAATCAATGATCCTTGTTTTGCTGAGCGTTATGCCCAGGCTTATCAGAAAGGCCGAGTGCAAGCAACTGCCAATATTTATGAAGGGGGATTAACTGAATGCCACATTGCGCAACTCGAACCTTTAGAGGTAAAAGCCAATTTAGTTGCTCCCATTTTGACGAACCAGAAACTCATCGGTTTATTAATTGCTCATCAGTGTTCTGAGCCAAGGAGTTGGACGGAGTCAGAAATCGAGTTTTTTCGCCAATTAGCTATTCAAGTAGGCTATGCCCTTGATCAAGCTTTGCTGCTCAAACGACAGCAATCTGCTGCCAAGCAAGCTCGACTTTTAAACGAAATTACCTTGCAGCTACGAAAGTTTCTCACCGCTGAGGAGATTTTTGATGTAGTAGTGGAAGAAGCTCGCGAAGCCCTAGGTGCTGATCGCATTGTAGTTTATCAGTTTGACTTTCAATGGCAAGGTACAGTGGTAGCAGAATCTGTAGGACGGCCTTGGCCAACAGCTTTGGGAGCAACTATTGCTGATCCCTGCTTTGCTCAGCGCTATATCAAACCCTATTTACGGGGACGAGTGAGTGCAACAAATAATATCTATGAAGCGGGTTTGACAAAATGCCATATTCAGCAGTTAGAACCTTTTGCTGTCCAAGCCAATTTAGTTGCTCCGATTGTTGCTCAAAAACAGCTCCATAGTTTGTTGATTGCCCATCAATGCTCAGAGCCTCGTGCTTGGAAGTCCTCAGAAATTGACTTTATCAAGCAATTAGCTACTCAAGTCGGCTTTGCCCTTGATCAGGTGAGCCTGCAACAACAGCAACAAACCGCTATTGAGCGTGCCAGACGCTTAAATCAGATTACCTCTCACTTGCAAAAATCCCTGAATCCAGAAGATATCTTTAACTCCGCTGTGGAAGATACCCAAGATATCTTGCAAGCTGACCGGGTATTAGTTTATCAGTTTGACCCCTACTGGCAAGGCACCGTAGTAGCAGAAGCTGTAGTACGGGGGTGGCCTGTAGCTTTAGGGGCACAAATTGCCGACCCCTGCTTTGCCCAGCGTTATGTTAAATCCTATCTTAAAGGGCGGGTGCAGGCAACGGATAATATTTATCAAGCAGGCTTGACAGAATGCCATATCGAGCAGTTAGAACCTTTTGCTGTCCAAGCTAATTTAGTTGCCCCAATTATCGAGGACCAAAAGCTACACGGTTTGTTAATTGCCCATCAATGCTCTAGTCCGAGGAAATGGCAGCAGTGGGAAATTGACTTTATTAGGCAAGTTGCCATCCAAGTCGGCTACAATCTGGACCATTCCTTTTTGCTGCAACAGCAACAGACAGCTACCCGACAAGCCAGACAACTAGCTCAACAAGCTAGACAACTTAATGAGATTAGCGTCCGGATTCTAGAATCCTTGGAGCCGGAACGAATTTTCCGTATCGCAGTAGATGAGTCTCTCAAACTTATGCAAGCGGATCGCATCGTCATCTATCGCTTCGATGAAAACTGGGATGGCGAAATTGTAATAGAAAGCGTCAAGCCTGGTTACCCCCAAATCATCAACATGGAAACTGATGTTCCTTGTTTCCCCGCTGACTATGTAGAACCTTACCGCAAAGGCAGAGTACGTGCGATCGCAGATGTGACTCAAGCTGGCTTAACTCCTTGTCATGAGGAACAACTGGGAAAATGGCAAGTTAAGGCTAATGTAGTCGTACCAATTTTGCTCAAACAAAAGCTCTATGGTTTACTGGGTGCTCATCAATGCTCTGCAACAAGGGAATGGCAGGAGTCAGAAGTTGAAGTCTTTAAGCAAGTTGCCTTGCAAGTCGGCTACGCTCTTGAACAAGCGCTACTGATTAAACAAGTTCAACAAGCTCGCCAAGCAGCAGAACAGGTTTCCATTGAGCAACGGCAACAAAAAGAAATGCTCCAAGACCAAATTGAAGCCTTCCTGGGAGAAATCGAAGGCTCTTTCTCTGGAGATTTGACAGTGCGAGCGAGAGTGACAGCAGGAGCAATGGGTACTGTTGCAGACTTTTTCAATGCCACCGTTGAAAGCCTGCAACAACTGGTGCGACAAGTGCAATCATCAGCAACTGTAGCAACCACCACTGCCCAAGAGAGTGAAAGTGACGTTAAGAGACTGTCCAACGAGGCACTGCGTCAAGCAGAAGCGATTAGTGCAGCTCTTAATCAAGTGCAAATGATGGCAAATTCCATTCAAAGAGTTGCTGCCAACGCCCAAGCTGCAGAAATTAAGGTACAGCAAGCTAATCACACTCTAAAATCTGGTGATCTGGCAATGAACCGCACCGTTGATGGAATTGTGGCAATTCAGCAAACCGTAGAAGCTACTTCCCGTAAGGTAAAACGCTTAGGAGATGCTTCCCAGAAAATTTCTCGGGTAGTTAGTCTGATTAGTGACTTGGCAAATCAGACGAACCTTCTAGCATTGAATGCCTCAGTAGAAGCAACCCGTGCTGGGGAAGATGATCATGGATTTGGTTTAGTTGCCAATGAAGTGCGCAGTTTAGCAGAACAGTCTGCGAGTGCTACCCAGGAAATCGAACAAATTGTCGAAGCAATCCAAGCAGATACTAACGAAGTGGTAACAGCAATGGAAACTGGGATGGAACGGGTACTGACTGGTACTGAATTAGTCCAAGAAACCCGTCAAACTATCGCTGATTCAACAGCAGTGAGTGCGACGATTCTACAGTTAATTGAAGAAATTGCTCAATCTGCCACAGCTCAGGCTCAAACCTCAGGGGATCTGTCTAATACTATTAAAGAAGTTGCCGCGATCGCTAATCAAACTTCTGAACAATCTGTGACTGTGGCAAATTCCTTTGCTCAGCTGCTAGGAGTAGCCACCCAACTGCAAGATAGCGTGGCTCAGTTTAAAGTTAAATAAGATGGCTAATAAACTTGTCTTGGGAATCGGGAATTGGGTAAAAATACCGCGTCAAAAAAGAAAATGAGAAACAAATCAGTTTCCCTTGGAATCTCCTGCCTCCTGCCTCCTGCCTCCTGCCTTCTGCCCTCTGCCCTCTGCCTTCTGCCTTTTTTCAGCAAGAGAAATGAACACCGATACTGATGACCAAGCTTATGAATTTTTTGTCCAAGAAGCTTTGGAACTGTTGCAACGCCTTGAGGAAGGCTTGCTGACTCTCCAAACAGATCATGCCGTGCAAAAAATTCATGGATTAATGCGAGCAGCTCACTCAATCAAAGGAGGTGCAGCTTGTATTGGTTTAACCGGCATTGAAACCATCGCCCATGACTTAGAAAATAGCATTAGGGCATTGTATCAAGAGGAGACAGTCTTTGATTTAGAGTTAGAGGAGTTACTCCTGAAAGCTTTCGATCATTTGAGAGCGCCGATTATCGAACAGATTCAAACTGGTAAATATGATGCGCAGGTAGCAAGAGAAAAGGCTAAGCCAGTTTTTGCTCAGCTAGAAGAGAAACTAGGACATCCCCTGGCAGAATCAGCAGAACTGCCGGAAGTAGAGATGGAGGGAGATATTACCCAATTTCTCTTTACTGAAGAAGTAACTCAAGGACTCCATCGTTGGGAAAGCTTATTAGCTAATCCCCAAGCTCCTGAAGTTATAGAAGATATCAAAACCCAGGCAGAGGTATTTGCCAGCTTGGGAGAAATGTTGAACTTGCCAGATTTCGTCGCGATCGCTAATACTACTTTGGAGGCTTTGCAAGTTAACCCTCAAGCCCTTGTCACTATTAGTCAGCTAGCATTAGCTGACTTTCGGACAATACAACAGGCAGTTTTAAGTGATGAGCACCACCAGCTAATAAATCCTGATCAGGCATTGGTTGAACTCACCCAAAAACAGGATCCAGACAAGCAGGCAGAGCACAGGAGCGGAGGAAGAGACCATACCAGAAGTATTGCATCAGCTCCTACCCAACCTAGTCAACAGACAGCTACTGCTTCAGAGTTGGCACAGAGCAATGAGTTGCTTAGCACAACTGAGGATTTTTCTCAACCAGCTAATAAGTCATCGGGATTAAAGCGGCTAGGTGGCTTAATCAAGGGTTGGTTTCAACCAAAGCCTCCCCTAGAAAATTTTGATCTGTCTTCCTTATTGGCAGATGAGCCGCTAGTCCCACCGGAAGCCGACAACTTGAACAGAACTGCTTCTGAGGAATCATCTGTAACAATTCCCAGCTCTGCTCAAGCAACTTCCCCTTTTCCTATCCAGGAGGAAGGTAACCAGGAAGAGCTAATCGAGATCGCTCCACCGATAGTAGACAAATCTACCCCTACCGAGTTTGACGAGTCAGCTGTAACAATTCCCAGCTCTGCTCAAGTAACTTTCTCTTCCCTTATCAAGGAGGAAGTCAGCCAGGAAGAGCCAACTGAGCTCTTTCTACCCGTAGTAGACAAATCTACCCCTACCAAGTCTGACGAGTTATCTGTAACAATTCTCAACTCTAGTCAAGCAAGTTCCTCTTCCCCTATCCAGGAGGAAGTCAGCCAGAAAGAGCCAACTGAGCTCCCTCTACCGATAGTAGATAAATCTACCCCTACCAAATCTGACGAGTCATCTGTAACAATTCCCAGCAAGGAACAGGTTAAGCAAAAAGAATCAACTGAGGCAGAGCCCCGCACAGCAGACAGCTCAAAACAAATGCCTTTAGGTGTGCGAGTCAATATCAATCGCCTCGACATAATTAATAGTTTAGTAGGTGAATTAGTTACTCAAGATAATAGTTTTTTATTGCAAAATCAACATAATAAAGCAACATTAGAATCTTTAAAAAGATGGTTTAATCGCTTCAATAATCTAGCTAACAAGCTACAAGATTTAAATAATAATTATCCTGATGAACAAACAAATCAATTAGAAGATTCTGGTTTCTTTAATGAGCATATTCCCAGTTCTTCTGGACAGACCATGGCAGAAGAAATTGCTCAACTAGGAGAAGTAATTCAGGACATGGAATTGCTTCATCGGCAAAATCAACAAATTATCAAAAAACGGCAACAAACTCTTAAACAAATTCAAAATAATCTCCTGCAAGCCCGGATGATAAGTGTAGGAGAATTACTTAACCGTTTTTATCGGACAATTAGGGATTTATCCGCCAAAGAAAAGAAGCAAGTTCAGCTAGATTTAATTGGTAAAAACACGCTTATTGAAAAGGCAATTTTAGAAAAACTTTATGATCCATTAGTTCATTTAGTCAGGAATGCTTTTGACCACGGTATTGAATCTCCAGAATTGCGTAAACTATCTGGTAAGTCTCCCCAAGGAACAATTACTATTCGAGCTTATAAACGAGGTAACTATTCTTATATAGAAGTGCAAGATGATGGTCAAGGAATTGATCTAGAAAAAATTCGCTTCACTGCTCTAGAGAGGAAACTAATCTCCAATAGCGAAGCAGCAAAAATGTCGAAAAATCAATTATATAATCTACTGTTTACTCCTGGTTTTTCCCTCTCAGAGCATATTAGTGAATTATCGGGTCGTGGGATGGGTTTAGAGGCGATGCTTCTCCAAGTAGAGGCATTAAAAGGTAACGTTACTGTTATGTCTGAGTTAGGTCAAGGTACAACCTTTACCCTGCGTTTACCCTGGACTTTAACTATCACCAAACTGTTAGTATTTCGGGTAAAAGGTAATTTACTAGCGATTCCAGTAGATACCATTACCACTATTTTGTCAGTTACAGCTAATGACATCAAAGATCGCGGTCTGGTTAAGGGACACCAAGTTTATCACTGGCAAGGAAAAACAGTGCCGATAGTCCAGCCTATTTTTGCGGCTTACAACTATCCTTCTAGATCACTAACTCAGACAGCTCTAACAGTAAATCTACCCCTACGCTATCGACAACGGACAGTTACTACCCAGAAACATCCTAAAGACCAGCAATCTTCTGGAAAAGTAATGCTATTGCTAGTCTCTCAAGGTTCTGATACAATTGCCCTCAAAATTGACCAAATGTTGATGGAACAGGATCTGGTCATTAAACCTTTTGATAAAGCACTGACTGCACCATCTTACTTTTATGGTTGCACAATTTTGGGGGATGGTCGTCTAGTACCAGTCATAGATGGACCAGCGTTGGTAGAACGAGTGCTAAATCCAGATATTAGTGAGGCAACACCGTCATCAACAGCCCAAATTAGACAGGAGCATCCCTTAGCAACATCAGCTCCTTCTGTTAAAGAGCAGCAAGGGAGTATTAGGAAAGCTAAGGCAATAGCAAGTCAAATTAAGTCTGCTCCTAAACCAACTCTACCGACTATTCTAGTCATTGACGATTCCCTGACCACCCGCCAAACTATCTGTTCAACCTTACAAAAAGCTGGATATCCTGTTGTTCAAGCCCAAAATGGTGCAGATGCACTTGCCCAACTACAGCAACATTCCCAGATTCAGGGAGTTATCTGTGATGTAGAAATGCCCCAGATGAATGGTTTTGAATTTCTCCGCAGCTGTCGCAAGCAATTTCCGCAAGATGAGCTACCGATTTTGATGCTAACATCCCGCACGAGTGAGCGATATCGTAAGTTAGCTAAGCAGTTGGGTGCTAATAGCTATTTGACCAAGCCTTATTTGGCTCAGGAATTGGTTACGACTTTAGCTAATTGCTTGAGGCTAAACTTGAAGAAACAAGGCAATAGGCAATAGGCAATAGGCAATAGGAAGAGTCTAAATTTCAGTAAATTCAATATATTACGCAATTGCACACAAGCCGCCATTTCACCTAGTTTATCTTGATAGGAATTTTAATAATAAACTCTGCACCTTGCCCTAGTTCAGAAAGACAGCACAATTGACCACCGTGCCTTTCCACAACAATCTGGTAACTAATTGATAACCCTAAACCAGTACCTTTGCCCACTGGTTTGGTAGTGAAGAAAGGGTCAAACAACTTTGAGTTTACTGATGGACTAATACCAACTCCATTATCAGCAATATGAATAGCTACCCAATCATGACTTATTACTTGAGTTTTAACTCGAATAATTGGCTCCCAGTCCGAAGTTTTTGATTCTCTTTGCTCGGTAAGCTCTCTTAGGGCATCAATGGCATTAGCAAGCAGGTTCAAAAATACCTGATTGAGTTGACCTGGGTAGCATTCTACTCGAGGTAGCTGACCATAATCTTTAATTACAGATATCTCCAAATAGCCATTTCTAGCTTGGAGCTGATGCTGGAGAATTCTCAGGGCAATATCAATTCCTTCATGGATATCAACTTCTTTTTTGTCCGCTTGATCCAGCCTCGAGAAATTGCGCAAGTCTTGAACAATTGCCAGAATTCGCTCTGTTCCTACCTTCATCGAATTGAGAACCTTGGGCAAATCCGACTGCAGAAACTCTAGTTCAATGGTTTCAATTTCATCTTTAATTGCTGGCGTTGTCTCAGGATACTGCTGTTGATAAAGTGCCACTAATCTTAATAAATCTTGGGTGTATTCCTGAGCATAGGGAAGATTACCAGAGACAAAACTCACTGGATTATTAATTTCATGGGCGATACCAGCAACTAGTTGTCCCAAACTAGACATTTTTTCTGTATGAACCAGTTGGGTTTGAGCTTGTTGGAGTTTTTGCAGGGTGTTGTAGAGCTTAGTTGCTTGCTCTCGCGATTGAGCTTCAGATTTTTGTAGTGCCTCGGCTATGCGCTGGCGCTGGGCTATTTCCCAAGAAAGTTCTTCATTAGTTTTTGATAATTCCTGGGTGCGTTCTATTACTCTTTCTTCAAGCCGCTCCTTAGCTGTTTTGATTTCCCGGAATTTTTGCTTAAGCAGATCTGCCATAAAGAAGAAGTTATCAATCAGGGACTTGATTTCCACTACCCTACTATCAGGCCAATTAATCTTTTGGTGATAGAGAAGTTTGTCAGGTAGGTTGGTGGTTACTACTGCCAACTGCTCGATTGGTTTGATAAGGCGGTGGCTGAGCAAACTCGATAGGATGATTGCTAGCAAACTAATCATACTTATGAGTGTCAGACCAATGATATAAGTATTTTGTAGAGAATTAATGTGTGATAGGCTAGGCACTTCGACAGCTAAAGTCCAACCCAACTCTTGATTCATCAGAGTCTCCTGCACATAAAAAGATTTTTGCCAACGCACCATCATTGGCATATCTCCCGATGGCAGCCATTGGCACACTTGGCTGCTTAGACAATGAATTTGGCCATTTTTGTTGTGATCAAAAGCTTCTGTGGGTTGTAAATCAGAGCGTGTGCTCGTAATGACCTTGTTTTGAGCATCTAGGAGGGAAATTTCCACATCTACTGGATAGCTATCCGAGAGGAATAGTTCCCTAATTTGGTTCCCATTGATAATCGCGATAACATTGCCCAGAAAGTCACGACCTTTAGTTATTGGTAGGCTGATGTTGATCAGTGGTTTTGGCACTCCACGGTTTTTTGTCCAGAGATAAGATACCGTTGGTTGGGATGAGGCAACTAAGTTGGGGCTGTAAGTTTGATGACCGATGTTGGTATTAATATATGGCTCAGAGCTAATGAGCTCATTGCCATCATCAACAATGTAGATTTGACTAAAGTCGGCAAAGAGATACTTGGTTAGTTGTATGCTTTGCTGTAGTTCCTTGGACGATGCCATCTTGTCACGAGCTGCCACATTTGCCAGTGTCTGTAGGGCATTATGGTGATTTTGAGACCAAAGATTCAGTTGAGATGCTAAGTCAGTTGAGACAATTTGGAGATTAACTTCAATATTCTTTTGTATATTGTTGAAATTCAGTCTACTCTGCCAGACTATAAGTGTTAAAGTGGGAAAGAAAACAAATACCACTAACAGAGTTGATAATATTTGCTCTAGAGAAAAAGTTTTAGCTAATTTTGTCTCCTTAGACCATTGGTAAATAGGTGAGTAAAATAGCAACAAACTGGCAATTAGAGCATTAAAGATGCCATTAACAGATTGCTTGAGCATGATTAACACAACTGCCGTTATTGGGATACCCATCACGTAAAAGTAGAACAAATACACCAAGGGTATGCCGATAAACATCCAGTAAATCCCATCGAGCAGTGCTAAATTTCTGGATTTACGGCGCAGAGCCCAACTAACACTCAAGGCTTCTAAACTGAAAATGATTGCTGCATAGGGATGTTTCCACAGCAAGATTGTATGCAAACTCGCAATGATGCCTGCTAGGGTACCCCACACTCCTCCGTAGAGAAAAACTACTATTAAAACAGCAATGCTGCCAAACAGAAAATCCACTCCAAAAAAAAGTGGCAGGCTCAAATAATTTCCTAGATAGCCTGCAGTGATCAAACTTGCCAGTATGATATACTTTTTGAGGACAAAATTAGAACAAATTTTCCTGTCTCGAATGCTCATACAAGGGGTTTGAAAAGTGGATTTGATATAAATAGAATCAGACAAGGAATATTAGTTTAGCATTGTTATGCGAATTATTTGTGAAATGAATTTTGGACATTATTTTAAGTTATTTTAGGCAGCTAAGGCATAAAATCTGAGTATAGCTGGCTGTGGAGTCATTTAAACTAAAAGTTTGGCGTACTAAGTACGGAAGAGCCTGAACTATTTAAAAAGAGAATTAAAATACCCGCCTGCTCAAGGTCAGGCGGGTGGAAGGTAAGTATAGTAGATCTGTATAGAAAGGAAATTTTTAGTTAAGACAGTATGTCTGTCTGTTAAATAAATTATCGCCTACTAAACTATTGGCTGTAAAGCTTGTTGGATAAAGAGTTGATGAGGTTTGTGTAAAGGATTGATGAAGGGAGTAAAAACTAATATAAGAAGACAGAAGGCAGAACCCACTCCTAATCCCTCCAAGGAGCGGAACAGGAGGCTCCGAGGGGAGAAAGCTTAACTCGAGATTTTTGTTTCATAGCTTTATTATCGATGTTTAAATTTCTCAAATACGTCAGTATTTTACTAATTGCTACCTTACTATTGGTTGCTTGTAATTTTACGACACCTCCAGTAGTAAAATTGCCTCCATTGAAAGTAGCCTGTATCACTTTTGTCGGCTATAGACCAGCCATCATTGCCCAAGAGAAAGGATTCTTTCAAGAACAAGGGATAGATGTAGAACTAAGCTATGTAGAATACGCTCAATTGCAACAAGCAGATTTCAGTGCAGGGAAGTATGATGGTATCGGATTAACCTTGGGCGATTTTATTATCCTGAGTGCTACCAATCCAGATATGCAAGCTGTGATGGTTGTGGATGAAACAACAGGAGCAGATGTGGTAGTCGCGCAACCACAAATTAAAACAGTTGCTGACTTGGAAGGGAAAAAGTTGGGTGCTAATCTAGGCGGGTTTAGCGAAGTCTTCGTCACCGAGATGTTGCAAACAGCAAATCTGACGAGTGATGACGTTAACCTGGTCAAATTCGATGCTTTAGATATCCCTCAACGTTTACAAAGTAATAATATTCAAGCAGGGCACACTTGGGAACCGTTTCTTTCTGAAGCATTAGAATTAGGGGTGAATATCCTATTTACCAGCGAGCAAACCCCAGGCTTACTTTTGGATTTGATCGCATTTAGGGGTGAGGCGATACGCAATCGTCCCCAAGATATTCGTGGATTTATCAAAGGCTGGCTTCAAGCCTCGTCATATTGGGAAGCAAATATTGAGGAAGGAAACGCTATCGTAAGTCAAGCTTTAAATATTCCTAACGATGCATTCTCTTTAGAGGGGGTAAATCTCACCGATCTTGCCGAAAATCAGCATCTATTTCAAACAAACAATCCTTCTTCTATCTACAATACAGCCAAGAAATATGTAGATTTTTTTATTCGTAAGGGTAATATCACGCGCTTTCCGGAGATAGACACTTTGTTCAGTTCTTCTTTCTTAAGCTCTCCTTAAGTTAGTTAACATCTCTGTTTACCAGTTTTGACATACTCCCCAGCCTTGCATGCGTGGGGATTCTTGTTCATGGTTCATAGAAATCCACTTGCAATATCTGGTTTCCCATCAATAACAGAGGCGGTTTTCTCCCCATGCTTTCCCTCTTGCGAGGCAGATTCCTTTTGCCCAAAGGTACTGTTTTGCCATTCAATGCCCAGAACTTTCATGCCCTTTTTTAAGATATTAATTGCCGCGTTTGTATCTCGACAAAGTTCCATCTTACACTTAGGGCATGAATGAGTTCTAGTACTCAGGCTTTTCTTCGCTCGATGACCACAATTAGAGCAATCTTGAGATGTATAGTTGGGAGACACCTTCACCACTGCCTTATCCCAGATTTTTCCGTAGTAGTCTAACCATTGAGTGAACTGATACCAACTAGCAATGCTGCTATCGCACCATGCTGCGCAAACATTAATTGATTTAGCCAAGTGGTGATTCTTGACCATATTTGACACCTTTAAATCTTCATAGACAATCACATCGTTAGAGTGAACTACGCATCGAGCTTGTTTGATAGCCCAATCCTTACGCTGTCTTTGGATTTTCAGGTGAGTTCTACCTA
>JGI12316J15310_10000418_pt47 | contig 14121 bp, 13 predicted proteins | sample MarCyaLeptolynsp_FD_15310 | JGI IMG/M metagenome (IMG submission 15310)
CGACCACATCCGTGTGTGCGAGGAGCTGTTTTCCGCCGCCAGGTCCGAATTCAAGGTGATGGAGCATTTCTACTTCCACAACTGCCTCTATGAATATGTCTGGAAGGAGAACCGGCGCCGACACAGTGAGCGTATCGACACGATGGATGTGCTGCACAAATACCCCTCCGACTACAAGATCATCTTTGTCGGCGACGCTTCGATGAGCCCTTATGAGATCGCTTATCCCGGCGGATCGGTTGAACACTGGAACGAGGAAGCCGGCGCCGCCTGGATGCAGCGCATCACCGCTCTCTACAAAAGCGCCGTCTGGCTCAATCCGGTCCGCGAGGAGCATTGGAATTACATCCACTCCATTGAAATGTTGAACGAGCTGATGGAAGGCCGCATGTTCCCGATGACAGTCGAGGGCCTGACCGAAGCCATGAAGGAACTCGCACGGTGACGATTTTCGCAGACGTGATGCGATCATGACCTCAGATCCCCAAAGGCCTGACGGCAAGAGCCCCGATCTGGATCCGGACAGCCACGCCACGACGACGGGCATGACCGGTCATGGCTTTTACGACGCGAATTCTCAGACGCAATGGAATGCGATATCCGCCGTTCTGCAGACACTCGACATTGCAGCCGCGACGCTGCCGCTGCCTGCGGACGGCGTCATCACGCTTGCCGACTACGGCTGCTCGGAGGGCCGCAACTCGGTCACCGCGATGGCACGGGCGCTGAAGACCCTCCTTCCCCGCACATCCCTGCCGGTTCAGACCGTGCACTCCGACCTTCCGACCAACGATTTTTCAACACTGTTTTTGAAACTGCGCCCCAACGCAAAGTCGGTTTTTGGCAGCGATCGCGTCTTTTCGTCTGCGGTTGGCGGATCCATGTACGATCAGCTTCGCCCGGACGAAAGCGTTCATCTCGCCATGACCTTCAATGCCATTGCGTTTTTGTCCAAAAGGCCTCTCAAATCGCTTCCGGGATACATTTTTCCGAATGGCCCAAGCGCGGCGCGAAACAACGGTTACGTTGCTGAAGCCGACAAGGAAGCGTTCGCAGATCAGGCCAAACGCGACCTTGAAACCTTTCTGAAAGTCCGGGCCAGGGAACTTGTGCCGGGTGGAAAGCTGCTGGTTCAGGTCTTCGGCGTCACAGACGATGCGCGCACCTGCGACGGCATCTACGATCTATTGAACGACGCGGTGCTGGCTTTCGTTGAATCCGGCGAAATCTCGCGGGAAACTTACGAGCGCTATTATCAGCCGGTCTACATGCGGCGCCTGAAGGAATTGACCGAACCTGTCTCAGACGACCGGTTCGGGTCGGCGGGCCTTTTCGATCTTGAAGAATCCCGCGACTACGAGGTCGCCGTTCCGTTTATCGAACAATACCAAAAAGACGGCGACCTGGAGCGCTATGCGAGGGATTATGTCAATTTCTTCAGAGCGTTCACCGAAGCCGTCTTGAGGAATGCACTTCCCGAAACACCCGACAGACAAACCCTGGTCGACCGCATCTATGCGCAAGCAAAAGAGATCCTGAAAACCAATCCGGATCTCTATCCCTTCCGCTATCTGGCCGTTGAAATGCTGCTCACACGGAAGGGCTGAGACAAGACGTTTGCAAGGGTACGGACCCTAGGGCACGGACCCATAAATGAAGCCAATTTGGCGGCAGAAATGGCAAAATCACGCAAGGAAGCGTGTGAAGAGCGGGCTTTATGCCCGGTCAAGCGCGGTGACGCCGCGAGGTAAAGCCATTTTGCCGTCCTTCGGATTTGGCCGTTTTGACCATCTGCTTCGTCGCGAAAGGTTTGAAAATGAACCACATTTCCTGCACTTTCGCTCCTTGCCGCTGGTCAAAACGATCCAAACCAAATCGACTTCATTTATGAGTCCGGACCCTAATCTCGCAAGACCAGGACGGAGCACGGCGCGTGACGCACGATATGGGCGGCATTGGAACCGATGAAATAAGTGGACAGGCCCGGCTTGTGCGATGTCATCAGAACAAGATCACACCCTGACCGCTCCGCTTCCTCGATCACTTCGTGGTAGACACTGCCCATCCGGACCTCGATATCGATCGCTCCATCGGGCACGTCGAGCTCGGCAGCAATCTTGTCGAGAATAACGCCCGTTTCGTCGATTTCGCGCTGTTGCCAGCCATCAGGCAACTGGCTCGACACAAAACTCTGCACTTCCGGGCAAACCGCCAGGAGGTGGATCTTGGCGCCATAGTCCCGGGCAAGTTGCGATGCCTTCGACAGGGCGTCAGCTGCAAATCCCGACTCCGCAGGATCAACAGGAACGAGGATTTTCTTGAACATGGCTCTTTCTCCAAGATGTTTCTAAACGCAACTCTTGGCGATTTGGGCCAGCACCTGCCATGAGCCAGATCAATCCGGTTCAGCCGCCCCGAAATATCGGCCGGGTGTCACTCCGAAGGCCTTCTTGAACGTGGCCACGAATGCGCTTGGGCCTTCGTATCCGAGTTTGTGCGATACGTCAGAAACCGTACGGCCAGACGCCAGCAACTCGAGCGCGCGGAAGAGTTTCACCTGGCGGCACCAAGTGCGGTAACTGAGACCCGTCTCGGCTTTCATCTTCCGCTCGAACGACCTTACGGAAACGGCGCATTGGCGCGCAGCTTCGCCCAATGGGGGTATGTGCGCCGGGCACCGCACGACGCCCTCACAAAGCGATCTGAGCCGCGCATCCTGCGGCATCGGCAGTTCCAGCGGTGCCGCAGGAAGCATCTTGAGCTGGTCGAGAATGACTGCGGCGATCCGAGCGGCCGGCCCCTTTTCGGTTTCGGCGCGCGGATAGGACATGAACTCCAGAATGAGCGATCTCAGCAATGTCGTGACCTGGATAACCTGTGGGGTGCTCGGCAGGTCGCTCGCGTGCTCGATCTGGACGTAGACATACCTGAGATCGGTGTCGGTCAGATAACGGGTCTGGTGGGCGACATGTGAGGGAAGCCAGACAGCCCGCTCCGGTGGGGCAAAGAACGTTCCATGTTCTGTATCGATAGCCAGCGACCCTTTCACGACATGAAAAAGCTGACCTTCATCATGTGCATGCCATTCGTTGAGCGTCCCGCGTGACTGCGACTTGGCGTAACCTATGATCGGCGCAGAAATGGTCTTTGTCGGTAACTCCGACAGTTCAGGATGAATGGACATGACGTCAGCCGTATAGTTTAAGGCAGGAATTCTGCACTAGCGCATCAAATTCTGGCGTTTCGGAAACATATCATGACAAAACAGCGCTAACACGCAAGACCCGATCGGCATTAGAAGCAAAATGGATTTTAAAGGACGCGCTTCGTAGCAACGGATTCGCAATGACATATTTCACCCAAAGCGCGCACCCCGACGAAGTGAGGGGCTGGCGCTCGCCTGCAGTTCTCCTGATGATCATGGCCGGTGCCATGCAGCTTTCTTTTGCTGCCTGGTGGAACCTCATGAACAATTTCGCCGTGCAGGAACTCGACTTCACCGGACGCGAGATCGGCATCCAGCAATCGATAAGGGAAATTCCCGGTTTCCTGAGTTTTCTGGCAGTTTATCTGCTGCTGGTCATGCGCGAGCAGACACTTGCCTATGTTTCGCTGCTGCTTCTTGGCGTCGGCGTCGCTGTCACGGGTTACTTTCCGACGGCGATCGGCTTTTACGTCACCACGCTGATCATGTCGATCGGATTTCACTACTACGAGACCATGGCCCAGTCGCTGTCGCTGCAGTGGCTTCCGAAAGCGACTGCCGCTGCCACAATGGGCAAGATTATCTCTGTTGGCTCATTTGCCTCCCTGATTGCCTACGGTCTCATATTTGTTGCTTGGAAAACCCTCGACTTGTCGTTCACCCTGGTTTTTGCGATCGCCGGCGGATTGACGCTCGTCGTGCTTGCATTCCTGATGATGGCCTTCCCGCATTTCAGGGAAGGCGTGCCGCAGCACAAGAAACTGATCCTGAGACGGCGTTACTGGCTTTACTACGCGCTGACATTCATGGGCGGTGCCCGCCGGCAGATATTCATGGTTTTTGCAGGGTTCCTGATGGTCGAACGCTTCGGCTATGACGTCCACGAAATAGCAGGACTCTTCCTCGTCAACGGCGTCTTCAGCATGATCCTGGCTCCAAAGATCGGCCAGCTGATCGTGCGGTTCGGAGAACGCAAGGCGCTGATCTTCGAATATATCGGTTTGATCGGGGTATTCGTCGCTTATGCGTTCGTCACGACGCCCTGGGTCGCCGCAGCGCTTTATGTGGTCGATCACGCATTCTTTGCAGTCGCGATCGCCATGAAGACCTATTTCCAGAAAATCGCCGATCCCAAGGATATTGCGCCGACTGCGGGCGTCGCCTTCACGATCAACCACATTGCTGCAGTCTTCATTCCTGTGCTGTTCGGCTTCGTATGGCTGATTTCCCCGGCCGCCGTCTTCCTCGCCGGCGCAGCCATGGCGGCTGTCAGCCTCGTGCTGGCATCGTTGATCCCGAGCGATCCGGAAGAAGGCCGCGAAGTCGATGTCTGGTTCCGAAAACCAGCCCCACAAGCGGCCGAGTAACGTTCAACGACTCAAAAACCGCCGGTTTTCCGGCGGTTTTTTCTTGCGATCAAGCGCGCAATGCTCAGGCCTGGCGCTCCGGTACATGAACGACCAGGCCGTCCAGCTCGGGGGTCACCTTGATCTGGCACGACAAGCGCGAAGTCGGTTTCACGTCATAGGCGAAATCGAGCATGTCTTCTTCCATCGGCTCGGCCGTACCGGTCTTTTCGGTCCAGGCATCGTCGACATAGACATGACATGTCGCGCAAGCACACGCACCGCCGCACTCAGCTTCGATGCCCTGGACCATATTCTTGATAGCATTCTCCATCACCGTCGTGCCTTCGGCAGCATCGACCTCGGTCTGGTTTCCATCAAAACTAACAAATGTGATTTTCGGCATCAGTCGCGTCCAAGCCTCGAAATTCAGGTTTCAGCTGAACCGACATAAAGATTCCACCGCAAAGGTCAAGGACCCTGCCGCTTTCGAAAGAAATTCTGGCTCGATTGTGACAATCCGTCAGCCTTCGAGCAGGTCCTTGATATAGCTGTTGGTCTCGTCGACTGCCGCTTCAAGTCCCTCGGTCGCTGCAGATGACGTCTGCTTCATCCGCCCTTCCAGGTTCTCGCAGACCTCAGCGACCCGCGCTGCGCCGATCGCCCGGGCCGAACCTTTGAGCGTGTGGACCAGATCAAGCCTCACAGAGGTGTCGGTTTCCTGAGCAAGCCGTTCAAGCGTTGAACTCGACTGTGACTTGAAAAGATGAAGAACCTGAACTTCCAGATCGCGATTGCCAAGCGTGCTTGTTGCCAGCTGCACAAGATCGATCGGTGCTTCCGGACGGCAGTGGCCGCTGACGCGGGCCATCGAAGAAGGGACCATTTGGGCCTCCGCGCTACTCAACTCTCGCCTGCCGGCACCCTGCCGCAGGCTTACGATGACAAAACTGTGCGCTGAAGAGGTGAAATGCCCGGTTAAACCGGTCGAAGAATCGTCCGTATCGGGCGAATGTCCCCAAAAAATTGAATTTTTGGTTAACGCGCGCTTTGGCGGCGTCGAAAACTCGTTTCAAAAAATCCTTGTCTTTCCGCCGTTTCCGACAAGCGGACGCGTTTCATTGTCAGGTGTTGTCGTTAACTTTTTTTCCGCTTTTGACTTGCGGTAAGGGTCTTGATCGCCGCCGGGGTCAGCTTGCAGACAAGCCAGTCAGGCTTGATTGGGTTGGAAAACCAAGGCTCTGCCCAGCCTGCGTCGATACAGGCGCGAATTGTCCGAGCTGGAATCTCGCGTCCATTTTCGTCGAACAAAGCTAATTTTCCACCCGGCTGATCCAATCCCCTTTTCAGCCAGCGCTTTTGCGCAGCGGTCAGATTTCCGATTTTCAACGCCGCCGGCTCACCACTTTGTCGGCCAGCTTCCGCTACGTCATTTTTCTCCGATTTCGGCATCGAAACCGCCCCCTAAGTGATTCACGCCATTGCTGTTTCTTGTTCGTTAGGAGAGATTGTGCCATTACAGTTGGTGATGCGGCAAGGTGGGTAGTGAACCGTCTAGCGAAATAAAGACGGTCGGTCAGCGGCGGCCCTTCCCGAGAAACAAGTTTTGCGGAGCCGAGAGTCCAGCGGCAACCGCAAACTGGCGCATCCGGTGACTTTGGAATGCAGCTGCACGTCGCAGCTGGCAAGACTTACCGGTAAGTAATGAGTACGGACGTGAGGCGATCCTAGAATGGCAAATCCGACAAAGGCTAAAGATCCGGCGGAAGCGGCACTGTCAGCAGTTGAAGAAGCGTTGAAACTCGATTTCGGCGGTCCTGATGCAAATATCCCTGCCGAGGAACCGGCACCTGAAGCAAGTGTGGCGACAGAAGCTGACGCCGAGCCGGCGAAGAAGTCCAAACCCGCCAAGCAAAGTGCTCCGCCGCGTGAAGAGCAGCGCTCCTCCCGCAGGCGCGGACGCAACAACCGCCCGCCTGCGGCCAATGATGATCGCCGCAACATCGGAAACTTGATCTACGCCCTTCAGCGCCGGCCCTCCTCGGCCCCGTTCTGGGGCGCTCTCGCACTGAGCGCGGTCTGGGCTGCACTCGGCATCAGCCTTTTCATGTCCGCCTTCTCCGAGAAGATGGCGTCGCTGAGCGATCCGCAGGCTCTTTTCTCCTCGCCGGAAATGATCCTCGCAGCCGTCGGAATTCTCGTCCCGATCATTTTCTTCTTCGTCATGGCCATGATGATCTGGCGCGCGCAGGAAATGCGCATCGTCGCCCGCGGCATGACGGAAGTTGCCCTGCGCCTCGCAGAACCGGAGGACATGGCCAAGGAATCCATTCTCAGCGTCGGCCAGGCCATCCGCCGCGAAGTCGCCGCGATGGGCGACGGGATCGAACGCGCGATCGCGCGCGCCAGCGAGCTCGAAGTCCTTGTGCACAATGAGGTTTCTTCGCTCGAGCGTTCCTACAACGACAATGAACTCAAGATCCGCGCCCTGATTGAGGAACTGGTCAGCCAGCGCGAATCCATCGTGATCAACGCGGAAAGAGTTCGCGAAACCATCGCGGGCGCACACGAGAAATATTCCGCCCAGCTTGCTGAAACTTCCGGAGACCTGGGCAGCACGGTCGACCAATCGACCCAGCGCATGATCGACGCCGTCAACAGCCGGGTTGAGGAACTGACCACGACCGTGGATTCCAGGATCGAGTCCCTCGGTGCGACGCTGAACGCCTCCGGCAACGAACTAGTCGACAATCTGAGCGTTCGTGCAGAGGACTATGTATCCCGCCTGTCCCTGACGGGTCACGAACTGGTCGACAATCTGGCCGAAACCGGCTCAACCATGTGGGAAACCCTTTCCGCGCGCGGCAACCAGGTGAACGAACGTTTCGCAGAAACTGCAAGCGCGTTCGTCGAAACGCTGGAGCTTCGCGGCACCGAAATCAACGAAACGCTTTCATCTTCAAGCACTTCCGTGATTTCTACGCTCAGCAACAAGGCGGAAGAGTTCCGTGCAACGCTGGAGAACACCGGCATTACCGTCGGGGACGTCATCACGCAGCGCGGCGAAGAAATCAACGCCAACCTGTCGCTGACCTCGGGCCGCCTGATCGATACGATCACCTCGCGCACCGAAGAACTCGTTACCACTGTCGACAGCCGTGTCACCAGCCTTGACGAGTCGCTTGCGGTAACCGGCAAGCGTGTCGTGGAGAGCATTTCCGAGCGCGGCCAGACTGTTACCGACACGATCTCCATTCGTGGAGCGGAAATCGTCGAAACGCTGTCCGGCCGTTCGACCGAGGTCGCGGAAATCCTGCGCGGCACCGGCGAGAGCATTGTTGTCGACCTGTCCCTGCGCGGTGGCGAGATTGCCGCGAAGCTCGACGAGACGGCAGGTTCGCTCACGCAGACAATATCCGTGCGCGGCGGCGAGCTTGCGGAGAAGCTCGACAGCATCTCCGAGCGCATTTACACGGCCATCTCCATCAATGGTACCGAGTTGGACGAGCGCCTGACTGCGCGCAGCAACGAAATGGCGACCATGCTGGAGCAGCAGACGGTCGGCTTCCGTAACACGCTTGAAAGCGTTTCCAGCCAGTTTGCCGCCGGTCTTGGCGAACAGACAGGTACCCTCACCCACAAGCTGGCGGACACGGGCACACAGCTTGCCGAACTGATCGGCAGCCGCGGCGACCGGGTCGCGAACAACATCAATCAGGTGAGCAGCCAGATTGCCGAAACGCTCGAAGTCCGCGGTGGCGCGCTTCAGGAGGGCCTGTCGAGCCGGCTCGCCGAACTGGACACGATCGTTTCCGAACGCGGCGGGCAGCTCGTCGATGCATTCGACACAAAGACGCTTCTTCTGTCGGAGTCGCTCGATTCCCGCCTGTCCACCCTCGACACGACGTTCGCGACGCGCATCGACGCCATGGACGCATCGCTCGGGGACCGTATTGCGGCCATGGACAACTCCCTGGGCAACCGGGCAGCGGCAATCGACTCCACTCTCAACGAGCGTATTTCAACGTTTGATACCACGCTCGGTGATCGCCTCTCCACTCTCGACAACACGCTCGGCGACCGCATCGCTGCCATGGACAATTCCCTGGACAGCCGGACTGCGGCCATCGACTCCACGCTCAACCAGCGCATTTCGACATTCGATGCCACGCTCAGCGAACGTATCTCGACGATCAATCACACGCTTGGCGACCGTCTCTCCACGATGGATGCCACGCTTGGTGAGCGTCTGTCCTCGATTGACGCCTCCCTTGACGGCCGCATTGCCGCAATGGACGCTTCACTCGACCAGCGCTATGGCACCATCGATGCGACTCTGAGCGAGCGTATTGCGACAATGGACACGTCGCTTGAGCACAGGTTCACGACGATGGACGCCACGCTTGCCGATCGCATCAGCACCATGGATGCCTCGCTCGAGCATCGGTTCATGTCGGCGGACAACTCCCTCGGTGAAAAAATCGCCTATATGGACACGACGCTGGAGAGCCGTCTGGCGAGCATGGATACGTCGCTCGGCGCCCGTGTCAGCACGATCGATGCCACGCTTGAAAACCGTCTGTCCACGATGGACCGGTCCCTCGGCGAGCGCATTACCACGATGGATGCCTCGCTCGGCAGCCATATCAACACGCTCGACCTGACCCTCGATCAGCGCACGGCGGCATTTGAAGCCACGCTTGAAGCACGCACCCAGATCCTGGCAGATGCCATCGAGAACCGCACGACGGGCATCAGCGATGCGCTGGAGGAAAAGACCCGCAACATTACAGATGTGCTGGCCGACCGCTCCGACGCGATCACACTTCAGCTTGGACAACGCATTGAATCCGCAGGCAACACGCTTGCAGACCGGGCGTCCGAAATCGGTCAGACCCTGTCGGATCGCGTTGACGGTGCCGCGGCATCCATGGCCGAAAAGGCGGAATTGCTGTCAGCTTCCATGACCAGCGGCACTGACCGCATCGACGAGACACTCGATGCACGTGCAAGGCAGATTTCGGAAACCCTGATCACCAGGACAAAGGAAATCGCCAAGGCCTTCGTCGAAGGTCAGGACGAGATGACCAACGCTCTCGACAACCGCTTGTCGGAAGCAGGCAACGTTCTCAGCAAGCAGAGCGAGGAACTGACGGAGTCCCTCTCCGAGCGCATCGCAGAGATCAATGTCTCTCTTGGGGCGAAGGTCTTCGAAGTCGCAGAAACGCTCGACAGCCGCGCCACGCAGCTTGAATCGATCCTCAATGACCGTCTGGAAAGCATTTCCGGTACGCTTACCGATGAAAGCGAACGGGCACGCGACATTCTGACGGCGGTGATTTCCGAAGCGGGCGCAACGCTCTCAACGGAAAGCACACGCCTGCGCGACGTTGTAGAGGAAGCCGTGACGGGAGCTGTTCAGACACTCTCTGACGAGCGCACCAAAACCGTTGAAATCGTTGATGGTGCCCTCACCCAGGCAACCGAAAAACTTACGGGCGAGAGTGACCGGATGCGCCAGGTCGTCCTGGGCTCTGTTGGCGAAGCACGCGGCGTTCTCGTCGGCGAGAGCCAGAAGGCCGCCGACACCGTCAGCAACGCCATGCAACAGGCAACCGGTGCACTTTCCGGCGAAAGCAACAAGATCCGTGATCTTGTTCTTGCCGCCGTCGGCGATGCAGCCAGGGCAATGGCCGCCGAGAGTGAAAAGGCACGCACGCTCTATGCTGGAACGCTTGCCGAATTCAGCGGCTCGCTCACCGGCGAAAGCGAAAAGGTCCGCAACCAGCTGTCCGGCCTCATTGCAGAGATTTCCGGCAACCTCTCCGCAGAGAGCGAGCAGGCCCGCGCAACCCTGTCGAACACGCTGGAGGAGATCCGCGGTCAGATGTCGAGCGAAGCCGGCATGGTTCGCGCTCGCGTCAACAGCGCCGTTTCCGAAGCAGCTGACTTGCTGGTCGGGCGCGGTAATGATGTCGCCAACGACCTGCTTGAAAAGGCAACCCAGCTCAACGAGGCCTTTGGTGCCCGCTCCGGCGAACTAGCCAAACTTGTCGGCACAGACGGCAACGAGCTCATCAATGCGATCGAAGCCCGTGCCAACGATCTGACCGGCCGGCTTTCCGAAGTCCATGGTGCAATCCTCGACGCCATCACGGTCAAGGGCCGCGATGTCACCGATACGTTTGCAAACACCGGTCTCGATGCGACCCGCACGCTCGTGGAAGCGGGCGACCGCATCATCGCCAGCATCAGCGAGCGCAGCGACAAGGCCGCAACGCTCCTCAGCGATACCAAGCAGCGTCTGGAAGCCGACGTCACCGATATCCTCAACAAGGTCGAGGAATCGAACACCAACCTGCAGGGCATTGTCACGACTGCCGGGGAAAACCTCACCGAGGTGGAAGGCAACCTTGCCCGCCGCGCCGGCGAGTTCCGCTCCGCTGTCGACCGGGCCGTCCAGGAAACCAACCAGACCACCTCGCTCATTGATGAGCAGGTGTCCAACCTGCGCGATGTCACGCAAACGACGCTTGCCGACATCATGAACCTGACCAACCGCTTTGGTGATCAGTCTGAAGAACTGACGCGCGCTGCACGTCACCTGGAAGACACCAACACGTCGGTCGAAGGTCGTGTAGCGGCGCGCCGCACGGCGATCGAGGAAGTCGCCGATACGCTTCTGGCAAAGACAGAAGCGGTCGACACGCTGATGCGGTCCTTCACCCAGACGCTTTCCGAGACCCTGGAATCGGCGGACGACCGGGCGCGCGATGCGGCCAACATGCTGGGAGCAGCTGCAGAAGCGGCCTCCAACCAGGTTTCCGAGCAGTTCGAATCCATGCGTCTCACGGCCGGCATGGAAGGCCAGAAGGCACGCGACGCGATCCGGTCTGCTCAGGACGACATCATTTCGGAGATGACCAAAACGGTCAGCGATGCATCGGAACGCTTCAGTGACGCGGCAACGCGCATGCGCGACGTTGCCCGTGATGTCCACCGCGAACTGGAAGCAACCCGAAACGAGCTGAAACAGGGTGTTCTCAACCTGCCCGACGAGGCCGAAGAGAGCTCTGCCGCGCTGCGTAAGGTGGTCAACGAGCAGATCCGCGCGCTGACCGAACTCTCCGAGATCGTGGCAAAGCAGTCCAACACGCTCGACATTTCCCGCCCGCAGGCGCAGGCGGCAACCGCAAGCGCGGCCCCTGCCCCGCAGCAACCGTCCACACCCGCACCGGCACAATTTGCGCCGGTACAGCAGGCGTCGGTGCATCAGGCACCGTCTGCAGACCTTCGCCCGGCCCAGGGCCGGCCGGTGGAGCCGCGACGCCAGCAACCGGCACAGCCGCAGGGCGGCAACCCAGCCGGCAAGGGCTGGGTCGCGGATCTTCTGCGTCGCGCGTCCCAGGACGAGGATGATGCAGGTGAAGACACCAGCATGGGCCGCAACCCGTTGCACACGGTTGAAAGCCTCAACTCACTGTCGGTCGATATCGCCAGGGCGATCGATCATGAGACCTTCATCGACTTGTGGAACCGTTACCGGGGCGGAGAGCGAAACGTTTTCACCCGCCGTCTCTATACGCTCCAGGGTCAGCAGACATTTGACGAGATCCGTCAGAAGTACTCCCGTGATCCGGAGTTCCGCACCGCAGTGGAGCGTTACGTGACCGATTTCGAGCAGTTGCTTGCACAAGTGTCTAGAAACGACCGTGACAACATGCTGGGCCAGACCTATCTGACCTCCGACACGGGCAAGGTCTACACCATGCTGGCCCACGCCAGCGGCCGTTTCGACTAAGACGAACGCGACAAATTCACGAAAAGGCGGCCACCGGCCGCCTTTTTTGTTCAAGGCTTTCAATCTGGTCAAAGTGAGCGATCGCAACTGCATAGGTGCCAGTCTTGATCAGAGATACACGCTGACCCGTCATTGCCGGACGTAATCCAAGCCGTCCGGTTTAGAAAGCACAAGTGAGTACAAATCGTTGAAAAACAGGTATAATTCTGGTCGCCGGAAGAACGGGACGCGAAACAGTTTCTCGGGTTTGTCATCCCGGTCTGCTGCGTAAGCGGCAAGACCGGGATGACAACGCCAACGCTCCCGGATCGCCCGACAGGACCAATTGCCATCACGCCGGAAAGCAATGGGTCAAGTCATGGCATGACGTCTTGTCGTCGTGCAGCAGCTGTGGCTGATTGTTCGCCGCGGGTCCCTGATCGGCCGTAGTCAACGCTCGCCCTTGGCGTCCCCAGCCTCTGCCAGATTGTCCCGTATACGCTGCGCCACAGCCAGAAACCCGGCGATTTCCGCCTCCGTGAGCCCGCTCAGCATTTTTCGTTCAACCGCCAGAAGCTTCGGCGCAAGATCATCGTAAACCGCCCGCCCCTCGCCGGAGAGCTCAAGTAACTGGCTCCGCCCATCTTCCGAGTTCGCAGACCGGGTCAGATAACCGCGTTCTTCCATGCGCTTGACGGCGCGGCTGACGACCACTTTGTCCATGGAAGAGCGTGAAACGATCTCACTCGCCTGAAGGCCCGAGGACGCGGAACCAAGGATCGCCATGGTGCGCCACTCGGCCGGCATCATGCCATAGTCACGCTGATAAACCTCCGAAAGCGCACTGGTGACATCGCTGTAAAAGACGCGCACGAGATAGGGAAAGAAGGTCTGCAGCTCAAAACCGGACACCGATCTGTCTTCCTGCTCCCCGCCCTGGCCAGCACGCGTTTGCATCTTGCTTCTGATTTCTTCGGGCACGGTCCTATGGCCTCGATCATTCATACGGATTGGGGATTGATTTTAAGATTGACTTAGTTTCACATGCAACTATTTTCGAGTGACGCGTTCTGAAATCGCTGATTTTCCGTGGAAGACGGGCGATCAGCGGGATAACGGGAGGAGGAAACCGTGAAATCCATCAAGTGCCTTTCAATACTGGCCGGCCTGACAGCAACGGCTCTGTCCGGATTTGTGGCCAGCGCAGTGGCTGACGAGCTGGTGCTGTCGTCCTGGCTGCCGCCGAAACACCCGATCGTTACAGGTGTCATGGAGCCCTGGGCACAGCAGGTTGCCGACGCTACCGACGGCCGCGTGACCGTGCGTATCCTTCCCAAGCCACTCGGACCACCGCCAGCCCACTACGATCTTGCCGCCGATGGCGTTGCGGACATCACCTATGGTCTGCATTCCTTCACGCGGGATGACCGGTTCCTGCGCTCGCGCATCGGACAGTTCTCGTTCATAGCCGACACGGCGACCGACGGTTCCAAGGCGTATTGGGATGTCTACGGCGGCAAGCTCGATGCACAGGCAGAACACCAGGGAACCAAATTGCTCGGACTGTGGATTCACGGGCCCGGCATGTTCCACAACAATCAGCGCAAAATCGAAGCTCCTGCCGACTTCTCCGGCCTCAAGATCCGGACCCCCGGCGGTTACATCGCCGACCTGTCGCAGGATCTCGGCATCACCACCCAGTTCATGGGTCCGGGCGAGGTCTATGAAAAGCTCTCGCGCGGCGTGATCGACGGTGTCACGTTCCCCATAGAAGCCCTTCAGGCATTCAA
>JGI12316J15310_10000093_pt10 | contig 14116 bp, 15 predicted proteins | sample MarCyaLeptolynsp_FD_15310 | JGI IMG/M metagenome (IMG submission 15310)
AATGGGCGTCTCTTTCGAAGCTGATCGAAAAAGAGGCCGCCGGACATCCACACCTGCCGCAAGGCGGGCTCGCGCCCATTCCGGATTTTTCCGATGCCGGCAACCAGCGTCTCAGGATTGCATTGGAATTCATCTCAAGGCAGACCGACCGCATGGCGCGGGTATTCGGCGCGAAGGACGGAGACCCTGCAAGGGCGATTGTCGCTTTGTCCAGCGTGACCAGTCAAATTCGAATTCTAAACAGGCTCGGGGTTTCAGGAAGCGGCAAGAGGTTCTCCGGGAAAGCCAGGGAGGCCGTCGATATCTTGTCTCTTCCCAAGGCGCCATGGGAACGTTTTCTGAAAGCTGCGGAAGCCGACGACCGAAACAGGGTTCGTGCTGAATGGCCCGATCTTGTTCGCGGGTTCAGTGATCACATGAAAGCGAATCTTGCGAAGGTGACCGAGGAACCGTCCCACAATGTAACTCCAAAGGCCGTGGATCAGCGCATCAGGGTCAGTCACATTCTGGTGGAAACGGAGAGTGAGGCGCTCCGTCTTATCGGCCAGTTGAAAAAAGGCGCGGCTTTCCCGGATCTGGCCAGGAAGTTCTCACGCGGACCGGACGCTGCAAAAGGCGGCGATCTGGGCTTTTTTGGGCGTGGCCAAATGGTGGCGGAATTTGAAGAAGCGGCATTTTCCCTGAATGTGGGGGAAATTTCCGGGCCCGTGAAAACCAAATTCGGTTGGCATGTCATTCTGATGGTGGAGAAAAAGTCTTAGCGGCTGCCCGGTTCCCCCTGTCACATGTCGCGTTTGATCTGCCTCAGATCAAACGCGCCGAGCGTTAGTTCGACTGCGTCACAAATTCAGGGCCTCGCACTGGAATGCGAGGGTTTGGCGCTCGGCACGACAGGGACTGAACACGATTGATTTCCATGGTTTCGCCGCTCAAACAGGGGGATGAAACCCAATGACCTCATGATGAGGTTGAGAAATACGAACATCCTTGTGTCGCGGGACCTGTTCGGCACCATGCGCATCATTGAAATGGTTCACCAAATTATTGTGTGACCCAGTCAATTCAGACCTTGCGATCCTGCTTCCAATAGTCCGGGCTGCACCGCATATAGGCCGCGGGATAGGCGGTCTTGGCGCCGAGGGCCGCGGCCGCGTGCCAGGCCCAGCGCGGATCGTCCATCATGCCGCGGGCCAGCATCACGAAATCGGCGTCGCCGTCGTCGATGATCCGTTCCGCCTGCCGGGCCTCGGTGATCATGCCGACCGCCATCACCGGAATGCCGACGGCCTTCTTGACCGCGCTGGCGAAGCCGACCTGGTATCCCGGGCCGGTGGTGATTTTCTGGCGATGGTCGACGCCGCCCGACGTGATGTCGACATAGTCGCAGCCATGCTCTTCCAGCGCCCTTGAAAAGGCGATCGTGTCCTCCAGACTGGTGCCGCCCTCTACCCAGTCGACCGCGCTGATGCGGATGCCGAGCGGTTTGTCGTCGGGCCAGACCGCGCGCATGGCGTCGAACACTTCCAGCGGAAACCGCATCCTGTTCTCCAGCGACCCGCCATAGGCGTCGGTTCGGTGGTTGGCGAGCGGCGAAAAGAACTGGTTGAGCAGATAGCCGTGGCCGGCATGCATTTCGATCGTGTCGAATCCGATGCGGTGAGAGCGTTCCGTCGCGGCGACAAAGTCCGCCTTGATCTTGTCCATGCCGGCCTGATCGAGAGCCTCCGAGGCCGGCCAGTCCGGCGCAAATCCGTGTGCCGACGGCGCAACCGTCTGCCAGGCGCCTTCCTCGGGCTTCAGCGGTTTGCCGCCGTCGAGCGGCGGATGGGTCGACGCCTTGCGCCCGGCATGGGCCAGCTGGATGCCGATCTTCGCAACGCCGTGGGCACGGCAGAAATCGATGACCCGTTTCATGTCCGCCTCCTGGGCGTCGCTCCACAGGCCGGCGCATTTCGGGGAGATCCGGCCCTCGGGCGAAACGTGGGTCGCCTCGGTGAACACGAGACCGGCGGCCCCCATGGCGAACTGGCCGAGATGCATGAGATGCCAGTCGTTCATGCGTCCGTCCTCGGACGCATATTGGCACATGGGGGACACGACGATGCGGTTGGCGAGGTCGAGGCCGCGCAGCGAAAAGGGGGAAAACAGGGCGCTCAAGATGGATCCAGTGTCGTCAGGAGGGAAGGGGCCGGATGGCGGGACGTGTGGAGATTATGTCAGGACATCGGGCAAAATCCAGTACCCGGTCGCACTTTGCCGGAGAATTTATCCGCTGCCTGCCGCCCGTTTTTCCAGATAAGCGTGCAGCAGTTTTTCCAGCTTCGCCGCGCCGATCGGCGCCATCGCCTTGGTGTGGTCGTGGCTCAGCGTCTCCGTGCTGAGCCCGGCGCCCATATTGGTGATGGTGGAGATCGCCGCCACCTTCAGTCCGAGAAACCGCGCCAGGATCACTTCCGGGACGGTCGACATGCCGACCGCGTCGCCGCCGAGGATCCGGGTGGCGCGGATTTCCGCCGGCGTCTCGAAGGAGGGACCGGAGAACCAGGTATAGATCCCGGATTTCAGATCGACCCCGACATCGCGCGCCGCCCGGCTGAGGTCCGACCGCATGGCGGGATCGTAGGCGTCGGACATGGAGACGAAGCGTCGCTCCGAGGCCTCTCCGATCAGCGGGTTGCGGCCGGAAAAGTTGATGTGGTCGTCGATCAGCATCAGATCGCCCGGGGCAATGTCCGGTGACACCGATCCTGCGGCATTCGTGGCGATCAGGGCCGTCGCGCCGAGCCCCTGCAGGACCTCCAGCGGCACGCGCATGGCGTCCGCGTCGCCATGTTCGTAATAATGCACCCGGCCGCCGAAAACCGCGACGCGCACCCCGCCGACCGATCCGATCGCCAGGTGCGCGCCGTGGCCGGACACACCGGCATGCGGAAAGCCGGCAAGGTCGGCATAGGCGATGGACACGCCATCGACCTTGGCCGCGAAACCGCCCAGGCCGGAGCCGAGAATGAGGCCGATATCGACCGGCTCGCTCCCGGCCTGGTTCTGGATCTGGGCGATGAGGGAAGAAACGGGCATGGTTGGGTCCGGACTGGTTTCGGGAACACGGCTTGGTTGGCGGCATCGACGGCCAGGTCACAGGGACCCTTGACTGGCCACATCTTAAAATGTGCCACCGGTCATGGGAACAAAAACCGTGTCCCTGTTTCCCGTACGCCGAGGCACTGCGTCCGCCTATGATGTTTTTTGGGCCCTCTGCCGGTCCTGTTCGATCGTTGCGGCGACGGCGGGGCGGGCGAGCGTCCGCGCCCTGTAGGCATCCAGATTGCGGTGCGCCGACACGTCCAGTCCCGCCCGCTCGGACAGGACGAAAAACCAGGACAGGTAAGCGTCGGCGGCGGAGAATGTCTCGCCGAGAAGAAAGCGCCTGTCCGCCAGATGTGTATCAAGCAGCTGAAACCGTTGCGGCGCAAGCGCCCGGATGCGGTCCTTCACCGGATCGGTCGCCTCGGGATAAAACACCACTCTGAAAATCTGCTTGTGCAGCTCCGTCGCGCAGAAATTCAACCAGCGCAGCATCTGGAAATAACGCGGATCGTCGGGCGCGATGGCGAACCCGTTGCGCGATTGTGCCTGGACCCAGGCAATACAGGTCGCGGTTTCGGTAAGGATCCCGCCATCGTCCATGCGCAGGACGGAGACCTGACCGAGCGGATTGATGTCATAGAGGGATCCGCCCGTCTCGGTCTCTTTCGTGGTCAGGTCGAGGCAGACGACGTCGAGCGGCACAGCCGCTTCGGCGGCGGCGATCAGCGTCGCCAGGGAACAGGCGAGGGGTGCGTGAAACAAAGTGGCCGTCATTGTGTGCTCCGGGTTGGCGGACGAAAGGCCCGCACCGGGGAGGCAATACGCGAGGCCGGTGAAGAAATCACATCAAAACGGCGCGAAGAGGGGAATTGGGACTGTTTGCGTGAAGCGGGAGGTTTTTGTTTGGCTGCGTTACAAGTTCGGCAGCCAGCTCGCATTTTTGAGGATTGACCAAACCTTGGGGCAGGGATTGCACCAGAATGATCCCGCCGGTCTCCTCGGTAAAAGGGGTGCGATGAAACCCACCGCCCTCATCCTCTGATGTCCCCTTTGTCAAGGATTGAGCATAAAAGTAAGTTCGCATCGAATGTACGACGCGTGTTTTTGTTTTGTGGCCGGTGCATGGTTCTGGAAGCGGTCTCGTTTGCGACGGTTGATCCCTCTCTGATACGTGGGTCGATACCACCTGACCATGGGTTCGTCGTGGGGCGAGCTCTGACTGAGAACGTGCGTGGAATTTCTTCTGCGCCAGGATGAGGTCGAGCGTTCCCCAACCTGCTCGATCCCGCTCCCAGAATGATACACCGGCGAAGTTTGGGTCTCCCTGTTTGGACTTTTGTCGGTTAAGCGAACCTGGGTTAGCAGGCGTTGGAAGCTGTCCTGGCAAAAATATTTTTTGGTTGGTCAGCCTTGGTTTTTTCGCGCATTGGGCGTCAACCTTGTCCAGGCTGGCCGCAGGTCATCGCCGAAGGCGACGCGAAGCGGCCTTGACCAGGTTGACCCCGATGCGATCTTTTCACGCTGAGCTTCAACATGACTTTGGCGCGGCAGCGTTTGCAACGGCCCATATGAAGCCAAGCGCCTCCCTGGCCAACGCGCAAACAGCGACCTGAGCGAGCTTGCCTCTGCCAGTCAGCGTCCGGTAACGTTTGGAAAGCCTGTGCCGGGCCTTGTCTGCGATCGCCTTCACCTGCGGCGAGACGGCGTGCTTGAAGTGTTTGGCCGGCCGGGCATAGGTCCATGCTGCCTCGATCAGCGCTTTGCGGACGCGTCCATTCCCGGTTTTGGTCAAGGCGCCTGTCCGTCGCTTCTCTCCTGTCGAATGCTCGCTTGGCACGAGCCCGACAAAAGCCATCAGTTGGCGTGGTGTTTCGAACCGGCGCGGATCACCAATCTCGCTTGCCACCGTAATGGCATTGATCAAAGCGAAGCCGCGCAAGGCCTGCAACGCCTCCACCAACCAGGCCAATGACCATTTTTGCCATATCTCTTCCAGACACTGGACCAACCGGTCACACTGGGCTTGAGCGTTATCCAGAGCAATCAGCATTTCGGCAAACGCGTATTCATGTGCCTTGTGCGTAAATGTCAATCGGGACAGCCAGATCCGGTGTTTCCCGGTCCAGGCCTTGCCGCAATAACGGATCTCGTGGCGTAACAAAAAACTGCGGATACGCTGACGATAACGGCCCAGATCCGAAACCGCCGAAGACCGGGCGCGCACGAGGTCACGCACCGCTTCATGCGCCTCGTCGGGAACCCAGATCCAAGTCAATTCCTCAGCGCGCAAGAGCTTGGCAAGGCTAAGGCTGTCGCGGCGATTGGTTTTGATCCGATCACCGCTGCGCCGCGGAATGAGCGATGGCGCAATAACATGACAGGTCACGCAATCAATCCCATTCAACTGGCGATAAATACCATAGCCGCAAGGACCGGCCTCGTAGCAAACGACAAGTTCATCCGCGCTCTTGAGAAGCTTCCTGATAACGCCACTCAAAACCGCCGGTTCATTTCGGATCCGACCGTAATGACGAACTTCACCGCCGCGCCGCGAATCCGCAATTGCTACGTCAATCCAATTCTTGTCTGTATCCAGACCTACAAAAAGCATATCCTCCATATCGAACGGTCTCCCATGTTTGAGGCTCTGCATCGGCAACCCCGACGCAACCCTCGTATTCACATGCGTCGAGGCCGTTCACCGCAACCCCCAAGGGGACATATGGACTGAGGCGCGAAACGCAGTGGAGCCTCGAAGGACGATCCAGTGCCCGCCAAATGTCTTCAAGGGTCCGGTCGTCTACGCGTTGAACTTCGGCCTTTGGACCGCGATGACACAACGCTTTTCTGTTCAGAAGCCACGCCGACCCTTCCGCCACGTCATGGCCGCGGCTTGTCCCGGCCACCCACCGTACCGCTTCAAATCGGGATCGTGATTTGCGTCCTGCCTGGTGGGTGGCCGGTACAAGACCGGCCATGACGTGGGTGGGGTTTTCGCATCGGTTTCCCCGAAATCGCGCACAGCGGCCGCTCTAATCAAACAGCACCGCGCAGCGCACCTCGATGCTCCAGCGGTCCGGGGCATCGGGCGGTTGGGTCGTGTCCTCAAAGGCGCTGTGGAAACTGAAGGTGCAGGGCAGGTCGGGACTGTCGGCGTCCGCCCTTTCGCCCTTTGATCGCGCCAGTTCGCCTTTTGAATCCCATTGTTTGATCAACAGCGCTTCGTCCCGTGTCAGATCTGAATAGAAATGCCATGTGTGATCCGGCGACGGTTTTGCGTAATAGTTCTCGCCGACCCGGTCCGTGTAATGGATTTCAAACACCACGAGATCGTCCGGCCGGACGGTTGCCGCGTCGCAGAGCGCCAGCGGATGGGTGGCGACCGGCTCGTGCGCGATGTTGCGCCACAGATTGACGATCTGAAACCGGCCCGATGTGAGCGCGCGGTCCACCGCCGTCCTGTCGAGAAGGCTGGCGCCGTCGGTCAGCAGCGTGTGGTAGGTGTCGTTGTTGCTCGGCGGGTTCGTCAGGTCGCGGACACGCTGAACGGCGCTGGTGAGCGTATAATCGCCGTGCACCATGTGCAGCGGCGGCTGCACCTGCTGCCCGCCCGCGCTCCGGCGCTTGCCGCGATTGCCGGAGACCGAGCGGATATTGTGGTCGAAGGCGGCGACGAAGGTCGCGCCGGTGGCCGCGCGGATCACGTCGGCGCAGTGCCGGTAATAGGCGCGCACCACCTGGTCGTGATCGAGAAAATCGAGGCCCGGGTCGTCCAGGGGGCAGGGGAGCATTTCAAACCCGTTCGCATCCAGCGTCGGGCGTTCGGCCTCTTGGAGGCCGCGCGCGTCGTGGACCGGGACCCGGCGCTTCTCCAGTGGCGCGCCGATCCAGACACCGTCATTGCCGCTGCCGTCCCGGCGCGTGAACACCTTGCCGTTGCGATAAAGCGACGAGGCCACGGACGGGGCGAGATAGGTCAGTTCGCCGGTGCGCGCCGGCAGGGTCTGGTCAGAGGGCTGCATTCCGATTGACAATCCTTGTTGCGGCGCCGGGCGGCGTTCCTGGCACCGTCCGGTATTGCACAGGATACCGGACGGTTTGGCTTGAGGCAGGCGTCGATCCTCAGGATTCGACCTGCGCGATATAGTCGTCATTCTCGCCGAGGTGCGGAATTCCGACATTGTGGCCGCCATGCGCTTCGGTTCCCTTCAGAACCGCGGTCCGGCGGGTGAACTCGACCTTCATTTCGCCGGCCATGACCTTGGCGATGGTCTCGTATTGCCAGCTGCTGACCTCCTTGTTGGCCGGCCGTGCCGACATGGTCTTGAACCAGGCGGTTATGCGCGGATGTTTGGCCCAGACCTTTTCGGGAATGATATGGCCGGCATCGTGCGACACGAATTCGTGGAAGGCCGCCAGGTCCGCGTAGCTGACATCATCGCCGCAAACATAGGCGCTGTCCTTGAGCCAGAACTTTTCCAGGACATCCATCGATTCATACAACACATGAAACCCCTTGCGCCGTTCGGCGGTAAAGTCCTTGTCCTCTCCATAGATCATCGGCGCGAAGATCGTCCAGTGGAAGGCGCCCCCGCCGAGGCGCAGCGTATAGGCATACCATTGCACGAACATGTTGATCCTGGCGCGTTCCTCCAGGGTCGATCCGAACCAGTGGCTCGGGCAGTCGTATTTTTCGTTAAGGTAGCGGCCGATGGCGACGTTTTCCCAGACATTGAGATCGCCGTCGACAAGGATCGGGACCTGACCGGTCGGATTGTACTGGTCCCGGAAGTCCTGCCTTTCATTGATATTTGTGGTGATGTCGATGATTTCGTCTTCGAAGGCGATGTCATTTTCGATCAGGAATTGCCGGGCCGCGCGGCACGGTTGCGATGCGGGATGGTGCAGAAGGCGCAGTTTCGAGCTCATGGGGATTTCCTCTTTGGCGACGGGCAGGGTCTGAAGGGGCGCCCCGCCTCGTTTTGTTTGAAGGCCGGTCTGCGGGGGGCGTTTCCCGCGCCGATCCGGCCTTGCGAGACAAAAGGCTAGTATCGTATGTTAAGATAGTCAAACAAAATACAAGTTAGTATAAGTAAGTTCAGGATGTGTGTTGGAGCTTGCGCAACGGGCGCGCCGCTTTTATCAACACCTGAAACATGGGCTGGCCGTTCCATCGATGCGGCCATTGCCGTAAGAGGAAAGCATGAAGACACGTCTTAAGGGTGCGAAGTGACGGTTCAGCCAGACCAGAACGCGGATCTCCTGAACATCAAGGAGGCAGCGGCCCTGTTGAAGGTCAGCGAGGCATCCTTGCGGCGCTGGACGAACACGGGTGATCTCGCCTGTCTGCGGCTCGGGGCCAAGCGCGAGCGCCGGTTCCGCCGCGACGACCTGATCGCCTTTCTCGAAAATCGCGGCGTTGCGGCCGCGCCGCCGGCCTCGCACCCGCCTCCGGCCCCGCGCCCGACGACGGTCATGCTGGAAGGTGTGGCGATCGAATATGGCAATCATATCTGCACGCTTTATGAGAACGATGCCGGTCGGCTCAAATGGTCGGTGCCGTTCCTGCTTGACGGGCTGCGCGGCGATGAAGGCTGTTTCCTGATCGCGACCCAGGCGGTTCGTGACGAAATTCTCGGCCATGTCCGCGAGGCCTGGGACGGTGTCGACCAGGCCATCGCCGCGGGCCGGTTCGTTCTGAGCGACGGGATCCCGGACGGCGAAGCCATGTGCCGGTTCGTCGAACAGAGCCTGATGGCCGCGACCCGTTCGGGCCTGCGATCGTTCCGTCTGCTCGGAGACATGACCTGGTGTTTGCGTCTCGGCATGACCTATGAGGAATTGTACGCCTACGAAATCCGTTATGACAACGCCATTGCCCGCCGGTATCCGCTTGTCAGCGTCTGTCAGTACGACGTGCGGGAATTTTCCGGCCCGGCGGTGCTGAACGCCCTGAAATGCCACGAGGACACGTTCAATTACCCGCTTTCGCGGTTTCTTGCGCCGAAGATATGACGGGCGCCGGCCGGTGCCGGTGCAGCCGTTAAGGTCTGATTGCGCCCTGGCCCGATAGGTCGATAGGTCCGGCCGTGTTATAGGATGGCCGGATCGTCCCCGATCCAACACGTCCCGAAGGAGCCAACCATGGCAATTCCAAAAGAGTCCGTCATCATGATTTCCGGCGCCGCCCGGGGCATTGGACTTGCAACGGCGAAACTGCTGGCCGAGCGCGGCTGCCGGTTGAGCCTCGGGGTTCGCGATCCTGGTGCGGTCGATCCGGAAATCTTTGGCACCGACGTGCTCGTCGAACGCTGGGACGCCACCGAGGCCGCGACGTCCGAGGCCTGGGCCGCCCGCACGAAGGAGCGGTTCGGAGGGATCGACGGCATCGTGTTGAATGCCGGCGTCGCGCTTGCCGCCGGACTGGACGCGGCCGACGAAGCCGCTTTCGACACGATGTGGGAAGTCAATTTCAAGGGACCGCTCAGGCTGATGCGCGCGGTGATGCCGTCGCTGCGCGCGTCCCGCCACGGGCGCGTGGTCAACATCGTTTCCCTGTCCGGCAAGCGCCTGATGAGCGGATCCCTGCTCGGCTATGCCGCCTCGAAATACGCGGCGATGGCCCTGACCCATGCGATCCGACGGGATGGCTGGGATGACGGCGTGCGCGCCACCGCGATCTGCCCCGGCCTGGTCGACACGCGCATGGTCGCGGACGTCGAGGCGCCTGTGGGACAGTTCAAGATCGACCCCGAAACCATCGCCGAGACCGCCGCCTACGCCATGGGCCTGCCCGACAACGCCGTTGTCGCGGAAATCCTGGTGAACAGCCGCCTGGAGCCGATGTTCTAGGATATGTGAACAGCCTGCTCGCCCCACCCCGAGTCATGGCCGGTTTTGTGCCGGCCACCCACCACGCCGCCCCAAACCGGGATCGTGATTTGCCGCCCGCCTGGCGGGTGGTCGGCACAAAACCGGCCATGATGTGGGTTGGATTTTTCGCGTCATTCTCCCCGAAATCGCGTGCAGCCGCCGCCACGGCCCTCGAACCGCGATTGTCCGCACCCTGATCGCCCCCACCCCACGTCATGGCCGCGGCTGGTCCCGGCCACCCACCACGCCGCCCCAAACCGGGGTCGTGATTTGTGTCCTGCCCGGTGGGTGGCCGGTACAAGACCGGCCATGACGTGGGTTGGATTTTTCGCGTCATTCTCCCCGAAATCGCGTGCAGCCGCCGCCACGGGCCTCGAACCGCGATTGTCCGCACCCTGATCGCCCCCACCCCACGTCATGGCCGCGGCCTGTCCCGGCCACCCACCACGCCGCCCCAAACCGGGGTCGTGATTTGTGTCCTGCCCGGTGGGTGGCCGGTACAAGACCGGCCATGACGAGTTTGGAATGGCGTTGGAGGTTCTGGGATCTGTTAAGGAAGCGGCGCGCGGGCAGATATGGGATATCGGTCAAGCGGTGCAACGCGGTCCAAAAGCCTCGCAATCCGGTTAGCGCATCCGGGCAAACCTGACCGGCTCTAGTCCGTGACCGTTTCGAATCCGGTGACTTTCCCCGCTTCGTCGAGATCGATCACCAGCCAGGCGGAGTCGACGCTGATATATCCGCCTTCGTCGCCAAGCCGGTAAACCAGGTCGCGGTCTTGAAAGTGGCCTGTGTCGGTCGGGTGGCCGATGAGGGCGATGACGTCCTGGCGGCTCATGCCTTTTGACAGATGATTGTCCATCAGATCGTTCGCCATCGACCGGCGCAGGTTTGGCCGTTGCCGGAGCGCCTCTTCATCGGCCCACATCGCCGGCTCGAACGGCATTGACGCCTGCTGTGGGTCCATGGTCCTGACCAGCGCAAACGCCGCAAGCGCGACGACGGCGAGCAAAACGACAAGGCGTGCGGTGCGTTTCATTGCGATGTGGCGTTCCGATTGGCGGCACATGAGACATAGGCATTTGCCGGCATGTGGAGCGGTAGATGGGGTACGACGCCCTAGATGGCAAGACCGGCCTCGGCCGCGTCGGCGAGGGCCCGCAGCGCTTCAGCATCGGGGGCGCCGACTACCACATAGGCATATCCGGCCTTGCGCCACGAGACGAGGGTGAGGTCGTCGTCGCGCGTCACTGTCTTGTCCTGATCGGCCTTGCCGGATTTCAGGAAACACAGACCCAGCGGGCCGCCGGTGCCGGATGTCGGGACATACATGAGCTGGGCGACCCGTTCACCGTTGATCACCAGCATGCGGGCGCCTCGGAATCGATAGCCTCGCTCCATCAGGTCCGGGATGGCAAACGGCCTGCCGAGCCGGTCCGACAGCCATGTTCGGATGTGTGCCGCTTCGCTGGCCTCCACTTCCACCAGATGGCGCTTTTCGGAACTGTAGATCCGATGGTAGGCGGCAATCTGCGGCAACCAGCCGGCCGTTGCGCTGTTTTCGAGCCTGGCCAGTTCGGTGCCCTGATGTTTGCCGAACAGCCAGCCTGCCGGCACGCCGCCTGCGACCGCCAGCGCCAGAACCGCGGCAATCGCCCGCCACGGCGGCGCGGCTTTCGGCGCGGGGGCGGGCCGGTCCGGCGCCACCGGAATCTCCTTCAACGTCTTGACCAGTGCCAGCGGCAGCGGTTGTTCAAGAACGCCGCCGAAACCGCCGGCAAGATCCGTGTTCAGAGTGCGCATCCGATCCGAAAGCGCCGCAAGCGCGGGATCGGCAGCCACGAAATCCGCCATAAGTGCGGACTGGCGCGCGTCCAGCTCCCCGTCCAGCCAGGGCGAGAGATAGAGCGGAGCGGTTTTTGCGTCGAGGGCCGGCAGGGCTTCGGCATGGGGCTCGGTCATGGCGTGGGTCCTTGCGCGGCCGCCGGCTTCCCGGCTGCGATCAGGGCCAGGTGCGCCCGTGACAGTCGGCTCATGACGGTGCCATGGGGAATTTTCAACATCTCCGCCGCCTCCGCGTAGGAATGACCTTCCACACAAACAAGCATCAGAATTTCCCGCTGTTCCGGTTTGAGGCGCGCCATCTGCCGGTCCAGGTCGGACAGGGCCAGCCGCCAGTGAACCTCGTTGCCGGCGGCACTATCGGCAAGCTCGTCCGGGTCGCTGGTTCCCGTGCCCTGGCGCACCTTGCCGGCGCGGATCTGGTTGAGCCAGATCGACCGCAGCACCGTGAAACACCAACTGTCGAACCGCGTGCCTTCGGCGAACTGATCCAGTCTGGTCAGAATTCTGACGCAGGTTTCCTGCACCAGATCGTCGGCCTCCGCCATGCCGCCGGACAGGGAATAACCGAACCGGCGCAGGCGCGGCAACAGACGAACGAGGTCCTGTCGAAGCTGGCCGTGACTCATTCAAAGTCCTCCGGCCGTTCCCGGCGACACGAAACCGGGCCAATCCGCGCAAGCCGGCACCATAACCTTACCATCAAGACGAGGACCCCATGCAGAATGTGAGACGTCCGGGGTCGGGAAGCGCGAATACACAAGTCCATCCATAAATAACACTTTCACGAGCTACCTATTCCCACAAATCCAAAAAAAGATTTTTCGCAATTTTTCGGAATAAGTGTCCTGTTTCAAATGTTATCCTGTCAAGTTTCGCGCAAAACAATTTTGTGAAGGCGAGAAACTGAATCCGCGACGCCACGAATTACGCGGCGGCAAAGGAAGAATGACGCTCCGGCAGCCCTGTTGCGGCCGGCAGGCGGGACGGCTTTTGAATGTGTGCATTGACCGGAAATTGATTTTGAAAAGGAAACGCTTGAAATGGAAAATATTGAGACATTGTCCGTTTGTCCGGATTTCCAGGATGTCGATGCGAAGGCCGTTACGGGGCCCTTTCGCGATCCCGCGATGGCGAGCCGGTCTGACCTTTGTCGGTTCACCCGTCAAATGGCCGGTTTGAGCGATGGTGCGGATTGCATGCACGACGCTCCGGCAACGAAGGCACGGCAGGATCTGATCAGCCGCGCCCCGGACGAAAACCTGCGTCTGGTTATCGGACGTGCCGGCGGGATCGGGCGGCATTTCCTGGTCAAATATCAGCGCCCGTGGGGCAAGACCACAGTGTCGAAACAGGTCCGGATGTTTGCGCAGGCCGTCGCCTTTGCGAACGGGCTCCTGCCGCAACCGGCCGTGTCGGCGGCATCCGAGGTCGAGATCGCCATGGAACGGCGCAACGGCAATGCGGACCTTGCGCCGGGTTCTGTCTGGGAAATCGAGCAGGGCACTGTCCGATGCGCGGTCGTCAGGCGCGGATTTGTAAGCTACGGCGTCCGGGTTTTTGTCGATGGCCGCAAAGTCACCGAAACCTTCCCCTTCAATCTTCCCGGAGCGATCGGTCAGGCAAGGCAGTTGGCAGCCTCCCTCCAGGGCTGGACCCGGATGACCTGACGCCTGCCGCGTTCACCCCCTTTGACGTGAACGATAGCGGTTCGCGTCGGACCGATAGGGCTTCTCGACACGGTCAAATGTCCGGGAGCTCTCACCGTGGCCGCGCTCCCAAAAATTGAGGATCGGGATCTAACGCGGCCGATACCCCCGCCGGAGTGAGGACGTCGGACAGACCGGCGCCGCTCCCGTTCCCCTCCCAACCCAAAGCAAAGGAAACACAATGACAAATCTCAACCAATCCATGGAAAGCAACGAAAGCGCCGCCGGCGTCAATGGGGTCGCCGGTGACGGTCTCGATTTTCGCATGTCTGCCCACACGTCCGGGCCGACCAGCATCGTCGCCGGGCAAAACGGCAATTACAAAGCCGAATTCCGGATTTCGGTCAAAAACACCGCGCCGTCGCCGCGCAAGGCCCGCATTGTCTATTCCGGCCGTTTCAGCGGCGAAGCGCCGGTTTTCAGCCGAACCAAGAGATATGACGTCAACCCGGGACAGACCCTGACGATCCGTGAGGCCTTTCCCGTCAGCAAAGCCTACGCGAACCCCGGCACCTTCGTATTCTCGTGCAAGGCGTCAGCCACGACCACCGATGTCGCCGAGGATTCCCAGACGATAATTGTGCGTCCCAAATCCTGACGCGGCC
>JGI12316J15310_10000105_pt51 | contig 14108 bp, 10 predicted proteins | sample MarCyaLeptolynsp_FD_15310 | JGI IMG/M metagenome (IMG submission 15310)
GAGCGCGAGCCCCCGGTTGGCAAACTCGACCGCCTCCGCCCCGCGACCAAGATCCGCCAACGTTGACCCATGCCAGTCGTAGGCCACGATCAGCAGCGGATCGAGCGACAGCTTGCTCGCTTCGCGCTCGGCGAGCTCGAGGTGTCGCAGCGCGCCGCCGAGGTCGCCCGTTTCACGCGCGACCACTGCCGCGTAGTAGTGCCCACGTGCGCCGGCCTCCGGCTGAGACCGACCCAGCTCGAGCAGGCGATCGATGTCGGGAGCCGCGGCCGCAGGATCCTTCCGTACCCGGGCGCGGTAGAAGGCGCTCGCCGCCAGTGCGTGCATCTCGGCCCGCGGTGCTCCAAGCTCCCGCGCAAGTGCGATCTGCTCGCGCGCCCGCGACTGGGAACGCTCGGGTTTTCGGCGGTTGTCGAGTCGTCGCGCCGCGTCCAGAAGCTCGAGGCGCGTGGACCCCTGGGCAGTGCGCAGCGATTCCTCGAGCCGCTCGGATGCCCCCGCCGCGTCTTTGGCGGCCCGTCGCTCCTCATACTCTGCGAGCTCGGGGGAGACCGGCTGACGATTCAGGACCAGCCGCATCGAAGCGCCGGGGGCATGCAACGAAACCAGCTCGGCCTTCGCCGGAACCTCGACCGCGATTCGGATCCCGCCCGCAACAGCAACCCACTCCGACTGCACTTCGCTCCCGTCGATGCGCACCGAAGGAATCGACTCCGCATCGGTGTCCAACCACAGCGTGAGCGTCGCGTCCTCGTCCCGCAGCACGCATGCCGCGTCTCGCCACTCGAAACATCCGCCGACGACGACCTCGAGCTCGGCGTCCGGGCTGGGCCACAGCCACGTCGTCAGCACCACGAGCAACAGCAGCGGTGCAACGACGATCCACGGTTTGAACCACCGCCTCACGGGGCGGTGATCGTCACCTCCAGCGGGACACTCTGCCAACCCGCTTCGCGCCGGCCCTCGTTTGCCGCGTCCGACGAGCTGGGAAGCGAGTCTGCCGGGCCGATGAGCACCTCGACCGCCCACGTGCCGGGGCTCAGCGCAATGAACCGATCGAGAGGACCGGCGATGCGCACCGCGCCCGCCGCCGAGATCTCGATCCCTTGGGGCCGCGACAGCTTCGACTCGCCGGTCGCGTTGGTGGCGAGCAGCGCCACGGCAACGGCTTCGGGAACGGTGCCCGCGGGCGAGAAGCGCCAGTCGATGGGCCCTCCGGCGGGGGTGCTGACCTTGCGCCGCACCACGCCGCCGCCGTCGTCAGAACGCATCGCGGCCGCTCCGCTCTGGAGACTGACGACGGAGTACTCGGGCATCGTGCCGCCGCCCCGCGACGACATGCCGAACCACAGCACCAGCGCGGCCGCCATCGCAACAACGACCGCGACCGCCCCTTTCCAGTTCGCGGCAGCCTCGTCCGACGGCGTCGGTGCTTTCGACGCCTCCTCCGGAGCGCTGTCGCCGCTCTCCGACGCCTCCAGCCGCTGCATCGCCCCGTCGATCAAGTCGTCGGCTTCTTCGCCCTCGATGGGCTCGAGCAGGGCGGCGAGCTCGGCTGGCAGGTCTTCGGACACGGCCTCTCCGTCGCGCTCGGACGGCTCCGATGCGCGTTGACGCTCGCCCAGGGCGCGGAGGAGATCCTCATCCATGGGTCACGCTCTCCTTTGGCGCCGGCTGATCGTCCGATGACAAATCGCCGGCAGGTTTTGCCAAGTGGGCCGCGATCGTCCGTGCAAGCTTGCGTGTGCGGTACGACCATGCGTTGACAGCGCCCCGCGTCATCGCCATCTGTTCCGCCACATCGTCGGGCTCGATGCCCTGGACGAACAACAGGTCGAACAATTCGTGATCACGCGTGCTCATCCGAGAGTGCATCGCCGCGAGCAGCTGGTCGAGGTGGTGACGGTTCTCCAGGCGCGCGCTCAGGGCTTGCGCGTCGGCATCGTCCAGGTCGGCGGGGTCGGTCGGTGCATCCGCCCAGGGATTGCCCTGTCGCTGGCTCAGCGTCCGCGCCACGCGTCGACGTGCAACGAGGCGGACGAAGCTCTCGAGGCTTCGGCCCCGATCCGGGTCCCAGCGGCGCAACTCCTTGGCATCGCGCTCGAACAGGGAGACGAGGACGTCCTGCACGAGGTCGAGCACGTCCTGGCGGGGGTCGCGGCGGTCCACGGCGGCAAAGCGAACGAGGCAAAAGGAGACCTCGCGCTGGATCGCGCCCAACAGCCGGCGAGACAGATTCCGCCGCGCCGTGCCGTCACCCGCCAGCGCCCGCTTGACGAGGGCCGCATCGAGATCGCTGCCCACGCGCGAAGCCTACAGCACCTGACCGCGTGCCTGACACCGCGGCACAATCCGGGGTCATCCACGGCGTTTGCGGCTCATTGCGGGGGCGCGGCGTCGCTGGCCTGGTGCTCGCGCAGGGCGGCACGGACGAGCAGGAGCTCCCCGATGCTGTCCATCGTCAGCATCCCAACGATGCGGCCGTCGTACATCACCACCGGTAGCGAGTTGCAGTCGCGCTCCTGCATGCGCCGATGGGCCGTCGCCAACATCTCCGAGGGGTGCGCCGTCGTGAAGTCCGTGCGCATGACGTCGGCGATCGGCACCGCGGCACCGTGCTCGGACAGCGCGCGCAGGATGTCTTGTCGGGTCAGCACGCCGACGACCTTGTCGCGCCGCACGACCGGCAGGTCCTGCTGAAAGCCTCCGAGGATGTGCTCCACCGCGACGTCCAGTGGAGCCTCGGGGGGCACGGCGCGCACGCTCTTGACCATGGCGAACTGAACGGGAATGCCCTCCATCGCCAATGACAGCATGTTGGTCTTGCCTTCCTCGGACGCGCCGAGCCACACGAACAGCGCGACGAACAGCAGCAGCGGGTTCCAGAACAGACCGACGACCCCCGCAACGAGGGCGAGCCCCTGCCCGAGCGTGGCTGCGATCTGAGTCGCCCGCGGGTGGCCCATCTTCATCGCCAACAAGGCGCGGAGCACCCGACCGCCGTCCATCGGGAACGCGGGGATCAGGTTGAACACGGCGAGCGTGACGTTGATCCACGCGAGCTGGGCGAGCAGCGTCCCTCCTGGCATGTTGGGGTGGGCCGGCAGGTCGAGCCGGCCCACGGCATAGATCGTGGTGAACAGCGCCGCGGCGATCACAGCGTTGACCGCCGGCCCCGCGATCGACACCGCGAGCTCACCCTTGGGATCTTCGGGCATGCGCTCGAGCTGCGCGACGCCACCGATCGGAAGCAGCGTGATGTCCTTGGTGGGAATGCCGTAGCGCCGCGCCACGAGCGCGTGCCCGTACTCATGCAGCAGCACCGACACGAATACGAGCAGCACCGACAGCAGCGCCCCGGTCGCCGCGGAGATCGAGCTCGTGGCCCGGTACTGCGTCCAGGCGATCCACGCGAGCAGCACGAGGAACGTGACGTGAATCCGGACGTCGATGCCCCACAGGCGGCCCAGTCGGATCGACCAGCGCATTGCCCGGGGAGCATACCTCCGCTGGACGCCGGCGCTACGGCGCCCGCTCGATCCGGCCTACCCCTCGGGGGTCGGGTCGCAGACGCCACCGTTCGCGATCTGAGCCTGCGTCCGGAAGGTGTTGAGCCCCTGCCAGTGCGGCGGCTCGGGACTGGGCAGCGTGCCGTCCTCGCGAATGTTGGTCACGTGGTACGTATGCTGGTTCCAGATCCGCCGCGCGGGGATCCAGCGATCCTGGACGTCGCGCACGACCTGAACCGGCGGACTGGGGTTGCCCCAGTAGCCGTAGTTGGACGTGATTACGATCTCGGCCGACCCATCGTTGTCGACGTCCGCCACCACCGGGTACTCGATCGAGGTCCAGCTCGCCCGCGGGCTCGTCATCAGCGTCGCCCCGCCGGGGCCATAGACGTGGACCTGGGTCTCGTCGGCGTAGATCGCCTCGGCCGATCCATCACCGAGAAAGTCGAACGCGGTCGCACCGGACATGCCGCTCGTGTCGTCGTTGGCCGCCGTCCACATCACGGTGAGGTCGGTCCGCACCGCGGAGAAGCCCTCGTCGCTGGCAATCAGAAGCTCGACGACGTCGTCGCCGTCGATGTCGTGGATCGCCGGAGGACGACGCTGGCCGACCGTGGGTAACACGCCGCTGTGGGTCATCGAACCGTCGTGCTCGATGATTGCGATGCCCTGCGGCCACATCACCGTGAGCACCTCCGGCTGTCCATCGGCGTCGAGGTCCGCCACCGCCGACAGCCCCGCCTCGCCCGGAAGCGCGTCGAAGTAGACGCTGCCGTCGTGGTGATACGCCCGGGGCCCCGAGATGACCTCGAGGTCGCCATCACCGTCGAGGTCGGCCGCCGAGGCGACGCCGCCGCCGTGGTCCGTCGCCGACCAGACGAGGTTGCCGAGATGATCGAAGACCTTGCCGTCGACCATGATCTCGCCATCGCCGTCCCCCTCGAGGTCGGCGATCGCGATCGCCCCGAGCGTCAGCGAATGACCAGCCATGTTCCACGGACCCGCCATTGCCGTGCTCCCGTCGGCATGAAAGGCAACGATCCGGGCGGGCGGGTTGTCGATGAAGGGAACGGTGTCGTCGACCTCGACTGCCACGATTTCCACCACGCCATCGCCGTCGATGTCCGCGAGCGCAGGCGTCTCGATCGAGATGACCGGCGTATCGAAGATGTGGTGCAGCGACCCGGTCTCGCCGTCGAGGATCGCGACCCGCCCGATGCTCTCGCCGCCAGACTCGGCAGTCTCCTTGTAGACGTTGACGACGATGTCCGGGATGTCGCAGAGGTCGACGACGCCGTCGCCGTTGTCGTCGGTGAGATTGGCCACGAGCGGCGTGGTCACCGACTGATCGAAGCCGTCGACGCCCTCCCATGCCCACTGAACCTCGGGCTCGAAGCTGTCGGGCGGGGCGGTGTCCGAGCACGGTGCAACGCCGCTGGCATCGTCGACGACGTGGCAGATCTGCGGCGCGTCGTCATCGTCGTCGCCACCGCCGGGCTCACCGAGGTCGAGCTTGGGGCCCATCCCGTCGTCGCCGTCCTGGGCGCCGCCGTCCTCGCTGTCGTCATCATCGTCGTCGTCGCCGTCGCCGCCGGTGTCACCGCCCGCCGACGAAAGGCCCGCTGAACCGAACGGGTCGCTGTCGCGCGCATCACCGCCGCACGCGACCACGAACGCCAATAGACCTGCCCCGCGGCACTTTCCCCCCAACACATTGTTCGCGTGGGCTGTGAACCACCGAAGGTTCCCGCGCACGCACGCCGTCGTCCGCACGGCAGATGCGTATCGACTGCGAATGTTGTCCCTGAAAGGACGCCAACATCCGCATCATGCGCTGGAGGCGTCAGTCGCCAATCTCGGACGACACCGGAGGCGGGCGGTCACCCGCCGGGTCGCGCTGACGGGGCTCGCCATGGATCGAAACGTGAAAGACGAACGTCGTCGCGTCCGTACCCGGACGATCCACTTGCACCCGGCCCGGCACCCCGGCGAGGTCGCACGACGCCGCAAGCATGCCCGCGGTGGCGAGCTTGGCCCCCTCCGAGGCGGCGACAATCAGCGGCATCTCAGCGAGCGCGACCTCGGTGACGTTGAGCTCCGGATGCCGCCGCACGCGAAAGTGGCCACAACCACGCACCATCAGCCGCCATCCCCGCGGGAGCACCTTGAGGATCGCGGCGCGCCCAAACACCCGAACGCCCGCAACGGCGGTGGTTCGAAGCATGCTGCCCTTCATCATGCCGAGGCTCGCGGCCCGGGTCAGGGAGACGAACTCGATCGGCCCAACCTCGGAGCGCATCGACTCGAGCATCTCGAGGTGTGCGCCGATGTCCAGCCACGAAAGACCTTCGAGCGTCCGGATGGCGTGCTGCGTCGGCGGGGGGACGCGCGACAGCACCGAGGCCACCTGGGCCGGGTCGGCGTGCGCCTCGAAGTAGCGCAGCAGTCCCCGCGTCCAGCCCGCCCGAATCGATGGACGCTCTCCATCCGGCCCGAACACGGCACGATTATACGGCTAGCCAGCGTCGTCGTGGTGCGCGAGCTCGTCTCGGTGCGCCTCGATCACCTGAACGAGGCGGATTGACTCGCGGATCAGCGTCACGGCGGCGTAGGCGAGACACGAGACGCCGGCCGCGGTGAGCACGAGCACCGGCGTGGCGGACTCCGCCATCCAGATCTGCCCGAGCCCGCCGACCAGGCCAGCCACCGCGAGCAGGGCCACAGCACTATAGAGGGCGACCAGCGCGTTGCGCAGCATCGTTGCCCGCACGAGCAGCGACTCCGCATGACCTGCTCCGTGGGAGCCACTTGCGGCGTGCCGGTGCATTTCTTCGTGCACTTGGCCGAAGCGAATCGCGGTGGACATCACCAGCAATCCGACGCCGGGCATCAGCACCAGCGGGGTGATCCAAAGGCTCGCGCTCTCCATCGCGCCCCTCTCATCCGAGCTTGGTGATGACCACGGTCGGGTCCTCGACCAGGGTGCGGTGCACGGGGCACTTGTCGGCGATCTCGAGCAGCCGCCCGCGCATCTCCTCGGTCAACGCGTCCCCGCGCAGCTCGAGCCTGCGCTCGATGCGATCGACCTTGCCGGTCTTGCCCGACGTGTCCCCGCAGTCCTCGCAGTCCTTGGCATGAACCTTGGCGTGGGACAGCCGCACCACCGCCTGCTCGAGCGGCCACTGCTTGCGGTCGGCGTACATGCGCAGGGTCATCACCGTGCATGCCCCCAGCGACGAAAGCAGCAGGTCGTAGGGCGACGGACCGGTGTCGGCGCCCCCGAAGCTCTTGGGCTCATCGGCGATGAGCACGTGGTCGCCGGCGACGAGCTCGGTGCGAAAGCCCCGTACAGGACCAAAGCCCACGACGCCGCCGTCGTGCTCGGTCGCGGGAGCCTCGGGCAGGTAGCGCTCGGCCCAGCTCGCGATCACCCCCGCCGCGTAGCGTGCGTCGGCGACCCGGGTCAGCAGATGGTCCGCGTCGTCGAGCGTCACGAAACTCTTGGGATGCTTTGCCGCGGTGAAGATCGCGGTGGCATTGTCGATGCCCACGATCTCGTCGCGCGGCGCGTGCATCACCAGCAGCGCAGCGCCGAGCGATCCGATCGAGTGCCGCATCGGTTGCTCGGAGACGTCGTCGAGGAACTCCTTTTTCATCGTAAAGGTCCGTCCGGCGAGCCGCACCTCGGCCTGCCCAGTAGCCTCGATCTCCTCGACACTCGACTGCAGCAGACCTTTGACGTGCTCGGGATGTCCCGGCGCGCCGAGCGTCGCAATCGCGGTGACCGAGTCGAGCTGCCGACCTGCACACAGTACTGCCGCCCCGCCGAGCGAGTGCCCGACGAGCAGCCGCGGCGCGCCGTGGTGATCCGCCAGCCAACGCGCTGCCGCCACCAGGTCGTCCACGTTCGAGGAAAAGTGCGTGTCCGCAAACTCGCCCTCGCTGTCGCCCAACCCGGTGAAGTCGAAGCGCAGCACGGCCCAGCCGTGTTCCACGAGGGCGCGGGACACCGTGACCGACGCTGCGACGTTCTTGCTGCACGTAAAGCAGTGGGCGAAGACCGCATAGCCACGCGGGGCGTCCCGCAGCGGTCGGTCGAGTCGAGCGGCGAGTGACTCACCGCGTCCGTTGTCGATGGTGATTCGGTCGGTACGCATGGTCGATCAGAACCCCGGGCTCCAAACGAAGCGCGGAAGATTGCTGATCACCTTGGACGCGAGCATTCCCGACTGCACGGCCGCCTCGACGCATCCCGAGTTCATCGACGTGCGCGTCCAGTCCCCGCACAGGAACAGGTGCTTGTACCCCGCCTCGCCCTGTCCCAGCCGATGCCGGATCGCTCCGGCCTGCGACAGCACATAGAGGTTGGACGGCTGGAATGCGGGGTGGAAGTACTGCGCATCGAGTCGCGCCTGGCCTTCGGTGCCCTCAGGTGCGTTGAGGGCGGCAAGAAAGTCCTCCCACGACTCAACCTTGTCGTAGAGCCCCTGATAGAACTCCTGCACCCAGAGCTTCATGTCCTCGGTGACCTTCTCCGTCTGCCACTTTGGGTAGTCCCGATCCGACGGCGGGTGCTCGTCGAAGGGATGGCCCGGCAGCATGGCTCCCGTGTGGTACGCGAGAAAGCGCGGCGTGTTACCGGGCGGAAAGCCCTCCCACTCGATGAGGTGGGTGAGATCGCCGAAGCTGGGCCAGGGCTGCTCGTAGCCGGTCAGCAGCTGGCGATGCGGCCCCGAGTAGAGCTCCTCACGCGATCGGTCGAACCACAGCTGGAACGAGGCCGTCGGCGTGACCTCGACCTCGGTCATCAGCGTCGTCCACTCCTTGGACGCGGTGGGCTCGCGCGGGTCGTAGAGCGGCTTGGCCAGCTCGCGCAGCGCCCCGAGCGAGATGCCGAGCACGCACAGGTCGAAGTCTTTGCCCTGCTCGAGGGTGACCTCGCCGACCCCTTGCCAGCCGCTCCACGCGTTCTCGAGGTCGATGCCCTCGTCGCGCAGCGCCTTGGCGTCTTGGTCCTCGAGCTGGAACCACTGCGGCTCGAGCGGCCACGCTTGCTGCCCCGCGGGGTCGACTCGACGCCGGGTCGGGGCAAACGGCTCGTAGTTCTCCGAGCCCGCCTTGACCCGCGCCTGCTGGCGCATCCGCACGCCGGTCAGACGTCGCGTGGCATCCGTCGTGCCCTCGACCTGCAGCTCCGCGACCTCGTGGAAGAAGTGGACCTTCACCCCGAGGCGCTTGAGCGCGTTGTACAGGGGCGTAAAGACGGTTTGCGGGCAGCTCCAGCGGAAGTCGTACGCCGGGTAACCCTTGAAGCCGAAGCCGAGCAGCAAAAACCAGCGCAGCGCCACGCCGCATGCGAGGTTGTCCGGCTTGGAAGGGTTGCTCCCTCGGCCCATCGCCGTCCGCTCGTTGGCGAACAGCGTGTTGTAGACCATCGTGACCGCGGCGATCTCCGAGTTGCGCTCGTCGAGTCCGTTCTCGAGCAGCCACTCCCGAAAGTCCCGGTCGTCGAGGTCGTCGAGGTGCACGGTTGCCGACTCGATGATCCCGATTGCGACCGTCAGGATGAGGTCGAGGTTGGACCACGTGAACCAGATCTGGCGGTCGTCGTCGATCTGATCGGCGTAGCTCTTCTTGACGAGCTTGCGAACACCGCGAAAGACGTTGGCCAGCGCCCTCACCACGGGGGAGCGCTCGGTGATCATGTTGCCGATGCGCTCGGCCAGCAGCTGCTGCTGGTAGTCCGTGAACTCGTCGAGCAGCTCGGCGAGGGTGCCGGCTTCGGAGTCGACGCCGAGCAGCTCGCGGAACCAGGAGGCGACTTCACGCCACCACGTGTTTTCCCGAGTCTGGCGTGAGGAGGTCTCCTCGGCATCCGAGGTCAGAGCGCGCATCTTGTCGGTCTCGACGCGGACGCGCTCGATCATCGCGAGCAGCACCTGGCCGACTCCGGGGAGCTCGTCGGCTTCGCTGTTGGGGATCAGCCCGGGGATGCGTCCGTCGAAGCGCTGGCCGGTCTCGAAGTAGTGCCAGGCGTCGGCGTGGCGGTCCATCAGGCCCACGCCGAGCTTGCCGTCGAACGCGGCTGCGATCGGACCCTCGCCCTTGGTGTGGTCGAACGGCTCCTCGCCGACGGCCAGCGGCAAGTCGACGGTGGAGTAGACCTCGCGAACGGTGCGGAACACGTTCTCGTAAAAGCCGACGAACGCGTGCAGGCCGTGCTCCTCGATCCGCTCGCTGTGGGGGTCGGCGCTGCGCCCCGCCGCACACTTGCCTCCGAGCCGCCAGCCGAGCGTGTACAGCTCCACCTCGTAGCGCTCCTTTTGCTGCGCCAGATAGAAGGCAGCCGTGCACGCTGCCGCCCCGCCGCCGAGCACGACGACCTTCTGCCGCCGCGGAGGCTTGCGCTCCGGAAACTCGATGTCGGACGGCGAGTCGGGCAACGAGACCGTCTGCCGCGCCTTCATGCGAAACGACCCGAGCTCGGCCTCGGCCAGGCTCGGCGACGCGTACGGATCGGTCCGCAGCCCGCGGGGCGTGAGCTCGGCGTCGATCGTGACCGTGGAGCGCAGCGGCTGGATGCGCGCGTCCGGATCGTCGAAGTGATACTGGATGTTCGTCCCGAGGAAGAATCCCTCGGAGTCACGGTCCGACCAGGCGTCCTCGTTGTAGATGCGAGCGCCCTGCGAAATCGTGGGCAGGTCCAGCATCCGGCGCACCAGCTCGAAGTTGGGGAGCGCCGACGGCTCGACCCACTCGCCCGCCGCCTCGAACTCCAGCGTGGCCACCTCGGCCCGGTCGAGCTCGGTCACCGCGTAGCTCGAGTCGGTCTGCTCGATCGTCGCGTCGATCTTCTCGAACCCGTACAGCCGATTGCCGAGAATGCGCGGCCGCGTCTCGTCGAGGTACAGCCGCGGCATGTACAGAAACGGCCCGCGATGCGGCACGTGCAGATCGGTTCGCTGCACGAACGGGATCGCGACCATCATCTCCCGATAGACCATGTCGCCGAACCACGCGCCGAAGCTGTTGTTCGAGAACAGAAAGAGCACCGGATGCCGGTGATGGTGAACGATCGGCTGCGGTGCGAGCTCGAGACCGCGGGGCAGCAGACTCGCCACGGTGTCGCGCTCGAACGTGCGGACGACGACCCGTGAGTCGATCGTGCCCTCGGCTTGGTAGTCCGGGCGAGTCTGTTCGCGGACGGCTTGCTCGTCGAAGCCGACCGCGGCCGCCACCTTGACGAACAGCTCTCGCAGCCGGTCTGCTCGGCCTTGTGCGCCCACGTCGGGCCCGCAGGCCTCCCGGGCACAGACCTCGATTTCGGGGGCGACCTCGTCGATCCGCAAGTTGCCTGAAGTCATGGCTAGGCCGTTGCAGGCGGCCATAACACGAGCGGCGTACATGTGCCCGAGAGCAAGCCCGTCCGCGTGGACAGAGGGCGTTTTCGCACCGTCTGGTCCAGCGGAACGCCCGCAAACGAGAGGCTGCGCACGCTCGGAGGCCGGTTCGGCACAAGGTGCAATCCGATCTCGGCCCTCTAGGCTCTACCTCGGTAGTGACCCCGCCCAGCCCACGCGACAGCGACATCGTCAAGGGCGGCGGCGCCTTCATCCTGATCATCCTCGCGATGATCTCGCTCGTCAGCGTGCTCATGGCAGTCGGCGATGTGATTCGCTGGGCACGCGTCGGTGACTGGGAGCCGGTGCCCGCGACCGTCACTCGGGCATACATCAAAGAGGACACCGGCACGCGTGACGCCCTACGGTGGCGCCCGATCGTCGAGTTCAGCTACGAGGTCGAAGGTCAGCGCTACGAGGAGAGCAACCGCAGGTTCATCGACGAGATGACGCGCTCCGAGGCTGAGGCATACATCGAGCCGCGCAAGCCCGGCGCGACCATCGAAGCCTGGTTCGACCCCGACGATCACGACGACGCAACGCTCGACGCAGACGCTCCGCCGCTGCGCCCCGAGACGCTCGGGTTTCTCATTCCCAGTCTGGGGCTGTGGATCTATCTCGGCGGCTGGCTCATCCCGGCGATGCTGAAGAACCGTCGCGCGAGACGGGCCTTAGCATGCTCTCGAGCTCGGCCCGGGTGCCGTAGGATGCATCGTCGGCCTCGGGCCAGATCGCCAGCGCGCGCTCGACCGCCCGGCGGGTCTGCTCGCGGTCGCCGGTGGCGTGGCGAGCCTTGGCCTGCAGAAACAGCAGCCCCGGCAGCGACGGGTACGGGTGCTTCTCTTCCCGCGCCAGGGTCTCGGCCTCCGCCAGCGCCTGCATGGCCCCTTCGGGATCCCCGAGCTCGATACGCACGCGGCCCAGCTGCGACCACGCACGAGCGACGAACATCGAGCGCGGCGCGACTCCCTTGCCGACGTCGATGACCTCCGCATACGCCTTCGCGGCGTCCTCGTGACGGCCCGCGCCAAACAGCCGCAGACCGTACTGCAGCGCGATCCGTCCCGTGATCACCTGACCGGGTCGCTCCGCCTTGGCAAGGTCGAGCGTTTGCTCGAGCAGCTCGAGCGCTTCGTCGTGGCGCCCGACCGACGCAAGTGCTTCGGCGAGCCCGCTCCAGGAGGCAAGCCGGATTGAGATGTCGGGCACCGGCTCGTCGCGCGTGAGCTCGACGCCGCGCTGCAGATGCTCGATCGCCAGCTCAACCTCGCCTGCGCCCAGCAGGTACTGGCCGTACTTGGTGTGCGCCATCCCGGCGTGCATGGTGTGGTGCCAACCGAGCGCTTCGAGATCGGCGAGGTTGCGCTCGAGCAGGGCGCGGAGCTCTTCGCCCGCCGCTTCGTCGCCGTGGAGGAAGGCCCGGAGTAGCGCCCCCGCGACGTTGTCGATGCTCGAGAAGGTCCGGGGGGCCCGCACGCCCACTCGGTTCGCAAACACCTTCAACGCCCGCCGAGCGGCAGCAAGCGCCTCGTCCCTTCGCCCCTTCGCATCGTAGACGCGCATGCGCGTGTTCTCGAACAAGCCCGTGAACGGGTGCTCCGCCCCGAGCACCGCCTCCACGATTTCGAGCCCGCGTACAGCGTCGGCCAACGCAGCGTCGTAGTCACCGCTGTCGAAGCGTGCCGCGCTCAAGTGCACCAACGCGTCCAGCTCCTCCAGCGCACGATCGCCGTGGGCCTGACGAAGGGCGGCGAGCGTCCGCTCGTAGTAGTCGATCGCCGCATCGTGGTCGCCACTGCGCCAGTGGAGGAACGCTCGCGCTTCGAGCACGGCAGGGTGCGACGAGGCTCGTTCCGACGCCCCCTCGGTCGCCGCCTCTGCCATTCGAACCATCGCTTCGGCCTGGTCGAAGTGCAGCCGATGCGCGTGAACTCGAGCCAGCAACGCTGCCGTCGGGGGCACGAGAGATGGATCGCCCATCGCCAGCGACGCCTCGATCGCCATCTGGGCCGCTCGCTGCGCCTTGCTGCTGTCGTTGCGGGCCATGGCCACGTCGGCAGCAAGCAGGGCCACCCGACGCCGAAGGTCGGGCGGGAGCTCGGCCACGACCTCGACCAGCGCGGCGACTTCGTCGGAGACCCCCGCGAAGTCCCCCGTGGCCACACGCGCCGAGAGCTCGGCGAGCTGCGCGTCTCGGGCCGCAACCTCGGCGGCAATCCGAGGATCCTGAGGCTGGCTCTTCCATGCCGCGAGCACCTCGGGCCGATCGCACTCGTTGGGGTTCGCGAGACGCCCCACGCCGAGTGGCGCCTGCTCGATCGCCCGACCGTCACTGCCGATCACCGCCGCGACGAACGCCCAAAGCTCCGTGCGATTGCGGTCGAGACAGCGGCGCTTGCGAACGAGGAGCCCTTCGTTCGCCTCCGAAGCCGCGCAGGTCGTCTGGCGCTGAGCAACCCAGGCGTCGGCGTGTGCATCGAGCCGGCGTACGAGCTCGACGCCCGACGTCACTGCGTAAGCCGCGTCCGAGTCGGTGAACAGGCGCATCATCTGCTCCCGCCTCACGTCGTCCCAGACGCCATCGAGCTCCGCCTCGGCGTCGCAGGAAGGTGCGCCCCCCGACTGCGCAGCCGCGGTCACTCCGAGGAATGCGGCGGCGGTCAGCCCGACAAACCACAGACGGCCGCGACCGGCGAGCGCACGCGTCAGAGCCCGCAGCAGCTCGTCCATGTGTGTGAAGCGCTCGTGGGGCTCGAACGAAAGCCCGCGGAGCAGGGGGGCTCGTAGCGCCCGCGGCACCTTTCGCAGCTCCTCCCGCCGCGCGGGTGATCGAACCAACGCCGGCGAGTCCGTGACCGGGTCGACGAACGGCCGCCGCCCGACGAGCGCCTCCCACAGGCTCACGCAAAAGGCGTATTGGTCGGCGCGCGCGTCGATGCGTTCGGCCGCCCGCTGCTCCGGAGCCATGTACGCGAACGTCCCGGCCATCGCGCTCTGGGCTGTGTCCGAGATCGTTCCCGAGCCGCGGATCGGCTCGGTCGCGTCGTTCCCCGAGGATGACACCTCCGCAACGGTTGCTCGGGCAATGCCGAAGTCCGCCACCTTGGGGCGCCCCTCCCCGTCGATGAGCACGTTGTCGGGCTTGAAGTCGCGGTGAACCAAGCCTTCGCGGTGCGCCGCCGCCAGCCCTCGTCCCGCC
>JGI12316J15310_10000195_pt48 | contig 14104 bp, 15 predicted proteins | sample MarCyaLeptolynsp_FD_15310 | JGI IMG/M metagenome (IMG submission 15310)
CTGAGCCGCTGAACGGTCAGACCGGGACAGCGGTCGGAGTCCCGGCTGACACCCCTTGCGAACTGCGCACCCCTTGGAGTCAGGGGTGCGCTTTTTTTTTGGGCGCTTAATCGTTCTTAAGGTTCCGGGGCCTTCGCGGCTCCGGCATGGACTCGAGTCCAGGTCCAGCAGGAGGCCTAATGGCCCTGCGTGAAGTCGTAGAACTCGGGATCTTCCACCGGCGGCAGGACGTCGCGACGCAGCAGAAGTGTCCGAACCGCCCAGACGTCGGAGAAAACCCGATATCGGAGCGCGGTTTGGTCGAGGTAGTCCACTCCCGCAGATCCGCCCGTCCCGGTTCTGCGTCCGATGACGCGCTCCACCATGCGGGCGTGGCGTTGGCGGAAAATCAGAAACGCCTGCTCGAGGGTGATGATCCCGTCCACCAGCTCGCGTGGCCACGCCAGCAGCGGTAGCTCACGGTAGCTTTCAATGTAAACGAGCGCAGCGCGGATCCGAGAGGCATCGCGTCGCTGGTCTTCGGGCTCATCCTTGGCGGTCAGGAACGCCTCGGCCTTGGTGATCTCGTCGGCATAGCGCTTCTCGAGCCGCGTGACGTCCTCGCCCGACAGCGCATGCTCGCGCGCGAGCTCGAGTTGGTGATCGCTCTGCTTGCGGTGGGCCTGCACGAACTCGGCAATGAACGCGGCAACCTTCGCCTCGTCGTCGTCCTGCTCCGGCGTCGATCCCTGGATCGGCGTACGGAACAACCACTGGCGCACCGCGTCACGCACCGTCGGCGTGTCCTCCAGTCGCGCCTGCACCCGCTGCAGCGCCGGGCTCGGGGTGCCGTCGGCGTTCTTGAGCGCGTCGAGGTACGAGTTTTCATGGCCGAGGTGCACGCGCTTGGCCGCGTCGAGCCCCATCAAGATCTCCATCTCGCGCAGCTGCGCGGACTGAAAGCCGCTGGCGGGGAACAGCTTGTCGCGAAATCCCAGGTAGTCCCGGGTCGTCATCGTCTCCATCAGCTCGAAGTGCTGCGCGACGTTGCGGAGCAGCACGCTCGTGCGTCGGATCGATCGCACCGCCGACGCGAGCGACTGCTCGGGCACCGGCACGCGAGCGAAGCAGTCGCGCAGCGCCGCGAGCTCGCGCAGGATCAGCTTGAACCACAGCTCGTCGATCTGGTGCACGGTGATGAAGAGCACCTCGTCGTTGGTCAACGCAGTGTCCGAGCCCTCGCGTCCGCCCTGCAGACTGAGTAGCTCCTCGACCTTGATGTAGTTCCAGTAGGTCGCCGGCTCCCGTGCCATCACCCGGGACGCTGCCACCGAGGAACGCGTCCCCGCAAGGGCAGCGGCGCAGCCGGGCCCGCGCACCGGTCCGCGCTCGTGCCTGCTCTCACGGCGCGGAGAGCCAATGCGGCTCGACCTGGCCCGAGGCGCCGGCTCCCTCGAGCTCGACGGTGCTCAACGCATGAATGTGCGGGCGCACGGCGGCAACGAGCTCTGCCGCCGCTCTACGGGCCCGTGGCGTGGTCACGATGACCACCGGGCCGCCCTCGGGACCGCCGCGAATCTGCTCGAGCCACTCCGCCCGTTCCTCGCCATCCATCGTGAGCACGATCCCTTCGTCGCGGGCCACCGTGGCTGCCAGCAAATCTTGCTCCGCGTCCGCATCGAGGCGGACCCAGCGGGGCGTGCCGACACGATGCAGCCCATCGACGAGCGGAGGCAGCCAGTGCGCGGCGAGACGCTCGCGAACCCGTGCCGGCAGCTCGGCGCGCTGGGCCGGGTCACGCAGGACCCGACTCTCCGCGATCGTCGACAGCACGGCGTGCAGCGGCGGCATCGGAATGCGCTCGCGCAAGAAGGCACGCATGACCGCCAGCAGGTCGCCGGGCTCGAGCGACTCCATTGCCTTGCGCACCACGACGGGATGGGTGCTGCGCAGCTCGTCGACGGCACGGTCGAGTTCCTGCAGGTCGACCAGCGCGGTCGCATGATCCATCACCGCGCGAAAGACCGCGACCGCCAGCGCGTCGTCGGACGGCTCGGGATCGATGGCGATCCGGGCGAGCAATCGATCGCCGAGACGAAGCTCGAGCTTGCCCGACGGTTGACTCGGGTCGACCTGCAGATCGAGGTCGGGCACCGTGACGCCCAGCGCGTTGCCGCAGCTCTCGTGCACCGCGGCGAGCGTGCGCTCGACCATTCTGGGATCGGGCGCGTCCTCGGGCGACATCGCGACGCGAATGTTGCGACTACGCTCGGCCTCCTCGACTCGCTGGCGTTGATTCGACACGCGCGTCGCAAGCACGAACGCAGCGGTGACGAGGGCAGTGGCCGTGGAGAGAAACGCAAGCGTGGGCATGGTCGGAACAAACGCGAGGACGACGAGAAGAGTGGACGGCACGAACAACATCGCCGGCTCGAGCCACGTGGCCAGCCCCGGCGAGGGCTCGCTTTCCCGATCGACGCGGGCAACGAGCACGCCGGCGCCGAGGCTGACGAGCAGCGCGGGGATCTGGGCGAGCAGGCCGTCGCCGATCGTGAGGCGACCGTAGACATCGAGACTGCCCCCGACGTCGAGGTCGTGGCGAAGGACGCCAATGGCCACACCGCCGGCGAGGTTGATGGCAGTGATCGCCAGACCAGCGATTGCGTCGCCCTTCACGAAGCGAACCGCACCGTCCATGGCTCCGTAGAAGTTCGACTTCTCGGCCAGTCTGGCGCGGCGGCGGGCCGCCTCGGCGGCCGAGATGAGACCGCCGCGCAGATCGGCCTCGATCGCAGCCTGGCGCCCGGGCAGAGCATCGAGGGCGAAGCGTGCGCCGACCTCGGCTACCCGCTCCGCGCCGCGGGCGATCACCAAGTACTGAACGATCGTGATGATCGCGAACATGACTCCGCCGACGATCAGGTCGCCGCGGACGACCACGCCGGCGAATGCGTCGATGACTCGGCCGGCGTCCGCCTGGGAGAGGATGAGGCGCGTGGTCGAAATGTTCAGCGCCAGCCGGAACAGGGTGACCAGCAGCAGCAGCGACGGAAAGCTGAGGAACTCCGCCGTGCGCCGGATACCGAGGCTGGCGACGAGCAGCAGCACCGCCCCCGACAGGCTGATCGAGAGCAACAGGTCGACCAACGCCGTGGGCAGCGGCACCAGCACGCACGCCAGGAGCGCGACGACGAGAAACGTCGGCGCAAGGCCGGGCAGCGCGCGCACCAGCACCTGCCCTCCGGAAAGGAGGGAGGTCGACCGCGGGATGTTCACGGGGGGGTAGAGGTTAACAACGGGGGTCGGCGGGCCCAAAAAAAGGGTGCCGGTGGGGGACTGCGAGCGCGAGCGCGACCGCGACCACGACCACGACCACGACCACGACCACGACCACGACCACGACCACGACTACGACCACGACTACGACCACGTTTGGACGTGATCGCGACGTGGTCGCTGGGTCGTCAGGCTACTGGCGAGCCGTTACAGGCCCGGGATTTTTTTGCCGAGGTCGATTGAGCCGTCTTTGCCAACTTTGACGGTGTTGCCGTCCTTGCTCTTGACCTCCACGCCGCCGTCTTTGCCGACCTTGACGTCGTCGCCTTCGTTGGCGCCCTTGCCCTTGACCTCGACGTCGCCATCTTTCGCGGTGACGTCACCGTCCTTGGCCTCGACCTTGGTGCCGTCCTTGTCGATGTCGACCTTGACCTCGTTGCCATTGGCGTCCTTGCCTTCGACCGCAACGTCGCCGTTGGCCTCGATCTTTGCCTCGTTGCCGGCGTCGTCCTTGGCCTCGATCACGGCGCCGCCGTCCTTGGCCTCGACCTTGGCCCCGGCCTCGCCTTCGGGAGCCGCGGCGGCTTCGTTGCCGCTGCCCGGATCGCCCGCGTCGCCGGCCTTGTCCGCCGCTTTGTCGCCGGCCTTGTCTTTGTCGCCCGCCTTGTCGCCCGCCTTGGCCTTGTCACCAGGCTTGCCTTCGACCGCACTTTTTTGCCCTTGGTCGCAGCCGGGCGCCGTGAACGCCAGAGCCAACAGGACCGCACCGAGAGTTCGAGTGGAGAGGAACATCGAATGGACGGTAGCCGCCGACCCGCACCCACGGGTGATTTTTTCTCGGCACCGCCGCGAAGGCCGCTCGGGACCGCGCAGCGCGGTCCATCCCAATGCTGATCCCGATCGGTAGGGAAGGCGCCTACCGAGCGTGGGGCATTGCTACATTGCCCACGTGGCGTCGCTCCACCGCACGATCGCTCGGCTCGGCGTCCGGCGTCAGCGACACATTCTCGGCCAAGAACGATCGCGCCTGAGCACCAACCGACTGCTCGGCGATGCCCGCGGGACCTTCGTCGCGTCGTTCTTTTTCACCTTCTTTGCGGCGATGTTCACCGACTTCATCGTCGCGACGTGGCGCGAGGCTCCAATGGTCCTCGGACCGCTCGAGCTCATTGGCGTCGGCGGGGCGGGGGCGCTCGTCATGGTCGGCGCCCGTGAAATCCGACAGCGCTCGCTGGTGGCCGGTCAGCCCGAGCCACGCCAGCTCGCCGCCGCGGTCGAGCACGAGCTCGACGTCGGTCAGGAGCGGCGCGCCGAGGTCGAGCGACTCGAGGTCTCGGCGCAACAGGCCTTCTGGGTCGAGGGTTCGCAGCGGCGCAGCCTGCTGCTCGACTGCGGCCCCGATGGCTGGGTGCTGCTCTCGCCCCCGGCGCAGGACACCGACCCGCTCCCCCCGCTGCGGCAGCGCTGGCGAATCGAGCGACTCCGCTGGACCCACGCGATCCTCTCGATCACCAGCCACGGACCGCCGATGGCCGCCACGATCCTCGACGTCCCCAACGAGACCTTCGAGGGCCTGGACGCGTGCGAGGTGCTCGACCGCGTGGAGCTCCCCGTGGGCTTGGCAGCAGCCCTGCCTTCCGCCGCCATGGGCTACCGCGCTTGAACGGCCGGTCGACAACGGGCATCGTTGCGGCATGCGACGTTGGCTCCTGATCGCGGCAGGGGTGGCGTGTGTTCCAACCGAAGATCCCGAGGACGATGCGGCGGTCGATACCGGCGCGATGCAGTCGAGCGGGAACGTCGACGAGTCCGGCGAGTCCGGCGAATCAGAGTCGACCGGCGGGGGCGACAGCACGGGCGAGCCGGGTGAGTGCGAGCCCGACGCGCTGCCCGCCGAGTACTCTGAAGTCGAGGGCTGTGGCGAGGCCCTCGGCAATGCGTTCTGCTCCGAGGGACAGGGCCACGTCCCGATCGGCACGGACATCGAGTGGGCCCACAATCCTCCGCACTCCGGACAGCACTTTCCGATGTGGGAGCTGTGGGGCGAGCACGAGTCCACGGTCGAACGGGGCTACTGGGTTCACAACATGGAACACGGCGGCATCGTGCTCGGCTATCGCTGCGCCGACGACTGCGACGCCGAGCTCGACGTGCTCCGGGAAGTCGTCGCCGCCCGACCGGACTCGCGAATCCTGCTGACCCCGGATGCGCTGCTCGAAGGCGAGCGATTCGCCGCCGTATCGTGGACCTGGGTCTACCGCTTCGACGAGCCGGATCTCGAGACCCTACTGTGCTTCGTCGACCAGCACTTCAACCACGCGCCCGAGGACGTCCCTTAGTTCTGCGCCCACAGGCACAGGTTGTTGCCGAAGCAGAACATCCCGTCGGGGCAGGTCTCGCCGCCGCCGCAGTCGATCTGACACTCCGGAAGCCCGTCGCCGGTGATGTCCTCGCACGCCGCGGTGGCGTTGCCGCCCGTCGGTAGGTCGGGGCAGTCGGCAACCTCGTTGCACGGGTAGGCGCAGACGGCTTCGGTGCCGCCCATCGTGCCCACGCAGAACTCGTCCGCGAGACACGCGGCGTCCGGGCTCGCGTTGATGCAGTCGTCGAAGCCTTCGGTCCCCGACGCGCTGTCGGGGTCGTACTCGACGATCTCGAGCGTGTAGTTGCCGCTGACGTTGAAGCCGTCGACGACGACGATGACCGTCTGGTCGGCCTCGAGCGCCAATCCCAGCCGCGAGGTGGTGTCTCCGCCGCCGACGTCGTCGTCGCACGCGAGCTCGTCACCATCGCAGCCATCGCGCACCGACACGATCGTGTCGAAGTCGGAGCCGCTCGTGTTGACCTCGTAGATCCCCGCCGACGGCGCGGTGAACTGAATTGCCTCGTCGTTGTTGTTGCCGTCTGCGCACCCAGGCGTGAAATCGTCGGATGCGCGCGCGGTGCTGCCCATCATCATGACGGGAGGAGATCCCGCGTTGTCGTCGGCACACGGGAGCAGCATGTCGCCGGTGTCGGTCGTGCTCGTCCCGGGATCGCTCGTCATGCCGTCGGTATCCGACGTGTCTGTGTCGCTCGCCTCCCCGGTGCTGGTGACGTCGTCGTCATCGTCGTCGTCGTCGTCGTCGTCGTCGTCGTCGTCGTCGTCGTCGTCGTCGCCCGAGGTGTTCGGGTTGGGCTCGGTGGTCCCACCCGGCGTCGTGGTCACCATGGGCGGAATCCCGGTGAGGTTGCCGGTCCCCGACGTGTCGCCGCCATCCCCCGTCGAGAGATCGGCTTGGTCGGGCGAACCGCATCCGAGCGCAATTGCTGCCGCGAACAAGGCAACGTGGCGTCGGTCGAGGAGTTGATCAATGGAAAGCGCGTCGAGCATGGGCAGACTCGTTCATCAAAAGCGCTGGAACGTAACAGCTGCATCGCATGTCGGATCGTCTCCTCGATGTCCGACGCCGTGAGATCGCGCGCACCTTTCCGGACAACGGCGCGCGCACCCTCGATCCCACAACGAGCCTCGACCGATCGCGTCGTTCGAGCGATAGTGAAGATGCGTCGATGCAACCTGACACTGCCCCGTCCGAGCCCGACCTTTTGTTCTCGCCGAGTGGAACGCCTCGTTCGTCGATGACCGGCGAACGCGACAAGGACTCGGTGCTGTTCAAGCTCGACGACGTCGCGCGCCAGCCGGCCGCGGCGATTCCTCAACCCATCGGTGAGGAGAGCTCGGGGCTGGTCGAGATCAAGAGCCTGCTGCAGGACGAGGCGCCCCAACAAGCTCCCAGCGCGCCCGCAGCCGGAGCTGCCGAGCGAGACAGCTCGGGGCTCGTCGACTTGAACAAGCTGCTCGCGGACGAAGAGGCGGCGAAGAAGGCCGAGCCCGAGGCACCGGTCGTGCCTCCGCTCGCGCCCACGGCATTGGTCGACGACGCGGTCGAGGCAGCCCCTGCCCCGCCCGCGATTCCTACGTGGATGCTCGTCGGGGTCATCGTGGCGCTCGCCGCCACGGTTGGGGTGTTGGCGCTGAAGTTGACCTGAGCGTCACTCGACGAAGAGGTTGCCGTCAGATCCGTCGCCGCCCGCCTGGTCGGCGGCTTGCGGGAACCCGAGCGTCGTGGTGCCTCCAAGGCCCCCAGTGACGTCGAGGGTCGCGAACACCACGTCGGTGTTGGGCGACGACAGGGAGATCGAACCTCCCGCTCCGCCCCCGCCAAAGCCGATCGACTCGCTGCAGTCGGTGTCGACCCCGCCGTCACCGCCGGAGGCATCGATCGTGCCGGTCACCGTGAGCGCACCGGTTGCCACGAGCGCGACTGCCCCGCCGCCGCCTCCACCTCCGGCTCCCTCGTCGTCGCTCGACTCCAAGAATGCGCCGAGCGCTCCGTCGATCTCGACCGAGCCGCCCCCACCGCCCCCACCGCCGATCAAGGGCGGCAAGCTGAGATGCGGCGCTCCGCCGGCGCCGGACGTCGCGCCGCCTCCGGCGGCACCGTCCAGGCCTCCGAGGATGTGCCCGCCACCGCCGCCCCCGGCTCCGCCGTAAAACGCATTGTTGGCGTCCGAAGCAATGCCCCCGGTCGCCGTGAACGCTCCAGGGCCATCGCCGTCACCCCCGTCGCGCGTTCCGGTTCCGCCCACGCCCGCGCCGACACCTCCGTCGAAGCCACCCGGCCCGCCGGCGCCGCCCTGACCGGCGACGTCGCAGACCTCGATCATCGTCTCGGGTGCGCCGCCGGGCTGGCCGGACACGTCGATCGTGCCCGCGATGAAGACGTCACCCTGGACTTGAATCTGCAGACGCTGGGTACCGACCACGGTGAGCAGGCCCCCCATCGGCACGTCGAGCCCGGTCACGTACCAGGTGGCCGTGGGCTGGTGCCAGCTCGCGACCGCGACTCCGTCCAGCGTCCCGGTGTTCGTATCGAACACATGGTCCCCGTCCAGCATGACGCTGGGGGCCGCCTGGCACGCATTGCTGCAAAAGTCGTAGTCCTCGCCGTTGTCGTCTTCGCACTCCTCGCCTGCGCTCTCGTTGACGACACCGTCCCCACACGTCGCGAGCGTGCAGTCGGCATTGCAATCGGCGGACTGGCCCATGTCGTCGCACGCCTCGTCCCCTTCGACCGCACCATTGCCGCAGACCGGATCGCCCCCCGTCGTCGTGGCGTCGTCGTCCGAGCCCGACCCCGTCGTTTCGCCGCTTCCCCCCGTGGTGTCATCGGCGTCCCCTGTCGTGGCCTCGGCATCCCCCGTGGTGTCGCCGGAGTCATCCGTCGGGTCGTCCGAGCCCGCGGATTCAGCCGTGCTCGAGTCAGCGGACTCCGCCGCGCCCGTGCTCCCGCCACCGGAGCTTGGTCCAGCCTCCGCTCCCGAGGCGCCGTCCGATCCAGCTTCGGTCTCGCTCTCGGGCTCGGCCGAGCCCGAATCGTCGGGACACCCGCCCAGCCCGAGGGCGAGGGTGGAGATCAACGCGGTGGTCCAACGTACGCAGGGCATAACTCGTGGTGGAAGAGACGGCCCGCCGCGAATGTGACGCGACGTTCCCCGGGGTCGGGTCGCAGCCGATGCGCTCGTGGTCCGAATGCCCGCAGAACGCCGATCCTCGGCCGTTGGCGGAACCGCGAGACCCCCCAACCAGCTCTGGACCGCGAATGCCTTCGCGGTTGCCGGCCTCACCGAGGCCGCGACGATGGGCAGTCCGTCGGCGCCGGCCGTAGGGAGAGGAAGGTGGGCGTGTCCGCGAGCGCGTCGATGTCGGCTGCGACCTCGCTCCACGATCGATCCGCCTCCGCCGAAACGACGACGAACTGGCACCGCCGATCGTCGTCGCCCGCCGCATCGACCCACGATGCATCGAAAGCGTCGAGGGGCTCACACCGGCTCCGGTTCCAACCGTCTTGCAGGGGAGCACCGAGCAGACGATCGTGCGTCGCGGTCACGACGACCCGATCGTGAGCCCGCCGATGCAGCGTCACGCCCGCGCATCTCTCATGGGATCGCGAGCTGGCCACCTCTCGCCGCCGAGGCAGCGCAACGGAGGCATGCACGCCGTCCGCTGCGAGCAACTCCAGGCCCTGCACGTCCCACGACTCGAGGACCTCGAGCAGACCGACAACGCGGTCCCAGCGAACCCCGGCATCGACCGCGAGCACGACCCGCTCGTCGGTGAGCTCGTGCCCGACCTCGTTGAGCTCGTACGCAATGCGCTCGCGCAACCCCTCGGGCGTTGGATCGTCGAGCGTGACGTCGCCCCACGCCGCGCAATCCACCCCCACCGTCAGCTGGCGGCCGGCCGAGCGCGTGATGCCGGGCTGTGGCCCGTGTGCAACAAGCGCAACCACGCACCCTTGCTGCGGTCGCGGCGTCGTTGGGGACCGCGCGCAGGCCGTCAGCCCCAGGAGCAACACGAACGCGGCCGGCAACGAGCGCATGGTGACGCAATAGGACGTCCGACGCCGGCGAATGTTCGCAAGTCAGCACGCGTCGGCGATCGCCGCCTCTTCACGCGCGCAGGCGGTACCGATCTCGCCACAGGGGGCCATCGAGAGGCACACGTAGTAGTCCTCGAACGCGGGGCCGCAGTCGACTCCGTTCAGCGCGTAGATCTCCAGGTAGTACTGGCAGACCGACTCGAAGTAGGCGATGCACTCGGCGGAGAGCCCCCCGTCCGGGGAGCAGTCGCTGGCGTAAGCAACGTAAGCCACGCACGCTGCGCTCACCTCGTCGACCGGGATCGGCTCGCCGCAAGAACGCCCGCCCGACTCCCCCGTCGAGGCGCGTCCGGTCGAGTCCCGGCCGGACGAGGAGTCACCGGCGGTGGTCGTGGTCATGCCGTCGTCGGGCGCGCCGTCGCTCGTCGAGACAGGTGCGCCGCCGGTGACCGTGGTCGAGGTCGAGTCGTTCGCGACTTCGCTGTCGTCGTCACCGGGCTCGTCGCTCGGGCACCCGAACGCTGCCGTCGACAGCAGCGAGAGGAGCGAAACCATCCGCGAGTTCGAGACTGTCGACATGCGTCACCAATGAAACCCGACGCAAGCGACAGGCTGGTCGTCAAAGCATCGCTGATCTTCGCAGACTCCGCTCAGGCACGCGACATCGGCCGAGCATGACTCGCCGGCGGCCAGCTTCGTGCTGCATGTCCCTTCGCCGCAGTACGAAGAGTCCGCACACGGGCGCTCGTCCTCGCAGGGCTCCCCGGGCTGGACGCCGCCAACACATCGGTTGCCGACGCACGCGAGCCCGTCCGCGCAACGGACGGCGAACAGGCCCAGCTCGTGGCCACAGAACTGGCCTTCAGCGGCGACCGTCGGCACGTCACAGAACTCGTGGCACAGGCCGTCGGGGCCGCAGGCGAGACCTTGCTAGCACGTGGAGATCCGGCGACCGATGGGGTCGCACGACTCGCCGAGCTCGCGCTCGCCGAAGAACACCTGGCACTCCTGCTCGCAAGTCAAGAGGCGTGGGGGTCTGCCGTCACCACCACACTGCAACTCGTTTTCAGCGGACGCCGAAATCGCGCTGATTCGTCGCTGAAGGCAGTGAGGATCGTACTCGAGGTCGATGGCATCAGCGCGGGCCTGCCAGCCGCCTGCAAGTTCCATTGCGAAGTTGTCGCACGTCGCCACGTTGGAACTCGGCCAACGTGCCGCCTGACAGCGGCACCGAACCTTGAACGGATCGCAAAGGAACTCGTGGAAGTGATCCTTCGCATCCTCACGGATGATCGGGACGTAGCCACCCACCGAGGGGTCGCAATCAGTGCCGATACTGGACAGGGCCCCGCCGGCGATCACCGCACACCTCGCGATGTTCCTCAGATTGCGAATCGCTTCGGTCCCCGGACAGCCCATCGGTTCTGCTCCGGCAAACGTAGTTGCCGACGTTGTTCGACAACCTTGTCGTTCGCACTACCGACACATCGCCCCGCTCCCCGGGTCTTGCGACGGTATCGCCAGCCGCTGAATTCTCCCCGGTCCTCGGCCTTCATGTCAACCATTGGGAGAAGGGCAGCCGGGTTCCTCGGCAGTCCGCCGCGCCCGACCGTCCCAAAGGCCAGGGCGCACATCAACCCGCCCGCTCGCCCTCGTTCCTAACCCCCCAGCGGTGCCTTGCTGTCCAGCTCCGCCTGGCACTCCGGCCCGAGATGCCCGCTGCTGCTGTCGGTGTTGTCGATGCTGCCTTCGGCATCCAGCATCGGACAGCGGGCCTCTTCGCAGTGCTGCAGGCCGAACATGTGGCCGGTCTCGTGCAGCGCGGTATTGGCCACGCGGAACAACACCTTCTCGCGCTTGGCTTTGCGCCGCAGGCGATGGCTCGAGACGACCGCCGACTGTCCTGGGGCGTAGCCCAGGCCGAACACGCCCCAGTCCTTGAACTCGCCCTTCGTCGTCGAGATGTCGACCTCGGTCAGGCCCAGTACGCGCGTGGTCTCGGGCTCGCCCTCGGCGAACGTCAGGAGGTGATCGATCAGCTTGTCGGCGCGATAGCGGCGGCGGGGTTTGTAGTAGGCCGACTTCGGCAGCGGCACCGGCTCGTGGCGGCGGACCTCCACCTGCAGCTCGCGCTCGAGCGTCGTCTGCACCTCGTCGAGCAGGTCGTCGGGAAACGAGCGCAGCGGCACCAGAATCACGACGGCGCGATGCGACGGCGCCTCTGCCTCGGCGGCGGGCGTGGGGTCGGGATCGGGCTCGGCCGCTTTGACCACCCGCGCCTCGGCCGACGACGCGGGGGCCGGCGCCGGGTCGGGTTTCACGACCGCATCGGGTTGACCGCACGCGGCGAGCCACAGCAGCGCCGCGGCGAGCCGCTTCACTTGCCGGCCTCGACCAAAGGATCCATCGCGCGCGCGTGCACGGCCTTGGTCTTGTCCTCGGTCTTGGCGGGCTTGTCCGCCTTGTCCGGGCAGGGCTCGTCCGGAATCTCGATCTCGCCTTCGATCATCTCCGGCGGGTCGATCTCGTCGATGTTCTTGGGCACCGGCATGTCTCCGTCGACCATCTCGACGATCGGAGCCTCACCCGCGAGCTGCTCGACCGGGCGATGCTTGGGCGGCACCTCGACGCCTCCCTGCACGACCTCGGGGATGTTGTGGGTCGACGAGGGTCCGCTCGGCTCGACCACCTCCACCGCCGGCTTGTCGACCGTGGGGTTGTCGACCGGCGTGCACGCGGCGAGGGCCGCTGCCAACCCAACCCCTGCGGCCGCCGGAGCCGCTCGCCGACGCAGGCGAGAGATCGGCACCACGGGGGCCGGCGCCGGCTCGGGCTGCTTGAACACGATCTTGCCGTCGGCATCGCGCCCATACGAGACGCACAGCCGCTCGCCGGCGTGCTCGCGCAGAAACTCGCGAGCCTCGCCGCGGGTCATTCGCGACAGGTTGTGGACGCTCTTCGCACAATGCGTGCAGTGCGCGCTCTTCGAGCTCCGATCGAAGCCGATGGCGTCGAGGTCGATGGGGCACGGTCCCGTAATCGGCAGCTTCCCGGAGTCCATGCGTTTTGCAGACGTACGGTCGGCCAAAAGGTTCTGCAACCGTTTCGCGTTTCGTGCGTCTGCACCGAGTGATGGCCCCGGCCTCCTCTTTCTTGCCTTTTCGCCACGTATTCGCCGGTTTTGGGCTTGCGATCATCGCGACCTTCCTGCTGATGGCGGCCGTGGTGGCCATCCCGTTCCTCATCCTGCGCTCGCGGATGCGCCGGGCAGCCAGCCCCCAGTACGCCTGAGCCAGCACGCCTGAGCCGGAAGCGCGCTTTTTCCGCGCGGCCCGCAACGGCGCGGTCGGGCGGGGTCGGGGCCCCCTCGGTGGGGCTATGATCCGCCGCCGATGGCGGGTCCGGACCAAGCAACCATCATCAATACGCTCCAGGAGCTGTGCACGAACCGGCTCCCGGTCGCGTTGATGTCACGCGACCTGCTCTCGGTCTGTCACGGCAACTTCGTCGAGCTCACCGAGGACTCGATCGTTCTCGAGTTCGACACGCGACCGGCCGGCCTTGCCTTCTCGCCGCCCGCGTTCTGCATCGCGACCTTCAACCAGCAAAATCGCCCGCATCTGTTCACGACCCGGGTCAAGAAGAACGCCGAGGATGCCAATCCGCCGCGCGTGACGATCGAGGTCCCCTCGATGATGCGCTGGCCGGAGTCGCGCATGGCAGTGCGCCTGCCCGTGCCCGACCACGTGCCGATGAAGGTCATGGTCCGAACCGACACGAGCAACCATGTCGCGGTCGGTCGCGACATCAGCCTGTGCGGTGCACTCGTCGAGCTGACCGATGCGCACCCGCCCGTGCTCGACGCGGGTCAGCGGGTCGTCGTCGAAGCCAGCCTCGGAGAACAGAGCTTGACCCTGCCCGCGATCGTCCGTCGTCGCGCGCCGCCGCTCTACGGCCTGTACTTTCCGGACTCGGTCAAGGAGGGGCGGCTGGCTCCACCGATCGCCCTGCGTCGGCTCGTCGACGCCGTCGCGCATTACGGGTGAGCGATGCCCCAGGCCAGCTACGAGCGCGTCACGCCGGGAAGCTTCGATCCGGAGCGCCACTTCTACCCGCGGGTGCTCAACGCCCAGATGCACTCGCTGGTGCGCTTCTTCCTCGCACTGAGCAACGAGCGGATCATCCACCGCTACTGCTATCTCAATCCCGGCGTCGATGAAGACACGCTGGCGGCCGTACTCGAGTACAAGCCGCGCTACTTCCGGTGGGCGGGCTGCGATCTGTTTCACGTCACCACCATGACCGGGCGCCGGCAGATGGTGGTGGTGGAGACGAACTCGTGCCCCAGCGGGCAGAAGTCGATGCCGCTGTACGAGGAGCACGACGAGCAGGGCGGCTACGCGATGCTGCTGCGCCGAAGCTTC
>JGI12316J15310_10000093_pt12 | contig 14082 bp, 16 predicted proteins | sample MarCyaLeptolynsp_FD_15310 | JGI IMG/M metagenome (IMG submission 15310)
TCACAATGTCCTGGACCGTTACGCCGTTGTTGATGGTCACGGACCAATCCTGTTCGTTGCCGGGCTGGTCGTGAATGACCGCCTGACCGGACCCGGCCCCGTCTCCGACGACATTGCCCGTAATGGTGACGGCGCCGCCTGCGGCCGCGCAATCCGCATCCAGTTCCACCGTGTCGTTCTGCGCGCCGATCGTGTAGGGCGCACCCGCGCCGGTGCAATTGCCGGCGACAGCCGGGTGCGGAAGGACGGACAGACCGGCAGACAACAAAGCCACGTGCGCGAGAGGCACAGGCGCTGCCAGGAGGGGACAGGCAAAACGACAGACCGCAAACTCCCAGACAAAACGCATTCCATTCCCCGCATCTTTGCCCGCCACATTGCAATCAATGATTGTGTCCGGGTTTTCTGCGTGGACATTAGGAAGCGGCTTCATCACCAGCAACCCGGCAGCGTGAATATGCGTTATTCACAACTGTAATAGTGCGGCACTCTCGGGTGCGCTTCACCCTGTCGGGATCGCAAAGCCCTTTGCCCGTTCCGGAAATCAGTCTGAGTGTGAAGCGAAACGCAAGACCGAAGAAGGGCGGGGGTCTTCGAAGCGATGGAATTACGGTGACAGAAATATAAATTTTTATTTATTTTACTGCCACCGTAACCCTAATTTCGTGTCTATTAAGTATACTGTTCCGTAAGCCGAACGGACGCGCGATGCTTCTTGCGCAATCGACGGTGCAATGGCTTCGTTGGCAAACGCCACTGGAATAACCTTCCATTGACACAGCGTGCGACATTAGCAAGTTATCAACCTCGCATTGGGGGGCGAGCCAGCGTCATTGGCGTAATTCAGCGACATTCCAATCGTATTGCCGAGCAAGTATTTGTTCACGGAACTTCTTGTTATCAAAGAGTGCATAAAACACAAATCCAATTAACACCAAATTGAAAGAAATATACCCCCAGTACTCTGCTTTTTCAGTTAGTGATTTAGTGCCAAATACGGCCCAACCTTCGTAAATTCGCCAAAACCAGACAAAAACTGTTCCAAAACATACGGATATCGTGGACCAATCTGAATATCGCCGTAGATCCAATGCCTTCCCTTGAAACCCTGAATCATCAAAAAAACGCGGTGCTACGCTGCCCTCTTCAAAATCTCTTCTTTCCAAGACGGCGCAATAGTTAGACAAAATTCCAATTATTCTATCATTATGAATATACCATGAAACAAATATTGCAGTTATCACAGGCATGATCCATGGTATAATGCTAGATAGCTCGCTTACTTTTTCACCGTCTTTCGAAAGAGAATAAACATATACCGTCAAAACTGCAGTTATTGTCGCTAAATGTGCGGCGTTTATGTTTATCCTCACTGTAACTCTTGCTGCTATCTCATTCCAGGCCGATGAGTATCTGACCTCAGTTGGCAAAGGCATTTTCCACTTCCTCGAATTGACAGAAATCACGCGGGTGACCCAACCAATATTCACACCAAAATTGATATTTTATTCATCTAGTAAGTTTTGATTTCAACAAAATTATATTACTGTCACCGTAATCCCGTTGTGCCGGAGAAGAAGTCGGAACTTTGAACAACAGGACGATCACCGCTCGTATTTGGCGGGGTCACTGTGGCGCTATGGTACTGCGCCCAGCAATTGACCTGACTCGGGTGGGAGCGCCGAATGGAATCAGGGTGTGACGACAACCGCCACGGCGTCCTTTGCTCTGAAACTGACATTCATGTCCCATCCTTTTGATGCCAAAATCTCATCAATAACGACGACAGCATCATCGTGGTACAATGACCAGGATGAAAGGACTTGATTCGCGATATCTGCGTCCGGATGATTTGTTATGATTGAGCTACCGTTCTTTAAACGAATGTCCAATTGAGCCATTTTTTCTCTACGCTGTTGCGAAATTCAGAATATCAATCTTCCAATATCGAGCTCGGGCATCATGCTCCGGCGACTTGGCTAACCGAATTCCAAATTTTCCATTGCCAAAGAATGTTGCCTGATCGGAGTTGTGTGGGCTCCGATCAGGCTGTTCGCCACCAATCCAAAGATTGTGTATCCTGTGGGTCAATGACGCGGGGCATTGTTAAAAATACCTACTATTTCCTAACTTATTGTTACCGTTCAGAGCTGATCGGCCAGATTTATCCACACCATTCCTTGTACCCCGGAGACCGGTAAACCTTGGCAAGGCCTTCAGAATGGTTGCGGGGTGGTCAAGGCAACCAAATCCGAAAATCGTTCGGATTTGTCAACCGGAACGGCAGCGATAGCCCGTAGCCGGAATTCCGACCACGGTTTACGTCGCGCAGATCTGCACATCGGGAGCACTATCGTCATTCTGAAACCGAAGGAGATTACGGTGACAGTAATATAATTAAAATTTAAGTTACTGTCACCGTAATCCCAAGTATCCGGTAGCAGAAACCGCAGGTTGGGGAACCAGGCAGGCAGAAGCGGCTCGCATACTTGCGGGTAGCAATGTTTCTGAAACCGTCGTGATCAAGGCGTTGGCTGCGGAACGTGAGCTGGATGCGTCAGGCATCGAAGCATTGGCGCAATCCATCATCGACAAGGCGACCGAGTTCGCCGCGATTTCCGCCGCCGTCGAAACTCTGCGAAATGAGGTCCAAGCGGCGATCGAGGCCGTAACCGACGTGGATCAAATCGATCCGACTCTTGCATCTCTCAAAGCGGCGGCTATGGCCAAAGCGGCGGAACTCGGAATCGCGTGAACAATTATGGATCTTGAGGCGAGCAAACAACGCATCCGCACCTGATCAAGAATGACCACCAGTACCGATGTGCCTCTGATTGACCGGTCTGCCCTCGGCAACTGCCGAAGATTGCGCGACGGTTGTCAGTCGGCAAAGTGCCAATTTCTGCCGGTTCGTGGTTCGGAAAATCGAACTGCCCGATCTCGAAATTAACTACCTATGGCGTCAGGAAATTCAGTGTCATGTCTGGACTGTCGTTCCTCCCGGCCACTTCGTCAGCCTATGGCTGTCGACGCAAGCTCTTTCATCCGATTGTCGCGTGCAGTCAAACTGCTCTGCTCCTGCGTCTTGGTCGTGCTTTTCACGAAATCTTCAAACCTAGCGAGGCGCTTTACAGCATCATCTCCGAGCGGTTGACCCGCTGGGTGTTGCAGGACGTTTTAATGGATGTTTGGAAGCGCACCGAGATCACAGCCGTTTGTGTCACCCATGATGTCGATGAAGCCATCCTGCTGGCCGACCGTGTGGTGATGATGTCGAATGGTCCGAATGCAAAAATCGGCAACATCATGGATGTCGATCTCGAACGGCCGCGGACGCGGAAGTCGCTGCTCAATCATCTGGATTACTACGCCTATCGCGAGGAACTGCTTGAATTCCTTGAGGCCTACATCAGCGCTTGACCCGGAAACCTAAGTCCTCGGCTCGACGACGAGTTCGAGCTGAAAGCTGCTCTCGCCGGTCCCACAACGATCGAAGTCGCGTCCGCCATTAGAAATTCTTCGCACAGTGGCAAAAAATTAGCATCCCAATCGGGAGGGGCAATTCCAGGGGCTGTCCAGTGCTGCTCGGCGGTGATTGACAGCCGTCATTTTCTCAATCATAATTGGTCTTACCACGGTAGGAGTAATTTGATGAAGGCAGTTGTTGAAGAGTCGAAATCGGAAAAAATCATCGCGAGCATTCGGGATGCGATTATTCGCGGAGAACTCAAACCCGGGGATCGGCTGGTCAACGAACGAGAACTTGCGAGTCAATTCGATGTCGGGCGTCCGCTTCTGCGCGAAGTTATTCGGTCGCTCTCGATCCTCGGCATTCTGGAAACTCGTCAGGGGGACGGGACGTACGTCGGTAAGATCAGCATCGATTCTTTCTCCAAGTATTTCACCTTCGTCCTCGCGCAGAACGCAGATGCGCTGTCAGACATCATCCAGTCGCGCATCGCCATCGAATCCCAGGCGGCGCGTTTGGCGTGCCATTTCGCCAACTCCAGTGATCTCAGCGTGATGGAGCGTTGTCTCGCCGACCTGCACGACACCGCGCTCGACGCAAGCGCCGGCGCCGAGGCTGATTTCCGCTTCCACTGTGCGCTCGTCGACGCCAGCCATAGCGCGTCTCTGGCTACGGTTTACCGGTCGATTTCCGAATTGATGCGCCATAGCCATCTTACTCGCCGGCGGAAGACCGCGATAAGGGCAGATTTGATCCCCGACCTAATTGAATGTCACCGGGACATCTACAAGGCCATCATTCTCAAGAACGAAGACCTGGCCGAGCGAAAGCTGCGCGAGCACTTCGATTTTTCCACCAAGCTCGAGGCCGAGCGAAAGCTGGCAGACATCGTCTCTCACAACTCGCCGAAGGACGACTAGTAAGGCGCGGCCGGAGAGGCCGTTTCTCACATCACCACCGCCAAAAAGGAGGAAAACATGGCACGACTTCATTACAATGCATGGAAATCAACGGCGGCAGCCCTGTTGGTGGGCGGTTGCTCGCTTGGTTTATTCGCCGCTACGGCGAGCAGCGCACTTGCCGATGAGCAAATCACCCTCAACTATTCCGATACCGCCGGGCCGGCAGAAGCCCAGATTGCGTTTGCCAAATCCTTCGCTGAATACGCCGACGACCTGTCGAATGACTCCATCAAGATCGTCGTTCATCCCGGGGGCACGCTCGCGGGCTACAGTCTCGAACCGGTTCGGGCCGGCATTGCCGACATCACGCAGGTCTCGCCCACACTGGCAGCCAATGTATTGCCGTGGATCTCGCTTCTCGAAGCACCGTATCTCATCGAATCCGACGCGCATTTCGATAACGTGACCGCGCGCGACAGCGCCGTTGTCAAAGAGATCAACGAGAAAATGCTGAGCGATAACATCAAATTGCTCGGCTTTTTCAATTTTGGCGTCCGCGACCTAACCATGAAGGAGCCGGTTTTCAGCCCGGAAGAGCTCTCGGGCAAACGGATGCGGGTGATTCCGTCGCCGCTCTGGAGCGATATGTGGAAGAATTTCGGTGCAGTGCCGGTACCGATGCCGAGCACGGAAACGGTATCCGCCATCCTGACCAATGTCATCGAAGGCCAGGAAAACCAATGGCATGACATCATCGGCAAGGGCATTTACGACGTAAACAAGTACCTGATGAAAACCGAGCATGTCGTCACCTTCGCCGGCGTGTGGATGAATGCTGATAAATGGAACGCCATGACGGAGAGCCAGCAGGAGGCACTCAACAAGGCCTTCGACAAGGCCAAGGACTGGTTCCAGAACGAATACAATCCAAAGAAGATGGCCGAGTATGAGATGTTTCTCAAAGATAAGGGTGTCACCATTGTCCGCGAGGAAGACGGGCTCGACCGTCAGGCCTTTATTGACCAGGCCGAGCAGCTTTACATCGACTATGGGGACACTTGGGGCGACTGGGTCGCAACGATCACGGACATGAAGTAGTCCGAGATAGGCTCTCCCAGTTCCGATAAAACCTCAACCATCCTCCACAAAGGATCCGGCGGCCAGGGCACCGGCCCGCGCGACCAGCGTGCGGCGCATGACCGCCCGCCGCCGGGCCGACTAATTCGGTAATCAAGTGGTAAGAAACAATATTTTCCCCAGCAGCAAACCCATCCGCGCGGTTCTGGTTGGTTGTGGCGAGCACGCGACCGTCGTCATCCATACCGCCGTCAGCCTGATGAACGCGTTTGAGGTCATTGGGGTTTGCGATCTGGACAGCGACCGGGCCGAGCGCACATCGCGTCGATTCGGCGGCTGTCCGAATTTCGTTGATCTTGGCGCGATGCTTGCTGCCTGTGACGCCGAAGCGGCGATCATCGTCGCCCCGCCGTTCGTCCATGCGGAACTCATCCGGCAATGCCTTGAGGCCGGTCTCCACGTCTTCATCGAGAAGCCGATGTTCGCGACGCCAGAAGAATTCGCAATGGTGCAAGAGGCCGCCACTGCGCAACCGCATTTGAACGTCTCCGTCACCTTCAACAAGCGCTACTCTCCCTACATCGAAGAGATCAAGTCCATCATCACCCGCGAGGAGTTCGGCGAGCCCTCCTATTTCTTCGGCAAATTCGCCGGCGGCTATCGCAGGGGCGCCACCGATCTTCTACGTGTCGGTGCCATCCACTATTTCGACCTTGCCCGCTTCCTGTTCGGAGAACTGTCGCGGATTTCGGCGATCTCCTACGAGAAACAGCCCGGCCAAGCCCACTTCGCCGTGAACGCACAGTTCGAAAGCGGCGCGGTCGGTAACTTCTTCCTTTCTTCTTTGGGGCTGTGGTCGGCCAAGGGCGCCGAATCCCTGGAGATCCGCGGCGACAAGAATTTCATCTCGCTCGATAATCTGCGAGAACTGACGTGGCAGAAACCGCCGCTTGCCGTGCGCCAGAGCCAAAGTTCCCACCAGGTTGGCGTCGAAATTCCCTCCCCGGCGGAGTATCTCGAGCCGAACTACAGCAACATCAGCCTGCTCGAATACCAGAGCATCCATCAGAACGGATATTACCCGCGCCTGGAGGCCTTCGTCTCGGATCTGCGGTCCGGTGTTCAGAGGGGACCCGGCATCGAGGACAGTCGGCGCGCGATGGAGATCGCCATCGCTGTCGAGCAGAGCGTCCAGGCCGACGGCGCCTATATCAACCTTACCCACAGCTAGAGCTCTAGCAGCGCATCGTCCCATGAATGGAGTGAAGACGTGAAAAAAATTATCCAAAGAGAATTGCGGAATTTCTACACATCAGACTTCTGGCTTACGTTTCTCGATCAGATCGAGTTGAAGAAAGGAGTGCGGCACGCCCACCTCTCAGTCGATTCATCGGTGCATCCGGCTAATCTTCGCTATCTTACTCGGGCCTATTTCGCCAATCGCAAAGAGCCACTCCGTCGTTCGATCTGGCTGACCAGCGAAGGGCCGGGATTTGCGAACTGCTATTACATCGCGCCCGAAACCCGATGCCATTTCGAGATTATGCAGCGCTACAATCCGGAAGTCATTATCGAACCGATGCCGGCCACGGAGGCCATCGGCAACAAGAATGTCGATATCTGGGACGACGCCTACATGGCCGATTACTACCAGCAGTTCGACTTCCGCCCGGTCGATGACAACGTGGCGGAGGATGTCGACGCCTTCTTCGAATCCTCGTCGTGGCACCGCCTGCTCGAACTGATGGTCTATAATGTTCAGCGCAACAAGCATGGCCATCTGGTAGTACGCATGGGCGTTCATCCCGAAGAAGTCGCCACTCGTGGCCTCGCCGCCCTTCGCAGCCGCGGCTGGGTCGTCGATCGCGCGGTCGATATAACCTTCCGCGGAGATGTCGGGGGAGCTTTGATCAACGAAAACTTCGAATACAAGAAAATCACTTTCCTACTGCGGCAGCCGGAAACCGTGCTTGAAATCGAATGGGAATACGATCCATCGGTCATCATCGAGGCCCGCCCTTATGACGTGGCCCGTCTCTTGACCATAGAAAATATTCAGAAGGATCTCGATGCCGTGCCTTACCTGTCGCTGAGTGAGAGCGAGCTGAAGGAAGTTGCGGCAGAGATTTAGACGGGACAACTGGGAGGCTTGCGGAAGGATCGCTTCCGCGGGTCTCCAGAATGGTGACAGACAGATCGGAGCCCTGTAACAATGCATCGTTTTTGTAACCGGCTGTGCAACTATGTCAGCGAAGCGGCCACCATCGTTTCAGCGCTGATGCTGCTCGTGGCGACGCTCAGCGTGGTCGTGCAGATCGTCATGCGCTACCAGAACAACCCGACGCTCTGGTCGATCGAACTCTCACAATTCGCAGTCATCGCCATGGTCTTCATCGGTTCCGCCGCCGCCGCCCGTGGCAAGCAGCATTTCCGCATCGATTATATTGCCGGAATCGTCGGCGGGGGCGCCAAACGTGTTCTCGACTTGATCAGCAGATTGATCAGCCTAACAACGCTCGCCGTCCTGGGCCTGTTTACCGTCAAGATGCTGCAGAGCGTGATGAACACTTATTCGACGGCTGCCCAGATTCCAGTCAGATATGTGTATTATTTGATGATTTATGGGGTAGTCAGCTGGATCATCGTCGTCGTGATGGAATTCTTCGGCCCGCGTGAAAATCATTAGGCGGTGAGGGGGTTCCTATGACGGCACTGATGATCATATCGGCCTTCGCGGTTCTGATTCTGCTTCGGGTGCCGATCGTGCTGGCGCTGATTGCCATTGCATTCGCCTATTTCCATGTCAGGGGTTTCCCTCTGACCATCGTGCCCTACACGATGTACAAGACGCTCAACACCTTCACCATCGTCGCGATCCCCATGTTCATCTTCATGGGCGAATTGCTGTCGCGCTTCGGTTTCGCCGGAGACATCATCCGTATCACCCGGCGCATGTTTCGCGAGAAATTCGGATATTCCCTGCGCCTGAACGTCATTCTCAGCCTGGTGTTTTCCGGAATGTCCGGCTCAGCCATCGCCGACATCGGCGCCACCGGAAAAATGCTGATCGACGCGTCTGACAGGGAGGGTATTAGCAAGCCCTTCGCCGCCAGCCTGACCATGGCGAGCGCCACAGTCGGACCCATCTTCCCCCCCAGCATCCCACTCCTAGTTTACGCAATCGCGGCCAACACATCCAGCGTGCGGATGCTCATCGCCGGTGTTCTGCCGGCGGTCGTCATCGCGGCGATCCTTTACGCCTTTGTCAGCATATACATCGTCTTGCTGCGGCGAAAGAAGCCGGTTCCTTCGCAAGGGAGCGGTGCAGAGCATGCGAGCGATACCTCGTTCCTCCGCGATCTCGCCCTTTCGCTGCCTACCCTTTCGATCATCCCCGCAATTATCGGGGGAATGATTTTCGGACTTCTCAGTCCTTCCGAGGTCGGCGCCGCTGCGGTGGTCTACATCCTCGTGCTGGCTCTCGCCTACGGACGTTTCTCATTCTACAAGGTGTGGCTGGCCTTCCGTGCCGCCATCGTCAGTTCGTCAGCGGTCGTCGTTCTGCTCGCCGCCGGCTCGCTCTACTCGACCATCATGGTCAATGAAGGGGTTAGCCAACTGGCGGCGGCCGCCTTCGACAACATCGGCGACAATCCGCTGATCTTCTTCCTGATCATCAATCTGATCCTAATCGTTGTCGGAATGTTCATCGACGGGCTGACGATCATCATCCTGCTCACCCCCGTGCTGCTGCCCATAGCCCAGGCGCTCGGCATCCAGCCTGAACAATTGGGGATCGTCATGGTCTTCAACACGATGATCGGTATGATGACGCCCCCCTTCGGCCTGAGCATTTTCGCCGTCTCGTCGGTAAGCGGACTGAAGATCGGCGAGATTCTGCGCTCGATCCTTCCGTTCTACGCCGTCATGCTGGCCTGCCTTTTCGCCCTCTCCGCCATTCCCGAAATATCGCAATGGCTGCCCGGCACGGTGTTCCAATGAGCGTTGCAACCAGGAACGTAGCACATGAGAATTGAAAACAGGATGGTTGGCAAAATGCGAGCCGGACAGATAGCCATCGGTCTCGGCGCTACGTTGCCGCCGTCGACACAGGTGCCGGTGTTCGCCGGTCGAGCCGGTTTCGACTGGGCATTCATCGACCTCGAACACACGCTGATCTCGCCCGAACATGTCGGCCTCCTCGCCACCACGTTTTCTATGCAGGGCATCACGCCGCTGGCGCGGATTCCCAAACCGGCGCTCTTCGACATCGCCCGGCTGCTCGACAGCGGGGTGGAGGGGATCATCCTGCCGCACGTCGAGACGGCGCAGCAAGCCGGGCGGTTGGTGGAGATGTGCAAATACGCACCGACCGGACAACGTTCTTGGGGAGGCGCCTCGCCGCAATTGGGCTTTCCGCAAAAGCCCTCGCCGCAACTCATGGCCGAAGCAAATGCCGCCACTCTGGCCATCGTGATGATCGAATCGGCGGTCAGCATGGAGAACATAGAAGCCATTGCGAAGGTGCCAGGACTGGACGGTGTGTTGATCGGTTGCGTCGATCTGTCGTGCGATCTCGGCGTGATGGGGCGACCGGACGCGCCGGAGATGGTTGCGACCATCAACACGATCGGCCGGGCGGCGAATGCCGCGGGTAAATATTTCGGGCTCGCAGGCGCGTCGACGCCAGCCGTTCTTACCGGACATTCCGAGATCCGGGTCGACTTTGCGTTGGCGGGGATGGATTATCGCATTCTCGTGACAGCCCTCGACGAGCGTGCCGGTCTGTGGCGGCGAACCGTGTCAGAAGGCCGGGCCTAGGGGATGGCCAAAGGGCATCCATACTGGTCTTGACACGATAAACAGGGTGACTGGCGTTTGGCACTTCGATACCTTCTCGACATAAAACCAATTTCCTACACCCGCCACCGTTTCCCGCCTGAAATTATTCAGCACGCAGTTTGGCTGTACTTCCGGTTTCCGCTGAGATTCCGAGACGTTGAGGGCCTGCTCTGTGAACGGGGAATCGACCTATCATATGAAGCTGTTCGATGGCGGGCCTTGAAATTTGGCAGTTCCTTTGCCTACAACCTTCAAAAAACCCGTGTAGGATCAAACGGCGTCTGGCACCTGGACGAGATATTTGTGACGATCAATGGCAAGCGCATGTAACTGTGGAGAGCAGTCGATGGTGAGGGAGAGGTGTTGGATGTCCTGGTCCAGCCCCGCAGAAACAAAAGAGCAGCACTCAAGCTGATGCGCAGGTATTGCCAAGTTGTTTGCGGCGAATTGTGAAGCATGGGCAAAGGCTGGATCATGCTGCCATTTCGGCGGTATAATCGGCCCAAAGGCTAAAGGCATCGGTGCGTGCGTGGCGGTATGAGGTTGCTGTGAGTTGATAACGGCGAGGTCGGAAGATTAGGTTGATCTGGTCATGCGCAGACAGAAACCTTTGAGCCTGCGGGTGGGACTTGAACCGACCGAATATTTTCTCTCGTTTGCGGGTCGGCCGGTGCGACACTTCGACCGCGTTGTTTAGGCCCTTGTGGGAGCGGTGGTCAGCGTTCGGGGCCCGTGTTTTGATCGGTTTGATGTAGCTGCGCAATTTGTCGGTGATCACGACCCTGGGCTCGCCGAACTGTGAAACCAATCTTTGGAAAAACCACTTTGAGGCTTTGGCGTTTCTGCGTGTTTGCACGAGAATGTCGAGCACGTTTTTTTAATCACCCAACTTTCTATCTAACTCATCCATCGTTTTAAGAAAGGCGTCTTCAATATCTATTTCGTATTTGTTTGCGAGCACTAAAACGGACCACAAGCAATCTGCTAGTTCATGAGCCAGTTTCTTATCAACATCATCAATCTCGCGAATTCCTTCCTTGGCCATCACCAATTTCATAAGGTCACCAACGTCACCAACAAAGCCCTGAGCAAGTTCAGATCGCGTCCATTCTCGTCCATTGTGTTTTTTTTCGAGTTTTGAATACTTATTACGTACCTCAATGGCACGCTGAGTCATTTCTTGTATTTCCATTTGGTTACATCATATCTAGTCATTATTACTATCTGTATACTAAAGGTAGCGTTACGAGCAGTCTCGAGTTGACCTAATTAACAAAGAGTCAGGCGACTACATTAATGAAAATGCCCTTGTGGTGAGAACTGCGGTCGGTCAAAGCAGACTTGGAAATTTGGTAATATTAGAGTTTCGTTTGATTTAATATCCTCCAACTGAGCTTGGTTTGCAGAGTGACTCTGGCATAGGCCGTTCCTTACTTCAAACCTTTTTCGATTTGGCGCAGCACCCGACCTACCTTCAATGGTGCTGAATACAGTTCACCCGTAACATTGTCATGAATTTCCGACGCCTTGACCACCTAATATATTGATTTGCTTTGACAAACCAGAATCCATCACGCCAAAATTGTCAACCTATCCGGGATATGCGGGTTTATTGGCTCGATGCTCGTCCATATGAGCCTGATTTGGGCCAATTCCGGATGTCCAGGAAAAAATTTTTCCCCTCTGATAGTGTAGGTGAAACAGTTCAGCAATGATGCGCCGATGCCGGATTATGATCTTGCAGCATATGTGGAGCGGTCCAGACGCGGGCCATGTTTTGTGTGTTCGTATTTGGGCGGGCACCCTGACTTCCAGCATGAGCCAATCCATACGGACGATTATGTCGTGGCATTCCTTAGCCGATATCCCACATTGCGCGGGTACACGATAGTCGCGCCCCGCGCGCACATAGTCGATGTAACCGGGGATCGCGAGTTGTACCGACGAGTGAGTGAAATAGTGTACGACGTGTCAGAAGCTTTAAAGGCAACCATTTCCACTGAGCGGGTTTACCTCATGTCGTTGGGGAGCCACCAGGGCAATGCCCATGTACATTGGCATGTTGTGCCGTTGCCCCCCGGAGTTCCATACGAACAGCAGCAATTTCATGCTGTGATGGCCGAGAATGGTGTTCTCGACATTACATCAGAAGAGCAGGCCGCACTCGCAATCCAACTCCGACTGGCATTAAAGGCCATTCAAGACAAGAAAGATGAACCCAAGTAAGTGTCTCTTTTGGGCCAATCTCTTCCAGTTATTGGTGCAGGCCAGTTCGTCCGCTTGCTTCCTCAAACCTTCCAGTTTGCCGCGCCAAATGTAGTCAATTTGAATATGGAAACTACGGCGAATCATCATCACCGATTCGGGTGCGAAATGCGTCCATGCGTTAGAAATTGCTATGAAAAGGAATTTGCCTTCATGACACGTGTCCAGAAGGTGATGTCGCGCTACAGAATTGCGAAAATGGAAATGCTGGGAGCGGTGGTGCCCAGGGGCGGAATCGAACCACCGACACGCGGATTTTCAATCCGCTGCTCTACCAACTGAGCTACCTGGGCATCTGCCTGACTTCGGAACGACCGCAGCGTCTGCCGCGAGCCGTCAAGCCCGCGCGTTATAGAGTCTTGACCGGGGCCTGTCCAGTCTCTTTGCAGTCCCCGGCGACACTTTTTCATGCCGGCCGCCAAGGCCTCGTGCAAACCGGCCGGATCGATCCTCCGGTTTGTTTCGGTGGCGCGCCAGACGCGTCTGGAAAACCGGCGTCCCTCACGCGTTTCGGAGGGAAATCGGGCCGTTGAAACAATCCCGAAGCCCGGCCGTTCCGCCCGCCTTTCGGCGCTGCAAACAGTCTGGCCCGGGTCACTGCGGCCCCTCGTCATCCTCCTCGTCGTCGGCGACCGGAATCGCGTAGGCGCCCGACAGCCAGCGGTTCAGGTCGACGTCGGCGCAGCGCCTGCTGCAGAAGGGATGGAAGTCCTTCACCGCCATCTTGTTGCAGATCGGGCAGGGGCGCATGCGCCGTGCCGGCGCGGTGTCCGGTTGCGGTCCCGGCGGCTGGTCGGGGGGCGGGTCTTGTGTGCTCACGCGGGATATCTCGGCTGGGTGAGAAGGTGCCGCCTGTTGTCTTCCGAACTGTCCGGCGGCGCAAGAAAAATATGGGCGCCGGACGCTCCGGGCGCCTGATGCCCATCGCGCGGCGCGATTGGCCGGTTCCGGATCGGACCCAAACAAGCGGGTCGCTCAGGCTGTTTCGCGGGGCCGGCTTCGCGCGACAGATGTCGGAAGGACGGTTTGTGGTGGCGCGATCCTTTATCGCATGTCGCGTTCGATCTGCCTCAGATCAAACGAAAACGATTTGCGCAACAATAAACAGGTCTACAACTTTTCGCGTGGATTCGATTTCATCCGACAAGCTGTAGTGCCTAAAATTACGTAATAAGGAATTGAATTAAACAATGCGTAATTTTTGCAGGAAACGATGCGACCCGGATTCGTCGAAAATGCCCGGATTTTTGCGGAAAATCGGGCATCTGCGCACAAAATTCGAAATGTGCTGATCGCGCCGAAAATAGGAAAGCGGAGCCGATCCGGCAAGGCGCGGCAAACCGGGTTCCGGGATTTTGTTACGAAACCGTGGAAACCGAATCTCGCCCGCGGCAGCACCCGGGATCCGGTTGTTTTCTCTCACGGCCGCGGGCCTCCGAGGGGCGGGCAGAGCCCGGCGGCCGGTCGGCCTTGCGAACACTTGCGTGTTCGGGGTGGGTGCTCGTTGACGGTCGCGCTCTGGGTCTG
>JGI12316J15310_10000052_pt37 | contig 14076 bp, 12 predicted proteins | sample MarCyaLeptolynsp_FD_15310 | JGI IMG/M metagenome (IMG submission 15310)
GACCCAGTTGGTCGGGCACATGTCGACGTAGATGTCCGCCAGCGCTTCCACCGGCACGTTCTCGTCGGTGGCCATGTCCCAGAAGTAGCGGGTCCAGTCGTAGATCGAGCTGCGGCCGGTGATCTGACTGGCACTGCTCGCACTGCCGCACACGGGTGCGTTGTTCCAGGCTTGCGCGAGCCAGTCCCGCGCCCCGAGCCACGACTCGAGCGGATCGGATGGGTCGGGCTCCCCCAACAGTGGATCGAGCGCTTTGGTCTCGCAGCTGTAGACGCCCCGCTGGTACGAAGGGCCGTAGTCGTTGTCGATATCGCCGTCGAGATCGAAGTCCTTGAGATGCGTACTTCGCATCCAGCAGTCGGACTCGTCGACGTCGTTGAACAGCTGGGCGGCGTAGAAGTTGGCCCAGCCTTCGCGGGCCGCCCCGGACGAAAACTCGCGGGTGAGGTTGGATTTTTCCGAGCTACCGCCGGAGTCACTCGGCGTGGCGAGGTTTCCTCCCGCGTATTGACCGTTGCATCCATAGAGTGCGGCGCCGTAGTTGGTTTCGGTTCGGTCGCCCATCCGGAGCATCACCAGCATGTGGCCGAGCTCGTGCGCCATCGGCCACTTGTCGAGCACGCCCGATCCCAGCGCCACGATCGAGTCGTCGCTGGTCGTCCCGCCCGAGAACATCGAGCCGTAGCCGAACGCCCGCCGTGTCCCGTCGGACTGCACTTGACCCTGCTCGGCCCAGTTCGAGGCATACCCCTTGCCTTTGACGTGGGTGTACGAGATGAGCTGCGTCGAGGAGATGTCGCTGTGGTCGGACTTGGCCGACCACTCGGTGTGTCCGCAGCACGGCACCCCTGCCGCCCCGCACCAGGACGTGTTGCCCTGATCGCCCAGGTTCATCGTGCTGCGCGTCATCGCGTACGCCATCAGCACGTACGGATGCCACGCGATGCTGTTGGACTCGTCGGACGCGGCCAGCGTCTCCGTGCGAAATTGCGGCCCGTCGTAGGCGTAGGTGCGACTCGCGAACCTGAAGTTGCCGGTACTGACGATGTCGAACGTGCACGGGCCGACCACGGGGCTCAGCGGATTGATCGGGCAGTGAAAGAACGGGTACCAGTCCGTGTAGGACTGGATGTCGATCCCCTCGACCTCGCCGCGGGACTCGATCGTCACCGTATACGGCTCAGGCGGCGTCGCAAACCAGATGCAGCCGTCGTCGTCGAGGTTGTACACCGACGTGCTCATCGAACGCTCTACCAAGACGGTGGCCCCGATCGGCGGGCGTGGCTCGTTCAAGCGCCAGAAGTCGCCACCGCCGACGTCACTCGCCGACGGGTGACCGATCCACGCGGTCTCGACCTCGAAGCACAGTCGACTCATCGGCATCGGTGTGCCGAACTGCCGGAAGTGGGCATCTTGGTCCCGCTCCGCCGCAAGGAATGCCTGCGCTTCGGCGTCGTCGGGATCGAGCGCCAGCCAGCGGCGCCCCTGCTCGTCGAACCGGGTGTTGACGAGCAAAGCCGACTCACGATCGTGGAGCTCGGGCTGCTCGGCGACGCGCTCGGCGATCGCTTCGGGAGGTGTCACTGCGTGTCGAAACCGCTGCTGGCCGATGTAGCGCCACACGACTCCGTGCTCGTACACGTCGGGAGGCGCTGCATCATGCAGAGCGGCCAAGTGGTAGTGCCCGTCCCCGTGGTCGACCACGCGATCCTCGAGAGCGATTTCGTCCTCGACCACCTCGGCCGTGCACGCCAGAGGTCCAACCACCAACAACAGCCCGACGAAAGCGACGCGGTTCATGAACACCCCCTTGTCCGGCGGGGGCCTCTCGATGACGGACGATCGCCTCAAATGTCGTCGGTCACATACAGCTGTGCACGGCGGCTCCGGTGAAAGTCCACGCGAACCCGAGGCTTGCCGCGATACGGAGCGTCCGCCGTGATGTCGTCCGTCGAAACGGTACCGCGCCCGATCACGGCCACTCGCTCCCCCGCCTCGAGCACGCCCTCACGGTAGCGAAGCTTGGAGTCCTCGCCGATCAGTGAGAACACGCGGGCGTCCTGCTTCTCGATGAACGCCAGGTGCCGGTCGTCGGGCTCGCCGAACTTGCCCGTCATCGTGCGGTGGTCGCCAACAATCGAGATCATCGCGCCCTTGGGGTCCACATACGCCCGGCCGGTCCCGTCGTCTACGGCGAACGCCTGGATGTCCCACTCGTGCACGACCTTCAGCCAGCGCTCGCCGGTCGCCGTCTCGATCAGGCGCTCCACGAGCACCTCGTATCCAGCGCACGCACGGCCCGTCAGCGGGGCGAAGAGCGGCTTGTGGTCGAGCACGAGCTCCCCGATCACGCTCGCGTACGAACCCGATTGGAAGAACTCGATCTTGACCCGCTCCGCCCGGGCGAGCGCATCCTGAACGGTTCGATCGCGCTCGGATCGGTCCAGCCAAAGCAGCACGCCGGCAGCGGTGGCCAGGGTGCCGATCACGAGCGCGGCGACCATCATCGGGCCGCTGATTGTGGCATGCCCGGAGCTAGACGAGCAGCTCCCCGATCGTCTGGGGGACCGCTCCGAAGTCGGCGGGCACGCCAGCTGCCGTCAAGGCGGTCTGAAGCACCTGACTCGGATGTCGTCCCGCGCCGTCGATCATCTGTCCGTGCTCGATGCGATCGGGCATGCCGACGATGGGAAAGATGTAGCTCGTGACGTTGTGGGCTCCGGGGTTGCCGTGCTCCCAAAGCTGCACCGCCACCGTATTGTCGAGCATGTTCCCGTCGCCCTCGGGCGTATCGTGGAGCTTTTGCATGAGGTACGCGAACGGGTCGGCGAAGAACCTCGCGACCAGCTGGCGCTTCTCCAGTGCGTTCGGGCCCGCGGCTGAGTTGAACGTCGAGTGCGTGCAGTCGTGAGCATCGAAGTTGAGGCCCATGACCGTGCTCATGTTGATGGCAGAGCTGACGTACCCAATCATGTACGTCGCCACGCGGCTGAGGTCGCACGCGAATGCCATGTGGATGAGGTCCGCGAGCACGATCGCTCGCTTGTCCTCGTCGGACCAGCCCGAGGTTCCGTTCGTATCGGTCGTCCCCTGCGTGACGCTGGGATCCGTGCCCGGATCCAACAACGACTCGCACGTTGCGTTGCCGCCCGTCGGTACGCCGCCGCCCTCGCTGATCTCGCGCATGCGCAGCTCGAGCGCACGAATCTGGTCGAAGTGCTCTTCGAGACGAATCCGGTCCGGAGCGCCGAGCACCTGATGCAGTCGGTCGCTACGGCGGAGCACGAGGTCCAGCACGCTCGCCCCGCGGAGCACTCGGTCGCTCGGAGGCGGAGCGCTGCCGCCATCGGGCGGAGAGAATCCGGCGAACAGCTGGTCGTACGCGAGTCTCGGGCTTGCGATTGGGCCCACCGGGAAGTGGTTGTTGTCCACGGACATGTAGCCCTCGCCGCCGCCGTAGGATGACGCCTGCACGCGGTAGTTGAGGCTGCGAAATCTCGTATCGGTCCCGAGAACATCCGCCGCGACCTGGTCCGAGGACGGTCCGATCGCGGCCCCACCCTCCCGTCGATGTCCAGTGACCAGCGGGATGACCACCGATCCGTGGCCAGCATTGGCCTCACGCCCGCCCGGCGGGATTGAGCCGGCAGGTCCCTCGGGAAGCGCGAGGTTGCGGACGAAGCTGACGTAGTCACGGATGGGTTCGAGTGCCTGGTAGGCCGAGGGGAACTCGAAGTCGGCGCCCGTGCCTCCTCCCGTACCGAGCATCGTGGTCCCGGTCATCGACACGATGTAGCGCGAGGGCACGGACTGCGACGCGCGAGCCGTCGAGCCATCCATGATTTCGAGCAGCGGCAGCGCGATCGCGGCACCGCCTGCCCCCACGAAAAACGAACGTCGGTTGAGTCGAAATCGTCTTGCCATGGTCCTTCTCCCTACGAGTCGCCGCCGCCGGTTCCGCCGCCGCCGTCTCCATCTCCGCCGCCGGAGGTTGCTGGGCCATCGCCGGCCGAGGTCGTCGGGACACCGTCTCCGCCGCCTCCCCCAGCCGGGCCGCACGTCATGCCGAGATCGCCGTTGTGGCACTCGAGACCCGGGCAGCACGGGATCGCCGAGCAGTCCGAGAACTCCTGCTGGCACATGCCGGCGCCCGACGTCGAGCCGCCGGTGTCGGCCCCATCGTCGGATCCGGCGTCGTCGGACGAGCCGTCGTCGGTCGCCATGGACCACCCGGTGGATGCGACGCTGCCTTCGGTCCCGCACACGCGCCCTGCGACGCACTCGAGCCCGGCGCAACACGCCGCAGCAACGCAGCTCTCCCCGAGGTCACGGCACTCGGAGGGTTCCTCGTCGTCTCCGGTGCTGCCGGTGGCCGAACCCGAAGTCGTGCCAGCGGCCATGCCGGCGTCGCCGAGGCCCTCCATCCCGTCGTCCGCTTCCTTGACCGCGCACGCGGTCCCACCGCACGCCAATACCAGCGCTGCGATCGGCACTCTCTTGATGATCGAGTAGACGCTCATGCTGCTTTCGTTCCTCTCTCCCTCAGGGTTGCTCGACGACGCGGTAGCGCATGGCTTCGCTCGAAGCGAGGTCGACCATGAGCGCGACGAAATCGAATTCGGACTCCTCGAAGCGTTCGACGAGCCGCGTGAGCGCAGCGTCGTCTTCCTCGAGCACGGGACGCCCAACCGCGAGCTGCAAGAAGTGCTCGACAAAGCACGACTCCACCTCGCCGGACTCTGCCAACAAGCTGCCGAGCTCCCCCGGGCCATTGAACGCACGCTGTCCCGGCAGCGCGCCGTCTCCGGAGATCGGGCAATCGGGTCGATCGACCTCGTGCTCGCGAAACTCACCCGCGGGTCCGAATGCCTCGAGTCCGAAGCCGACGTTGTCCATCAGCGCGTGGCAACCCGAGCACGCTTCCTGGTCGCGCATCGAGAACTGCTGCTCCTTGCAGGCATCGGGACCGCCGAAGTCTGGAGGCTCGGCGTTGTCGATGCTCGCCGGCGGAAGCGGGATCTCCTGGCACAGCAGGCGATGCACGATCCGCTGACCACGGAGCACCGGCGACGTGTCACCGAAGTTCGTCTCGCCGGAAAGAAAACTCCCGTGCGACAAAAGCCCGAGTCGCTTCGAATCGGGAGGATAGGTCACCCAGCCCGCCTCGCCATCGGGGCTCGGCATCTCGTAGTGCGCCGCGAGCTCGGCATCGATGAACGTCTCGGGAAAGGTGAGCAGCTCCGACCACGGCAGACGCTCCTCGAGGATCACGCGACGGAGCAGTGCACCCGTCTCGCGCCTGAGCTTGTCGGGAAGCTCTCCGGCGGCGGGGATGGAGTCGTAGTCGAGCCACATTGCGAACAGACGCTGCAGCTGTTGGTCCGCCTTCGGGTCGGCAAGCATTCGCGAGGCCTGGGCGTAGACGCCCGCATCCGTGCCGAGCTCGCCCGCATCTGCCTGGTCGAGCAGCTCCTCGTCGGGGACGCTCCCCCACAGCAGAAACGACAACCGCGTCGCGAGCTCGTGGTCGCCGAGTCGATACAGGCCGGGCACACCTTCGACGGGGGTGCCGATCTCGAAGCGATAGATGAACTCGACGTCCTGAAGCAGGGCATGCAGGACCATTCGGACGGCGACGTCGAAGTCCCCGCTCGACTCGGCCTCGGAGATGAATGCCGTGTACTCGCCGATCTCCGCGTCCGAGAGCGGTCGGCGCAAAACGAGCCGGCCCGTACGCTCCACGATCTCTTGCAGGCACGCCTCGTCCGCCGGTCCCTCCGGCTCGCATGTGACGACCCGAGCATACGCAGCAGGATCGACGACGATGCGCTGGGCAACCTCCTCGGCAAAGGCGTTGAAGCCCGTCACCAGCGCCTCGGACGGAAACTGCGTGGTGTAGTCGTTGTCGAAGGGCGTGCGGTCGTCGCCCGGGAGCAGCTCGAGCTGGGGCGAGACATCGATACCGAACAGGTCGAGCACTGCCCACCGAAGCTCGTTTTGCGTAAGCCGCCGAACGCCCTGTACTCCCAGGCCATTGGGATCGGGCAGCACGTCGACGTGATCCTCGGGGAGCTCGTCCCCATCGTCCGCCGAATCCGCTGCGGTGCCGACGCCCGTCTCGCCGACGCCCTCTTCGCCGGGGTCGGCTCCGCCGTAGCACCCTGCGCCGACGGTCAGGGCCGCCCAGGCCACCACGCCGCACCTTCTCGCCCTCCGTCGCGTCTCGTTCGTCACGAGGGGTCAGTGGCGTCTCAGCCCGGCGCCTTTACCGATTTCGAAACCAGAAAGTTTTTCGGGAACCGACCGCGGCCTCCCGACATTGCCCCTCTCGAGATGCCGACGGGACACGACCAAGGACTCGTGCAATGTGCCCGGGGGGGCGATCCCCTGGCCTGGGGCGCCCTCTACGAGCACTACTACCCGGACGTCGTGCGTTGCCTCCGAGCGATGCTCCGGGACGGCGACGATGCCCACGATCTGGCTCAGGAGACCTTCGAACGAGCGCGGGCTGGGCTCGACAGCTTCGGCGAGCGAGCGGCATTCCGCGCGTGGCTGGTCGGCATCGCCTACAACGTCGCCCGCAGTCATCGGCGCGCCAGGGACCGCAACGACCGCGTGCTGGAGCGCTACGCAGGCTCTCGCGCTCCCTCGCGGGGCCGGACCGACCCCGAGGCGCAGCACACCCGCTCACAGGTCGTGAAGGCGGTCTCGTCCGCCTTGGACCGACTCCCGGGCTACCTGCAGAACGCCTTCCGCCTGCGCTATCTCGAAGGGCTCTCCCTCGAGGGGGCGGCTGCCGTCGAGGGCGTCACCGCGACGAACATGGGGGTCCGTGCCCACCGAGCGAAGCACCGCATGCGGCAAGAGCTCGAGCGCGCCGGCTGGTCCGTGCACGCCGTCGCGGGGCTTTGACCCCTCGATCCGTCAGGTGTCGTCGTCGTGGCCTGCGCTCAATGCCACCTGCAACCCACGCGCCCAGTGATCGAAACCGTCGAGCGTCGCTCGCAACAGGGCATCTTGAATCGGCAACCGCTCCATCGTTTCGCGCAGCAGCTGTCGCGCTCGATGCATCCGGCTCTTGATCGTCCCGGGAGCAACTTCGAGGACCTCGGCGATCTCGTCCACCGACAGTCCCTCCCAGTAGAACAGCTCGAGGGTGATCTGAAAGTCGAGCGGGATCGTTCGGAGCGCCATCAACAGCAGGCGCTGCTCCTCGCGCCCCATCGCGATCAGACTCGGCGACGGCGCCAAGTCGTGCACCGTCGTGTGAAGCGGGTCGAACTGTCGCCCGCGATCGACGGAACGAAAGTGGTCGAAGATGACGTTGCGCGCGATGCCCAACAAGAACGCCGCCAGCTTGGCATCACGACGAAAACGATCGTGGCGCTCGAGGCAGATCAGGAAGGTCCGCTGCACCAGGTCGCGCGGTGCGTCTTCGACCTTGCTCCGCACGAAGCCGTAGATGCGCTTGTAGTAGCGGCGCACGAGCGTCTCGCCCGCCTCGGCATTGCCGGCACTCCACGCCTGCAACAGGTCGAAGTCGTCGTGCATCAGCGTCTAGGCCTCGGGGCCCTTGCAGATGTAGGCCAGGCGCACGCCGCCGTTGACGTTGGACCAGCTGCCGTTGGCCGCCATTTCGATGCTGTCCAGCTCCGGGTCGTTGTTGGCATCCGGTCCCCAGGCCACGAACTCGAACGTCGAACCGTCGCTCCACGTCCAATTGCCATCGACGATGCGCCCGCCGATCCACGCGGGCTGGCCCAGTCGATCCGCTACGAATCCGTTCTCGACCTCGTCGACGATGCTCGCCAACTCGACGCCCGCGCCGAGCCCATTGCACGCGGCTTCGGCTGCCGCCCACGGCTGCGGGTCGGACGTACACAAGTAGTAGACGTACGGACTACGCCCCGCCTCGATGCAGCCGCTCGCGGTCGTCCCTTCCCCCGACCCCTCATCGTCGTCGACGAACTCGTCGTTTTCGACGTAGATGCAGCCTGTACCAAGGATGGTCGCCAGTGCGAGCAGCCTTGGCGGGACCCACCGCATGCACGCGACGATAACATGCGCGGTCGTGCGCATCGGATTGTAGGCAGACCACGGTGGTAAAGTGGATGGCCGTGGCGACGCTGTCGTACGCCTGGATCCTCAGCGCTGCGGTTGCCACAGCGCAGCCGGCGCTCGGGGCTCCGACCGGTGAGGTCCAGCTCGACCCGCTGCAGTTCGAGGGCGAGCTGGACGCCGTGCGACAGGAGAAGTTCACGACGGCAATTCGTGATGAGCTGGCCGAGACCCGTCGCGTCGTCGACCAAGCCGAGGCGGGCCGCTACGCGGTCCAGGGACACGTGCGCGCGGTCGAGCGCGACTTCGAAATCGAGCTGCGCGCGGTCGAGTTGCAGACCAACGAGGTCGTGGCCAGCACGCGCCAGCTGTGCGAGCTGTGTGGCCTGGCCGAAGCGGTCTCCACCGCGGAGAGCCTCACCGCCACCCTGGCCGCCAAGATCGACGCATTGGCCTCGGGGCCGCCCACGATTCGGGTGACGGCAGTCCCGGTGGACGCCGAGATCCGGATCGACGGCGAAGTGGCCGGTTCCTCCGGACTCAAGCGGGAGCTCAGCGCCGGCGAGCACGAGCTCAGCGCAAGCAGCCGCGGCTACGTCACCGAGGTTCGCCGGGTCACCTCGATCGCAGGCACGCACGAGGACGTGCACTTCGACCTGTCCAAGACGCCACGTCGGCAGCCCAAGACGGTGGCCGGGTGGACGCTCTTTGGGGTCGGGGCCGCCAGCCTCGTTGCGGGGGTGACCTTCATCGGCATCGACAACACGCAGGTTCGGCTGCTGTGTAGCGGCGACAACATCGACGTGAACGGGAACTGTCGCTTCGAGCACCGGACGCTCGGAATCGGGATCGGTCTGGCATCGGCTGGCGTCACGCTCGTGGCAACCGGGCTCGCGCTGGCGGTTCGAAAACGCCGGAGCAAGCAGCGAGCCGCGGTGCGCCCGACCCACGCCGGCCTGGAGTGGAGGTTCTGAGTCGAGATGAGCGGCTTGGACACCACGCAAAGGCAGGCAGCGGAAGCGCTCGTTGCCCTGATCGGGCGCCAGGAAGTGCCCGACGACGGCACGCTCGCCCGCGGCGACTCGATCGCGCGCTACACCGTCCTCGAACCGATTGGTCGGGGCGGACTCGGCGACGTCTACCGCGTCTACGATCCGAAGCTGGACCGATGTGTCGCCCTCAAGCTGATTCGGTCGGGTTATGCCGATCGTGACGACGCGGCCAAGCGACTCGAGCGCGAGGCGCGAGCTCTGGCCGCCCTCGACCACCCCAACGTCGTGACCGTATTCGACTTCGGCGTCGACGCGGGCCGGCTCTTCGTCGCGATGGAGTGCATCGAGGGGCGGACGCTGAGGCAGTGGGCAAGCGAGTCGCCACGGTCGTGGCAGGAGATCCGAGATGTCTACCTCGAGGCGGGCAACGGGCTGGATGCGGCACACCGGGCCGGTCTCGTGCACCGCGACTTCAAGCCCGAAAACGTCCTGATCGACCGCGCCGAAGATCGCGTGCGCGTGGTCGATTTTGGCCTCGCCCGCAGCGCGACGGGAGCCACGGCAACGCCCACCACGGTCGCACCGGTCTCGCGCCTCGACGTCGTCACCCCGCACGGATCGGTCGTCGGCACGCCGCGCTACATGTCGCCTGAGCAGCTGCAGGGCGCCGCAGTCGATGCCCGCTCGGACCAGTTTGCGTTCTGCGTGGCGTTGTTCGAGGCACTGTACGGGGAGTGGCCATTTGATCGAGACGCCCCGCAGTCGCGGGCGCTCGTCAAGACCGGCAATTCGCTCAGCGTGCCTCCGTGGATCAGGCGAGCACTCGCCCGAGGGCTCTCCGAAGACCCCAACGACCGGCATCCGTCGATGGCCGCGTTGCTGCAGGCGCTGGTCGCCGACCGACGGAGTCGTCGACGTCGCTGGTGGTCTGCGCTCACGTCCGCCGGGGTCGGAGCGGTCCTCGCCGCCGTCGCGATCTTGGGGCCCGCGGAGCTCACCGACGACGAGGCATCGCAACTCGACGCGATGGAGGGGCTCGCACGGAAGGCCGCGCTCGAGGGCCGCTTCGTGTACCCGGGCCGAAACGAGGAAGGCGGCAGCGCACTCGAGATCGTGCTCGCGCTCGAGCGTTCCGAAATCCCTTCGGCGGACGAGCGCGCGGCCGGATTGCGCGCCGAGTTTGCGGATCGGCTCGTCGCGCTCGGCGATGAGCTGGACGAGGTCCCCAATGGCAACGCCTTCGCATCCGACTACTACGCGGCGGCGCTCGTCTTCGATCCGGATCGGGCTTCCGCTCGACGCGGCACCGCTCTGACCCCCGGCGAGGTCGCGATGCTGCGCGACCAAGCCACGCAGGGGGAGTTCTCTCCGCGCGAGCTCGCCGCTGGCGAAGTCTTGGCAAAACTGGCGAGCGAAGGTGCCGAGCCGCTCGAGGAACGCGTGCGCGACGTCTTGCAGGACGCGGAGGCCCCTCGCGGCCGCAGCGCCAAGCGCACCATGCCGGACCAGCCTTCCCCACCGCCCGCCGACGAAGCGGACGACATCGAGATCGTTGCTGAGCCCACGGCTGCGGTCGACGAAGAACCGGCAATGCCGAAGCCGCCGCCCCCGGCGAAGACTCCGAAGGACCGTCCGCGAGACGCGTCGGAACCGGCGCCCACGAAGGTCGACGCCGGGGGACACGCCGCTGCGCTCGCGGCCGGCCGGGCCGCCCTGAGCCGAGCCGCGTTCGCCGAGGCCGAAAAGCACTTCCATCGCGCCCTGGCGGCCAGTCCGGGGTCTGCCCCCGCGCTCTCTGGCCTGGCCGAGGTTCACTTCGACCGCTACGAGTACGGCGAAGCAAAGAAGTACGCGAAGCGGGCAACCAACGCCGCCCCGAACGGGGCGCGGTACTGGGTGCAGCTGGGCGATGCGCACTACAAGCTGTCGGACTACCGGGCGGCGCGAACCGCCTGGGACGAGGCCGTCCGGTTGGGCAGCGATCGCGCCAAGGGCCGGCTCGAAAAGCTGCAGCGGCGCCTTGGCTCGAGCACGACCGCTCAGCCCTCGGGCAAGTAGTCGTCACAGGTGCTGTCGATGAGCCCGACTGCCTCGGCGAAGAACCCGTCGTAGGACGTCTCGCAGATGTTCCCGATCATGCCCCGCTCGCCGACGTGATCCATGAAGGACACAAAGCGCTCCGTCGGGTGGGTGATCGGGTCCCCCGCCCCGCTGACGCAGGTTGCGTCCGCGGTATTGAGAATCCCGAGCACCACCAGGCTGTCCGGTGCCCCTTGCTTGGCCTCGACAAGCGCGTCGTACCACGCCTGCGGCGACCCGACTTCGTTCGCATCATCGCTCGAGTGAGGGACCGGATAGTCGTCGGTAATCACGGTGACGACGAGGATGGCGTCATCCCGTAGAAACCCCTCGTTGCAGCCCCCGGCTTCGGACTGCTCGGTCACCGCCGCCACCATCGCGCTCATCGGCATCTCCGCGCTCGAGCCCTTGATGCCGACGTTGCCAACGCACGCGAACAACTCTTCGAGCTCGTCGGGTGCGGTCGCGGAGGTGAGAAAGCGTTGACCTTCGGGGAGACCGCAGATTCGATTGCTCGCCCCTTGCGTATGCGGGGCGACTTCGCCGGCCCCGAGCGCGGTCTCGCATTCGAGGTCCAGCGACGCCTTTGTGGTGCACCAGTCACCGCACTGCGTGCCCTCGCCCGGACACGGCTCGCACGCGCGCTCGATGTCGTCGCCGGCGTCCGAGTCCACGACCATCAGGTGAAAGTCGTGGGCCGAGACGGTGGTGGCGATGGTGTCCATGAAGCCGCCGAAGCTGTCGAGCAGCGCGCTCTGGTGGTTCCCCATCGAGCTGGAGTTGTCCACGACGAACAGAAAGTCGATCTTGCTGCAGCCCTCGTCGTTCATTCCGTCGTCCGCTGCCCCACCGAGATCGAAGGACGGGGACGGGGGAAGCTCCGGCGAAGGGCCCCCACTGCTCGATTCCGAGGTTTCCGGGGCGTCGATGCCGGTCTCCCCGAACCCCGCGCTGTCGATGAGCTCGGGGCGACTCGAGGCGGCACAGCCACAGGACGTGGCGGCCAAGGTGGCGAGAAAGATCGCGGTTCGCATGCAGCTCCTCCAAAACTTCGTGGTCCCGGAGCGAGCAGGCTTTACAGGTACGTAAAGAAAGACCACCGAGACGCGACGGTTCGGTGTGACTCGTACGACGAGACCTTGGCTGGTTGGTGCTGCGTACTGCGCCTTGGCGGCGTGTGGCACCGACGCTGGCGATCTGAGCATGCCGGGTGACGGAACCGGCACGACGTCGCCAGCGGCGGATGGGGGCGCGGAGCCCGAGCCCTCGGGCGACGACGACTCGACCGGAGCGTCAGGCGCGGAGCCGGGAGAGGACACCGATGGCCCGTCCGACGATACCGGTCAGCCACCCCCGATCGACCCCCCGCATGCCGACGAAGCACGTGCGGCGCTGTCGGAGGCGCTGGGCTTCTACCGAACCCTCAACCACCACGGAGGCTGGGTCTGGACCTACGCCGAGGATCTCTCCCGCAGCTGGGGAGAGGGTGAAGCCACCACGGATCAGCTCTGGGTTCAGCCTCCGGGAACGCCGGCGATCGGCATGGTGTACCTGCGCGCGTACTGGGCCACCGGGGACGCCGAGTACCTCGAGACGGCGACGGACGCTGCGGCAGCGCTGCGCTACGGCCAGCTCGAATCGGGCGGGTGGACCAACGCGGTCGACTTCGATCCTCAGGGCGATTGGGCCGCCGAGTACCGCAACGGAATGTCCTCGGGGAAGAACAACTCGTCGCTGGACGACGACATCACGCAGTCGGCCTTGCGATTTTTGATCGCCGTCGACGCGGAGACCGGTGACGCGACGAACGCCGAGGCCGTGACCTACGGCCTCGATGCGCTGCTCGATGCCCAGTTCGCGTCGGGCGGGTTCCCTGCGATCTGGGACGGCGGAGGTGTGCTCGACCTACCGGTGCTGCCCGCCACGATCTCTCTGCCCTACCCCACCGTGCCCAACGGCGGCGACTACTGGGACTACCCCACCCTCAACGACAATCTCGCCGGCAACGTGGCCAAGACCCTCGTGACCGCGTACGAGGTCTACGGCGACACGCGCTACCACGATCGCGCGGTCGCTCTGGGCGAGTTCTTGCTGCTCGCCCAGCTCCCCTCGCCCCAGACCGGGTGGGCGCAGCAATACAACGCGCAGATGGAGCCGGGTTGGGCGCGCGTGTTCGAGCCGCCAGCCGTCACGGGATCGGAGTCGCAGGACGTCATGGAAACGCTGCTGCTGGTGTACGAGCTATCGGGCGACTCTCGCTACGCCGATGCGGTTGCGACGGCGCTCGAGTACTTCCAGGGCAACCTGCTGCCAAACCGACAGCTCGCAAGGTTCTACGAGCTCGGCACCGATCTGCCGCTCTACTTCACCACCGACTACGAGCTCACCTACGACGACTCGGACCTTCCGGGGCACTACGGCTTCAAGATTACGTCGCGGCTCGACGCGATCGAGCAAGAGCATGCACGGGTCGTCGCCGGTGCGCCGCCGCCGTCTCCTGATGCGAGCGCCCTCGAGGCTCGAGCGCTCGAAGTGATCGATACCTTGGACGACCAGGGGCGCTGGGTCGACTACGACGTCAAGATCGCGAGCGGGATTCCGCAGGGCGACTACATCCGATCGGTGACGTTCGTGGACAACTGCGAGGCGCTGCTGGACTACTTGAACGCACCACAATTGCCGTAAGAACCACGCGCCGAGATCCCACTGATCGATGTGGGCGAAGACGACGTTCGCCGCGGAGGAACACCGATGAGGACCAAACACTTTGTCACGGCTGGAATCTTGACCCTTGCGCTCGGCGGCTACGGCTGCGACCTCGAGCCAGAGGATGACGACCTGGTCGAAGAGCGCGATTGGGACGACGTCGATGGCGACGGCGATGGCGATGGCGATGGCGATGGCGATGGCGATGGCGATGGCGATGGCGATGGCGATGGCGATGGCG
>JGI12316J15310_10000394_pt8 | contig 14056 bp, 11 predicted proteins | sample MarCyaLeptolynsp_FD_15310 | JGI IMG/M metagenome (IMG submission 15310)
CAATTTGAAAAATTTTTTCACGTTCGCGAGACGATTTGTTTTGGCCACCTGAAACAGGAACATACGGCCCGAGCATGTTCGATCGTCGACGCGCACCTTACGCCAAAAAACGCATCTCGATCCCAATTCTTAGGATTGAATCCTATCGTCAGAAGGACTCGCGTTTCGCACGGGCGAAACACCGCGTCGATAGTGGCGAAACTCTGCGCTCAGTGTAATGCACTCCAGCCTAACATTCGAGGCTATGCGAACTCAAAACCCATTCACTCTTTGTTAATAAATATGTATCCAAAACGAAAAAACACTCAATACGAAACTAAGGAAAAATAATGAAACGTCTCCCTGAAATGCTTTGAGTCAAAATGCATGATCATTGCAATATCTTTCTGTTAATCGCCACCATGATTTCAAATTTGTATTTGATCAACAAGCAACAGATATCAAGATTTTTAGGTTGATACTTAGTGTCTTGATATCTGGAGCTCGCAACTCCTTGTAACCAATCAGTGCTACGGCACCGACAGAAACCAACCCTCGGATCTCCATCCGTAGGAACCCTTCCCCACGAACAAATCAGTGAGCCAAATCGTGCGTGCTTCTCCATATCAGGGACTGATCGTCCCGCAGTTGGACACATCAGCCATACTTAATATCGCATGCGATATTATCGCCCTGGAAAAAGGCGTGTACTCGCCAGCTCCCGGGCCCGCATTAGCCCCTCCTCTCAAAGACTGGAGCAAAACTCTCGTCGCCTTCCCGGGAATTTTCGCACAGTCAGAAGCTGGACCATTTCTAGAGCCATTGTTTTGGATTTCTGGTGATCTTCGCTGGGCTGTTACAATCAAAGGCCCTGTGGAGCTTGGTCGGCAGATCTGCGACCCCGACAGGTGACTTGACCGATCTGACAGATGTCCGACGCCAAGCTGGCAACGCGTCGCTGAGCCCCAAGTCTGGGTCAAATTCAATTGAAATTATGCGCCTGACATTCCGTCGACCTGCTCTGCTGATGTGATGAGATACCTCAGACCCGAGAAGCCAAATGAATAAGTCACAAATAGAACCCGAAGAATTGCATTCCGTCGGCTTGCTCGTTTCGAGAATGGCAGTCAGAAGAGCGCTTCGCAAAGTCCCAGAAATGCGGTTCCGAACTGCATACATCATCGGTTTGAACCTCATCGAAGAACGAGACCAGGAGATTTTCGAATGCGCTTTGACGCGTGAGCTCGCATGGCAGTCAACGGACAAAACGTATCGACCAATCGCACCAGATTTCCACTACTTCCGCGAAGAAAGTCACCAGTCCGAACAGAAGCGGCGTAAGATGCATAAGGCCCTCTCTGTTTGGACAAGCATCGAGGAAAACCAGCGTGTGATTGGTGTTTCAACACCTAATAGCCCAATGACAACGCAATTCAGAAACGTTGCCGAAGCGATTTTTGATACTCGCATTGAAAGCAGCTTTATAAAGGCAGCACTTATCATCGCGCGCGATATTTTTGTATGCGATGAAATCGCTGAACGCCTCGCACGTTATTGCTTGTCCGATCTTACGATTGCATTCCGTGGAAATCGCCCCCTGGAAGCAGCGTTGCAACTTCTGGAAAGCCTACCTGATGTCGATGCGCGCGTATCGTCGGGCAAATATGCGGACGCAAATGCTTGCAGCCAAGAGATTCCAACTCTCGAGGAGCTTTCCGGTTACGGCGAAGCCAAAGACTGGGGTTTGGAACTTTCAAAAGACCTCAAGGATTGGATGGAGGGCAACCTTCCCTGGTCAGATGTAGACAAGGGTGTTTTGTTTGAAGGTAAATCCGGAACAGGAAAAACCCGCTTCGTAAGGTCTCTGGCGAAGACGTGTAAAGCTCACTTCGTTGAGTGCTCTCTCGCCAAGGCGCAAGCAAAAGGGCATCTGGGCGATATGCTCGGCGCAATCAGGCATGCGTTCACAGAAGCCAAGGCAAACACTCCAGCCATTCTTTTCATCGATGAATTCGACTCCATCGGCGACCGGACATCTTTGACAGACTACAATGCCGAGTATTCAAGAAAAGTTATAACCGGGATGCTCGAATTCATTGATGGCTCAGATCCACGCGAAGGGGTCGTCGTCGTCGGAGCAAGCAATTCACTCAACAACATCGATGACGCATTTCTGCGACCTGGCCGGCTTGAACGGGTCATCAGTATCAGACCGCCAAATCTCAGTGATAGGCAAAAGATCCTTTTGCATTATCTAGGCACCCCCATACCGGACAAGACACTTTTGGAGTTGGGAAAACGAACTGAAGGCTGGACTGGCGCGGACCTTGAAAAGTTTGCAAGAGAGGTACGCAGGAAAACAAGGCGCTCCGGTGTTCCACTGGACGGAAGAAGGGCCTTGGAAACACTCTCTGGAGCCGTTCAAGAAGTCTGTGACGTCGAACTTAAGAGATTTGCGGTCCACGAAACAGGGCATGTCATCGCCGCATTTCACCTGCTGAAGGTCTTGCCCGTTTCAGTGTCGATCCACACCCATCACCGCGTCGATTCAAGCGTGGCGGCTCTCAGCGGCGGCGTGACCGTATTTCCTAGAAGAAACGGGCTCATAAGGCTGCAAGGCGACTACCTCAATGAGATCGCCATTGCGCTGGCCGGACAAGCAGCCGAGACGCTTTATTTTGGAGATGCGTCAGACGGAGCTGGAGTTGTGTCTGGCAGCGATCTTGAGTTTGCGTCGATCCTCACCGCACGCATGTTGGCAAGTTCCGGTCTCGCTGAAAATCTCGTGTTTCTGAGCAATGACAACCAGGGGAACCTGGCCCAGTTGATCGGGCAAAACAGCGTATTCGCCAACAAATGCGACGCTGTTTTGAAACAGCAAATGAAGACAGTCTCGGGTCTCCTTGCACAGAACATGTCAATGCTCCGAGCAATGGCAAAGCTGCTCCTCAAGCGAAAAAGACTTTCACAGATAGAGGTCGCCACTCTTCTTGGCGCAAACACCAATATCTCATCAACGCCAACAACAAAGGAAAAAGAGAGTGTTAATTAGTAAAATCAAATTGCATCGACAGCGTTCGTTCTCCGTTCTTTATACAGAACAATATTACTGTCGAAGTATGTCGATGCATGGTAGGAGGGCCGCCCTTCGAGATGAGAGCAGCAAATTCGTTTGTGGCGCTCTCTCGAATTCGGCTTCAACGCCTGGCAATCGCCAGCAAGACAATAGGAGGCAGCCGATATGAACTTCAATCTCACGCACGCTGCCCCTTCTGAAGCCGCCAACGTTACCTCTCTCATAGTGTGAGTTCCTTGGTTCAGTTCCGTTTGGAACAGATCAATTGAAATTCGCCAGTCCCCAATACCGGGGCTGCGGCTTTTGTCGCTCGGATACGAGGAGAACGAACTTGGCATACTTCACCCGATAGGAACCACGGCGTCTGCACACACAGACGTCTCGACCAAGTCACGAACTAAGCTGTCGCCGCTCACAGTCCACTGATGAGCTGAGTTTTAGCCGCTAGATCGTTTCGATTGGTTTCTCTTAAAGACCCGTCCTCTCTGACTGCATTGCTGAAAGCTTTGCAGAACGACGACGTGCGTCTTGCTCCGGGATTGCAGACGTACCTCATCAAATGCGGCGCATCTCCCCGATCCCGAAAAACGCCTTTTGCTGGAGCCCGATTGGCGGGTGGCCCGGCGCAGAATTTGGAACCCGATATGTACAACAACAACCAGGAAGTTTTGGATCGCATGAATCTGAATGCCCATCAGCGTCGTCGTGCTTGCGATGGCTCAGTTGGCAATTCCAGCCCCGGTGAAGACTGCTCCATAACGAGGCCGCTTCCAAATCTGCATCAGGACATCAATCAACAGCCTTTGTGTGTGACCCCAGCTTCTCACACCGGAAAATCTCACCAAAGGATCGTGGCTCTAAGATCGGCTTCGTCATTGATCCATTTCGGCAAAGGCAAATCTGGTACGAAAGTGACCTTGAAATGATGCTTTTGACCATTTCAATCGCCAACCGCGAAATTGCCTTTGTAGTGGAGCAGCAGAAATCTCAGTTTCATTGGAACGGTGTTCTTCATGACCACACAGTCGACATGATTCAGCATTTCAGATGCGGATATCGGCGAGCAGTGTTCGTGAAATACGCCGAAGATGTTGAAGGGGCGCAGCTGAAGGATATTGCAAAAGCTGTTGGCGAATTTGAAGACGATAGACTCGCCGACGACTACGACGTTTCGACTGAAGAAGACGTCAATCTCCTTGATTTTGAGAACGCTGAGGAAATCATCGAAGCAGCAAAATCAAGCACTTCAGAAACTCGTGCAGCTGTAGTCGACGCACTCCCGCACATGGCCGACCTCGTCACACCAAACGAAATCGGTTCCTTTACAGGTCTCGGAGAGGTCGGCGCGAACGCGTCGCTCGCGCTCATTCAGGCAGATGAATTGCGACTGTATGAGCAAGAACCGATCGACTTCAACACCGTTCTGATTAACACCTCTAAATTTGCCGCTTAGAAATTGAGAGGCAAATTTAAAGAGATGATCAATATCTCCCCCTAGGTTGCACTGCCCGGGTAAATCCGCCCTTGGTTGTTTCAGGTCACTCATGAATCACTCTCCCTACCGCCCAATTGCGTTCAACCCAAATGATCGTATCGTAATCGACAATGCGCACTACAGGTCAGTTGGTAAGGACGGCGAGTCGCATATCCTTCAGCTTGTCAGCGATGACATCGTCGAAAACTTTCACATCGTCAAAACAGATCGAGAGATCGCGACCCTGATGCGCACGCATCGTCTTCGCTGCGACCATGATTTTTACGCAAGAACATCTGCGAAGCTAAGAGCACGTAACGATTGTTCGAACCTTCATGACTGTGACGAAAAGCAGCTTCGAGCCATTCTCTGGAAAAAAGAGTGGTGTGATCGCTTCAATGACGCCCGTCTCGACCCGGATGAACCTAACCGGCCGACAATGTCGCTCAATTCAATCCGTGACTTTATCGAGAGTCGCAAGGAACCGATGTTTCAGTGGTATCGGCAGATTTATGACGAGCGCCCAGATCAGGGACGCATTATGCCCGGTACTGGTAAGCGAAAGGAATTCGCATATCCCAGTCCGAGTACGCTCCGAAATTGGCTGCTTAAATATCGGCAATTCGACGAACGCGCAGAAGCTTTCAAAACCAAATATCACCGCTGCGGCAACAGGAACCAACTCAATCCTGAGGTAAAGTCAGTGGTTGAGCAATGTGTCAAGCGATATCCCAGCGGCAGCAAACCAGCCATGTGCGACATTTATTGGGATGTAGAACAGCGCCTGTTCTACCTCAATCGCGAACGGCCAGAAGACGACCAGCTTTCCGTAAGCTACAAGACAGTCCGCCGTCACATTCACAAGATCCCCCCTTTCATCAAGGATGCCGGACGAGACGGACTCGACCGAACGAAACGGCGTTACGCTTCAGTTGGTCGTGGTTTGAATGTCAGGCGTTTTTTGCAACGCGTAGAAATCGATGACTGGGAAGCCGACCTGTTTGTGCTTTTGGCAGAAACCAGTGTCTGGGAAAAATTATCCCCGACTGAGCGAAAACAGGTAGAAAGAGCGCGCTGCACTGTCACCGCTGCAATCGACGTCGCAACCAGGTGCATCGTAGGCTTGAATGTTTCTCCCCGAAGCCCATCCACGGCGACATCAAAGGCTGCGGTCAGGCGTATCCTCACGGACAAGGCGGAGTTGAAAAACTGGGCTGGGGCGAAAGACGATTGGCCGATGCAAGGCCTCCCCAGTTTAATCGTCAATGATGGTGGCCCAGCATTCCGTGGCAGCTTTTCCAATTCACTGTTTTTCTTGGGTATCAACCAACAAATACCTGAAAAAGATCCACGAAAGAGAGGCACAATCGAGAGTTTCTTTAAAAATCTAAAGAAGTACTGCCGCCAATTTACGGGGCAATCTTTCGCGAATGTGGTTGAGAGAGGCGATTACGAGTCAGAGAAAAATGCAAGCCTTACCTACGAAATATTCTACAAGCTACTAATCTCTTACATCGTCGACGTGTATCACAACACACCCCATAGAGGCCTCGGCGGACGAACGCCAAAACAGCAATGGAAAAAGCTTACGGCAGGTGCGGTAAGGCCTCCTGTCCCCGATGAAAAAATTGCCGCATGTTTGGGGCTGCACGAACGCAGAAAGATCGACAAACACGGCATATTGGTGAACGGCATCAGTTACCACACAGATGCACTCGATACGCTTCACGGTCTTACCAGAGGTAGTGAAATCGATGTGTTTGTCGATCAGTTGGATCTCGGCCGAATTTTTCTACTCACACCGAAAGAGCACAGAGCCGCTCTTGGGGTCTCGAGTGATGCCCCCCTGATAGCCGTCCCAGCGGTAGAAAAAGAAGGGTTCAGTGGGCGGACGCTGGCGGAGTATCTGTGCGCAAAATCTGAACTCAGGGAAATAATCGAAGCCAAGCAGGCGGCTGATCAAAAGATCCGGATTGAAGCTTTTTCCCACATCCTTGAAGCGAGCCGAGACGCTCGAAAAAGGGCTGGTCTTGAGGAGGATGCACTGACGCAAGAGCAGTATAATCAGCTGGTCGCAGAGCTGAAGCGATTGGGACGAGCGGCGCACAAGAAGCCAAACTACTCACAAACGCCAGGCAGATCTCTGCGGTCGATGGGTGAGACGGTCGCTAGATCAAAAAAACAAACCAAATCAGATTCCCTGCCTAGCACCCCAAGCGAAGACACCTCAGACGCACAACAAAAATATCGCGGCGGCATTAACAATTACAAGAGCAAGAAATGACCAAGACATTGAACAATTTGTCAAATTCATCAGGTATGGAACCTTTCCTTGAAAATGATGACGCCTTTCTTGAAAACATAGCGTCTCAAATGTCACCTGAATTCATAGACATCCAACTGCGTCTCGAAAGAGTAAAGAGCGTCTATGTTTCATCTGGTCGCGACGAACTACTCGCCGACCGACTTCGCGATTTGATGGAACACATTCTATCGAAACGAAACGGAAAGCGTGATGCTGGACGTGTCCTTTTCGTTACCGGAGAAAGCGGTGCTGGGAAAACGCGAGCGATAGAGCATCTATTGGAAAATGAACGCGCGCTCCGACCTCAACAAACACCGATCGGTACTATTCGACCTGTCATTTCTGTTTCCTTGTCCGGTCCGGGGACGTTGAAAACGCTAGCAGTGGAAATCCTCAGAGCCGCTGGCCATGACGTGACCCACAAGAGACAACAAAACGAACTTTGGAATCTGCTTCCGGCGCAGCTAAGACTTCGAAGGGTCCTCATCATCCACATCGACGAGACCCAACACATGCTGAAGCAAACAGATGCTGACCGGGAGCGCAGGAACCTTGCGAATGCCCTCAAGGGCCTTATGAACGCACCTGAATGGCCAGTAAGCTTCATAATGTCCGGGCTTCCTCGAACGACAGAACTTGCTTCGCTCGATGAACAATTTGAGCGGAGAAGCTTATATGCGTACCTAACTGACGTGAATTTTCCCGAAGACCAGAACATGGTTGTGGAGATAGTTTCCCAGCTCGCACACGCGGCTGATTTAAACCCAGAAAAGATACTCAATAGCGACATACCGGAGCGAATTACGCACGCTGCCAACTACCGATATGGGCGCACTACAACTGTGGTGATTTCGGCGATACGCGTTGCACTTGCAAGAAACGCAGAATACTTATCCCGAGATCACTTTATTGAAGCCTATTTCGGGCTTAGCGAGTCGCTCGACGCTCCTGACCAGAACTTGTTCCTTGTCGACAACTGGAGGCACTTGGCACCAGGTTCATTCCTATACGAAAAAGGTGCTCGCCAATGAGCCCAGATCCACGTGCACTCTCAGCATGTGGTTTCACGCACAAACATGAGGAAATGGAGCCCGTCGTCGGCTTTGCCTCTCGGCTCGCCCGATTGAATGGGCGACCACTTCGGCAATTCCTTGCGGACAAGGGGGTGCCGACCCGAGGCCTCGAACAGGCTGACGAGAACGCCGTCAGATCAGTCGCCCAACTAGGTGGAGCGAATGCGGATGAACTGCTTCGTTACACTCCAACTCGCTCCGCAGAAGGCAAACGCTTTTTCGTGGGTGACGAGGTCTTCGACTTCCAATCGGTTCACCGGACCTTCTTTAGGTTCTGTCCACACTGCGTTCAGGAAGACCTTGCAAATTATGCAGGAACGGAGATTGCACGACCTTGGTTGAGATTGGGTTGGATACTGGCTCCCATCCGCACTTGCCCAAAACATAATGTCCTGCTGGTACGGACGGACCCACGGCGACAGCGCTATCAATACTTCGATTTCTCTCTGACAATAGATGGCTATCGCAGGGAACTTGAACACCTTGAGAGAGCAGCGCCCCCCATGCCCCCCTCCTCTTTTCAAGATTGGGTTTTGGCGCGTATCAAAGGAGATCAGAACCTATCCACGTGGCTGGATGACGTTCCGATTTATGCTGCGATCGCTTTCTGCGAGGCATTCGGTATTTCGGTCCTCTATCCGCCGAAGGTAAATACAAGCCAACTTACGGAGATCGACTGGGCCAGTGCTGCTGAGACCGGTTTCCTGATCGCCAAAGATGGCGAGACTTCGATCCGATCACAACTCAAAAAGATGAACGATGCTCAGGTGCATACCAAGGGTGTCATCGGCTTTCGCAAAACCTACGGCTACGTCTATGACGTCTTGCGAAAAAACGCTGCGGATCCAGGATATGAAAAACTATGCGGCACCGTCAGACGTTTTGCACTGGATACGTTACCGCTTGAAGTAGGTACCAACGTCTTGGGAACAATCGTCGACAGGCAGACCGTCCACTCTATTCGGTCGGCGGCGAAGGCCGCCAACGTTCATGCCAACACCATGCGAAAGATATTTGAACGCGAAGGTTTTCATGACAACACAGATATCTCCCTCCTTCCAGATCATCGGGTCATCACCTCAAACGAGAGACTTGACACGATCATCTCCGAGCTTCGAGAGGCAGTGCCAACGTCTTCCGTTTTGGAGCGCATGCAAATCCCCAAACACTACCTGACGAGCATGATCGCACAGGGGTATTTGCGAACTATCACCGGATCCAATCAGTGCGCGAACGCAAAACATCAATTCTTGCATCAGGACGTGAGCAGAGCGCTGACGCGAATGTTCAAAGGTGCGGAAATAATTTCCGAACCTTCCGATCGGCACCTCACGGTGCCGGAAGCGCGGGCAGCTGCGGTGACTTCGATAGATTTCATCATGAGTTTGGTGTGCGATGGCAAGCTGAAATGGAAAGGACGGCTTCAAGGATCTGACGTCTTCCCGCATCTTCTGGTCGATGCCGACGAGGTCGTCACGCGAGTACGTCGCGAAGCCAAGGGAACCGGCATACCGAAACGTCAAATCGATGAACATATTCCGGGCATGGGAAAGCACGTCCTAAAATTCATTGCGGCAGGCGAACTTGAGCTGGTTGAAGAATACAGCCCCGACGCCCGCAGGACGGTGCAGATGGTTTCCAGGGAGAGTGCCGACGCATTTGTCATGAATTACATTACTTTAGGTGAGTTATCCCGAAACCACGGTCTCCATCATAAGCAAGTTCGGAAAATCCTGAGTTCAGTGAATATCCAGACGGTGTTCGACAAGTCTCGATTCGAGGCGTTTATTTATGACCGGCACCAAATTCTCTCGGCGGAGCAAAGGTACCCACGAATGTGGGACAAAGATAAGAGTTGATCGACCTTTACCGCTCGAGCATTCGCGATTGAAACTCCTTGCGCCCCCAACTTAGTCATCAAGGTCATCGGACGCACTTGCCAGAACCAAACATTCGCTGCGAACTGATTGAACGCCCACGAAGGATGAAATAAGCAATTGCTCTGGAGCCAATCGCAAATGCCGTTTGAGAGACGCCAAGAACGGTCCGCGCTCTGATCAATCCTTCTGAAGGATCAAGAACTTTGGCTCTCGCTTTTCTGCTCCTTAGCGTCTAATCCCCCGCTATGTCGAAACTGACCACCTGCACATGCGCCGCCATCGGCGACAGATCGACGAGCTGCTCTTTTGCCCCGCCTGCGAGGACCGGTTCGCAGGGCTGGGCACAAGAGGCGAATACTCTGGCGGATACCTTGGCAACCGGGTCGCCAAAGGGGTTCGCTGTTTCGGCAGCGTTCGCGAACACGGCCCATAGACCGGGCGAAGGTCCAATAACGCGAAAGCCGAGCACCTTCGGCGACGACTTCGAATCTTGAGCGTTTGAGATGTGAACGCTGCGATAGTCATCGGTGTTGGGCAGGCCCGAGTTGCCCGTGCGTGGATCGGGATTGAAGCCTGGATCGAGCGTCCGGAACACGAGCTGACCGTCGCGTGCCACTTGAAGCTCAATCTGGGCCTCGCCATCATATTCGAACTGCACGTCGATGTACTGATCGGCTCCGGCACCGCCCGCCTGATCAATCGGCAGTGTCGCGAAGACGAAGAGCAGGAAGATCGCCGACCCAAAGGCCGCGGTCACGATGTCGAGATAGCTAAGCGCGCCGTCAGGGCCCTCGGCTTCGGGCTCTTGGTCGTCGAGAAAGGGCGCCGCCCCTGTCATGGCCCCTGCTCGAACCGCACAGGCAAGGATGCCGAAATGTTGAGGGTGAAAAGCTGCGGCGTGCCCAAGGCATAGCGCGCAGGCGGATCGAGATCAGTCAGCGGCGTCCCGCCCAGAAAAGCGACCATCCAGTACCTTTCGCCGGCGTGCCCGGCAGCGTCCTTCAGTCCGAACACATAGCTGCCCGTGGCTCCATCGATCTGGAAGGTGCGCACGAACAGCTTCGTCGACGCCATGTTCATGCTACGCAGGACCCAGCCACTTGGTCGGGAAACCTCCAGCGCGTTGATGAACTCTTCGCTTTCTGCCGCGATCCGCACGTAGAGCTGCGAGCGTTGCGCCAGTTCCTCGATGTTGGTGCCGAACCCGACCGCCTGCTTGCGGGTCTGCGCCGCGCTGGCGTCTCCCGAAGGTACGTCTTCGAAGATCACCAGCAAAGCGAACACGAAGAACAGCAGCAGCGACGCGCCGAAACCGCAAGTCAGCGTATCGTTGAGGCTGGTTAAGAAATCGGGTTCATCCTCTCTCACGGGACTTCGTCCACATCGTCGGGTGCCGGATCCCGCGCCGCGGCGAGGTGGCGAAGGAACGTCGCCTCGGTTCGGCTGGCCAGTAGCAGAACGAAGCTCAGGACTAAGCTGGCGATCAAGGCGAAGAGCGTCGTCGAAAAGGCCAGCCCAAGCTCGCCCGCAAGCGTGCCGATCGCGTCCGCACGACCCAGCTTGGAAGAAGCGAAAACGACCTCCCGTGCCTCCGGCAACGCGTTCAGGATGCCGCGCACGGTGCCGATGAAACCGATCGCTGGAATACTGGCGAGCGCCCAGCGTTGGTAGCGACGCCCGTCCTCGAGCTCACGCTGAGCCGACCAGGTCTCGGTGCCGCCTTGTCGGAGCCGCTCACCCAGCGCGTTCGCGCGCCACCACAAGGGCTCAGGGAAGAATGCCTGAATAAAAGTGATCAAGGCCAGCGAAAAGATCCGGAACACAACAATGGCCAGGACAAAGCAAGCAAGAGCTATGATGCCGATATGCTCTGGCCCCCGCCACATCCGCAGGATTGTCGTGGCGGACTTTACCTCGGTGGTCGCGGTCGTCTGCGCGAGAACGAACGCGCTCAGTCGCGTGATGTTGTCCTGGGCGATCAGGAACTCACGCGTACTGAAGGCTAGCGGATCGCCGCTGACCCTCATTTGATCGATGCAGCGGCTGTCGACGCCTGCGATCTGATATCCGACTTCACCGACCAGTTGCTTTTCATTCGTCGGCGGTTGCGCAACCGCCGCGGCACGTTCGGACAGCAGCAACATCGCGTCGGAGGCTCCGAGACAGGTCCGCGAGGACAGGCGCCGCCCGACCGGTTTCGGCAGGTCCTCGCTGCCGCCGCTAGAAATCAGGGCTCGGGCTTCGTCGATCGCCGGTTGGCAGCTTCGGGCAAACGTGCCGAACGTATCCGCCCCCCCCGGGATATCGGCCAGGATATGCGCCGTCACTTTCCCGAGCCTCACATCCGCCGGGTTGACCGCGTTTTCGGCCCCCACCTCACCGGCATTCTCTGCTCTGACATCAGCATTCAGGCACCGCAGTCCCGCAAGTTCTGACAACATCGTTACACCGGCCCTACTGCCGGCGCTCTTATCGGTATACCGTCGCGTAAGAAGCTTAGTAAGCTTGTCCGCCACCACCCGGATTTCTCGCGGCGCATTGCCATCCAGATCGACCGCTGTGCCGAAGTCGTCGCGGGTGATGACCTCGGCTGCAAGGAGGATTTCGTATCTCAGCTGCTCGGTCTTGGGCGGCACGTCCAGCTTCTCGTCGCAGAGCGCCCGGGAAAACTGCGGCAGGTTTTGGCAAAAATGCGAAATAGGATCAGCCGCCATTAGTTCAGCGCGCAGTGTGTTCTGGTTTGCAACCTGGCGCCCCTCGTACGTGCCCAGAGCTAGCAATCCCGATAGGCACAGCAACAACAGACAAAGCCAGCTGCCCGGAGCGAACCCGTGCAGGAAAGCGCGGGGTACGTATTTCAAGAACAGTTCCTTGGCGACGCCAAAGAACTTGCTTAGTAACCCACCAAATTCTGTAATAAGTTTCTTGAAGGTGTCCGAGAGCATGCTCAGCAACCGTCCACATTCCGCGATAAATTTCTTGAAGGTGTCCGAGAGCATGCTCAACAACCGTCCACATTCCGCGATAAATTTCTTGAAGGTGACCAAAAGCATGCTCAGCAACCGTCCATGTCTGCAAAGATTGCAGGAACCGGGTCGTGCGCGAGCCCGTACCGCGTCCGCGCGCCCTCCGGTCGGAAAACGATGTCGGCCAGACGGGAGGGATCGAATACGTAGCTTTCGCCGAACCGGTTCAGGCTTTGCAGATGCGCCCGACTGACCCGGCACGCCAAGCTCTGCCGGGTAGCAGTTCGCAGACCGGTCGGAAGTTCCTCCGCAGGCAGGACAACTGTGCCGTCCGCGTAGGGCGTCGCCGCTTCTTCCAGTCCCGCGACGAGAACCGGATCATCTTCGGAAGACGTGAGAGGACCGAACAGTAAAAATGCGCGTGCGTAAGTCTTGCTATAGCCCCCGAGCGTAAGCTGTAACTCGCTCGGGAAGTCCTCAGGACTGGCCTCCAGCAACTGGCTGGTCAATGTCAGCAACCTAGGCCAAGCCGGGCCACCTGATGCGATGCTGCCGTTGTAACCGGTCGACCAACGGACGACGCGCGGTCTGGCCGAGGCCTCACCTTGAGGGAACCAGACGAGATCCTCCAGGCCGGGATTGCTGCTATAGGTCAACACGAAGTGGGATTGTCCGGTAGAGTTCCCAGGTGTGGCAACCAGCTCGGGCGCCTGTTCGCCGGCCGGCCGCTTTTCCCGCACGTGCCGACCATACCAATGCTTCAAAAATGCGGCAGCCATCAACCGATTTTCATCACCGTAAATCAAATTGCTAAGCGTTGCGTCCCAAAGGAAAAGCGTGCGTCGCCTACCGCTGCTTTCGTGAGTGAAGACCACCTTCAGGCCAATCGACGGATCACCGGCCCAGAGCGGCAGCGCCTCGACCTGCACGGGCAGACCGTCGAACTCATGGTACACGGCGGTCTCAGGCTCCTTTCCGGTAACAATCATCGACCTTACCTCGTCGATGATGCGCGCCTCCGCGGCTGCGGTGATAATTCGCACGGTGCCGCTGTCGCGTTTTTCTTCGCGGAAATCCCCATCTTTTGCCCGGCCCGGCCAAGACATCGGAGCGTCTTTGCCGCATACTTTCTGAAAATGCGCGTCCATTTGCACCTGCGCGGGAACCGCTGTGAGGGCAGGACAAAAAACCAGCGCCTGGACCTCGTTCGCCGCATTCACGAGGATCTGGGCCCAGACGAAGACCGTTTGCCTGTTTGAAACCCAGCACATCATCGGCGACTTGGCATGGAGCAGCGGCGCCT
>JGI12316J15310_10000432_pt35 | contig 14052 bp, 11 predicted proteins | sample MarCyaLeptolynsp_FD_15310 | JGI IMG/M metagenome (IMG submission 15310)
CGAGGACGACATCAGCGAGGACAGCGCGCTCGCGTGTGCCGAGGTCTGTGGCTCGCTCAACATTCCAACGGGGGAGATCATGCTCGACCCCGGCAACCCCGAGGTCACCGTCCAGATCCTCGAGCGCGCCGTCGAGATCATGGAAGAGGAGTACGAGGACGAGCCCGTCGACTCGCCCTCGTTGTCCGCCCCGTAGAGGGACTCAGGATCGGCTCAGGATCGGCTCAGGATCGGCTCAGGATCGGCTCAGGCGCACTGATTGATGTGCGCCGCGAGCTCGAAGTCCAGGTCGGTCAGGCCGCCCGCGTCGTGCGTCCACAGCGTGACCTCGACGCGGTTGTAGACGTTGGACCAGTTGGGGTGGTGGTCGAGCTTTTCGGCTTTGACCGCCACCGCCACCATGAAGCCCATCGCCCCGCCGAAGTCCGCGAACGTCAACGTCCGCGACAACTTGCCGTCCTCGATCGCCCACCCCGGGAGGTCGGCGAGCCGTTGCTGAGCCTGCTCGGCGGTCAGCGGGATGTGTGCCATCAGGCGTCCTTGGGCGCGGGCAGGCTGGCCAGCAGCGTCTTGAACTGCGGGTGGTCGGGCAGCATCTGCAGCGCCGCCTCGCACACCTGCCGTGCCTCGGCGAACATGTTCGCGTCGCGCATCGTGGTTGCCAACCCGAGCACGGGCTCGACGTCACGGGGGTTGAGCGCCACGACGACGCGCAGGTGCTCGACCGCCTCCTTGGGCCGTCCCTGCTTGCGCAGGATCGCGGCGATGAGGTTGCGGATTTCGGGGTCGTTGGGGCGCAGCTTGACCGCCGTGTTGAGGTGCCCCAGCGCGGCCAGGTCGCCCTCGGCCTCGCGCACGGCCAGCGCCAGCATCAGGTGCGGCTGCCAGAAGCGCTCGTCGGTTGCGATGACCTCGCGCAGGAACTTCGCCGCTTCGCCCGCCTTGCCGCCGTCGCCCGAGCGCACCCCTTCGATAGCCTCGTCGTAGCGGTCCTCGAAGTCCTCGACCGTCAGGGTCAGCTTGCCCCGGCGGGCGAACGCGTCGTCGTCCAGCGAGCGGCGGGGCAGGGCGAGGATCTTGTCGAGGTAGTCCCCCGCCTTGTTGGGGTCGTCGCCGTCCAGGTACATCGTGGCGACGTAGCGCAGCACGGTGGCGCTGGTCGGGAACTTCTCCGCCGCCTTGATCAGCAGCAAGGTCGCCTGCTCGCTCTTTTCCTCCTCGTGGAGGTCGAGCAGCATGTCCAGCGATGCCTTGGCGATCTTGCCCTTGTCGACGGCAGTCGACAGCAGCGTCATCGCCTCTTCCTTGTCCTCGTTGCCCTGGTCGTCGTCGCCGTCGGCTCGGTCCCACAGCACGTTGGCGAGGTCGCCGTACGCCGACGCGACTTCGCCCTCGGTGATCGCCCGTCGCAGGAACGGCTCGGCCTCGTCGAACTGATCGTTTTCGATCAGCAGCGAGCCGATGTGCGCGAACAGGGCCGGGTCCTCGTTGCCCTTCTCGGCCGCGAACTGGGCGACCTTCATGGCGTTGGCATTGTCGCCCGCCCCGCGCAGGGTCGCGATGAACTGGTTGGTGACGCCCGCGTGCGTGGGGTCGAGGTTGAACGCCTGGTTGAAGGCCTGCACCGCCGAACCGAGGTCGCCGAGCCGCCGGAACAGGCTCGCGAGGTGGTGATACATCGACTGGTCGTTCTTGCGGCGCTGCGCTGCGATGTTGAGCGCCTGCAGCGACAGCGGGATCGCCGACTGGTCGATGGGGTTGTTGACCAGGATGTCGACCATCAGGTGCAGCGCCTGCGCGGCCGGGTCCATGCCGGCGTCGCGGTTGAGCGCGTCCATCAGCGGCGACAGCAGCTGGTCGGGCGTGGTGGGCACGCAGCGCCCCTGGAGCGCCGACAGGTTGCCCAGCCCGACCAGGAACGAGGTCAGTGCCTGCGCGTTGTCGGTCCCGAACGCGGCCTTCCAGTCCTCGGCCTCGATCTCGACGTCGTGCGTCTCGGCGAGCTTGCCCAGCGTCGCGAACATCGCCTCGCCGAGGCCTTCCGCCTGGCCCTTCCACGCCCAGGTATCCACCACCTCGAGCGAGTCGCCCGCGAGCTTGACGAGCTTGGCGTCGTACTCGATGCCGTCCTCGGCGACCGACATGTTGGTGATGAGACCTTCCTTGGCGTTCGGGAAGCGCTGGATGCCCTCGAGCGCGCGCTCGTCGGTCCACGCCTCGCGGAACACCATCAGGGCGGGGACCTTCTCGCCGCCTTGGTCGGCCATCGCGGTGAACACCGGAGCGGCGGCCTGGACCTCGCGGCTGGCGAGCTCTTGGGCCCACCAGCGCTGCACGCCCATCGCCAGCGGCGCGCCCTTGCCTTCGTTGGTGCACGCGATCGGCAGGATCACCAGCTCGATGCTCTGGGCTGCCGACTGGGCCTCGGCGATGTCCTCGTCGTCACCTTCGTCTCCGATGACGCCGTCCTCGAGGTCATCGAGGCCGTCGGGCGAGGTGGGGGTGTTGTCGTCGTCACCGGCCATGGAAGGCGAAGCCTGCCTTTGGCGGCGGCAGGACGCAAGGCACGCTCCTGGCCCCAAACGCCCGACAATTGCGAAGAGTCACGGCCTTGCGACGACGTCGAGCGCGGCCCCGATCCGCGGTGCTCGACCGTGCTAGCGTTTCGGGGTGGCCGCGACCGCCGCAGGTGCGCGAAGACCGGTGGGACCGGGATTGGGATTGGGGTTGAAATCGGGATTGAGACGGCGAACGAGCGCTGCACTGGCGTGCGCGCTCGCTGCGTTCACGCCCGGCTGCGGCGAGACCGGTGTCGATGCGCTGGCGGTATGGATCGACGGCAACATCGACGAGAACGGGAACCGCGAGCTCCAGATCTACGATCGCGGTGAGCGGCGCTCGGTGTTGTTCCAGCCGGTGATTCCGGGCTCGGAGACCCAGCTGCTCCAGATGGCCGTCAATGGCCGTGCGCGGGGCGTCGTGCTCTCGGGGACGCGCGAGACGCTATTCGTCGACCTCCGCGAGGGACGACGCAGTGGCATCACGGCGGCGCTGGACGAGACGCGTGACCTCCATCCCGACTTCGGCACCCTTCGCGGCGGCGACGCGGTGTACCGCGAGCTCCTGTCGCGCACGCCGACCACCGCCCGTTCGGTCGGGTTGCTTCCGCTGTCGGGCCGGTTCGGCCTGGAGCCCTCGGTTGTCTCCACCCCCGGTGAGCCCGATGGCGCGGCCAGCTGGCATCTGTTGTCGGCCACGGATGCGCCGGTGATGTTCTGGGTCGAGGAGCGCGGCGACCCGATCCACGCCGAGGGACGGGTGCAGGCCGTCGTCTATCCGTCCGCCTACAACTCGCCGCTGCCCGTGCCGGAGCCCACCGTCGTCGCCCAGGGCACCCTCGTCGGGCGCGGGATCGACGAAGGGGGGACGCGCGAAACGGACGACATCTGCCCCAACCGCGTGTGCGTCTCGCCGTCGGGTCGCGTGCTGACGACCCAGGCCGACGAGCCCTGTGCGCTGTGGCGTTGGGACTGGACGCGCGCCTCCTCGCCCAACATCCCGCTCGCGCCCCGCCGCATCGTGCTTCCGGACGAGTGCCCGAGCAACACCGACCCCTTCCTCTTCGCCACGCTCTCCGACGATCTCGTGGTGATGGACGACGACCAGCGCATCTTGCTGTTCGACCTGTCCAACAACACGATGCGGTCGGCGCCCAAGATCGGCACCGAGCTCGCGGATGTGCGCCTGGCCGACCGGGGCAAGGCCATCCTCTACATCTCGCCCGCGGGCCAGGTCGTGCGCGTCGATGAGTTCGGCGCGCGCCTGGTGAGCACCGAGCAGTCTTTTTGCACGATCGCCGACTCGACCGCGGTGAGCCCCTCGGGCAACTGGGTGGTCATGTCCTGCAACGGGCAGGCTCCCAATGGGCTGCCCGACGGGTTGATCATGCGGGTGTCGGCGCTGGGCCTCGAGCAGTTCGCGGGGATCAGCATGCGTCCGGTCGCCGTCGATGACGAGGGCAACGCGATGCTCTACTCGTTCGACTCGGACGACTCGAGCGTGGAGCCACGCGGCCTGTTCATTCTCGGGGGCGACGGGACGCTGGCGCGAACCGATGATCTCGAGCCGGGCCCAGCTCCGGTGGCGATCCCCAGCGAGGAGAATGGCCGCGTCGGCGGCCGCTTCTTCCACGCGGTGGGGATTCCGCGAAACGAGTGAAGTCGCCGCGGAGAACTGCGATCTTCCTTACAAGAGAGATGTCTCACATTCTTAGAAGTCCAATGATGTTGAGGGGCTAACAGCGATTGTGCGTGCCATGTCTACATGTAGGTGAACGTGAGGGTGGGGATGTGTCACTCATACGACAAGAGGACCGTGATGACCCCACCTCCCATGCTTCGCGCCCTGCTTCTGCTCGCCCCCCTCACCACGCTCGCCTGTCAGACCGACGGCGCGGGTCCGGGTGATGACAAGGGCCCCGCCGGCGGGAAGGCGGACAGCACGACCCTCGAGGACGGCGTGCCGTTCATGGACAACGAGACCTTTGCCAACGGCACGGGCTGCGGGTTCGAGCGCGACGGTGCCGAGCTCGAGGCGACCTTCACGGTCGGCGGGCTTTCGGGCAAGGAACTGCGCGAGCTGCTCGTGGCTCCCGAACAGGGCAATGCCGATCGCACGGTCTTTCAGCGGCTCCGCAAGAACCGCGACCTCGAGGCCTTCACCTACGGCTACGACCTCGACGAGATCCCGTGGACCGGGGACAAGCACGACATTCGCGAGGACTTCCCGTTCGTCACCCTCAAGATCGAGCAGGGTCGCTACATCCCCGACCCCGACACCGGCGAGCGCGAGGTCGACCTGGGCACCGACATCATGGACGACGCGTACTTCGATACGCCGTCGTTCGAGCTGCTCGACAACCAGATGAGCCTGCGCGGTCGCATCCGCTGGGACGGCCCGGGGGCGGTCCGGCGCCTGCTCATCGCCGCGAAGTTCAACACCACGGTCGACGCCAACGGCATCAAGCGCTCCGAGAAGGTCGACACGCGGACCTCGGGCGGCACCCACCGCGAGACCCTGTTCGACGACGTGCGCTCCGGCGAGGTGCCGTGGTGCGGCGGTCGTCAGGCAATCGAGCCGATCAAGGTCGTCTACGACGCGATGGCCGAGCTCGACCTGCTGCCAGACATGGAAGATGCCAGCGGTGAGCTGCACGAGGGCGTGCTGCTGGTCGAGCCGCGCGTGCACCTGCGAAGCACGCGGAGCCGGCTGCACTACGACATGGCGCAGTTCAGCGACGTGCGCGCCTTCTACACCAACGCGCTTTCCCGCATCGAGCAGGCCCGCGACGACGCTCGCGCCGCCCTCGACGATCCGGACTTCGACTCGCGCTACCCGTCGGCTTCGGCGGCGGCGGCCGGGCGTGACCGCGTCCAGGCGGTCTTCGACCAGGCCGAGGCGCTGCTCGACGGTGACGTCGTGCGCGACGCGGTCCGGGCGGCCGACCCCGACGTCACCGACGTGACGCTGCCGGCCAACTTCCCGCAGTCGGTCTCGACCTTCGAGGAGCTCGAGGCCAACCGCATCACCGCCGAGGTGGTGGACGAGATGTTCCACGACTTCGCGGATCTCCTCGACGACGCCGACCGAGACATCTCGGGCGCACCGGCCAACGGCACCGACGCCGACGACCAGTTCGAGGATCTGGGCGACCTGTTCATCGAGTGGCAGGACGACCGTCGCCAAGATCTGGCGCGCGCCCGGACCATCAAGGCGCACATCGACGACTACGAGGGCCTGTCGGACAACCTCCGCAAGACCTTCAACGACTTCTACATCGACGAGATGACCAACGGTCAGGGCGTGCTCGACCCCGACGCGGTCGACCCGATGGACGACGAGGTCTGGGCGATGCTCGGCAATCAGCTCGCGCTGGAAGCCCTCAAGATCTCCAAGAACATGATCGAGGCGGGTGGTACGTCGAGCCACGGATTGTGGTTCGAGCAGGCGCGCGAGTTCTACGTCCCGTCGTCCAACCGCCCATTCGGCAACTTCCTCATCGACACGATCGACATGGCCGAGGTCGTCACGCCCGCCGACTGGCAGGCGATGGACCCGGACGTCCGCGACGACCTCACCGTGCCGCTGCCCTCGGACGTGGTCAAGGAGGCGATGTTGGTCAACGAGGTGCAGATCGAGCTCGCGCTCGAGAAGCCCTACCTCGACCGCATCAATGAGCTGCAAGAGCTCGTCGACGATGGTTCGGCCACCGACGAGGACCGACGCAATCTCGATGGCGCGCGCTTCGTGTTCGAGACCCTGCTCGATGCCCAGACCCGGGTCGCCGAGCTCAAGGAAGACCGCATCGAGGACGTGCTCGAGGACAACGGCGCCCCCAACAACACCCTGCGTTGGGAGCCGGTCGAGACCTCCAAGGGCGACCGCGCCCTGCAGATCGTCCGCGGCGGCAACTGAGGAGTCGCGGCCGGTGGCGCGACGACTCCATCGAGCCCCAGCCATCGCCTTGGTGGTGCTGGGGCTCACGGCCGCTTGCGACCCGGCGGCCCAGGGCCCAGGGCCCGACGAGGCTCCGGGGGGCAAAGCCGACGATAGCAGCGTTGTCGCCTGCGAGGGCTGGGACGAGCCGCTGTCGCTCGGTCAGGTCGAGGACGAACGCGCCGTCGGTCTGTCCGGGCTGCTGGTCAGCCCCCGCGACCCGGCGATATTGTGGGCGGTCAACGACGCGGCGGCCAACAAGGACCGCCGCTTGTTCGCCTTCGACCGGCGCGGCAAAGAGCTCGAGACCTACGCGGTGCCCGGGACCTCGGGGCAGCGCTGGCGGGACATCGCGGCCGGAAACGGTCAGCTGTTCTTGCTCGACGACGAGGTGCCCGCGGGGACCGCCCGCGTCGTTGCGCTGACCGAGCCTGACCCCGAACACGACGACGCGGTCGCAGACGTCGAGATCGTCGCCTTGACGATGCCCGCGGTGGTCACGGCCACCGCGATGTTTGCCATCGAGGCCGAGTCCGCGCTGTTCGTGATCGGCCGAACCGAGAGCGGCGAGAACCTGCTGATGCGTGCGGCGTTGCCGCTGCGCGACGGCGATGCGCTCCAGACCGTGCTCTCGAGCCTCGATGCCGCCGCCTTCGACGGCAAGATTGTCGCGGCGGACGCCAGCCCCGATGGCCAGCACCTCGCGCTCAAGGTCCGCGACGAAGGCGTTCGGTTGTGGTCCCGGGTCGCCGAGCAGAGCGTGGCGGATGCACTGGCCGACGATGCGTGTGCCGCGGCCGGAGCCGAAGGCAAGGACCGCGCCGTCGCGATCGAACCCGGCGGGCAGGGCTACTTGCTCGCGCCCGATGGCCCACAGGGGGCGAGTGCGGGCCTGGTCGGCTTTCGGCAGGCGCTGACGTGCCCGGACTACGACGCGCCCGACAAGCGCGGCAAGGTCGAGGCTGACTCGGCGCTCGAGATTTCCGGCCTGGCGGTGAGTCGGGCCCACCCGGAAGTGCTGTGGGGCCACAACGACGGCGGTGACGGCAACGACCGGGTCGTCTTGCTCGCGATCGGTCACGAGGGCGAGCACATCGGCGACTTCGCGCTCGAGCAGGCCGACAACCAAGATTGGGAAGACCTCGCGATCGGACCGGCCGACCGCGGCGGTCCCGACGTGATCTACATCGGCGACATCGGGGACAACGAGCACGCCCGCGACGAGCTGACCCTCGTGCGATTGCCCGAGCCGGAGGTCGACCCCACGGGTCGGGGCGGCCGCTCGAGCGTGCTCAGCCACGAGGAAATCGTGCTGCAGTACCCCGATGGCCGCGCCCGGAACGCGGAGTCGCTGGCGGTGGACCCGACCACGGGCGATGTTCTGATCATCAGCAAGCGCAGCGCGGACGAACCCAAGACGGAGGTCTTCATCGCCCCGGCGCCGCTGACCGACGACGAGGTCGTCGTCCTGCGATCGGTGGCCACCCAAGCCTCCAACGGTTTGGATGCTCGCTTCGTGGCGGCCGACATCGCCTGGGACGGCAACGGCCTCATCGCGCAGGTCGACGGCGGGGACTCGCGCCTGTGGCTGCGCCATTCGGGAGAGCCCTGGGCGTCGGCGCTCGCATGGGCGCCATGTGCTTATGACGCGCCGGACTTGCACATCGAGACCATCGCGCTCGGACCGGACGGGAGCTACTGGATGATCCCCGAGGGCCGCGAGCCCCCGGTGTTCGAGGCCTCCCGATGAGGGGCGGCGCGCGCTACGGGCTGCTCGTGCTGCTGGCCTCGTGTTCCGACGCCGGGGATGCCGATCCCGTCGAGACGCAGTCCGGCGCCGACACGGCGGTGGTGACGGCGACGGGAAGCGAGCAGGACACCGGAGTCGACCCGGAGACCGACACCGGCTCGACCGAGCCGGTGCCCGACCTCGACCCCGCCGAATCGTGCGGACTGGTGGAGGCTGGTGCGGTCAGTCTCGGCAATCGCATCGTGCTGCACGACTTCGATGACCCCGTGTCGGGCTGCGCCGCGGACTTCGGGCCTTCCGGGATCGACTATCACCCGGGCCTGGACGTCATCGTGGTCGCCAGCGACAAGGGCCAGTACGCGTTGTTGTCGCCCGACGGAAGCAGCGTGGAGTGCCACGAGCTGCCGGGAGACAACGAAGGCGTGACCGTCGTCGATGATGAGGACCCGCGCGTGGTCTTCGTGGTCGAGGCGGGGGCCGGAGATGGTGCGGGCGGGCTGTCGGTGGTGGACCTGTCGACCCATACCCAGGTGGGCGCCTTCGTCGTCGATTTTGCCGGTGGCGCGGTGGCCAACGACGGCGTGGAGGCCCTCGCATTCACGGGGGGCCGGACCGGTCTCGATGCCGGCTTCGTCGTCGGTGACCAGACCCTCGGCGAGGGCCGCTCGGGTTGCGACGTGCCGTGGGCCGACACGCCGGGCGACGACACGCTGCACGCGTGCGCGCAGTCGTGGTCGGTCGCGGGCCTCTCCGAGGTGACCGGGGCCGACGACGACCCGGGACGGGGCCTGTTGTGGCTGTCCTCGGACGGCGACGACGCACTGGTCGCCGTGACCGAGCCATCCGCAGCGCCCGTCTTGTCGATCGAGCTGCCGACCGACGAGGACAGCGGCCAGGAGGGGCATGCGATCGTCGGCTGCACGCTGCTGCTGTCGCTGGACGACAACGACGACGCCCGCAAGGTCGTCCGCTACACGATGGCGCCGGGCTGATCGAAAAAAAACCTTGGACGAGTCCGGCTCGATCGTGACTCCCGCGGTGTGAGGGCAGCACGCTTGGCCACGGGCCTCGTCGTCGCCGTGGGATGTGGCGATCCCGCGGGCGGGGAGACGACCGCAACCGACGGCGCCGAGTCGTCGAGCACTGCGGGCGGAATCGGCGAAACCACCGAAACCACCGGATCGGAGCCCGGGGACGGAGCGGAGCAGGGGGGCCCCGCATCGACCTCCGGCGCCGAGGATGGCTCGACGGGCGACGACCTACGTCGGCGTCACGTCGGGCTACCTCAACGGCTACGGCGGACAGGCGTTTTACCGGAGCTCCGACGGCTTGACCTGGGAGGTGCTCGCTCCCGACGTCGCGCCGACCGGCCACCCGATACTCGCGATCGAGCACGGTCGCATCGCCGCGCCCTGAGGCTCCGCGCTACGATGCCGCTGTGGACACGGTCGAGCGGACGGTGGCGTCATCCACCGTGCGGGGCCTGATCGCCTACGCGGTTGCGCACGGCATGCCCCGCCCGATGGTGCTGGGTCGATTCGGAATCGACCCGGCGGTGCTCGACGACGTCGACGGTCGCATTCCGCTCACGGCGCTCTACCGGCTTTGGACCGAGCTCCCGGCCCTGGTCGACGATCCGGACATGCCACTGCATGTGCTCGAGCACGCGGAGTGGGACGATCCGCCGCTCGCGATGCTGGTGTTCATGTCCGCGCCGACCCTCGGAGATGGCCTGCGCCGGCTCGCCCGCTACGAGCGCCTCAATTACGATCTGGACGACCAGCCGTTGTCGTCGGTCGTCGTCGAGGGCGACCTCGTGCACATCGTACTCGACCACGAGCGCGGGGCCATGGTGCCCCCGGCGGCGGCGGTCGTGGATTCCTTGCTCGCGATCGTCGCGCTGTCGAGCCGAACGACGGGGGCCGCCGTGATTCCCCGTCGGCTTTGTCTGCGCCACCCGGCGCCGCCCGAGCCCGCGCGGTGGGTGGAGGCGTTCGGGTGTCCCATCGAGTTCTCGGCCGAGCGCGACCAGATGACGCTCGAGGCGGCCGTTCTCGGTCGTCCGCAGCTCGGCGCGTCGCGTACGCTGGCCGCGATCGTCCAGGCCCACGCCGAGCGCAAGCTCGCCGAGCTTCCCGCCGGCGACGATGGGCTGTTGCTTCATCTGCGCCGCGAGATCCGGTCGCGGCTGGTCGATGGGACGCCGTCGCTGGCCGAGCTGGCCGATGCCTTGGGACGGCGTCCCCGAACCCTGCAGCGCCAGCTCGAAGATGCGCAGACGTCCGTCCGCCGCCTGGTCGACGAGGAACGACACGCGCTCGCGCTGCACCACCTCGCCGATCGCAAGACGAGTCTGACCGAGGTCGCGCTGCTGCTGGGGTTTTCCGACCAGTCTGCATTCGGGCGAGCCTTCGCCCGGTGGACCTCGCAGACGCCCAGCGCCTATCGACGATCGCTGGCGGGCGACTGAGCCCTTTTTCGTCTCGCTGGCGCGCCGGGTCGAGCGCGGTGGCGCGATCGAACGAGCAGACCGGCCCTCGCCCCGACTACGCTGATCGAGTGCGAGAGCAAGCTGCGTCGGGTCGAGCTGTGCTGGCGTTCTTCGTCTTGGCTTGCGGCATCACGTGGGCCTGCGCCCTGCCAGCCGCGCTCGCGTGGGTCCGCGGCGTTGCGCCATCCCAAGGCGCGTTGGGGCTGGCGGGGCTGTCGGCGTGGGGGCCGACGTTGGCCGCGGTCTTGGTGGCCTCGCGAAGCCATCAGGTCCGCAGGGTCTTTGGGCCCTGGCGTGTGTCGCCGGTCTGGTTGCTCGTCGCGTTGAGTGTGCCGCTCGCGCTGGGGCAGGGGGCGCGGGTGGTGGCCGTCGCGATCGGCCTCGACCCGGGCCCGTGGTTCAACCCTCCGATCGCCCCCGAGCACTGGGCCGCGCTCGTCATGTTCTCACTGGGCGAGGAGTTCGGGTGGCGGGGCTACGCCCAGCCGCGCATGGTCCGGCGCTTTGGCCTCGTTCGCGGCTCGTTGCTGGTCGGGATCGGCTGGTCGATGTGGCACGCGATGTTTCTGGTCTCGCCCCGAACCGGGGCCTTCGACGTCGACAACGCAGTGCTGATGCTGATGCTCCCCGGCTTTTCCGTCGTGCTCGGGTGGCTGTGGGCACGAGGCGGAGGCAGCATCGCGATCGCCATCGCGTTTCATGCGGCGGGGCATCTCGACAACCTCAACCGCATGAGGCCTGGCGTCGAGCTGCGCGTGGTCGTGGTGGCGGTCGTGACGGTGGCCGCGCTCGCGGTCGCCCGCTGGGCGCCGGTGCCTCAGTCCACGGGCGAGTAGAGCACCGGAAGCAGACACATCTCGTCGGTCGTGCCGTCGCCCCACTCGGTGTATTGCGGCTCGATCGTCTGTCCGTCGATGAACGGCTGGTTGTCGGCCGAGTTGTCGAACTCGCAGCCGAAACGCAGCGCATCGCCGGGTCGCAGGATCGTGGGCTCGGCCAGCCCGTAGGAGCCCTGCCAGTTGAAGTCCCAGTCGTCGACTTCGAGCAGACACTCGCGGCTGCCGTCCTCGCGCTCGATCTCCGCCCAGCCGCGCCGACCGAGCATGTGCATGTGCATGCCGATCGCGAACAGCTCGACGGACCGCTCGCCTCCGATCATCCCGCGCGGCACCACCGATTCGTGAATCACCGATTGCTCGCCCGCTTCGATCGGCATGCCGCCGGGAAAGACGAAGCGGGGATCGGTGGTCAGCGCCAGTGTCATCTCGCGGTCGACCTCGTCGGCGAGCATCAGGTCGATGCCGCTGCGGTCGGGCGCCGGCCCAGTCGACAGCGTGTTGTAGTGCATCTGAATCACGACCTTGCCGCCGGGCTCGACGCGCACGCCCATTCCGTCGTCGTAGGTCGCTGCGCCGCCCCCAGGTGCCCAGCCTCCGAGCATGCTCACCGGAACGCCGGCGCCCGCGAAGCACTCGTAGCCTGGTCCGGGGTCGGCCTCGTCGAGCGCCTCGAGGTCGTCGAGCACGTCGGCCTGGGCGTGAAAGACCAGCACGTGGTGGACCACGCCGAGGTTGCCGGGCTTGACCTGCGTGCCGGTCACGAACTTGGGGGTGGTGTACTCCGCGGGCCAGTCGACGATGAAGCAGCGATGGTCGTCGGGCATCGTCTGCGGCGTGTACTCGCTCGGCATCGTCAGGGTGGTGTCGACGCGGGGCAGGGTGCGGACGTCGGACGGAAGCGGTTCGCCGACCAGCTCCGGATCGCCTTCTGGCGTGCCCGCGTCGATCCACTCGAGCAGCGTGGCCCGCTGGTCGTCATCGAGGCTGCGGTCGGCCAGATAGTCGCGGCAGCCCTCTTTGGCGTGCCACGGGGGCATCGTGCCCGCCTCGATCGCGGCGCGTGAGGCCGGCGCATAGAGGACGGCGTCGGCAAAGGTCTCCATCGAGAACGGCGCGACGCCGCCCTCGTAGTGGCAGCCGTTGCACTTGGCGTCGAGGATGGGCTTGGCGTCGCGCCAGTACGACACCGCGAGCGCCTCCCCGCCGTCCGCGGCCGGTGCGTCTTCGCCCGACTCGTCCTCGCCGCTCTCGCCCGCCTCGGCCCCACTGTCGGAGTCAGACCCGCCGTCCTCGGACCCACAGCCCGGGGCGGCGAGGGACACGATCGCGATGAGCAGGAACGGACTCGGTGGAGAGTGGCGCACGACCGCGATGGTTGCACGGCGCTCGCCACCGGGACGCGGGCGTGATTTCAACCAGTTGCCGGTGCAGACCCGGGGCAGTCTTGAGTGTCGTCCATGGCCTCAGAGCGGCAGGAACACGTCGATGTCGGTCGATGACGTCCCGCTGGCCTCGACGGTGACCGGCACGTTGAGCATCGAGATCGTGTCGCCGGGTCCGGGCAGCAGTGTGCTGGCCAAGTTGGCGTCCCCGTCGAGCACGGCCAGGCCGAAGTACGCCCCGGCGTGAATCTGATCGATCGCGAAGCTGACCTCGGTCGCTTCGGCGTCCACGAGCGCCCGATAAAAGCGCGCCGGGTCGCACGCGCCGGCCGCAATCGCGCACGATTCGGTGAACAAGATGAGCCACGCCTCCGCGCCCTCCTCGGCCGGCATCGTCCAGCTCAGCGTCACGTCGAGGACCGGCATGGGCGGAAACTCGTCGTCGGGCCCGCCGGGGGTGTCGTCGTACGGGAACGTCCCCGAGAGCTCGCGCGCCTCGACGCGCGACGGGGTCCAGTGGATGTGCTCCATCCCGAGGACGTCGACGGCGAGGTCCATCTGCCCGTCGTCGGAGACCGAAAAGCGCGCGTCGATGTAGTCGCACCCGCCCGCGATCGCGCAGAACTGCCAGGTGTCGCTGTCCGCGTCGAAGTCGACGAGATACGTCCGCGTATCGCGGAGAAAGCCGTTGAAGTAGCCGCCGTTGCGGTAGACCAGCACCGTTCCGATGTCGGGGTGTTCCTCGTACTCGAACAAGAACCGCAGGTTGTTTGCGCCGTCGAGGTCGACGCGGGCGAACAGGGCGTGGTCATCCGCCGGGCGGACGTCCATGTTCATGATCGGAAAGTCGCCGACGGAGGTCTGGGACGTGACCGGGGCCGCCCAAAGCCCCGGCATCCGCTCGAGGAAGACGGCGGACTGGAGCGGATCGCCGGGCTCACCGGTGTCTGAGCCGTCGTCGGCGGTGCCGTCCGCGTCGTCGTCATCGTCGTCATCGTCGTCGTCGTCGTCGTCATCACCGCCGACGTCATCGTCGTCGTCGTCGTCGTCATCGGCGTCGTCCGCGGCGTCGGTGGTGCCGTCCGCGGCGTCGCC
>JGI12316J15310_10001122_pt3 | contig 14033 bp, 16 predicted proteins | sample MarCyaLeptolynsp_FD_15310 | JGI IMG/M metagenome (IMG submission 15310)
CACACCAATAACCGTAGTTATGGTGATCGTATTTTCACAATTTGAGAATACCAGAAGAGTGGCCATCTTACTATCTCAAAACGGGGATATCCAAGAAGAATGAAACTAGCAAGAACTAAAAACCGGGTAATCTTTAAAAGCTAATCAAACTTATTGGTGGGTTTACCTGACATATCTCCTTGGTTTCATTAACTTGCAAACAAATTATGCTTAAACAAAAACCTGAGGCCTAAGACTATTAACTACTGCTGCTGGCCTTGAATATCATTTTTTTGTTCAGCTCATCCACAGCCTCTCTTAAAAAAACAAACTGGTTCTTCTAGAACTAAAACGAATTATGCGAAACGACAACCTCCAGATCAGTGCTTTCTATCCATTGTGGAAAAAATATAAGCCTGTAGTCCTAAAACTAATGATTGACGCTCAAAATGGACCGCAGACATATCCACTTTCGAAACACGAATTCACTGACCTAGCACCGAAGAAGAACATTGTTTATTCTTTTAAAATGGATATTTTTCAGAGTAAACCCTTGGTAGCGATTAAAACTTCCTTGGTAGCTCAAGACTTTATGGAAATGATTAGACAATCTGCCAAGGCCATTGAGTTAATGGATACATCCACCTACCATATTGAACTTGATAAGCAGTTTGTGCTTAATATTAGCTGCACTCCAGCGACTAATGAAACTGAAGATGTTGCCAACGAAATTGAAGATGCTCCTGAAGAGGAAGTGCAAAAAGAAACGGAAGAATAATATTCTTCCGTTTTTATTTTTTTGAAGTCCTGTTAACGCTATAGCTAGCGAATCACTTTTACGTTCACCGCATTCATTCCTTTCATGCCTTTCTCTAGAATAAAGCTTACTTTATCTCCTTCCTGAATAGGCTCCATCAAGCCATTTACATGCACAAAGAAACGTTCTTGTGTTCCATCTTGATTGATAAAACCATAGCCTTTTGAATCGTTGAAAAAGGAAACTTTCCCACGTCTTTCTGCGGTCATATCTTCCTTCTCCTGTTTTGGAACTCCGATCTCAATACTAGAAGCCTTGACTTCTTTCTTTTTTACTGTCGGATCAGGTGGCGTATCAGTGATGTTACCAAATTCGTCCACATAAGCCATCATTTCATCAAGACCACCACCAGTAGCATTGGCTCTTCGCTCCTCCTTTTTCATTTCCTTTTCCTTACGTTTCTGTAAGCGTTTCTTCTCTCTCTCTTTTTTCTGGAACGTATTCTGTGATCTTGCCATTAAGTCAAATAATAATTTAAAATTGGTTTTTAGCAAGGTAGCCAATTTGTGCGGGTTTATGACCGCTAAGGGTTCAAAAGATTCATAAAAGAACAAGAAATATCAACTATTCACCAACCTGGCACCGACTGAATAGAGTACTAACGAGGTGACAAAACCTTTCAAATACTGTTCGCTATTGTTTCAATGGCTGTACAAGTCCGAACAATTTATCGCACTCCTATTTCTCCCTTTCTTGGTTCAAATGCGCATCAGGGCATATATTTCTTTTTGGTAAAGTATTTGTTATACCGAAATAGATGTAATACATTTTACTTTATGAGAAGAAGTGATTTAGGTGAATTTGAAGAACTGGTATTGCTAGCGGTAGCAGCCCTAAGCCCCACTGCCTATAGCGTTGCTATCGCAGAAGAACTGGAAAGACAAATGGGCAAAGTTGTCACTACCGGTGCAGTGCACGCTGCACTCCAACGCATGGAAAAGAAAGGTTATCTCAACTCCAAAATGGGTGAAGCTACCAAAGAGCGTGGTGGAAGGAGAAAGAGGCTTTTTACGGTGACCACTTTAGGGAGCAGTATGCTGCACACCGTTAAATCGATCCGCGAAAATCTCTGGAATAAAATACAACCAGGTACACTACCCTCTCTAAACTAGTATAATCAATGCGAAACCCTGACAATCAAAGTCCCAAATGGCTAGACAGCCTCGTTGAACGACTCTGCCCTGCTCATCTACAGGAAGAAGTTCTTGGTGACTTACACGAACGCTATCAAGTCATTGTAGAACAGAAAGGAATCAAAAAGGCCCGAATAAGATACGCACTGGAAGTATTGGTATATCTCAAATCGACCGTCTTCCAAAAACGAAAGTCGACAAACTCAAAAACTCTTTTTACAACCATGATCAAGCATTATTTCACAACAGCTACAAGAAACATTGTGCGAAACAAAGCCTTCTCATTTATTAACGTAATGGGCTTGGTATTAGGCATCACGTCCTTTTTGCTCATCAACCTATGGGTGAGTGATGAAAAATCCATTGACAACTTTCATGACAATCAGAGTGACTTGTATGCGCTTTACCTGACATCTAAAATTAATGGAGAAGTCTCAGGAGATTACAAAATCAAAGAATGGGAGCTTTTTGGGAGTCGCGATGTATGGTTAGCTGAAGAGCTAGCCAAAGTCATTCCTGAAATAAAGCACATCGCAACCTATATCACTGGTTATGAGCTTCCATGGGGATATCCTAACACCTTCCAAGTTGGTGATGTCCAACACCGGCTAAAGGGAGCAATAACCGGAAATGACTTCTTTAAGATGTTCTCTTACCCTATACTGTACGGAGACAAAGAGAACCCTCTTACAAACGCAAAAACACTTGTCATTTCAGAGTACATGGCATCTATTTTCTTTGAGAATCCTGAAGATGCTGTGGGCAAAACGATCCGTTATGAGAACACCTTGGACATGAAAATAACGGGTGTTTTTGAAAACGTAAAGGCCAACAGTTCGCTTCAATTCGATTATCTAATCAGCTCGGAAGATGCTGAACGTTTGCCCATTATAATGTCAGACAATAAAGCACCAACTTTCATTCAATTACATGAGAATGCCGACCCAGAATTGGTAGCGACTAAACTTAAAAACATAGATGACTCTAATAACAATCAAGCTTATGAGAGCCTGGAATTAGGCTTGCACCCTTATGGCGATCAATATCTTATTTCGAAGTTTGAGAATGGTAGACCGGCCACAGGACGCATTGAGTATGTACGAATTTTTAGCGGGGTAGCCATTTTTGTATTGATCATTGCCTGTGTCAATTTTATGAACCTTGCCACCAGCCGGTCACTCAAAAGAGCCAGGGAAGTCGGGGTAAGAAAAGTTATTGGATCATCTAAAGGCTATCTCGTGGGTCAGTTCCTGGGAGAATCTGTATTACTGACTTCAATCGCAATGCTCATTTCATTGTTGGTTGTCAATTTACTATTACCCGCTTTCAACAATTTTACTGGCAAGGAAATGGTTCTCCCCTTAAACGAACCTATTTACTGGTTATATCTCATTGGGCTTGTTTTATTGACAGGTTTCCTATCAGGCATGTACCCTGCCTTATTCTTGTCATCACTGCAGCCTGTTAAGGTTTTGAAGGGGCTAGCAAGGTTTACTAAATCAGCAAAGTTCTTTAGAAAGGGTTTGGCCATTTTTCAGTTTGGCCTTTCTATTCTACTACTGATAGCCACTTTAGTCGTCTCGAGACAAACCAACTATATTCAAAACACCAACCTGGGCTATGACAAAGAGAACGTGATCTATGTTCGAATCGAAGGTGATCTTGTAAGTAAATACCATTTATTCAAGGAGCGTCTTTTGACTAAATCTGGGATTGCGATGGTCGACAGAAGTAGCGAAGCACCTCATGACATGGGCTTTGAGATAGCGGGACCCTTCTTGTGGGAAGGTATGGAAGAAGGACGCCAGATGAGCTTTAAGCCAACATCAGTCGGCTTCGACTTTCTTCAAATGATGGGTTTGGAAATTGTTGATGGCCGAGGCTTTGACAAGAACATACCCACCGATACAGCAGCTTTTATGATCAACGAAACAGCCCTAAAACAAATGGGGCTTGAAGATCCTTTGGGCAAAGGTATCTCTGCTTGGTCCAAGCAAGGAAGAATCATTGGAATACTAAAAGACTATCACACACACTCACTTCATGAACCTATTAAGCCATTGATCGTGGACGTAAAGGAAGATCTTGACTTCGGAATTATAATGGTAAAAACGCTTCCAGGTCAAACAAAGAGGGCCATAGCGAGCCTTGAACAGGTTTCTTCTCTTATTAACCCCAATTATCCATTGGAGTATCAGTTTATGGACCTGGAGTACGCAGAACTCTATAAAAATGAACAGGTAGTGAGTAGTTTATCCAACGTATTTGCGGCTTTAGCCATTTTGATATCTTGTCTTGGACTGCTGGGCTTGGCCATGTTCTCTACTGAACAACGTATAAAAGAGATTGGTATTAGAAAGGTCTTGGGTGCCTCAGTTGCGAGCATAATCGGTCTCTTCTCAAAAGACTTTCTGCAACTGGTTGCCTTTTCCTTCATCATTGCAACCCCTATTGCCGCATATTTAATGAAAAACTGGCTGGAAGGTTTTGCCTATCAAATCAATCTCTCTTGGTGGATATTCGCGTTAACGGGTCTTACCGCTTTGTTTATTGCTTTCTTGACTGTCTCCTATCAAACCTTTTCAGCGGCCAAGGCAAATCCAATCAAGAACTTAAGGACAGAATAAGGTCTATTCGAAGCCATTCTTTGCAAACATTTGTGCGAACCACTTGGCAGAGGCTTTAGGGGTTCGTTCAAGTGTTTCATAATCAACGTAGTTGATACCAAAACGAGAACCATAGCCATGAGCCCATTCAAAGTTGTCAAACATACTCCAGGCAAAGTATCCCTTAAGATCAACCCCGCTCTCGATTGCTTCATGACAACCAGTGAGGTAGGCCCTATAGTAAGACAAACGTGTTGAAGAATCATCAACTTCTCCATTGATCATTTCATCATCACAGGCGAATCCATTTTCAGTAATGAAGATAGCAGGACTATCATAACGGTTGTCTATCCATTGAAGCAAGTTTCGACAGCCCCATGGTACCACAGCCCAATCCATAGCAGTCAGTGTCCATTCCGGGTCTAAGGTTAGGCTAACAGCTTGATCTTCAGAAATCCCTCCATTGCCTTTGATGTTATTCTGAAACACAGATTCCTCATGTGCTGCATACATGGTAGTGTAATGATTAAGGCCAAAAAAGTCCGATGATCCTTTTAACATTTCCGACTCCTCTGGTGTAAATTCAGGCAGCCTATCTCCCAATCTATCCTTCATCACTTGTGGGTAATCCCCAAAATAAACCGGATCAGCAAACCAGCCCAGAAAGAATTGTAAAGCCCGTTCTGCAGCTTCTTGGTCTTCTAGCTTATCTGTCAGTGGTTCACGCCAATCGCAGTTATTGGTAATGCCTATAGAACCGTTCTGGTAGGCAAACTTGTTTCTATATAAGTCAACAGCCTTCGCATGGGAAAGTAAGATATGGTGAGCTGCCAGATAGGGTTCACTATTGGACTTTCTACCAGGTGCAAAACTACCATGTCCATAACCAAGCACGGAAATCACCCAAGGTTCATTGAATGTAATCCAGTGTTTAACACGATCGCCAAAGCGTTCGAAGCACAGCTCGGCATAATCTCTGAAATAGTCAGTTATTACAGGGTTGAGCCACCCATCTTCTTCTGTTTGTAAGGCCAAAGGTAAGTCCCAGTGATAGAGTGTAACCCAGGGTTGAATATCATTGGCCAAGAGTTCATCAATTAAGTCAGAATAGAACTGAATGCCTTTTTCGTTTATAGCTCCTTTTCCTTCAGGCATTATCCTGGCCCAGGCAATCGAAAAACGATAGGCTTTAAAACCCTGAGATTTCATTAACGCTACATCCTCTTTAAACCTATGGTAATGATCAATACCAATATTGCCATTGTCCATATTCTTGATTCTGTTGGGTATGGTACAAAAGGCATCCCAGATAGATGGCCCTTTACCATCCTTATCGTGTGCCCCCTCAATTTGGTATGATGAGGTAGCCGAACCCCATGTAAAGTCTTTAGGAAAATTTTTCATAATCGCGTCTCTTCTACAAACATAAAAGACTCTTCAATACCATCAATCTATTGATGACGGAAAGTATACGCTGTCGTAATATTGATGTAGTAAAGTGCTGCTAGGAAGCAATTGAATGGTTATTTAAGCCTCCTATCGAAGTACTCATCTATGACTTCTACTTGATGAACATAGTTATCAAAATCTGGGAAATCAGGAAATAGAAGAAAATTCCGCTCGCGAATAGACTGAACTGATGGTACAATAGCTGCCACATACAATTTTGATGCAATTATCGCTCTAATATTGTTGGCTAATTGATCCGAATAAGGTGTTTCTAACCAGTTATCAGGCAGGTCTTCAATAGGGATGTTTACAATGGGTGCATCTTCCTTGATATCTATCACCCTTAAGACTCTATTCTTAGGGATGAACTGGCCGGTATTGGCCAATGTCTCGAGTTTGGCTAAGGCGATGTTTTCTGATGTATAAACCACCCACATATCACGCTTACTCCAACGACCTGAACTGTAAAAAGACCCTCGAGGTGGAAAGTGATCGCTATATTTTAGCTTATCAATTTTGTAGACGAGCATTAACCGTAGACGTTTTGCTCTATTCGATCTATAGCGTTCAATACCGACAATCTGCCTGTTTCAGTTTTGAGCAATTCAGCAGGCTTTACATTACCTAAAGATGCAATTCGGGTATCTAGCCAATGGTAAAAATCATTCTTGTCACCTTCAAAAGCCTCTAGCCCCTTTCGATATATTTTCATTAGGCTTGAGATTTTATCAACAGTATCCATCTCCAGCTTGTCCTCCTCTTTAGCTCTATAGAAAGACGACTTGCTCATATCGAGCATTTTGGCAATGTCAGTAACTGGTAGGTTTGTAATGCCAGGAATGGCAGATAAAAAGGCACCAGGAATGTCTACAGGCTCCATACCATCATAATTGACCAGAGCATGAAATGCCACAGTCATTCGCTTGCCCTTGATATTGAACTGTCTTCCAAAGTCAGTACTGTCGTCACTGATTTGAAAAACGCCACTGAAGCGCTGAACATTCTGAAGATCATTTACAGACTGTCTCATATGAAACTTTTTTATTCCCAATTGGGACTCAAATATATAAACGAGCTTTGAGAATAAAAAGTTTGCCTCAGTACAAGATTTTCAGAAAAGCAAAATCTGGCTATTTCTTAGCCTTCTTTTTCTTAGCTACAGGAGCTTCCACTCTTTTGATGTTTTTCTTCCTTGGCCTTCGAACACCAAATGTGCCCATTGCAATCTTTCCCTTCTTGGTCTTTACATCTCCCTTTCCCATATTTTTGAATTATTGGTATAATGAAAGATACTAATTGAACAAGAACATATCAAATCATTGATAATCAACAATTAAACAGCTTCAACAAATTCAACACTATGGATCATTGGAAGGTTATTACTCAAGGTCTCCCATCTTTCACCTCCATTGTCAGATAAATAGAGGTTTCCCGTGGTAGTTCCGAAAGCTAAGGTGTCTCCCATTAAGCTCAAGGCATGTCGATAAGTGATATCAAAAGCCGAGCCCTGAGGTAACCCATCTCTGAAATGCTGCCATGTTTTACCGCCATCATCTGTTCGACTCACACAAATCGATTGATCAATGGCCACACGCATCACATCGCTGACACCAGGAACAACCCAAGCCACATCGGGATTCGTCTCATGTGCAGCCACTGCAAAGCCAAAATTGGCTATTCCATCTTGCTCGGTAATGTCAGACCAGTTATTCCCTCCGTCAACTGTTCTGAAAATACCGCAGTGGTTCTGCTGCCACATTACCTTTGGGTTTGCCTTGCACCAATCTACCAAATGAGGATCCTGACCATATTCTGAAGATGGATCAGGCAAATAGTCCGCCCTTAAGCCTTTATTCATCACATGCCAACTATCACCACCATCATTGGATTCAAAAACACCTGCACAGCTGATTCCTATATAGATATGGTTGGAATCATTTGGATCTACTAGAATAGAGTGCAAGCCCGGGTGATCTCTCCCGCCACCAAACCATTGATCTTTCCTACTTGGATGATCCCACAAACCTCTTACCAGTTCAAAAGAATCACCATTATCAGTGCTTTTGAACAGCCCTCCAGGTTCAGTACCAATATAGATTGTGCCTGGCCGGTCTGCTCCACCGTTGGCGAAAGCCCAAAGCAGTTTGGTAGAAGCAGGCACTCCATCCTTGATTTCTTCACCATCAGGATACTTTGGTGCTTCCAGTTCTTCCCAGTCCTTACCATTATTGGATCGATGTAATTTACAGCCCCAATGGCCATGATCTAATAAGGCCCACCAAGTACCTGTCACCTGATCAATCGTTGCAATAGTCACAGGAATACCAATGAATGAGGTACTATCGTATTCCCATTTTCCTGAATCTGATTTCTTAAAAGTGACCAGTCCCTTTCGGGTACCGATCAAAAGATGATTTTGAGCCATGATATGGTATGGTTAAGATTAAAAAATCTATTGTTTAAAAAAGTATACTCAATCCATGACGACCGTCACCTCGACAAAGGGACATTAACCGCCTGATAAGGCTTGCATGACATAAACTTCATCCTGCTCCACCAACTCATCCATCAACCGTTCTCTGTCCTTCACCATCTCATTACCAATGAAGATATTTACATGCTTACGCAAAGTTCCATTCTCATCTACTATGTAGTCCTTGAGGCCTGAATATCTATCCTCAATCTCATTTAATACTTCAGAAACCGTTTTTCCACATACCTCTAGAGGTGCCAAATCTGGGTAAAATCGTCTGAGGTTGCTGGTAAACTTTACTATTGCCATAATTATAATCTCACAAATCGACTGAATTTATAAAATCAAAGCTGATGTATCAAACGATTAACTACGCATGAGGTTATCGATCTGATGTCGAATAACTCATTCTGATCATATCCACTTTTGGTCGTTATGAGTCCTTTCATGTACCACTTCACCAGTATGTTGTGTGGATACTGGTTCAAAGAGTAATACCCAAACTTCTTCATCTGCTCGTGTGTAAGGATTGTGCTCAACACCTTTTGGAACAATGAGCATATCCCCTTCCTCCAAAACCTCTGTTCTGTCACGAAATTCCATGAATAGCTTCCCTTTGAACACTTGAAAGTATTCATCTTCATGTTCGTGGCTATGCCAAACAAATGCTCCTTGAAGCTTTGCAAGTTTTACCTGTTGGCCATTAAGTTCTCCAATAATGTGGGGCTTCCACTGATCTTGAAACAGTTTGAATTTCTCTAGTATGTTTTTCTTAGAAAGGTCCATGGATCGAAATTAACTAAACCTCATAACTCCTTTTATACAGAAACCATCAAAAGTCATTTATATATGTTTACTGGTAAAAATATGGCCTATGATGTGAGCTATTCTCTATAAGAAGACAGTTCCCACACTCCGGTGGCGGTTCATCAAGACGAGCTGCTGGACAAGGTTCTCTCAGAAAGAAATCAAAGCGATCACTATTCAGCCATGTTCTTGTAGTATCTACTCTTGCCACTTCAAAATATCCAAAAATCGGATCTTTTGGTCTGTCCGGATAATAAAGATTACCCACAATGTTAGCTGGGGTCTTATCAAAAATAGAACCTGATAGGCTTGCTATTTCTTCAACTTTGGTCCAATAGGCATGAGCTTCTTCATCTATCGTAGACTGTACCACTTGATAGAAATAAGTAAAGGCAAACCTGCCATCCACAGTGGTATTCGCTAGGTTTTGCCTAGGAATGATATCTGGCTTCAATTGAGCCCCATTAAATAGTCTAAGGGACTGTCCTGTAATATCATTTGTCACGTAACATGGCGGTGGTGGCGGGCCACAACAAACGGGAGTTTGTACAGCGGTATAGGTCTCAATTACATTCCACCGTAAGTAAAAGTCAGCTTCGCGCTCTAATATTTTTGTATCGACCAAGAGCTGAGATAATCTTCTCAACTCGCGAATACCCTCTTGGTTAATGACAACATCCACTAAGTCCACTTCAACATAAATAGAGTCTCTGGCCCTAAGTCCAGGCATTACGGCAGGTTTGGACAAAACTTGCTCTCCAGAAGGTAACGTGATAGAAATCTGATAGCTTCTTCCTTCTCTGGCCGAATCGTTCAGCATAACCAACCTGTAATTCCCTGGATTGTCATGTTCTTCCTCATACTGAGCAATGACACCTCCGTTCTCTAAGAGGTCAATAGTGGCGCCACTCAAGACTTCTTGTGCACCGTCACTCCTAGTCGAAGATTCAAAGATGGTAATTTCATTCCCTGCTGTTCCATCAGTAATTCTTCCATAAACAATTAGAGAAGGTTCCGTTTGCTTACTACCTAGCTCAATTACTTCGGCACAACCACCCACGACCAATAAGGTTGCAGCAATTGCTACAATAGTTGCCATAGGGTATTTTGAAGTGACCTTTTTGTTCATAACTCTTGAAGTAGTTGAATTTAATTAAGTACATGGTTTATCACTAATATTTTAGCCAAATGAGATTGACCATTTCAAACCTTCCGTTTTTCGTGAATAAAAACTATTTTAAAAAGCTTAGAAATGGCTAACCGATTCATGCCAAGGGCTTTGACCAATCAAGTTTGATTTATGTGATAATTGCCCTTATACTTGCCATTTATTCCAAAGCGCTAATTGACCTTAATGGAGAAATTCGTAGATGTTCGAAAGCTAATTCACGATAAGAATCCCACCCTATTAAAATGGTTGCCTGGATTCATCATTGGATACATCGAACGCATCATTCATCAAGACGATATCAATGAATTTATGGCTGCCCATACTGAGGCCGATTCTTATGAATTCAGCCGTGCGGTAATGGAAAAATTCAATGTAACTCTTGACATCGATGGCCTTGATAATGTGCCCAGGCCTCCAGAAGGAATTATTTTCGCAGCCAACCACCCTCTTGGTGGCTTTGATGCACTAGCCATTATCACTTCATTAAAAGAAATCAGACCTGATATCAAGTTTATTGTTAATGATTTTCTACTGAGTCTTAACAATTTAAAGGACAGCTTTATTGGAGTAAATAAAGTGGGCAAGAACAAAGCTGAATCGTTGCAAAGGGTTGATGAACAGTTTGGTTCAGATTACGCTACCTTCATATTTCCTGCAGGTTTAGTGAGTAGAAGAACCAAAGGCGTGGTTAAAGATCTGGATTGGAAAAAAACCTTTGTGGTCAAGGCTGTAAAGTATAATAAACCCATAGTTCCAGTGTATATTGAGGGAAAACTCACCAATAGGTTTTATCGATTGGCCAATATCAGAAAAGCGCTTGGCATTAAGGTTAACATTGAAATGTTTTACCTAGCTGATGAATTTTACAAACAACATAATACCAAAATGAAAATCAATATTGGTCGCCCCATACCGGCTTCCACATTCGATGAATCAAAAACTGAGAAAGAATGGGCGCAATGGGTAAAAGAAGAAGTATACAAGCTTGCATAAGCTTAAAAAGAATAAATGAAGCAGAGCAAAGAACTTAAGCCAATTATCCCTCCTGTAGAAAGAGAACTGATTGAAGACGAATTGAAGAACGATCGTTTTGTCAGAACCACAAACAAAGGAGGTAATGAGATTTACATTGTGAATCATCATAACTCCCCGCATACAATGCGAGAGATTGGAAGGCTAAGAGAAGTTTCTTTTAGAGGTGCAGGAGGTGGAACTGGACATGAAATAGACATCGATGAATATGATACCACTGATCGATGCTATGAGCAGCTGATCGTCTGGAGTCCTGAAGACAAAGAGATTATCGGGGGCTATCGTTTCATTACTGGCGATAGGGCATACAATCCTGAGACAGGAGGTTTTGACCTATCTACCGCTCATTACTTCGATTTCTCAGAACAGATGAAAAAGGACTACCTGCCCTACTCTATTGAGTTAGGTAGATCGTGGGTGCAGCCTAACTATCAACCTTCAGTCAACCCGCGCAAGGGGCTTTTTGCTCTGGCGAATATTTGGGATGGACTTGGGGCACTTATTGTGAACTATGAGGGCCAAATGAAATACTTCTTTGGTAAAGTGACCATGTATACCACATATAACAAGGAAGCCAGAGATATCCTACTTGCCTTCATGGCTAATTATTTCCCGGACAAAGACAATCTCTCAACACCAAAGAAAGAGCTCTTTTCTGGCTACTCTGACAAAATGTTCAAAGCAAACTTTGATGAAGGTGTTTCATTTGAGGACGGCTTCAAGGTTTTACAAAAGCTTTTGAAAGAACGTGGTGAATGGATCCCTCCATTAATCAATATCTATATGAACCTTTCTTCAACTATGATGTCTTTCGGTACTGCTTTTAATCCTGACTTTGGCGGTGTTGAAGAAACAGGGCTTATGGTTACTATTGCCGATATACACGAATCTGTCATCGAAAGACATTGCTCTGGCTATACAAAGCCTTAATCATACATAAAAGGATAGCTCCCTTCATTTGATTAATCACATTCCTTTTTATCTTAGGTCTGTAGTTTTGATTAATTGAATCCAATGGACTTTACCTTAGGCATAGAAGAAGAGTACATGGTCATAGATCCAGAAACCAGAGCACTGGTTTCACATGACCAAAAAATAGTGACAGAAGCACAAAAGGTGATTGCTGGTCAGGCCACTCCAGAAATGCATGAGGCCATGGTGGAAGTAGGCACCAAAGTCTGCACAGATATTAAAGATGCGCGAAGGCAAATCACTTTTCTAAGAAAAAGTATCTCAGATATTGCCAATGGCCTCGGCTACAAAATTGGCGCTGCAGGTTCTCACCCCTTCTCCCACTGGAAAGATCAACCCATAACACCAAAAGAGCGATATCAGATGCTCATCAGAGAGCTGCAAGATACCGCCAGGGCCAACCTGATCTTCGGCTTACACGTGCATGTAGGTATCGAAGACGAAACCATGAGGCTTCATATTGCCAACTCCATTCGTTATTTCCTGCCTCACATTTATGCATTGTCAACTAACTCACCCTTTTGGGAAGGAAGAAACACAGGTTTTAAGTCTTTCAGACCTAAAGTATTTGATAAATTTCCAAGGACAGGTATTCCTGATTACTTCGAGAGTGTCTCAGAATATAACGACTATGTCAACCTATTGATTAAGACAGGTTGTATTGATGAGGCTACCAAAATCTGGTGGGACTGTCGTATTCATCCAAAATTCCCAACCATTGAGATTCGTATTTGTGATATTCCGCTTACCATCGATGAAACCATAACCATTGCAGCCCTTATTCAAGCCCTTGTTGCCAAACTTGTAAAGTTGCGTCATGGCAATATGAATTACATGAGTTATAAGCGATCCTTAATCACTGAGAATAAATGGCGAGCATCTCGATATGGGATTGACGGTAAGCTTATAGACTTTGGCCGTGAAGCAGAAGTTCCGGTACATGAGTTGATTGCTGAGTTTGTCGATTTTGTAGATGACGTTGTGGACGATCTTGACTCAAGAGAGGAAGTCGAAAATGTATTTAAGATTCTCAAGAATGGTACGGGTGCCGATCGTCAACTCAAAGTGTTTGAGGAAACGTCTAAAGTAGAGTCAGTAGTCGATTACATTGCAGAACAAACGATTTTAGGTATTTAGACACACTCATAGTCCTCATTTGCCTTAGATACCTCTGCGGTTTCTATTCATGACTTAATTAACTACATTGGGTTTGGTCAATTTAAATATCAACCAAACATCAATCATGAAGAGAACAACCTCAATAGCGTCCATTCTGGTCGTGCTATGCCTTTTTTCAGAAAACATTTTTGCTCAGGGAACCCGTTTACTACGGCAACCGACTATGAGCGATTCAAACATCGCCTTTACTTATGGAGGTGATATTTGGATCACTGACCTAAATGGTCAAAACCTAAAAAGAATCACGAGTACCCCAGCCATTGAGAGTGAACCTCAGTTTTCACCTGACGGTAATTGGATCGCTTTTTCTTCCAATCGCTCTGGCAACACAGCCGTATACGTTGTCTCAAAAGAGGGAGGCACACCTAAAAGACTTACATGGCAACCTTCTGCAGCCATAGTCAGAGGCTGGAGC
>JGI12316J15310_10000141_pt30 | contig 14029 bp, 10 predicted proteins | sample MarCyaLeptolynsp_FD_15310 | JGI IMG/M metagenome (IMG submission 15310)
CAGCCCGGAGTACGTATCGGTCCAGCGTTTGTCGATCCAATGTTTGAGCTTTCTCACCCATCGCCCCTGAACCGCAATCGCCCCGTAGGCGCCGATCGCCGAGCCATCCCCGGTTGAAATCAAATAGAGGCTGGCAGGCCTAGGTTGATAGCTTCTCTTGGGCTCACGACCTGCAAGCGAGGAGCGGAGATTGTCGGCCAGAATTGCACCAGTGTGGACTGCATGCACGCCTGAATGCGGGACGATTACATCGTGCCTGCTCGCAATGTCTCCCGATGCAAAGATGGCCGGGTGTGAAAGCGAGCGTTGAAACCGATCAACCTGGATGAACCCTTCACGGTCGACGGCAAGCCCGCTCGTCTTGGGCCAGTCAGGCGCGCCGCTGCCGAGAGCCGCGATGATGGCGTCGACCTTCGGAAGCCGCTGATCACCAACGAATAACCCTCCGCCCTCAAACCGGGCATCACCTTCGATCAATCGTATGTCTTGCCGTTCCAATTCGCGCGCCACAAGAGTGCGAGCCCGCGTCCTGAAATCAGGCAATAGCCCAGCGCGTCCCGCAATCAAAGTGACCTCGGCCAGTGGAGGATCGAGCCTATTGCGCAACGCAAAAACCAGTTCCACGCCGGCGGCGCCACCGCCGACCACGCACAGCCGCTCAGGCCGCGCGATTGCGCCTGTTTCCCATTCAGCCACCCGCGCGACAAACCGATCAATCGGGCGGACATCCAGAATCCGCTCATCTTGACCAAGGTTCTGGACGGCTCGTCCCACTCCACCGGTGTTAATCGAGCAAGTGTCGTAGCCAAGTGGGGCTCGGCCTGCGAGCGTGATCTGACGGTTGCCGGGCTCAATCCCGATGCATCGATCGCATACGAACTCGGCCCCTGCGCGCTCGGCCAGTTTGGCTACATCGACTAGCCCTTCATCTTGCGCATACTCCCCGGAAATCCACCCCGGAACCATGCCCGAATACCGCAGATACCGCGACGGACTAACGACCGCGATTGTGGAATTGTTGATTGGAGTGCGTGCGAGAGCGGCGAGCACGCCGACATGCGCATGCCCCCCTCCAATCAGTACTAGCTGTGACGTCACGCGATCCATCGCACGCAGTGGTTGAGCGTATGACCGCAAGAGTCAAACGCCTATTCGCGTCTTCTCGTCGCGGTCGTGCCGTGATGCGGCGCTCAGAGCTCAGTGAGTTGCGCGGCCCGCATGATCTCCTGAATTTCATCCGCAAATCGGCCATCCCGAGCAGCGGACGCGAGCTGCGCCCGCGCGATTTCACGATTGCCGAGCGCAAGGTCAATTTGTGCGGAGAGGATCAAGGCTGGCGTAAGCCGCTTGAAATCACGCGCCCGCGCTTGAAGAATATCGAGGCTTTTGCGGTGATCGCCCTGTTCGAAGTGCAAGCGGGCCTGTTGGTACCTCAAGAACAGAAAATCAGGATGCCTAGCCAATGCCTGCTTGAGGCTCAGTTCGGCTGCGTCGAATTGTTCAAGATCAATCTGAAGGCCGATGACATTAGCGATCGCAACGGCAAAGTCAGGAAAGTCCTCGGCAAGCGCCTGGTATGTCGGCAGCGCCGCTTCGAGGTCTCCGTCGCGGATCGCCAATTCGCCTGAAAGCAATCGGGCGTCAAAGTGGGCCGGGTCGGATTCGAGCGCGTAGCCAACGGCAGCCTCAACTTTGTCCCATTCGTCAAGCGATCGGAAGAAGAGCGCCGCGCGCGCATGCACTTGAGCCGATTCCGGAAACCGATTTACTGCTTCAGCCAACTCATGTTCATGCGCCTCAAGAGAGCCCGCATTCTGATAGGCCCAAAGCAGTTTCTCATAGGTTCTTTCGGTCCAATCCTCTCGATCGTCATCCTCGAGGAGAGCCGCAATCGCCGCCTCGGGCTTGCCCATTGCGATCAAGCTTTGAGCCTTCATTTCAAGGCGACGGATTGGATCGAGATCATCTGCAGGAATTTGATCAAGGTAGCGCTCTGCGACCCAGCCATCGGACATTTTTAGGAGTGTTTGCACCAGCAATGTCCGCGCTTCCTGATCTTCAGGATCTCGATCGAGTAGGCTGAGGAGGATGACGCGTGTCTTGCTGTATTCATTCGCGGAGAATGCAGCTTGGGCGTCGGCATAAGTCGAGTCAGTGCGTTCCGCACAGGCACCCAGCGCCAAAAAGGCGAGCCCAGACAATAAGGCAGCATTGAACCGCATCGCCCTGCGATACACGCTTCTGATTGGGATTTGGTTTACAGGCCAGAATGCAACGACCGGGCTCGGGCATACGCCCAAACCCGGTCATGATCGCTAGTAACCTTTTGAACTCGAACTAGCCTTTCTTCTTGCCAGACTTATCGAGCTTTTTCGCTAGCTTGCGCCCGCCGAGGACACCTGCTGCGCCAAGGCCTAGAAACAACAGGCCACTTGGAGCCGGGACGGGTGTTCCGCCCGAGCTTGTGCTGGTGCTGCTGCCGCCCGAGGTGCTGGAGCTAGAGCTGCTCGAGCTGGAGCTTGAGCTGCTAGAGCTTGAGCCTCCACTGGTCGATGAGCTGGAGCCGCCGCTGGTGCTGGACGAAGAGCTGGAGCCGCCGCTTGAGCTTGAGCTGTAGCCACCGCTCGAAGTCGAGCTGCCAGAACCCTTCTTAGAAGACCCCTTTTTGGAGCCCTTCTTTGAGCCCTTCTTGGTCTTCTTGGCGTCGTTATCATCGTCGCCATACTTGTCGCCGTAGTGGTCTTCACCACCGCCGCCTTTCTTAGAAGAGCCTTTCTTTGAACCTTTCTTCGACTTCTTGGCCTTGCCATCGTCGTCGTCACCATAGCCGCCGCCGTACTTGTCGCCGTCGTCATCGCCATAGTTATTGCCGCCGCCCTTCTTAGAAGAGCCTTTTTTGGAGCCTTTCTTCGACTTCTTGGCTTTGCCATCGTCGTCGTCACCATAGCCGCCGCCGTACTTGTCGCCGTCATCGTCGCCATAGTGACCGCTGCCACCCTTTTTCGAAGATCCCTTTTTGGATCCTTTCTTCGACTTCTTGGCTTTGCCATCATCATCGTCGCCGTAGCGCGCAGTCGTTTGGCCGAAGTCCATGGCAAGGAAACCATCCATTCCCTGCACCGCGCCAGCGCTTTTCGGCGCCGGCGTCGGGAGTTCAACTGCGCCAACTGGTGTGGTGGTGCCAACAAAGCTCACCGCAACCGCAGCCTGAAGAAAGGCGTTCTTAGATAGTTTCTGTGACTTCACTTCACTTCCCCCTGGAAACGGTCTCATTTACAAGATGACAACGAGAACCCGCTTGTTGTCGGATAGCTGATTGCGGGTCTGACTTAACAAAACGCCACCGCACAATTCGTTTAGGTGCGGTGTCTCTCGATGGGACGAGCTTTCCTGAAAGCCTTAATCGACAATTTTTTTGGCAAATTTGAACAAGTAGCGATGTTCTTCTGGAATATTATTTCGCTCACGGTCCGACATGCCTAGCGCTGCGTGAGATTCAAATGCCAGCGTGTCCGTGAACCAAGGCATGGCATAGGTGAAATACAGCAACGGCCGCCCATGGGTCGCTTCGCATGGCATGCCTCCATGATAGGTCCGATAATCGAGCACCAAGGCGCTGCCTGCCTTGGTGTAGACGACCTCGGATTCGCCTACCCATTCTTCGTCCTTGCCGCTTTTGTGAGTGCCTTCCCAAAACTGAGTGCCCCCGGATTCCTCATCCAGGTCAATCAGCGGGACCAAGATCGTGGTGGCATAAAGCGGGACGTTCGCATTGCCCGGATCCGTATTGAACAACAGAGGGTGTTCGCGGTGGATATGTTGCATCCGCGCGCCAGCGTGAGTCACAACTCCACCGAACGCATGCAAGACTGGCCTCTCGCCCATTTGCCTGCGCATAAGATTGATCAATGCCGGGTTTGCATAAACCGCAGGATCCTCAAACGGGCCACGGAATCGAATTGGCACTGTATATCTCTTGTCGCCGACATTGTTTGGTTTACCCAAACCGGAATTCTGCCAATCTCGTACTTGCCTTTTGAATTCGTCACGAAGATCGTCGACCAATCGCTTGCCCATGATTTGCTCAATGAGAACAGCGCCCTTCTCATCAAGGATCGCGCCCGATTTGGGCGTAACCTGGGGATCGCTGAACGCTACAGTGAGATCTGGATAGGGAGAAGCCGTTGCTGTCTGCTCGTCGAGTTCCTCGGGATCAGAAAATTTGTCGGCGATCAGCCGCTGTGTCGGAGCAAAACTACTGTCCATTTCCAGCGACTTGAAGGCGAGCTCGCGGGCTTCCTCCAACCTGTCCAATCGCACCAGTACAAGCGCATGGACAAATAGACGCCGGGCAGAAGGACCAAATTCCTGCGTTGACTGCACCATGAGGCTAAGCGCCTCTTCGTGTAGGCCCATCCGCATGCACAAATGCGCGATGCCACAATCCAAAGCTACTGGCGATCCGTCAGGAAAATACGAGCGGTAGGCCTCCATGAACATTTCGTAGAGCTGGACCTCGTCGATGGCGTCCTCGCCTTGTTCGATCTGATGGAACAAAAGCGGCAGGCATTGTTCGGCAATCGCGGGGTCGTACTTAGAAAAGCGCACCCAGGCTTCGACCTGACGAACCGATGCTTCGCGAACCGTCTCCTCGATCATCTCGCTCAATTCGTGCGCGTCATAGGGATAGAAATCGCGAAGGCAGGATTTTGCGGTCCGGAGTGTTCCGGAAAGATCAATTGCTGACCATTGCTCTCGACCGGGCAAAACCAGAGCACCACACGTGAAATCGACGTCGCGGTGCCGCTGAAACTGACACTGTCCTCCGTGCCTTCCAAACAATTGCCCGAAGATGTGAAAGTTCGAATAATGCGCAAAATAGCTATCAAAAATGAACGGGCTGCCGAGGCTAAAATCATCGGGATGAGCGTAGCCGAGCCCACCGCATAACAACATGAATGGTGTCGTGCGGTCCATAAAGTTCTCGAGGAACGAGAAACCGATTTCTGGCACGACAATGTGAAAATCATCGTCTTCCTCAGCCTCGTCTACATAGGTCTGTATGATTTCATTCAGCGCCGGATTGCTGGTCGGTGGAGTATTGAGCGGTGCCGATTGAAACTGCTCGGTTACGGTCGCGAATGAAGTGACAGGCTGCTCGAGAAAGTCAGAATCCGATGAAATCAGCGACATTGAAACCTGCTCGAGCGACTTCTCGCGCACTCGAAGAAGGTCGGACGGGATCGAATCAAACAAGTAGTTTGCGATAACTATGGTAGGTCGCCCGGCAAATGCGGAAGGCGTCAAATCTCCGTGTTGTGTGCGGATCACCGGATCGGCTTCCACCCTGAGTTGCGCGAATTCGAGCACACCACTCTCGATCAACGGCAGAAATCGATCTTTCTTCGACCAATTCGCAATGTTTCGCTGCGCCGTATCTGTCAGCAGGTAAGTGAATTGAGGGCATTCCTCACCATCGATGAAGTGATAATTGAACAACCGGTTCAGGAATTGCCACGCGAACCGGCCGCTTCCGCCTCCAAGCTCAATGACGATGGGCGGCTCGCTGTTACCCTCGGCCATCAGATCGCGAAAGAAGGACGCCACGATCCCCGCATAGGTGTCAGCAGTATAGCAATTCGCAGTGCTGCCTTGCGGTACGATTTTTTGGGTCCACGCTTCAGGCCCCTGGTCTTCATAGAACCGCTGCAGCAACTCCCATGCCAGCGAGTCTTTTACCGGAGTGAAACTCTGTAACTGCCCCATCTTTTCACCCTCAAACCGATGCAATGCGGTGGCGCTGCAGAGTCACAAACGCCGCGCTTGATCTCGGAATAGGGTCGTTAGGTAAATTAAGTCGTAACCAATTAATGGTGAGCCATAGACGCCAGTCATAGCACGGCGCCGAAGCGGAACAGTTCGTGAGGCGAAGGTGGTTCGCTCTGCTAGCCCACTCTCAGTTGGACGAGAGTTTCAAATCCCGCGAATACAACATAACCACTCGCTACCAGGAAAGCGCCGAAAAGGCACAAGATCAAAACGATCTCAAGTACTCCCCTTAGCCTTTGAGACTTTTTCTGGACTGCCTTTTTCACTACACTTCCTTTCGATGCGCTGCGTCGCACGAGGCGGTTTTCAAACGACTACGGACTTGATTTAACTGCGCCTCAACCATGAATTAGAACCCGATTGCGACGCCCACCCGTCCGCCGGTCGTGTTCTCGACGGTCGAACCGCTGATCGCGCCTGACACGTAGATTCTGTCAGTTACTTTGCCGACGATCGACGTGCTGAAGCCTTGCGCCCCGTTGTAAGTCGACAGGTTGAACGACATCGACCAGTCGCTGTCAGGGACGATCATGGTTCCAGACATCGCCATTGCAGCGGCGATGCCTCCATTGGCTTGGCGTTGGTTGTAGGCGACCGCCTGCTCGAGGGCCGTGGTTCGGGTGTTGAGTAGGTTCAGGCGCCCGTCAAGCGCGCCCAATTGGCTAATGTCGAGCGTTGATGTCGCGAGATTGCCGAACTCGTCGGTTGTCACCAAGCTGAGTGCACCCTCTTGCGCAGCCCGGCTCGCCGCCGAGGCGATCCCTGGTGCTCGGACCCGATTGATCGCGGAGCCGAGTGCAATAAGATCCACCTCATCAGCAATGGCATTTGGACCAATCGCGATCGCGCCGCTGGCTGTGGCTCGCGCACCAGCACCGATCGCAATCGCATTGGTTCCTTCAGCGGTGCTGTTGTAGCCGAACGCAAGAGCGCCGGTGCCATTTGCCGAGCTTGATCCACCGATCGCGATAGCGCCCTCACCGCGAGAAGAACTCTGTGAACCCATCGCCACGCCATTGCTGTCCATAACATTGGACTGATAGCCAATCGCGATTGCGCGATCTCCGCCGCGCGCGGCTGGTCGTGCCCGATCGCCTGAACGCGTGGCAATGGTTTTACATGGGAATCCAGGCCACCGCGTTTATGACCAAGGGCGATTTTGCCTATGCGGGAGAGGCGTTTGACAAGGCCGTGGCGATCTCGCCAGCCTTCGGGCGGGCGCATGCGGTCAAATCGATGCTGTACACCTCGATGGCGCAGCATGCGTGGGAGACCCATGGCCCGCAATTTCGCGATCTGGCGGCTCCGGCGGCGATGGATGCGGTTGCTCTCGATCCTTACAGCTCGTTTTCGCATATGGCCGCGGGCTGCGTGGCCATGCTCGATCGCGATGCCGCGGGCGCAAGCAAAGCCTTTGATCGTGCGGTCGAGCTCGCCCCAAATTGCACGATGAGCCACATCGCGCGGGCGCGGGCGGAAAGTTTGGCGGGCAATCACGCGCGGGCGGCGGAATCGCTGCGCAAGATCGAGGTGCTGAGCCCGGCGGAAACCAATCTTGATTTCAATCTCACCAACAAGGTGCTCGTCGGCTTGGGCGCGGGCGATTTCGAAAGCGCTGCGGCTGACGCGCGCGCGATTGTGGCACGGCGGGATGCGTTGCCGCAATCGTCAGGGATCGCGATCGCCGCTTTGGGGTTGGTCCGCTCGAACGGCGAAGCCAAGCGCGCGGCTGAGGCGCATATGCGCGCCTATCCTGAGTGGGATCGGCGCAAGCTGCTGGCGAGTTTGAGCCCGATTGCGGCGGCGCTCAGCGAGACGATGGTCGAAGGCTTGAGCGAAGCCGGGCTGCGCTGAAGCCATGAAATACCGCTTTGCCGATTGTGAGTTCGATAGCGAGAGCTTTGCGCTCCACCGTGATGGGGTTTTCGTGCAGACCACCCCGCAAGTGTTGTCGATCCTGCTGTTTCTGCTCGTCAGCCGACCGCGGCTGGTGACCAAGGACGAACTGGTCGACGAAGTCTGGGATGGCCGTGCTGTGAGCGATGCGGCGATCACGGTGCGGGTGCGTGCCCTGCGGCAAGCGATCGGCGACACCGGGGCTGAGCAGAGGCTGATCAAGACCATTCGCGGGCGCGGTTTCCGGTTTGTCGGCGAGGTAGAGGTCGAGCAGCAGCCCGAACCGCAAGCGGTGATCGAAGCGCCGGCGGAGGTTGAGGCGGCATCGGGGCTTGAGCCATCGACGGCGATTCAGCCGCCTTCGATTGCGGTGCAGCCGTTTGGATTGAACGATGCCGATGGCGTGTATCCGGTGTTTGCTACCGCGCTGCCGGATGAGATTCTGACCGCGCTGTCGAAGCTCCGCTCGCTGACGGTGATCGCGCGCGGATCGAGCTTTCAGCATCCGTCTTTCAGTGTGCGTCCGCGAACAGTCAGAGAGAAGCTCGGCGCGGATTACTCGCTGGCGGGTCAGATCGATGTCGATGCGAACTCTCTGCGGCTGCTGCTCGAACTCGCGGAAACCGCAAGCGAAGAGACGATCTGGCGCGAAACTTACAATGTTGATGTGAGCGAGATTCATGAAGTTCGCGCTGATGTTGTCACCAATGTTGCCGGCCAGATCGAAGCCCGAATTTCGAACAACGAGCTGATGAAAGCGCGGCTCCAAGCGCCCGATCATCTGAGCTCTTGGCAATCTTTGCATATGGGATGGGGACGATTGCACGCGCTGCCGCTTCCGCGCATGGATGAAGCCGATGACTTTCTTACTGGCGCCATGCAGTTGGATCCGGGATACGCTCGTCCTCATGCAGCATTGGCGCTCAGCCAGTATTTCAGAATCCTGTGGTCGGCGACAGGCGATGCTTCGGAAATGATAGAGCAATGTCTTGCGACGGCGCATCAAGCCATTGCGCTTGATCCTTACGATCCGCTCAGCAATCTCGTTCTGGCGCGAGCCCTGTCGAACATCGGCGATTCCGATGGCTTCGAAGTGTACGTTCAGAAATCGGTAGAGGCTGCGCCCAGTTTCGCGCTTGGATTGGCAGATCTTGCGCGGGTCCAAGCGATGAAGGGGCGGATTGATGAGTCCCGCAAAACTCTTGCCAGGGTGGCGACGCTGGATCCCATGGCCATCCATCCCGAATCGGTCGAACTGACCAATCTTATCATCGAAATTCAAACGGGGCAGATGTCAGCGGCGCTGGTGAGGGCACAGCAATTGAGCCGCAGGGATACGCTAATGATCAACTCATGCGCTTCGATCCTGCTGACGCTTCACATGGCATCTGATGCGGATAGCGCGAACGCCTTTGCAGATCGCCTTAAAAGACGTTTTTCTCCGGCTAGGCTCAAACAATTCTTTTCAAGCGTGCATCAGAGCATGCCAGGCGTGAAGGAATTGATCGAAAGCGCTGCAAAGCAGCATGGACTAATGTGACAGTCCAGCCTTGTCTGACGCATTGCTTGACTGGCTATTCTCGCCTTAGGCCTTCTTCCAGAATTGAACGCGCAATCGCCGCGACATCAGTATCTTCGCTCCCCTCTGACCATACGGCATAACGCAGGCCGAGAAAGACATTCATTCCCATAAGGGCCCAGGCATGGGCCTCTTCCACGTCCTCACGAATTTGACCCTTGGAAGCGCCTTCGACCAGGCGTTGCCTGATGCGCTCTGCAGTGCCTTCGTAATGCGCTCGATAGGCGGCAGGATCAACAAACTCAGATTCGTCAATAATGCGATAGATTTCTTTGTGTTCGCGAGCGAAATCGAGAAAGCTGGCGAGTGCCACTTCCTCGACATCGAACGCGCTGTGATCGCCGGCGTCTTTGAGCTCCCGGACTGCCGCACCTGCAGACGATTTGACCTGTGCGCTCATGTCTTGGACCAGCGCTTGGAACAGCGCCTCTTTGCTATCGAAATAGGTGTAGAAACTCCCCAGCGCGACTCCAGCGCGGCGCGTGATGGAACTCACCGACGCTTCGTGGAAGCCCTTCTCACCAAACTCAATAGCTGAAGCATCGAGCAGTTTGCGCAGGGTCTTACGGCCGCGTTCGGTACGAGGCGACTTGTCATCGGCTGCTTTGCCTTGTCCGACTTTTGTCTGGCTTCCGTGTGGAACGTCCATCGGCCACCCCCTTCCATGCTTGGCGTAAGCCCAGAAAAAGGCTTGTGCAAGACTTAAACTTGAAAGTTGGTTCAACTTTCAATATGAATATGCCCAGAGATTCCTTGGGAGAGAATTGAGATGACCGATTGGACGACACGAAATCGCGCATTGTGGCTCGCTGGAAGCGCGGGCGTTGCCCTGCTCGCAGCTCCGGTTCACGCACAGGATACCGGCGGCGATTCCTCGGATGACGCAGCTGAAGTTGGCGCAACCGGCAATACGATTGTGGTGACTGCGAGGCGGCGTGAAGAACGCCTGATCGACGTTCCCTTGTCGGTGACAGCTTTGTCCGGTGACCAGTTGGAGCAGCGCGGCACTCAAGACATCACGCAAATCGCGCAGGAAGTCCCCAATATCACGCTCGAAGTGAGCCGTGGCACAAACACCACCCTGACCGCGTTCATCCGCGGTGTTGGTCAACAGGATCCTGTCGCCGGATTTGAAGCCGGTGTCGGGCTCTACGTTGACGACGTTTATCTCAATCGTCCGCAGGCTGCCGTGCTCGATATCTATGATGTCGAACGGATTGAAGTGCTGCGCGGTCCGCAGGGCACGCTCTATGGCCGCAACACGATCGGCGGCGCGATCAAGTACGTCACTGCAGAGCTGCCCGACGACCCTAGCCTCAAAATTCGCGGGACATATGGCTCATACGACCAAGCCGATTTGATCATCACCGGGTCTACACCGCTGACCGACACGCTCAGCATAGGGGCCAGCGGCGCGCGCCTTTCTCGTGGTGGCTTCGGCGACAACCTCAACCTTGGCACCGAGAACTACAACAAAGATGTTTGGGCAGCACGAGGTACAATAGAGTTTGACAATGGCCCCGTGTTTGTCCGTCTTTCCGGCGATTATGTGTTGGACGAGAGCGAAGCTCGTCAAGGCACCAGGCTCATTCCAGGCCTGTTCAGCGGTGCCCCCGTTTTGGATGACGTATTCGACACACGCGCCGGGCTGAACATTGTTGATCAAGAGGTAGAGGCCTACGGCGGCGCTCTCAACGTCGCGATCGAACTCTCTGAGGAGTTCACCTTCAAATCGATCACTGGGTACCGCGAGGACAAGTCAACCACCCCGATTGATTTTGATAGCTTGCCCTCAGGCGACCTTGATGTGCCCGCGATCTACGAGAACGACCAGTTCAGCCAAGAGCTTCAGTTGCTATACGAAGGCGACTGGATCTCAGGTGTGCTTGGATTCTACTACCTTGATGCGAACGCCTTCACCGCGTTTGACGTGCTTCTTGCCAACACTGGCAACTTAATCGGATTGCCGGGCCTGAACGCCCAAACGTTGGGCGATGTGAACACCGAAACCTGGTCTGTGTTCGGCGATTTCACCTTCGAACTCACGGACGAATTGAGCGTATCGGTTGGCGGGCGCTACACAAATGACAAGCGCACCAGCCGTGTGTTGCGAACCACATTCATTGGAGGGTTCTCGGACCTGTTCATCCCGAACAGCCCGGCAATCCCGCTCGCGGTGACCAGCGACTTCCAAGGGAGCGAGACGTTCACGGACTTCAACCCGCGTGCCTCGATCAGTTGGCAGCCGACGCCCAATCACAACATTTACTTCACCTATTCGCAAGGATTCAAAGGCGGCGGTTTCGATCCCCGCGGTCAAACGACCGCTGCGCCTGATCTGGATGGAGATGGCGATATCGATTTCGATGATCAGTTCGAATTCTTGCGCTTTGCGCCGGAGACAGTCGACAGCTTCGAGCTTGGCTGGAAGGCATCCTTGCTCGACAATCGCTTGAATATCAGTGTGGCAGCCTTCCTTGGCCAATATGATGACGTACAAATACCGGGTTCGGTCGGCGTCGACAGCAATGGCGACGGCATCAATGACAGCTTTATCGGCATCACCTCGAACGCGGCCAGCGCGGACGTCAACGGCTTCGAATTCGAAGGCAGTGCATTGGTAGGACGAGACTTTGCTGGCAATGGCAGCCGCCTCAACTTCAGTTGGTCACTTGGGTATCTCGACGCGAGCTTCAACACGTTCATCGACGCGTTCGGCAACGATGTGGCGTCGCAGCGTGTGTTCCAAAACACTCCAGACATCACCGCCAACGTCGGCTTTGTCCTTGGGCTTCCAGCAGCCGATGGCATGGTGGATTTTATCGGTAACGCAGCTTTGCGGTCCGATGCCAGCCAGTTTGAGACCCCCAATGCGTTCCTCGACCAGGACGGTTTCGTTCTGCTTGACGCAAGCATCGTGTACACGGATGACGAAGACCGCTTTTCGATCGGAGTCCACGGCAAGAATCTGCTCGATAAGGAGTATATTGTCGCCGGGTACAACTTCGTCGCAGGTGGGCTGAATGGCACCCCATTTGTGCCAACATTAGGTCTCGAAGGAACGCTTACAGGATTCTACGGTGATCCTCGTCGCTTCTTCGTGACTGGCGAAGTGCGGTTCTGATCGGACCCCGATCATGGACGCCATGGTGAAACTGGTTGAAAGGTCATATCCCAGCGCGGACGGACGTCTGACCCTGTTTGCGCGGGATTACCTTCCGAAGACCGAGGATCCAGACCGCGCCCCGCTGCTCATGATGCACGGGCTTACGCGCAACAGCGCCGATTTCGAACCTCTCGCAGCTCTCCTCTCCGAGCAGCGAAGATTGATCGTCCCCGACCAACGCGGTCGGGGACGATCACAATACGATCAGGATCCCTCGAACTATCGCCCTGACGTGTATGTCGAGGACATGTGGGCGTTGCTCGACCTGCTTGAGATCGACCAGGCGATCTGCATCGGCACATCGATGGGCGGACTGATGTCAATGGTCATGGGGGCCCAAAACCCCGACCGCATAGGTGCGATAGTGCTCAATGATATCGGTCCCGAAGTCAGTGCCTCCGGCCTGGATCGCATCCGCTCCTATGTTGGAGGTGGAGAGCCCATGCCAAATTGGGACGCTGCAGCTAAGCGGTGCCGAGACATCAACGGCGATGCTCTTGTCGGTCTGGATCACAACGGCTGGCTGGCCTTTGCCAAGCGCACTTGCATCGAGCATCCAGATGGCTCGGTTACGTTCGACTACGATCCTGCGATAGCGCAGAGTGTAGGCAAACAAGACCCCGCAACCATTCCTGCTGACCTATGGGGGCTTTGGTCCAGGCTGTCAGAGATCCCGGTGTTGTCTATTCGCGGGGCACACAGCGACATTCTGACTGCCAAAACGGTTGAGCAAATGGAGCGCCTTCACCCGGCAGCTTTCTCGCATATGGAGATCCCTCAGCGAGGCCATGCACCTCTGCTCGACGAGGCACCGGCGGTTAAAGCGATAAACGACTTCTTGGCGCTGCAACCATAGCGGTATTTTTACTAGGAATATGGTCTGATGGTGCGGGAGGGGCGATTTCGCTAAGATCGCTGGCATGACCAGCGAGATCGCAGAAATTGTGCGCTTCCTAGAAGGAACGGCTCCGTTCGATTTCCTTGTCGAGGAAGGTGTAGACCTAGCGTCTCTTTCTCGAGCGATTGTCGTACAATACGCCAAGGCCGGCACCACAATTCTTGAGGCAGGTCAACACAACGCACAGCTCTTCATTGTACGCTCCGGTTCGGTTGAGCTCCGGCTCGCAGGTGAAGAGCTGACCGCCAAGCTCGGAGCTGGATCAACATTCGCTTACCCTTCGCTCCTCAGAGGAGGCGAGGTCCGCAACTCGACTGTCGCTATTGAAGACACGCTGCTTTACGCACTTCCAGTCGAAGAATTCCATCGTTTGCGCGAAGTCAGTTCATCCTTTCGGCAATTCTTTGCGGAGGATGAATCTCTTCGCATCAAGCACGCACTCTCGAAGCGCCGGGAATCGAGCAGCTTCGCCCTGACCAGCCGCGCAGTCGGAGACCTGGTCGGCCGAAGCGCACCGGTGTCGTGCGATATGAGCGCGACCATCCGCCAGGCGGTCGACGTGATGGATGATCACAATGTCAGCACTCTCGCGATCTGCAACAACGGGCAGCTGAAAGGGATCTTCACCGACAAGGACCTTCGCAGCCGCGTGGTCGCAAGC
>JGI12316J15310_10000085_pt26 | contig 14009 bp, 15 predicted proteins | sample MarCyaLeptolynsp_FD_15310 | JGI IMG/M metagenome (IMG submission 15310)
CAATCTCTACTACGACCTTTTCTCCCGCACTGCCGGCTATTGGGACAATTCCGAACTGTCCTCGATCGGACGCCCTGCCAGCGATCGCGAGCGCGAACTGCTGGCCCCGTTCCCGGATGCCGTGGCTCCCGAGGTTATGGAAGGGACCTGGAGACCGGCTGACGCGGATGGTTCCGGGCGCGACCGCAAGGTTCTGCGGGCGGCCTTGTCGGAGTTGAACAAGGCCGGATATGCGCTCAAGGACAGAAAGCTTGTCAGCGCGGCGACCGGGCAGCAACTGGCCTTTGAAATCCTGGCAAAGAACGAAGACGAGGAAAAACTCGCGCTCGCCTATATCAGAACCGTCGAACTCCTTGGCATCGATGCAAGTGTGCGCAGTGTCGATCCCTCACAATTCGAGGAACGCCGCACGAAGCGGGATTTCGACATGGTGTTCAATACCTGGTACGCGTCGTTGTCACCGGGCGCCGAGCAATATGGGCGCTGGAGTTCGCAGTCGGCGGACGCAGAAGGCTCCTTCAACTTCGTGGGTGCGAAAGAACCGGCCATCGATGCATTGATTGATGAAATCGTTGGGGCTCGAAGCCGTGAAGAATTTGTCGATGCCGTACGTGCGTTCGACAGGGTGCTGATTTCGGGCTCTTATGCGGTCCCCCTCTATCATGTCTCCGATGACTGGGTCGCGCATTGGACGAAGGTTTCCCCGCCAGAAAACAACTCACTATACGGTCATGAATTTGACACCTGGTGGACAACGGCAACGCAATAATCGGACCAACGGACGAAGGAAAACATGAAAGTCACGCAAGAACATCTCGCCAAGGAGTACCATGAGAGCGGAGCCTGGTCCGATGTGCCGCTTGATGAACTCTTTCGCAGAACCGCTACTGACCATCCTGACCGGCTTGCTCTGGTCGACGCACCTGACAGGGTTGCGTGGACCGGAGGTGAACCGCGCAGCCTGACCTATGCCGAAGCCGACCGGGAAATCGACCGGCTTGCCGCGTTCTACACCACGGTCGGTCTGTCCGCTGATCACGTGATTGGCATTCAGGCACCAAACACGGTCGATACCGTCATTGCTTTTCTTGCCGCCCTGCGAGCGGATCTGATCGTCTCGCCCCTGCCCCTTCACTGGCGGCAGAAAAACGTTCTGGAAGCCCTGAATTCGATCGGTGCAAAGGGTTTCATTGCCGCGGATCGCATCGAGACGAGAGACGTTGGAACTGCTGCACGGGACGTTGCGGGCGATCTGTTTGCACTGCGTTTCGTGTTTGGGCTCGGCAAGGATGTTCCGGATGGCCTGATTGAACTCGCGCCGATGCTGGCGGAGATGGGCGACGGGCTCGACTTCACGCCTCAGGCCCGTCCGGATCCGGCGGATCACACCGCGACGATATGCTGGAGCCGGAGCGGAGAGGAAAACGTACCGGTGAGCCGGTGTCACAACCATTGGATATCGGCCGCGCAGATGGTGATCAGCGAGGCGGAGCTCCAGGATGGCAGCACAATCCTCGTTCCCTATTCGCTCAGCGGCCTGACGGGACTGGGCGGCGGTCTGGTTCCCTTTCTGGCAACAGGCAGCACGTTGCATCTGCATCATCCGACATCGCTTGCCAATCTGGCCACACATGCGAACGAGGTCGGTGCAGATGTCGTCATGACCCCAGGTCCTTTGGCGCAGACCCTCGACCGCAAACTCACCAACGAGAACACCACCATCCTCGCGGCCTGGAACATCTCCTCTCCGCATCCCAACACCTTCGTCGCCAAACGCCCTCTGGTTGATGTGCATATCGCCGACGAGTTTGCACTTGTTGCGAAAGCCAGAGGACCTTCGGCGAAGATCAAGGCAACCGCGCTGGGAAAGCATGACGGGTCGAACGGGTGTGAAAGCGGGCCAGCCCTTCTAGAAGTCGCAGTAACGGAGGAGATCGAAGCACGCTTGCCGACACTCCTCGTCAAGGGACCAATGGTCCCTGATATCGGCTGGCGCACACTCAACGGGGACCAGAGACGCGTGCGCTGGGAGGGTACGGGGTTCCTGAATACCAACATCAAGGTCGATCTTGTGGATGACGGGATCTCAGGGTTTGGTATCCCCGGAGCTTATGCGCTTGGAACCGGAAATCTCGAGACAATAGATGTTGTCTATTCAAGCTATCCGGGGACACGGGAGGCCGCTGCGTTCATTGTCGAAGACCCGGTCGTCGGAGCGAGGCTCTACGCGGCGATTGTGCCTGATACCGCTACGGTACCGGATGCAGCGTCGTTTTTTGCCTATCTCGATGCGGAAGGTGTTGATCTTGCAAAGATCCCGCACCGCGTCCTTATCCTTCAATCGCTTCCACGCAACCCGGACGGAACAATCTTCCGGGAAAAACTCACAATGCGGACACAGAGGTTGCCTGCCGAGGTGGCCTAAGCGAAGGCAAAAGCACACCGCAACCTTTCCAACATCTGCTGGTTGATCGAATCTGTGTAGTGAGGGCATCATGTCACGCATGAACGAGCGCCAGATGCTCTTCAGCCCTTTCGAGTGATACGGAGTTATCTGATGGGACCAATTCAGCTCCTATCAAAAGCGCAAGGCACCTCTGGGCAGCCGACCCGGGAACCGGGTCAATCGGTGCTGTATCACTTAAAAGGGCTCTAGGTGGGGACTGTGCATGGATTATGAAACGTCGCTTTCGTGGCGTGGACCTTATTGGTATGCGGGGCGGCGGCCAAAGCGAAACAGCAATGGCGACGCGCCTGAAGATCTTGATGTTTCACTTCTGAAAATGTTTGAGCGCGGTGCTGTTCCGCCAACGGCCCTCCCCGCAGCCGTTGTGATCGATATGGAGCGCCTGGGAGACCACGACCCGCACGCTTTTCTGAAGTGGCTGTCACCTTTCACGAAGACTTTGCCATGCGATGTGCCGATCTATGTCCTGACCGATGGTGGGAGCAGTCTTCCGGAAGAAATTCAGGCCACAGCGATTATTGACCGTGTCGTTCCTGACGATGTGCTGTTGATGCTCATCTGCATCCATCAACGTGCGTTGATGCGATCAGAGGAGGCACAGCTGCGACGAAAGATCTTCGGCCGCATACCGGGTTTCGGAACTGCTCCACATCATACGGGTGGCAGCAGTTTGATGGTTGTTGGCCTGAGCGGCCGCTTTCTCGAATGGCAGGATGCCAGCGATGAAAAGGTCGAGGTCGTTGGCGCTTTTGACGGCAAGATGGCCGTTGAGTACATGTCCATGCGTGCCTTCGATGCCGTCGTCATCGACGCTGCATTTGAGGATGCGATCGACTACATCAGGCAAATCAGAAGAGATGCCAGGTTTGCGGGTCTCCCGGTTCTCGCCGTTTGCGAAGACGAAGAAGACTCGGCGCTTTTGTTTCGAAATGGTGCATCGGATGTCATCATCGGGCAAAACTGCAAGGAAACGCTGACACAACGCATGATCACGGCGCTCCGTTTTGGTAAAAGGCGGCGGCTTGCAGACAGGATTCTGGCCGAAAGCCAGATGTGGCTGCGCCAGCAGATCATGGATGGCGGCCTCGGACGGGAATATTACGCCAACTATCTGAAGACCTGCAGCGATGCGCTCGCGGCACGCGGGCTCGACCTATGGGAAATGCGTCTGGACCCGGCAAGTTTCGGGATCGAGATCACGCCTGAAACGGATGTCGACGAGATTTATACGACCCTGCTCTCAATTGCCGACGCGACCAGCCGGGACGAAGATCTGGTTTGCCTTGTCAAAGATCTCGGACCAGTCGCCGTTCTGAAAAATCAGGCGGGCACCGTCCGGTTGCAAAAACGAATAAGTTCTATTTTGACCCATACCGTCCGTTAGAGCGCGCTTGAATAATCGGGATCATATGACCCGCTGTTCTGGTGTTGTGGCCAGAGGCCAATCATTTTGACAAATTTCTGAGCGCAAGGACGTCCGGGGAGCCGGAAACCTGGCCCTAAACGATCCGACCAGGTCAGGCTATAGCACTTTGCCTATCGCGATACCTCTGCCGATGTGCTGCGTTCCTCGCCTTGGATACGAGCCGTGTTTGCTCACTCAGATGACCCTGTTTCATTCAAAATGGCTTTTATTGAAAAAAACCGGCTTGGCATTCGAGCCCAAATCACTAGTGTCGGACAAAAGAACAAATCGGGTCTGATATGAACGAAACCGCTCCGCTTACCGTCGATGTCGTCTCGGATGTCATGTGTCCATGGTGTTTTATTGGCAAAAGGCGGCTTGAAGCGGCTTTGAAATCCGTTCCTCAGTTGAACGTCGAGGTGCGTTGGCACCCGTTCCAGCTGGATGCGACCTTGCCGAAAACCGGGAAGGACCGGCAACAATATCTCAATGACAAATTCGGTGGCCCCGCAAATGCCGCGTCTGTCTACGAGCGGATCAGGGAAGCAGGTGCGCTGGAAGGTATTCCCTTCGCGTTCGAGGACATCAAGTTGTCTCCCAATACGCTCGATTGCCATCGCCTTGTGTTGTGGTCGCGGGCCGACAATGTCCAGAGCGATGTCGTGGAAAGACTGTTCAAGGCCTATTTCCTCGACGGTGAAGATCTGACGCAGTCCGAGACGCTGGTGAGAATTTCGGAAGAAGCCGGGATGGAGTCCGATCTCGTTGAACAGCTTCTTGAAACGGAAACCGATCTCGACAAGACCGAAGCGCAAATCGCAAAGGCGCAGGAATCCGGAATTACCGGCGTGCCATGCTTCATCATCGACGGACGGTTCGTGCTGGCGGGAGCGGAAAGAGCGGAAACGATTGCCGCCGCCCTGATGCATGCCGAAGAGACCCGCTCCGATCCTGAAGCGAGCTGAAGGATCACAAAAGCTGAAACCGGGCAACAAAAAACCCCGCCGTCCAAGACCGCGGGGTTTTGTTGCCGGAACATGGTCCGCTGCGGGATCAACCCTTGAGGATCGAGCGTCCGGCGTAAATTGCCTGGGGACCGAGTTCTTCCTCGATACGGATCAGCTGGTTGTACTTCGCAAGCCTGTCCGAGCGTGCCAGCGAGCCAGTCTTGATCTGACCGCAATTCGTTGCAACGGCCAGATCGGCGATCGTTGAATCTTCCGTTTCACCGGAACGGTGCGACATGACGGCTGTATAGGCTGCCTTGTGCGCGGTCTCAACGGCATCCAGCGTTTCGGACAACGTACCAATCTGGTTCACCTTGATCAGGATGGAGTTGGCGACCCCAAGATCAATCCCCTTGCGCAGTCGTTCCGAATTGGTCACGAACAGATCGTCTCCGACAAGCTGGCACGTGTTGCCGATCAGCTCTGTTGTCGCTTTCCAACCGTCCCAGTCGTCTTCGGCAAGACCATCCTCGATGGAAATGATCGGGTAGCGGGATGCGAGGTCGCCGAGATACTGCGCCATCTCTTCTGGAGCGAGTGTCTTGCCCTCGCCTTCCAGAACGTATTTGCCGTCCTTGCAGAATTCTGTCGAGGCGGCATCAAGTGCCAGATAGACGTCGTCACCGGGCTTATAGCCGGCGGTCTCAATCGCCTTCATGACGAAACCGATAGCAGCGTCAGTCGATTCAAGGTTCGGGGCAAAACCGCCTTCATCACCAACATTCGTATTGTGTCCGGCCGCGTTCAGCGCCTTCTTCAGCGTGTGGAAAATCTCCGAGCCCATGCGAACAGCCTCGCCGAGCGTTTCCGCACCGACCGGCATGATCATGAATTCCTGGAAATCGATCGGGTTGTCGGCATGTGCTCCTCCATTGATGATGTTCATCATCGGAACCGGGAGGGTTCTGGCGGAGGTGCCGCCGACATAGCGATAGAGCGGAAGACCGGAAGCCTGCGCTGCAGCCCGGGCGACAGCGAGCGAAACGCCGAGGATCGCATTTGCGCCGAGACGCGCCTTGTTGCTCGTCCCGTCCAGGTCGATCATCGCCTGGTCGATCTGGAGCTGATCCTCAGCGTCGAGGCCTCCGACCGTCTCGAAAATTTCGCCGTTTACTGCTTCAACGGCTTTCAGAACGCCCTTGCCCATGTAGCGATCGCCGCCATCGCGAAGTTCAACGGCTTCGTGCGCACCCGTGGAGGCACCGGACGGCACCGCTGCGCGGCCGAATGACCCGTCTTCCAGGAAGACGTCGACCTCAACTGTTGGATTGCCTCGGCTGTCGAAAATCTGACGTCCGACAATATCGATTATGGCGGTCATGGACTAACTCCCTTGTCGCATGGACATTTTCTGGCATCTGCCGGTGAAATACCGGCGCGTTTGGGGCCGCGAATTCGGCTAATGGGTTGGAGGTGTGCTCCAGCATTTCCCGCCCTGGCCGGGCGTGTTCATTCCTGTTCCTGCGCATTCATCTTGATAACGGTATCAATCGCTTTCAGCTTTCGAAGCAAGGCTTCCAACTCATTCAGCGGCACCATGTTGGGCCCGTCCGAGGGAGCCTTGTCAGGATCCGGGTGCGTTTCAATGAAAAGACCTGCGACGCCGGTCGCGACCGCAGCACGCGCCAAGACGGGAACCATAGTCCTGTCACCGCCGGTCGAGGCGCCCTGCCCGCCCGGTTGTTGAACGGAATGGGTGGCGTCGAAAACAACCGGTGCTCCGGTTTGAGCCATGATTGGCAAAGCACGCATGTCGCTTACAAGTGTGTTGTAACCAAAACTCGCGCCTCGTTCCGTCAACAAGACATTCGGATTTCCCGAACCCGTTACCTTTGCCAGGACATTCTTCATGTCCCAGGGCGCAAGAAACTGGCCCTTCTTAACGTTGACGGTCTTGCCCGTTTGCGCGGCAGCTATCAGAAGATCTGTTTGCCGGCACAGAAAGGCCGGTATCTGAAGGATGTCGACCACTTCTCCGACCGGCGCGCACTGATCGGACGCGTGCACGTCCGTTACGACCGGAAGACCGAACCGTTCCTTCACTTCCGCAAAAATCGGCAGGGCTTCATCAAGGCCGATACCGCGTCCGCCCGCAAGCGACGTCCGGTTGGCCTTGTCAAAGGACGACTTGTAGACCGTTGCAATCCCGACTCTTTCAGAAATTTCCTTGATGGCCGCGGCGCATTCGAGTGCGTGATCGCGGCTCTCAAGTGCGCATGGGCCGGCGATCAGAGCAAATGCTGCATCGTTACTGAACGTAACGTTTCCGACCTGAACTTCCCGGTTCGCCTCAGTCATTCTCAACCTTGCTGTAAAGGGGGCGCCGACTGTACCTGCCTTCATCAAACAGGCTCGCGCCGAATTCGGGTGTTCCATAGCGCTCTTTTGGAAAAGCTGCAACTGTCTGTTTCCTGCACTTCCGCAAGCGACTTAAATCGATTTAATCACAAGGAGCAGAGAATATAATTATGTCGCAATTCTCCGGTATCCGTATGGCACAGGTTCTGGGAACAAGCCGCTTCGGATTCGATTCAGAAATTTAACCGCGATGCAATTCTTAGAGATTACCATGTGATATATACCCACTCAGAACCCTGAGTTTATTGTCTGTTTTGAGCTTTCATGAACAGACTGATGTGAAGCCATTTGTCAGTAAGAGTGAGAAGGCCACCCATGAACAAACCCATTCGTAAAGCAGTGCTTCCCGTCGCTGGGCTCGGAACAAGGTTCTTGCCGGCCACCAAAGCGGTGCCGAAGGAAATGTTGACGATCGTGGACCGGCCCATCATCCAATATGTGGTAGACGAGGCACGCGCTGCCGGAATCGAACACATTGCTTTTGTCACCGGCCGCAACAAGCACGTCATCGAAGATCACTTCGATATGGCTTACGAACTCGAGGACACCCTGAAAGCGCGGAAAAAGACCGAAGCGCTGGAATTGCTTGAAAAACATCGGCCACAACCCGGATCGACCAGTTTTACCCGCCAACAGGCGCCGTTGGGTCTCGGACATGCGATCTGGTGCGCGCGCGACATTATTGGCGATGAACCGTTTGCCATCCTTTTGCCTGACGTGATCATAAAATCAAAGGTCAGTTGCCTAAGGCAAATGGTGGACCTTTATGACCAGACCGGCGGAAACATCATTGCCGTCGAAGAGATCCCGGAAGATCAGACGCATCAGTATGGCATTGTGGAACTGTCAGAGCGGATCAATGCCGTTTCCAGTGAAATCTCGAACATGGTTGAAAAACCAGCGCCGGGCACCGCGCCGTCAAATCTGATGATTACCGGGCGCTACATCCTTCAACCGGAAATCTTTGATCTGCTCTCCGAGCAGGGCCAGGGTGCCGGTGGTGAGATACAGCTGACCGACAGTATGATTTCCCTCATGTCAAAGCAGAAATTCGCTTCCCTCAAATTCGAGGGACGCAGTTATGATTGCGGCAGCAAATACGGGTTCCTGAGCGCGAATATTGCCTTCGGAATGGATGATCCCAAACTCGCCGATGATCTGCTGCCATTCATGAGAGACATTGTCGAAGGTCAGCGTCAGGTCGCGGCCGAATAAACCGGAAGGCTTCGGCTCCAGGTCAGTAACTCAAAACCATACAGCCGGTTCATTTTTTGAGCCGGCTGTTTTCGTATCGACTCTCTGACGCGGTTATCCGTATTTTTTACGTGTCTTTGTTGCCTGAGCGGCGGCGGAATTGGGCCGCTTTGAGAAACAATACGGCCTGATCTGTTCCAGAGCCGAAATCTGCGGATTGAGATGGTTGGAGTCACCTAGCTGACGTTGCGCGTTGATTTCATTGGCTTTGTTCTCGTCGTCAGACAGTTCTCATCTGAATAAAACAGCAATATCCAGTTGTGTGAGACGTTTTGCAGCCCCCGTTTTCTGCCGGTTCCGCAGTGGAAAGCATCAACGTCACTCGATCCGCCGGGCTGGTTGCGCCGTATACTTGGTGTTCCAGAAAAGGAGACATCGACCATGGCGAATTTCAAATTCCTGACGTCTTTGGCTGGCTTGAGTGTTGCCGGACTCCTGGTAGCAGGTTCTGCAACGGCGCAGGATGCGCTCGACACGAGTGCCTTTCAGGGAATCATCAAAGATCAGATGAGCGCTTTTGCCGCCGGGAATGCACAGGCAGCTTTTTCGTTCGCGACGAATTCGCTCCAGCAGAAATTCCAGAGCCCTGAAATCTTCATGCAGATGGTCAAGCAGGGATACCAGCCCGTCTACAGACCGCAAAGCGTCACTTTCGGCCAGTCCAAAATGACCAAACTCGGCCCGACGCAGGAGGTCTATGTCGTCGGCCCGAAGGGCAAGAATTGGCTCGCGCTTTACAGCTTCGAGCAACAGGAAGACGGTTCCTGGAAGATCTCCGGCTGTTACCTGACAAAGTCTGACGGGTTCGCCGCCTGACGGCTGCTTTTCACGTCATCAACGATCAAACGGGCGCGATGTCTCCGCGCGCCCAGTTTTGCTTGGTCTCGGCGTAGAAGTCTGCAAAGCGGCCCTCTTCAATCGCGTTTCTCATACCTTTCATGAGATGCTGGTAATAGGCGATATTGTTCCAGGTAAGCAACATGCCCGCCAGCCCTTCGCCTGCTCTCACGAGATGATGCAGATAGGCGCGGCTATAGGTGTTGGCCGCCGGACAGTCACTTGCTTCGTCGAGCGGACGCGGATCGTCCTGGTGCCGGGCGTTCTTTAGATTGACCTTGCCGTATCTGGTGTAGGCCAATCCGTGGCGCCCTGCCCGCGTCGGCATCACGCAATCGAACTGATCGATCCCGCGTTTGACACTCTCCAGAAGATCGTCCGGTGTTCCAACGCCCATGAGATAACGCGGTTTGTCTACGGGCATGACGGGCGTTGTGATGTCCAGCATGGCGAGCATGACGTCCTGAGGCTCACCGACTGCGAGCCCCCCGACCGAATACCCTTCGAATGGAAGCTTGCCGAGCTCTTCGGCCGAGCGGACACGCAGGTCAGGCTGATCTCCGCCCTGAACGATCCCGTAGAGACCCTGCCCCTTCTCAGGTCCCATCATGTTTTCAAACTGATTGCGGGAGCGTTCCGCCCAACGCAGAGAAAGCTCCATCGCTCTTTGAACTTCTTCTCTCGGGCTTGGCAACCGGATGCATTCGTCAAGCTGCATCTGGATGTCCGACCCAAGCAGGCCCTGGATCTCAACAGACCGTTCCGGTGTCAGATGGTATTTTGCGCCGTCAATATGGCTTTGAAAACGAACGCCGTCCTCGTCAAGCTTGCGCAACTGGGCGAGTGACATGACCTGAAAGCCACCACTGTCGGTAAGAATGGTGTGGGGCCAGTTCATGAATTTGTGCAGACCGCCGAGCGCGTGTACCCGTTCGGCGGTCGGGCGCAGCATCAGGTGGTATGTGTTCCCCAGCACCACGTCCGCACCGGTTTCCCGAACCTGGCCCGGGTACATTGCCTTGACCGTGCCCTGTGTACCGACGGGCATGAAGGCGGGTGTGTGGACGGTCCCGTGAGGCGTTGTTATCTCACCGCGGCGGGCCGCGCCATCAGTTGCCAGCAACTTGAAATCGAATGTTTTTTTCTGCGTGGTCATCCTGATCAGCCTTGCTCCGTGGTTGCGGGAAACAGGAGAGACGCATCCCCGTAGCTGTAAAACCTGTAGTCCGTGTCAATTGCATGTGCATAGGCGGCCCGCATCGTCGAAAGTCCCGACAAGGCCGACACCAGCATGAAGAGTGTCGAGCGCGGCAAATGGAAATTGGTCATCAAGGCGTCGATCACCTTGAACCTGTAGCCGGGCGTGATGAAGATCGATGTTTCTCCCGCGAAGGGTTGAATGGATCCGCTCGCCTGGGCAGCACTTTCGAGGATACGCAACGATGTCGTTCCAACACTCACAACCTTGTTGCCCCGCGCTTTCACGTCCCGAAGCGCCGTAGCCGTCTCTTCTGAGACTTCCCCCCATTCCGCATGCATCGTGTGATCGTCGGTATCAGCCGCCTTTACCGGCAGGAATGTACCGGCCCCGACATGCAGCGTGACAATGTGCCGTTCGATCCCCCGTTCTGTGAGTGCGTCCAGCAATTGCGGCGTGAAATGCAGACCGGCTGTCGGGGCGGCAACAGCTCCGTCCTTTTGCGCAAAAATCGTCTGATAGTCCTGTTTGTCTTGTGCATCCTCGGCGCGCTTTTGGGCGATGTAGGGAGGCAACGGCACGTGCCCAACTGACGCGATTGCCGTGTCAAGATCGGGCCCGGACACGTCGAAGCACAGCAAGACCTCGCCTGCATCCGACTTTTCTGCAACCCTTGCTGTCAGTTTCGCGCCGGCTCTTGCAAATTCAATCAGATCGTCAATCTGGAGTTTTTTTGCCGGACGCGCAAAGGCACGCCATTGATCCGGAGCATTGCGCATGTGCAACGTCACGCTGACGCCGGCCGAGATGTCGCCTCTCATGCGCCGGCCTTCAAGCTGGGCGGGAATGACTTTGGTATCGTTGAACACCAGGGCGTCGCCCGGTTCCAGAAGCATTGGCAGGTCGCGAACGCCCATGTCGGTCAAGATTTCGCTCTCGTCGGGACGCACGACGAGCATGCGAGCTGCATCGCGCGGCTTCACTGGCCGCAGCGCAATGCGCTCATTGGGAAGGTTAAAATCAAAATCGTCGACGCGCATGGCGGTCAGGCCTATCCGGTGCTCGGGTGAAACAGGCTGTTGCGGTGGCACGCATGGCTGGCAGCATGCCCAATCCGGGCGCTCATATCGCCGCGGCGATGCGAGGTCAACCGGTGGGAAGGGCTCAAAGCAAAGCAGCGCAGACGATCCGTCCGCGCTGCCAAACTATCGCTTTTCGCGTTGATCAGGCTGCGTCGGCGGCAACCTTCAAAGACACGATGTTGTCCGGGTCAACGACCGGTTCGCCGCGTTTGATCTTGTCAACGTTATCCATGCCTTCGACGACTTCGCCCCAAACTGTGTACTGACCGTCAAGCCAAGGTGCGTCGGTAAAACAGATGAAAAACTGACTGTCGCCGGAATTCGGATCCATCGCGCGCGCCATGGAGCAGGTTCCGCGGACGTGTTTGTGGTCGCTGAACTCAGCCTTCAGTTTCTGACCGGACCCACCGGTGCCGGTACCCTGCGGGCACCCTGTCTGCGCCATGAAGCCATCGATCACGCGGTGGAAAACGATTCCGTCGTAGAAACCTTCGCGGACGAGTTCCTTGATCCTGGACACGTGTCCGGGCGCAAGATCGGGTTTCATTTCGATGACAATCGATCCCTGGCTTGTTTCCATGAGAAGGGTGTTCTCGGCATCCTTGATTTCTGCCATGTCTGACTCCTTGGGTCTTTAAGTCGTGGCTTTTTCTGACTTATTGTGCGTCTGCTGCGACATGCATCTTGACGATCTTGTCCGGATTGGCGGGCGGTTCACCGCGCGTGATATTGTCGATAAAATGCATTCCGTCAACGACTTCCCCGGACACCGTGTATTTGACGTTCAGCCAGTCGCCATCGTTGAACATGATGAAGAACTGAGAATTGGCACTGTTCGGGCTGGCAGCACGTGCCATGCCGAGCGTGCCTCTTCTGAAAGGCGCATTGGTGAATTCCGCAGCCAGATCCGGTTCGCTCGAGCCACCGCTTCCGGTGCCGGTCGGATCGCCAGTCTGGGCCATGAAACCGTCAATCACGCGGTGAAAAACGATACCGTCGTAAAACCCTTCGCGGGTGAGCTTCTTGATGCGTTCCACATGCTGCGGAGCCAGATCCGGGCGCAGCTGAATGGTGACGCGGCCGTCCTTGAGGTCGAGAAACAGCGTGTTTTCGGGATCGTTGGCCTGTGCATTGGCCATTGCCGGAAGGAAAACGATCGACGCCAGGACGGCGAAAACTGCAAATAGACGTGACACTGGGAGCTCCTAAAGTTCAGGTCTGGAAAATTGTCATCAGCTTTGCGGACGTGCGACACGCCGAAGAGGAGACGCGACCGGCTCCGGCACAAATTCGGAAATCTCGCCACCCATTTTGGCGATTTGCCTGACCAAGGTGGCGGTGATGTGGCGCACCGTCGGCGATGCCGGCAGAAAGACGGTCTTGATGTTCGGTTCCAGCGTGGCATTCATGCCGGCCATCTGCATTTCATAATCGAGATCGGTGCCGTCCCTCAGCCCGCGAACAAGATAGGCTGCACCTTGCTCGCGCGCCGTGTTGACGACCAGGTCGGAAAACGAAATCACGTCAATGCGCTCAGCTTCCTCGCTGGCAAATTCAGCCCGGGCAGACGCGTGGATCAAATTCTGCCGCTCTTCGAATGAAAAAAGCGGCGTTTTTCCGGGATGAATTCCGATGGCCACGACAACCTTGTCCGCAAGGGCAAGAGACTGACGCAAAATGTCCATATGACCATTTGTGACGGGATCAAAGGAGCCCGGGTAAAGCGCGATACGTGTCATGGCCACCTGCATACTCCGCCAACCGGCCCCTCACAAGAAAAACCCTCAAAATGAGTATTTTTCCATTTGAGGCACTTTTTGTGATTGCCGTCACATCCGACTTGTCCGCAATGGTCCAAGGTGGCTTCATCACAAACAAGGCGTGAGCAGGAGCCAGGATGATGAGGAGCTACGTTACAGAAGGCGCAACCGTTTCGAACAAAGCGGGCGCATCGTTTGCATTTCAGGGCAAAGCGGCGGACGTCTCCGTCCAGTTCAAGATGGCAGCAGTGTTTGCACTTGCGCTGCTGACAATGGTTGCCGCGGGCATAATGAGCCTGCATCCCAGCAACGCTTCGCAGGCAGAAAACCTGACGAGCCTTGCAACACAAGGTCTTTCCGCCACCAAGACAGACCGGATTGCGGCCACCGTAGTTTCCGAAAGCTGTAACTCCCAGGCTTGGGGTGCGTGGAGCGAAGAATGTGCTGCATCGCTGACAGGCGCTTCGAAGGTTCGCAACGTTTCCTTTGTCACTGTTGAACAGAAGGCACCGACTGCAAACCAGACGATCCTGGCACGCTACCCGACCACAAACTAAGTCTTACAATACCTCCAAGTTTTCTCCCCCGAACGGCAAACAGCGGCGCAGGTTCCACCCTGGCCGCTGTTGTCGTTTGTCCAT
>JGI12316J15310_10000042_pt29 | contig 13937 bp, 10 predicted proteins | sample MarCyaLeptolynsp_FD_15310 | JGI IMG/M metagenome (IMG submission 15310)
GATCACTTCGCGGCCGGGAGACGCCAGAAGTTCCTGCATGGAAAGAATGCCGCGCACAGTGTCAGTCTCTGACTCCAGCACAGTGTTGAGAACGGTCGAGATACCATCCACCCCGTCATAGACCTGAAAGCGCGGCGTGCTTGCCCCCTTGTCGTAGAGAGAGCGCAGGTCGGGCAGCATGGCGGAAAGCGCGCGCTGCTTGTCGTCCAGATTGCGGGCCAGCACATCAGGGTTTTCCGCCACCATATGCGTCTTGCCACCCTTCTGGACGAGGGTGACCAGCTTGTCGTCCTTGAGTTTTTCCAGCAGCGAATAGGCGGTGGTGCGCCCGATACCTGCCTCGCGGGCAACCTGTTGCACTGGCGCGCTGCCCAGCTTAAGCGCAGCCATATAGAAGCGCCCCAGCTTGCCGGTGAGGCCAAGGGCGGCCAGACCGCTCTCAGTTTTGTCGGAAAATTTAGACATTGCGACTCGCCTTGGTCTCCAAATATATTGAAAATAGGTAACTCAGACACAGAAAAGTGTCCAAATAATTCGACAGAAAGAAGCGGCTCATGAGCGACATTCTGATAACGTCCGGCCTGATCCAGGTCACCCTTGCTGTTCTCATGGGCTGGCCCCTGGCTTTGATGCATTCCGGCTGGAAGCAGGTCGGGCCGCTGCGCCATACCAAGCGGGTGCTGCAGTACCATCTGGACAATGTGTTCATGGGCATCTTGCAGATGGTCATTGCGACGGTGTTTCCGGACATGCCGGTGATCGCGGGCTGGCTGTTGCTGGTCGGCTCCTGGACCAACCCCATGCCGTTCATTTACATGGCGGCCTCCACGAAGCCGCTGCCGGAGCAGCGCGGCATGCGCATCTTTTCCATCATCTCGTTTATCATCATGACGACGGCCTATCTCTGGCTCGTCGCGGCATGGCTCACCCGCTAGGCGGAGACGGACACATGACTGAAACCTATCAGGTCACAACCCGTGTTGCCGCCGTGCAGATGGAAGCGCGCGTCGCGGACATTCCCTACAACATCGACCATGCCGCGCGGCTGATTGATGAGGCGATCTCCAAAGGCGCCGAGATCATCGCCATTCCCGAGTTCTTCACCACGCGCATCGTCTATGACGAGCGGCTGTTCGGGTGCTCGCTGCCGCCGGAAAACCCGGCGCTGGACATGTTGGTTTCCAAGGCGACCCTGAACAATGTGATGATCGGCGGCTCCTATCTCGAGATGCGCGATGGCGACGTCTACAACACCTATGTGTTGGTTGAGCCTGACGGCACGGTCCATCGCCATGACAAGGACCTGCCCACCATGGTCGAGAACGCCTTCTATGTGGGCGGCTGTGACGACGGGTATATCGAAACCACTAAAGGCCGCATCGGTGCTGCGGTCTGCTGGGAAATGGTGCGCACCCAGACGCCAAAGCGGCTCATCGGCAAGGTTGATCTTCTTATGACCGGGTCCCACTGGTGGTCTGATCCGGGCTGGTGGGTGTTCAAGCCGATTGCCGAGTCTTTTCACGCCGGTAACGGTCGGATGATGCACCGGACACCAGGACGGCTGGCGGCGATGATCGGCGCGCCCATTCTGCATGCCGGCCACACGGGCATCCTTGAAGGCGACTATCTGATGGTGCCCGGCACCCGCCTGACCGTGGGCACCCGGACCCAACTCATGGGCGATACACAGATCGTCGATGGGGCCGGAGATCTGGTGGCCTGGCGTCACTATGCAGATGGGGCAGGGGTCATCACGGCTGACATCGAGCTTGGCCAGACGCAGACGCGGGAGGACATTCCAGACCGCTTCTGGATACAACGCCTCAGCCGCCTCACCAATTTCATCTGGCACCACCAGAATGCCTGCGGAAAAAGCGCCTATCAGTGGGCAAAACGCACCGGCAGGCTGCAAACCTATGATTTCACCAGCAACATGCCGCCAGCAGCGCTGACGGCGCGAAATGACAAGGTTTTAACCCCCTGATCCCACAACGTGGCGACGACAGGCAATCCGGCAGCAAAAGTCGGTATGTCTGCCTGTTTGCGCTTTGGGATTCATGGTGTAGAAAGCGCTCCGCCCGTCAGGCGGGTATGCGGGCGTGGTGAAATTGGTAGACACGCAAGATTTAGGTTCTTGTGCCGAAAGGTGTGGGGGTTCAAGTCCCTCCGCCCGCACCAAACCCTGACACCACAGATTTGCTGCCTTTTGGGGGCGCGCATGAGGCGCCGGCCCCTCGAAAAGCGCAGCGTATTGGCATTGGAGCCTGGCTCCCATGCCCAACATGAACGGAATTGAGACGGCGATGCAGGTCACCGAAACCCTCTCAGAAGGGCTGAAGCGCGAATTTAAAGTTGTCATCGAAGCAGCGGATCTCGAGAACCGCCTTGATGCCAAGCTGGATGAGATCAAAGGCCAGGTTCAGCTCAAGGGCTTCCGCCCGGGCAAGGTGCCCAAGTCACATCTGAAGAAGACTTACGGCAAGTCTGTGATGACCGACGTCATACAGGAGACGGTCACAGAGACCTCTCAGAAGGCGATTGAAGAACGCGAGCTGAAGCCCGCCCTGCAGCCGAACATCGAACTTGACGGTGAAGTCGAACCGGTCATCGAAGGTAATGCTGATCTTGCTTACAAGCTGACATTCGAAGTCATGCCTGAATTCGATCTGCCCGACTTCTCTGCGCTGAAACTGTCACGCCCCGTCGTGGAAGTAAGCGAAGAGGAAGTGGACGAGTCCATTGCCCGAATGGCTGAGCAGCAGCAGAACTTCGAGCCGAGGGACGAAAAGGCCAAGGCCGAAGACGGCGACCGCCTGACCATCGACTTCCTCGGCAAGGTGGACGACGTGGCCTTTGAAGGCGGCACCGCGGAAGGCGCGTCCCTCGTGCTCGGCTCCGGCCAGTTCATCCCTGGCTTTGAGGAGCAGCTTGTCGGCGCCAAGGCCGGTGACGACGTGACCGTCAATGTGACGTTCCCGGACGAATACGGCGCAGAGCATCTTGCCGGCAAGGACGCGGTCTTTGACGTGAAGGTCAAGGAGGTGGCCGGTCCTGTCGAAACCAAGATCGACGATGAATTCGCCACGCAGATGGGTCTGGAAAGCCTTGATGCCCTCAAGGAAGCCTTGAAGGGGCGCATCGGCGAAGACTATGGCCGCATCTCCCGCAATCGCGTGAAGCGCTCGCTGCTTGATGAGCTGGACAAGTTGCTGGACTTCGAACTGCCGCCGACCATGCTTGAGCAGGAGCTGGAGCAGATCACCCAGCAGGCGCAGTCCGAAAAGGCGCACAGTGCCGAAGACTATGATCCCGAGCAGGATCATGACCACGATCATTCGGACGTGGAAATCACCGACGAAGAGAAGGAAGAGTACAAGACCATCGCGGCCCGCCGCGTGCGCCTCGGCCTGCTTCTGTCTGAAGTCGGAACCCAGAACGAAGTGCAGGTGACGCAAGACGAAGTGAACCGCGCTATTGCCGAACAGGCCCGCAACTTCCCGGGTCAGGAACAGCAGGTGTTCCAGTTCTACACCCAGAACCAGCAGGCACAGGCGCAGATCCGCGCGCCGCTGTTTGAAGACAAGGTGGTGGACTACATCCTGGAACTGGCATCCGTGACGGATGAGACCGTGACACGCGAAGCGCTTCTGGAAGATCCGGACGCTCCGGCTGAAGACGCCGTCGAGGAGAAGAAGGAAAAGCCCAAAAAGAAGGCAGCTGCCAAAAAGAAAGCCGCCCCGAAGAAAAAGGCAGCTGCCAAGAAGAAGGCAGACAAGAAGGACAAGGACGACAAGTAGCTCGTTTCCGGACTGTCGATCCGCGCCTTTCTGTGGATAAGTCTGGCCTGTCTTTACGGTTTGGCCAGCAAGACCTATCTAATGTGGGGTAGCCGTGATTCACGGCACCCCACATTTTGGTTTGGCAGGCTAGGTTTCAGACACGACCCGCCCGTCGAACCCGCCAATTTCGCCCCAAGGACGACACCAAAGATGCATGATCCCGTCGAGACTTACATGAACCTCGTGCCCATGGTGGTTGAACAGACCAGCCGTGGCGAGCGGGCCTATGACATCTTTTCGCGCCTGTTGAAGGAACGGATCATTTTCGTCACCGGCCCGGTTGAGGACGGCATGGCGAGCCTGATTACCGCGCAACTCCTCTTCCTGGAGTCCGAGAACCCCAAGAAGGAAATCGCCATGTACATCAACTCGCCTGGCGGGATTGTGACGTCGGGCATGGCGATCTACGACACCATGCAGTTCATTCGCCCAAAGATTTCAACGCTTTGCATCGGCCAGGCCGCTTCTATGGGGTCCTTGCTGCTTGCTGCCGGCGAAAAGGACATGCGATTCGCACTTCCGAATGCACGGATCATGGTTCATCAGCCGTCCGGCGGCTTCCAGGGCCAGGCCTCTGACATTGAAATTCATGCCCGTGAAGTCCTCGCGCTGCGTGAGCGGCTCAATCAGATTTACGTGAAGCACACGGGTCAGGAAATCGACAAGGTTCAGGACGCTTTGGAGCGCGATAATTTCATGACACCGGAATCTGCTAAGGATTTCGGGCTGATAGACGCCGTCATGGACAGCCGCCCTGGTGACCCCGCGGACGAAGCTCAGGCTGCCTAGCGCGTTTTTCCGCCATTTTTTGGCCGCGCCAAATGGTTACCTTTTTGTTCAGAACCTTGACTAAGGTAAATGCAGGACCACCTTGCTCTTAACCGGGTGTTGATTGCCCTTCGGCTATCGTGGTCGAATGAAAAAGACGGGATTCGCCCGAATCCTCCTACCTGTTGCTCTCCGTTCATCTTGGCTGGCGTAGCGTTTGCAGGTCCAAGCGGACATCAGGGAAACTGATTTGGGCACCAACAGCGCATGGCGCGGAAGAATTCGCTGCCAAGCCGATTTTGAGGACCCCTCGAAGGGGAAGTATTTATGAGCAAAGTCAGCGGCGGCAGCGGCGATTCAAAGAATACTCTCTACTGCTCATTCTGCGGCAAGAGTCAGCATGAGGTGCGCAAGCTGATTGCCGGGCCAACCGTCTTCATCTGCGACGAGTGTGTTGAGCTCTGCATGGACATCATCCGCGAGGAGAACAAATCATCACTTGTGAAATCCCGTGATGGTGTGCCGACGCCTCTCGACATCAACGAAGTGCTCGACGAATACGTCATCGGTCAGGCCCACGCCAAGCGCGTGCTGGCGGTGGCGGTGCACAACCACTACAAGCGCCTTGGCCACACCTCCAAGAACTCGGAAGTGGAACTGGCCAAGTCCAACATCCTTCTCATCGGCCCGACCGGCTGCGGCAAGACACTGCTCGCGCAGACCCTTGCCCGCATCCTCGACGTACCCTTCACCATGGCGGACGCCACCACGCTGACCGAAGCCGGCTATGTGGGCGAAGACGTTGAGAACATAATTCTCAAGCTGCTGCAGTCTGCTGACTACAACGTGGAACGTGCCCAGCGCGGTATTGTCTATATCGACGAAGTGGACAAGATCTCCCGCAAGTCAGACAACCCATCCATCACCCGTGACGTGTCGGGCGAAGGCGTGCAGCAGGCCTTGCTGAAAATCATGGAAGGCACGGTCGCCAGTGTGCCGCCCCAGGGTGGCCGCAAGCATCCGCAGCAGGAATTCCTGCAGGTGGATACGACCAACATCCTGTTCATCTGCGGCGGCGCGTTTGCCGGTCTTGAAAAGATCATCGGCAGCCGCGGCAAATCCACATCCATTGGCTTCTCTGCCCAGGTGGAAGCGGAAGACGACCGGAAGACCGGCGAACTTCTGAAAGCCATCGAGCCGGAGGATCTGCTCAAGTTCGGTCTCATCCCTGAATTCGTCGGCCGTGTGCCGGTTCTGGCCACGCTCGAAGATCTCGACGATGAAGCTTTGATCAAGATCCTGACCGAGCCGAAGAACGCGCTTGTGAAGCAGTATCAGCGTCTCTTCGAGATGGAAGACACAGCGCTTACTTTCACTGAGGAAGCATTGAAGGCCATCGCCAAGAAAGCAATTGAGCGCAAGACCGGCGCCCGTGGCCTGCGGTCGATACTGGAATCAATCCTGCTCGAAACGATGTTCGAGCTGCCGGGCCTTGATGGGGTGGAAGAAGTGGTGATTTCCGGTGATGTGGTCGAAGGCCGCGCCCAGCCGCTCTACATCTACGCCGAGCGTAAGGCTGAAGAAGCCGACGCCAGCGCTTAAAGCTTGCCGTGGGCGCCTGACGGGCCGCGTGTTGCAATCAACATCTGGCCTTGAAGCCCGGCGCCCGCGCACCAAATATTGTGGTGAAGCGCGGTGCGTCATGCACGGCCGCTGCTCCCCAAAATGGTTGAAAACTGGGCTTTTGGCATCGGCGCCTCTCATGCCGTGTGTCTGCATCAAGCCCGCAAGGACGCCTAAGCTAGGGTCCTACAGACAAAAGGTGACTTTGTATGACTGAGAGCACCGAAACACCCAAAGCCAGTGGTTCGACGGGTCTGGTGACCCCGCGGCCGGAAGGCCTTCCGGTACTGCCTCTGCGCGACATCGTGGTGTTCCCCCACATGGTGGTGCCGCTTTTCGTGGGCCGCCCCAAATCCGTCCGCGCTCTTGAAGACGTGATGGCGGAAGACAAGCAGATTTTGCTGCTCACTCAGAAAGACGCATCAGACGATGATCCGTCTACGGATGATATGTACGATATCGGCGCTGTCGCGACCGTGCTGCAGCTGTTGAAGCTGCCGGACGGTACCGTCAAGGTGCTGGTCGAAGGCATCCGCCGCGCCATGGTGAGCGAGTGGGTTCCCAACGAAAATTTCTTCCAGGCCAAGATGGCCGTGCTGGAAGACGACGAAAGCGGTGAAGCTGAGATTGCAGCTCTCAAGCGCTCCGTCACCGGACACTTTGAAGAGTATGTGAAGCTCAACAAGAAGGTGCCGCCGGAAGTGGTGGTGTCTGTTGGCCAGATCACCGAACCGTCCAAGCTGGCGGACACGGTGTCGTCACATCTCAACATCCGCATTTCGGAGAAGCAGGAACTGCTCGAGCTGACCTCAATCCGCGAGCGGCTGGAGCGCATCTATGGCTTCATGGAAGGCGAGATCAGCGTCCTTCAGGTTGAGAAGGAAATCCGCAAGCGCGTCAAAACCCAGATGGAGAAGACGCAGCGCGAGTACTATCTCAACGAGCAGATGAAAGCGATCCAGAAGGAACTGGGCGAAGGCGAAGACGGCAAGGATGACATTGCCGAACTCGAAGAGCGCATCGAAAAAACCAAGTTCTCGAAGGAAGCCAAGGAAAAGGCCAATGCGGAGTTGAAGAAGCTCAAGCAGATGAGCCCGATGTCAGCGGAGTCGACGGTGGTGCGCAACTACCTCGACTGGATGCTGTCCATCCCCTGGGGCAAGAAGGGCCGAGTCAAGAAGGACCTGCATGCCGCTGAGAAGATCCTCAACGACGACCACTATGGTCTGGAGAAGGTCAAGGAACGCATCCTTGAGTATCTTGCCGTGCAGCAGCGTGCGAACAAGCTGCGCGGACCGATCCTGTGTCTCGTTGGCCCTCCCGGTGTCGGCAAGACGTCACTTGGCAAGTCCATCGCTAAGGCAACTGGCCGTGACTTCGTCAGGATGTCGCTGGGCGGCGTACGCGACGAAGCCGAGATTCGCGGTCACCGCCGCACATACATTGGCTCCATGCCGGGCAAGATCATCCAGTCGATGAAGAAGGCGAAGAACGTCAACCCGCTCTTCCTCCTGGATGAAATCGACAAGATGGGGCAGGACTTCCGCGGTGATCCCGCGTCGGCTCTGCTCGAAGTGCTCGATCCGGAACAGAATTCGTCATTCGCGGACCACTACATGGAAGTGGACTACGACCTGTCGAACGTGATGTTCGTGACCACGGCCAACACCCTCAACATGCCGCAGCCACTGATGGACCGGATGGAGATCATCCGCATCGCCGGTTACACGGAAGATGAGAAGGTGGAAATTGCCCGCCGTCACCTTATCGACCGCCAGATCAAGTCTCACGGCCTGAAGAAGGGTGAGTGGGAAATCAACGACGATGGTCTTCGGACCTTGATCCGTCGGTACACCCGCGAAGCGGGCGTCCGTAATCTCGAACGTGAACTTGCGGGTCTGGCCCGTAAGGCGGTTAAGACGATCCTCACAAGTGATGTTGAGAAGGTGGTCATCACTGACGACAACATCGAGGAATATGCCGGCGTGCCGAAGTTCCGCTTCGGTGTCGGCGAGGAAGAGGATCAGGTTGGTGCGGTCACCGGTCTGGCCTGGACGGAAGTGGGCGGCGAATTGCTGACCATCGAAGGCGTCATGGTGCCGGGCAACGGCAAGATGACCACGACGGGCAAGCTCGGTGATGTGATGAAGGAATCCATCGGCGCCGCATCTTCCTATGTGAAGTCACGCTCTGTGGAACTCGGCATCCGCCCGACATTCTTCCAACGCAAGGACATCCACGTCCACGTGCCGGAAGGCGCAACGCCGAAGGACGGCCCGTCAGCCGGCATCGGCATGGCAACCACGATTATCTCACTTATGACGGGCATTCCTGTGCGCAAGGACATCGCCATGACCGGCGAAGTCACGTTGCGTGGTCGTGTGCTGCCCATCGGTGGATTGAAGGAGAAACTGCTGGCAGCCCTTCGTGGCGGCATCAAGAAGGTGCTGATCCCTGAGGAGAACGCCAAGGATCTTCCGGAAATTCCCGATAACGTGAAAAACGAGATCGAGATCGTTCCCGTGTCGAACATGGATGAAGTGGTGAAGCATGCGCTCGTTGAGCCCGTAACGCCGCTTGATCCCGAAACGACAGAGCTTGAAGAGCAGGCTCTGGCGAACCTGGCGCAGGGTGCCGGGGCGACGGGCGAGGGTGCGATCCGCGCTCACTAAAGCAGATCCGCTGACGTCCAAGCGATTCGAAAAACCATTAGAGCGGCGGGGTTTATGACCTCGCCGCTCTTTTGTTTGATGGCGGCAGACCCATAGCGAAAGGTGCTTTTCTATCAATGGCTTAGCTGCTCAGCAGTATTGCTATTGGAAAAGTATTTTAAAAACAATGGGATAGACGGATTCGTGCCGGTATTGACAGTCTTTCGCATGGTGCGGCGCATCATATTTTTTGCCGGATTTCTGCGGAAAAAGCCTTGGTAGGCCCTTCGGCGCGGGTCTAACCTCAAAGTCTGAACCGCACCACATTCATAGAGATGGGGCATCTAAAGTGAATAAGAACGATCTGATTGCAGAAGTGGCCGAACAGACCGGCCTGTCTAAAACCGATGCGACGACAGCCGTTGAAAGTGTTTTCGACCAAGTCACCAAGACCCTTCAGGGTGGTGATGAGGTTCGGATCGTTGGATTCGGCACTTTCAGCGTGTCACAGCGTGCCGCCAGCGAGGGCCGTAACCCACGCACTGGGGAAAAGATTCAGATTCCTGCCTCAAAGCAGCCGAAGTTCAAGGCGGGCAAGGGGCTCAAGGACGCTGTAAACGGTTAGTACACCCAAGCGCTGCGAATGTGCAGCGTTGCAATGTCTGCCTTGAGACACGAACCAGGACGGCACGGGCGCTCCCTGAAGGGGCTGCCCGGCCGTTTTGCGTTTCATGCCTGGCAATACGAGCTGCCTCTTGACAGACTCGATGCTATGAAATTCGTGCTTCTGCCGTCCAAACCTCTTGGCGAAAGCGCTTGGGTGGCGTATGACCTGCCTCCGCGTCTTTTGACAATATCGGCGCGCCGCGCTTCATGTCGCGATATGGGCGGTTAGCTCAGCTGGAAGAGCATCTCGTTTACACCGAGAGGGTCGGCGGTTCGAGCCCGTCACCGCCCACCATTCAAACAGGTCCAGCTTCATTTCCTGGCACAACAGGCGCAGATGTCGCGCATGCCGTTTAGCTGCCCATTTACCTTTCGAACATAGCCTTGCTCCGGTCGTATTGAGTTGAAAAGGCTTGTGTCCGGGGCGGCATTTCCCGGCCACCGGTCTTGCGTCATGTGGGAGCCGGGAAGTGACCGTCAGGGATCAAGACACAGTTTCGGACGGGACTTTCGTTTCAGGGGCACTGCCGCAGATTGATTGGTTGCCCAGTCCGACTTTGCTGATTGATGCTCAAGGGCAATGTGTTGCTGTGTCCGACAGCGCCTGCGGCCTTTTGGCGATTGATCGCGAGGCCCTGCTCGGAGGCGGTTGGCTCCAGGCCTTCAAAGGGGCAGACGACAACATTCGCTGGATCACATCCATGGCTGGTCTGCGCGACGGAACAATGAGCATGGATCTGATGTCGTCATCAAAACCGCATCAGTCCGTCCGCCTCGAATTCAAGAGTGTGTCGGGCAACGCCAATGCTTTGTTTGCCTGTCTGACGGATACGACTACAGAACGTCAGGCGGTTGTTGAGGGTGCACATTACAAGACCCTGCTCGACCGTATTCAGAACATCAGCAACACCGGATACTGGCGCTACGATGTTGCGTCAGGTGAAGTGCTCTGGTCGGACCGCGTTTATGAGATTCATGGGATGGAGCGTGGCCCAGGCAGCGTCGACATTGACCGTGCCATCGCCAGCTACCACCCCGATGACCGACAGCGAGTCATTGATCATATGGATCATAGCCTGGCGACCGGGGAGCCGTTTGAGTTCGAACTTCGCCTCGTCCGACCCAACGGTGAAATCCGCCATGTAGTTTCCCGCGGCGAAGTCGACTCCGGAACCACCAAGGGTGCCGGGCGGCTGTTTGGTGTTTTTCAGGATGTTACCGTAGAGCGCCAGGAGGCACACGCAACTCAAGTCGCGCAGGAACGTCTGCGTATGGTGGTGGAAGCCTCCCAGGATGGCCTGTGGGACTGGGATTTTGGGGCTGAGGACATATTCATGTCAGCCCGCTTGAAGCAAATCCTTGGGATCACAGACCCGGACAGCATGATCAATACTGATGCGGTTCGCTCCTTCATCCACCCGGAAGACCGCAAGATATTCTACAAGACCGTTGACCGGTCATTTGAAACAGGTGACCGCTGTGAAACCGAAGTGCGCATCCTGCGCAAGGATGGCAGCCAGGGATGGGTCGGTGTCAAAGCCGTTGCTGCCTTCGACAAGGATGGTAATCCCAGCCGTGTCGTTTGTGCTGTGAGCGACATTACCGAACGGCGCTTGGCTGAAGAACAATTGCGACAGGCGCAGGCTGACGCGGTTGAATCTGACAAGGCCAAGTCCACTTTTGTTGCAACTGTCAGCCATGAATTGCGCACACCGCTCAACGGCATCATCGGTATGCTGGAGTTGCTCTCGGACGCCAAGCTGAACTCTGATCAGCAGCCGTTGGCCGACATCGCAGGGGATAGCGCGCGAGGTCTGCTGGCCATTCTTGATGACCTGCTCGACCTGTCCAAGCTCGGTGCGAACCGGCTTGAACTCAATCCTGTTGCATTCAAGCCATATGATGCGGTGCAGGGCGTCATTCACCTGTTTGCACCGGGGGCTGCCCAGCGCGACATGGGCATATTCCTGGATGTCGATCCGCGCATTCCGGAGACCATCGTCGCCGATAAAGTGCGGTTGAGGCAGATCATCTCGAACCTGATCGGCAATGCTCTCAAGTTCACTGATTCCGGCACCATCAATGTTCATGTGAAAAAGATTGAAGGTCCAAGGGGACAGTCCCAGCTGCATATCGCCGTCCAGGACACCGGTATTGGCATTGCAAACGATGTCCAGGCCAAGCTGTTCGAGCCATACACCCAGGCGACGGGCAGTACGTTTGAGGAGTTCGGTGGAACAGGACTGGGGTTAGCGATCTGCAAGCAACTGGCAGAGCGTATGGGCGGCGTTATCGGCGTTGAGAGCCAGCCCGGGACTGGCAGTACATTCTGGTTCACGATCGACTATGCTGAAGATGCCGACGGTGCGGCTGGTGTCCGCATTGATGACACAGTGAGTGAAACGGCTACGACGCCAGACGAGGTGGCGGGACCACAGCCAGAAAAACCATCAGTCGGCATCCATCTCCCCGGTCCGGTCGAGGCAACTGAACGATCGGCTGACAAGCCGCACGTGCTCATTGCGGAAGACAATGCCGTCAACCAACGTGTCATCACCGCCATGGTCGCCCGGCTGGGATACACGTTTGATATGGTCGAAGACGGTGCACAGGCCGTAGAGGCTGCTCGCGACACCCTCTACGATGCCATCTTGATGGACATCCAGATGCCGAACATTGATGGAGTGATGGCGACACGGCTGATCCGCGAGGAAGAGCGGGATCTCGACCGGCACGTACCCATCATCGCAATTACGGCTCATGCCATGCGCGGCACAAAGGAAGACTATCTGGCTGCCGGCATGAGTGACTTTGTGCCAAAGCCGATTTCGGTCAAAGCACTGGCTATCGCCCTCCATAAACACTGCCAAAACAAGACAAATGAGGCCGGTGAGCAGAAATCCACAGCTTTCGCGCAGGGCAGTGCTTGACACCCCCCTATGGGGTGCCCTAGACACGCCGCTCCGCAGCGTGAAACCGCGCCTGCGGGACCCTTACGCGGGGGTGTAGCTCAGTTGGTTAGAGTGCCGGCCTGTCACGCCGGAGGTCGCGGGTTCGAGTCCCGTCACTCCCGCCATTTTCATCAGTCTGGAAATGGTGGGCCGCGTTGAGGGCTGTAGTGATTTTGCAGCCCCATCGAACAGATTTCCCTCAATACTTGTTACCAAATACCGGCGGCGTCAGCTGATCTGTCTGGCTGTGAACCAAGCATTGTTTTCGGCATGAGACAGGACGATCCATTGGGTCGAAGACCCAGTTGGTCGCGTGGGTATGTCGATGCCCCGGTGGCCCGCAAAGGTGTGATTTTGGCGGGTTTTTGATAACGTCTCGCAACAATGGCGCCCACATGCGCCTCACGCAGTCTGGCCATGCGAAAAAGCCTGCGATTCCACTGTCGGAACGCGTTGAAATGCGGCAGCGCGCGGATATAGTGGCGGCCAATTCCGGTTGCAAGTGAATCGCCGCAGTTTTGTGGTTTTTGCGAGGCGGCCAAACAAACAGGCGCGGCGAATTGGCCGGGCCCCGGGATGTGGCTTCTCATGTTCCGGCAAACACGTTTAAGACAGGGCCATGCCTGAGCTTCTTGCCAACTATCTCCCGATTGTCATCTTCCTTGGCTTGTCCATTGTGCTGGTGACGGCCTTTCTGGTTGCGCCGATGATCCTTGCGCCGTCGAACCCTGACCCTGAAAAGCTCTCTGCGTATGAGTGCGGGTTCAATGCCTTCGACGATGCACGCATGAAGTTTGACGTGCGGTTCTATCTGGTGGCGATCCTGTTCATCATCTTCGACCTCGAAGTCGCCTTTCTTTTCCCTTGGGCTATTTCGCTGGGAGAGATCGGCATGTTCGGTTTCTGGTCAATGATGGTGTTTCTCGGCATCCTGACAGTGGGCTTTGTCTATGAGTGGAAGAAGGGTGCGCTTGAATGGGAATAGAAAGCAAAGACGGCATTCTGGTCCCGGAAGGGTCCTCGAGCCTCATCGATCCCAAGACCGGTTATCTGACGCGTGCCCCGCAGCCATCTGATGCGGACAATGATCCGCTGGTCCGCCAGGTCACTGAAGAGATGGAAGACAAGGGTTTCGTTGTCACCAGTCTCGACGACCTGATTGCCTGGGGCCGGACTGGCTCCTTGATGTGGATGACCTTCGGTCTCGCCTGTTGTGCTGTGGAAATGATGCAGTCATCCATGCCGCGCTATGACGTTGAGCGTTTTGGTTTTGCACCGCGCGGCAGCCCCCGCCAGTCAGACGTAATGATCGTTGCTGGCACGCTCACCAACAAGATGGCACCGGCTCTGCGCAAGGTCTATGACCAGATGCCTGAGCCCCGCTATGTCATCTCCATGGGGTCATGCGCCAATGGCGGCGGCTACTACCACTATTCCTA